>Ga0233431_1000351_pt1 | contig 105390 bp, 58 predicted proteins | sample SI_118_April2016_FD_179867 | JGI IMG/M metagenome (GOLD analysis project Ga0233431, IMG submission 179867) | Seawater microbial communities from Saanich Inlet, British Columbia, Canada - SI_118_April2016_200_MG | ecosystem: Environmental > Aquatic > Marine > Inlet | place: Canada: British... | reverse complement strand
TACGATCCGCGCGTGGCGCGGGGGATTGAGGCGTTTTCCCAGCTGCGCCATACGGACCTTCTCGACACGCCCGTGGACAGCCTGGCGTGGTGCCTCATGTGGGGTATCTGCCCTAAAGGGGCGGTGCGCTACTGGCAGACCCAGAAACTGGGCCTGCCGTTCCGGGACAACATGCCCGATCCAACCCCGGTCGTCGAGCAGTTCTGCCATCGGGAGGGGATCGAGGTCTTTGGTTCGATTCGCATGAATGATTGCCACGATGCCTACGGCTTCCCGCACGGAAAGCTGGTCTACCCGCTCAAGGTCGAGCATCCGGAATTCCTCCTCGGCGATGAGAGCGAGAAGGGGGGCATCGACGACGGCATCAGGGCGGCAATGTGGTCCGGGCTGAACTACGCCTTCCCCGCGGTGCGCGAGGACCGTCTGTGGTGGATCAGGCACGCGGCAACCGCCTACGACCTCGACGGAATCGACCTCAACTTCTTCCGCATGCCGTGGCTCTTCAAACTCGGCGAGGAAGCCGGGAACGTGCCGGTGATGACGGAGTTCATCCGGCAGGCTCGACGCATCGCGGACGAAGCCTCGCAGCGCCGGGGGAGGCCGCTGCTACTGGGAGTGCGCGTGCCGGACACCGTGGAAACTTGCCTGCGCATCGGCGTGGATGTTGGGGCGTGGCTGAAGGAAGGCCTGGTGGACCGCGTGCTCAGCGGCGGCGGTTACGCCTCGTTCTGCGTGCCCGCTGAGGAGTTGATCGAGCTCGGTCATCGGTATGGGGTGCCCGTCTATCCGTGTATCAACTGTCCCGGTACGTTCGGGCTGGGCGGCGAGCGCGGCTTCGAGGCGCTGCGGGGTGCCGCGGCGAACTTCTGGCGTGCCGGTGCGGACGGCATCTACCTGTGGAACTACCAGTATCTCGCCACGCCGCACATCGCCTACGGCCAGCCCTATCCCGACGACTACGCTCACCTGGCGGATATTGCGGACCCGGCGCGGTTGGCGCGGCTCGACAAGATCTTCAGCGTCAATCCGCGCACATTTGAGCAATACGCACGGGCGAGCGCTCCGTGTCCGTTGCCACTGGAACTCGGCCGCCAGCTTTGCGCTTTTCCGGTCCGCATCGGCGACGACGTGTCCGCGGCGTCGATGATCCTGCTCCAACTCGACATCGAGAATGCCGTCCCCGGCGATGAGCTGCATGTCCAGTTCAACGACCAGGCCCTGGCCTGCTGCGATGCGACAGCGGTCGAGTTGCCGCTCGCTCGCGGCGCCGTTCGACGGGGAGTCAACGAACTGGCCCTCGCCGTAAGCAAGCGAGGGGCGGCAACTGAGCCGATGATGTTAACCGGGGTGCGCGTGCACGTGCGCTACGGCAACTGATGAACGTCCGATGCAGGGCGTGGCCAACGGTCCCGAACTCGGCCAGCGGCGGCGATTTCGGGGCCGCTTTTTGTCGATACAATATAGGTGGCTATGTCACTTGGACATCATTTTCTATAGGTATAAAGGGAACCTTGAGCAGAGCTTGGTGGACGCCCTGACGTGGTTGGCCCTCCCATCGCAGTCGTGGCGTCTGTCCAGGAAACTGGACGCAGAATCCAGTTTTCTGGACAAATAGCCGTTTCAGAGCCGTATTTTGTCCGGGAAGTTGGACAGAGTGCGACTGGCAGATTCTGGGATATGCTCCTCTTATCTACTTACTACTCTATAAATATCAACAGGTTACTGCTCATACTCAGCCGTCGGCGTTCCTTTTGGCACGACGTTTGCCTTTTCGTATCGTACTGAATAGGGGAGTTTTCTCTTTCTGGAATCCTATCGAACAGGATATATCGCTGATGAATAGCACAACACTTCGCTCTTGGATAAGCCGATGTCCTGCGATCATCTGCGTTAGTCTGCTGCTGGCTGGAACGGGAGAGGCGCAGACCTTCTTCGAGGATGTCACTCAGGAAGTGGGTATGAAAGCTGTGATGACACGAAGTCTTGCCTGGGGGGACTACGACAATGACGGCAGACCGGATATTTTCCTCTCGCATACAGATAAGAATAGCCAGATAAAAGGCGGGATCGCCCTTTTGCACAACGAAGAGGACCGGTTCATCGATCACACAGACCGGCTTCGTGCAGATACCTCGCCCCAACTCAGAGGAGGAGGAGCGAACTTCGGCGATTACGACAACGACGGGGACCTGGATGTCTTTGTGCCGATGGGGACGTGGGTGCAGTCTCTCCAAAACGTCCTCCTGCGCAATGATCAAGGCATCTTCGTCGATGTCGCGGAAGAGGCGGGTTTGATTGACAAAGTCCCTTCGGACAATGCGATCTGGTTGGACTACGACAGAGATGGGTATATCGATCTGTATGTAGGTAATATCTATGATACTATAGCGGGACGGAACACACTCTATCGCAATAATGGAGACGGCACCTTCAGCGATGCGACAGAAGAGGCTGGCTTGAACCTGCAAATGACCCCGGAATCTGGTGGCACCAACTCGGGTATGGTGGCCGGAGACTACAATGACGACGGTTGGCCCGATCTGTATTTAGGGCATTGGGGTCCCAACCGTCTTTTTCTGAACGACGGGAAGGGGAGATTTGAAGACAGGACCACCTCAGATGTTTCTGAAGATAACGGGACGTGGGGGGTTGTCGCAGGAGATATAAACAACGATGGGCGCATAGATCTCTTTCAGGTATCCGGTTGGTGGAATAATTACCGATCGACTTTAATGCTGAATTTAGGGGAGGGAGAGTTCCTGGATATCACAGAGAGTGTAGGTCTTCTTGCTATGTCTCAGGAAGAGGATGTTTTTGGGGTTGGACTGGCAGATATAGACAATGATGGAGATCTCGACCTGCTGACTGGGACGATGGAAACTCGGTCGTTTCTCTACCTGAATAATGGAGATGGCACTTTTGTCGATCAATCCCCTCTTCTTGGCTACAAAAGACAGGGGATTATACCAGCTTTCGGCGACTATAATCTGGATGGTTTTCTGGATCTGTTATGGAGAGGGAGTGGACCGGTGATACCCCTCGGTCTGCATCGGAATAACGGCAATGACAACCACTGGTTGAGGGTAGAGCTTGTGGGCGTAGAGAGCAATCGAAACGGGATTGGTGCAAGGCTGATAGCGACGGCGGGAGATCTGCGCCAGACACGGGAGATGTTGGGGGGATTGGGCTATAGCCTGGATGAAATGGTGGCGCATTTCGGTCTGGGACAGGCCATCCAGGTAGATGCGTTGGAGATCCGCTGGCCATCGGGAAAGGTGGATGTGCTGAGTGATATCCCTGCCGACCAGAAAATCCGCGTCATCGAGGGTCGAGGAACGTTTCACGCCATCGAGCCGACGCGCTGGGCGACGACGCTGTCCGATATAGTAGTGCTGGACTCCAAGATAAACCTCGACCTGTCCGTGCATCCGGCGCAGTTCGAACCGGATGCCGTCATCACAGAAGTCACTGTTGACCTGAGTCCATTTGGAGGAGTGGAGAGGGCGCCGCTGGAAGCGATCGGCGACAGTTCTTATCGACTGCGCGACATGGAGCTGTCTTTCGAAGGGGACAGTGATTTCCGCACCCTGTCGGTGAGGATCGACCAGACCACCTCCCTTGGACCCCATTGGGTCGAACTGTCGAAGACCATCGCCGTTCATCCAAGTGGGGATCTGGCTATCCTGAATGGACCGCTGGGGCCTAACTGGCGCATCGAACAGGTAAAGGGGATCGAAGCAGTCGATCTTGAGCAAAAGGCCACTGTCCGCCACGGGACTACCGCCGGTGCCTTCCAGGTCCGGCAGCCAAGTCGGAATCAGGGGTGGAGGATGGAGTTCCAGTCGGAATCTCCGGTGGGCACGCTGGGCTTCACAGCGGTGCGCTTCGCCTTTCATCCGGGGGATGCGAAGGGAGCGTTCTCCAGTATCCTCAACTTCGCGGTAAGGGGGGAAGGAACAGCGGTGGGAATGGAATGGTCGATCGACCTGGTGTCGAGTGGGCATGTGGACCTGGGGAAACAGGCGTGGCAGGACGTGGAGATTCCATTGGAGAGATTTAGCCTGACCGGTGGTGTCACGTCTATTCGCTTCTCCGGCAACCTGGAAGGCACCTTCTACCTGGACGATATCCGCCTGGTCACAGCTACATCGACACCACCGGAGCCGACCGCCATAACCGAAGACCACACCGCCGCACTTTCGTTGTCCATCACCCTCGACCAGAACTATCCCAACCCGTTCAATAGCGACACGGTGATCCGCCTTGCGCTGCCGACTAGCGGCGACGTTGAACTATCGATTTTCAACCTGGCTGGACAGCAGGTGGCGACGCTGGTGCAGGGAGTGCGGGAAGCCGGGACGTACACGGTGCGCTGGGATGGACGAGATGATGACGGACGGGAACTGGCAAGTGGCGTGTATCTGTATCGACTACGAATGGGCAACGGAGGGCAGGTGGAGACGCGGAAGCTCTTGTTGCTCCGCTGAACGTGATTATATCGAGTCAGTGAATATTCCCTTTTCTTGGGACGAATTGAGAAGGATGTAGTCAATGAATAGCACCATATTCCGCTCTTGGATCAGCCGATGCCCTGTCCTCTTCTGCGCCAGTTTGCTGCTGACTGGATCGGGGGAGGCCCAGCCTTTTTTCATGGATGTGACCCGAGAGATGGAGAAGGGCAACTCGTCCCCATTTTCCAGTCGGGGAACCTCCTTTGGTGATTACAACAACGATGGCAGACCAGATCTGTTTTTTTCTGCTAACAGGGGAGGCCGGATCCGATTATTGCAGAATGCCGGCGATGGCAGATTTATAGATCGGACATCGGCAATACAGGCGGAGATTTCAAGAAAAGAAAAAGGCTCAGGGCCAACCTGGGGCGACTACGATGACGATGGGGATCTGGATCTTTTTGTACCGGTAGGAAAATGGAGCTTAGAAGACAGAGATATGAACATGCTTTTGCGCAATGATCGGGGGACATTCGTCGATGTGACCGCAGAGGCAGGGTTGACCGATGTGCAATCGACGGATTGTGCCATCTGGTTGGATTTCGATCGAGACGGGAGTCTGGATCTCTTTGTAGGAAACCTGGGTGAAGTTCATATACCGACAAATCTACTCTATCGCAATAGAGGAGATGGCACCTTTGAGGATGTGACGGAAGCTGCTGGTTTGCACATGTCGTCCGATCCGGAAGCAGGAGGCGTTTATGGGGGAGCGATAGCCGGGGATTTTGACAATGACGGCTGGCCGGATCTTTTCTTGGCCATTTCTAAGGCCTTCCATCGCCTGTTTCTCAACGATCAGGAAGGGGGATTTCGGGAAGTCATTTCATCGGCACTGGCTGATGAAGGAGAGGCCGCTGGTGCGGCTGCAGGAGATTTCGATAATGATGGAGACCTCGATTTCATGGTGGCCGCTGGAGGAAGCACGGATTATATATGGCGTTCCGGAGTGTGGTTGAATCTGGGAGACGGCCAGTTTATAGAAGTAACGGAAGGAGTAGGATTGAGTGCATTGACCGCTTCCAAGTGGATAGTAGGGATCAATCTTGGAGACATCGATAATGATGGAGACCTGGATATTCTGAGTGGTTGGGATCCGAGTTTCCTATTTCTGAATAATGGCGATGGCAGCTTTGCCGACTACTCAGCTCAGTCCGGCTTGAGATCAAAGACACTGGCGGCCTTAATTTTCGGCGATTTCGACTTGGATGGTTTTCTGGATGTGCTGGGGGGTGGGGGAGGTAATGAATTCCCTGCTTTATATCGCAATCTTGGGAGTGATCATCACTGGTTGCGAGTAGAGTTGGCGGGCAGAATGAGTAATCGCCAGGGCATCGGGGCACGACTCATTGCCACTTCAGGAAAACTGCGACAAACGCGAGAGATTCTGGGAGGACTGGGAGCGTACCAGAATGAGATGGTAGCGCATTTCGGCCTGGGGCAGCGCGCGCAGGTGGACCGGCTGGAGATCCGCTGGCCGTCGGGACAGGTGGATGTGCTGACTGATATTTCTGCCGACCAGAAGATCCGCATCATCGAAGGGCAGGGAACGCTCCACGTCGTGGTGCCGAGTGTCTGGGAAGGGACGTCCGATTCTCTGGTGGTGGGATCTACTGTCGATTTTGAGGCAACGGTGCGTCCGGCGCTGTTCGAAGCAGACGCACAAATTGCCAGAGTCACTGCCGATCTGAGTCCGTTTGGAGGAGCAGAGGACACACCGCTGGAAGAGGTGGGAGACGGCACGTACCGACTGCGGGCACCCCTCCGGCCCATCGAGAACGGCATCCATCTGCTGGTAGTGATGGTCGACCAGACTACGTCGCTGGGATCGTATTGGGTGCGGTTGGAGAAGGGGATCACGGTTTTCCCGGAAGGGGATCTGGAGATTTTCGGGGAGGAAGTGGCCGAGGGGTGGTCCGTGGGAAGTAATGAAGCCTCTGTCCAATCGCAAGAGGCGGGAGGGCAGACAGTCCTTGCCCTGCAGACACCCGCGTTCTGGAAGATGGACTGCCTGCCCCTGGCATCGGTGTCTCCGGCGGGCTACAGCCACTTGCGTTTCGCCTTTCATCCGGGGAATGCCGTAGCTCTGCGATCGGGTTTTTTCTCGGTGAATGTCAACAACGTGCAGGTAAAATTGTTGGGCCAGAAAACATTGACGGATGTCGGCATCGACATGGAGATAAACGACTGGCAGGTCGTGGACGTGCCGTTGGATTCGCTGCGAGGGTTCGAGGGTTTGATCGAGTCGATCCGCTTCTCCGGCAACCTGGAAGGCACCCTCTACCTGGACGACATCCGCCTGGTCGCCGCTGTCCCAACGCTGTCGAATACCGCCGTCCTGGAGGAGCGGACGGGTCTACCGGACGATTTGGCGCTGGAGCAAAATTACCCCAATCCGTTCAACGCTGGGACGGTAATCCGCTTCGCGCTACCTGTCGGCGGCGACGTTGAACTATCGATTTTCAACCTGGCCGGACAGCAGGTGGCAAAGCTGGCCAATGGCCTCCGGGAAGCCGGGACGTACACGGTGCGTTGGGATGGCCGGGATGATAGTGGAAGAGAATTGGCCAGCGGCGTGTATTTGTATCGGCTGCGGACGGGTGACGGAGGGCAGGTAGAGATGCGGAAACTCTTGTTGCTCCAGTGAGGAATGAGACGCCCTTGACGACGATTGCGAAGAGAGATTTGGCACAGTCCATCGCACAGTCAACGGGTACCACGAAACTGACGGCCCTCCATATAGTCGATAGCCTGTTCGAGACGATGCGCGTGGCGTCTGTCCGGGAAGCTGGACGCAGAGTCCGGAATCCTGGACGAAAATCGGCTTCTGAGCTGTATTTTGTCCGGAATCCTGGACGCCGTGCGGCTGGCTGATTCTGGTCCACACTCCTCCTATCTACTCACTATTCCATAAATATCAACGAGTTACTGCTTATTCTCAGCCGCTATCTTTCTTTTTGGCACAGCGTTTGCGTTTCCGTATCCTATGAGTGCAACCGTCTGCCATTGGAATCCGGTCGCATCTGCTATCTGCTTCATTCTCTTCCTCAGCACTTCCATCAAGAGGGATCGATAATGACTGCTTCCACATCGCGCCATTTGGGTGCTTTGTTCTGTGCAATCTACTTCACCATTTTGCTGGTCGGACCAAGTGATGGGCAGACCGTTTTTATGGACGTGACAGACCAGGCCGACATAAGTCGCCGGATCCAGGGCCGCGCCACTACTTTCGGCGACTACGACAACGACGGCTGGCCCGATCTTTTTATTGCCGAGACAAATCGATTGAGACTCTATCACAACGAAGGGGACGGCATCTTTGCAGAAGGGAACGCCGCCATACAGGCAGAGATATCCCCAAAGGAGAAGGGGAGCGGTGCGCTTTTCGGCGACTACGACAACGACGGTGATCTGGATCTCTTCGTACCTTTCGGCAATTTCAGCTCGTTGCAGCGTGAGATGAACATGCTGTTGCGCAACGACCGGGGAGTCTTCGTCAATGTGGCCGAAGAGGCGGGGCTGACAGATGCGTTGCCGACAGACAACGCCATATGGCTGGATTACGACCGAGATGGACACATTGACCTCTATACGGGAAATCTGGCATTTCAGCCGGATGATCCGACCGTGAGGAACAAACTCTATCGCAACGAGGGCGACGGCACCTTTACCGATGCAACCGAAGCAGCCGGCTTGAATATCGAACTTCACCCGAGATTTGGGGGTACCCACGGTGGAATGGCGGCCGGCGATTTCAACGATGACGGCTGGCCGGATCTCTATGTAGCGGTGTTTGGTGACCGGAACCGCTTGTTTCTCAACGATGGCGCAGGTGGTTTTGTGGACGTCACCACCAACCAAATCGGCGATCCCGGTGAAGTTTCTGGAATAGCGGTCGGAGATATCAACAATGACGGCGATTTGGAGATCTTTCAGGGTGCCGGTAGGAGCAGTGGCAGTGAGGACATCCCCTTCCGCTCATTGTTGCTCCTTAATCTCGGGGAGGGGGCGTTCCTCGATGTTACCGAGAGTGTGGGCCTACCCGGTCTGACGAGTAACCCGGCTGGTGTCAACATGGCCGATGTGGACAACGACGGAGATCTTGATCTGCTGACCGCCTCCCCTCATTTCCTCTTTCTGAACGACGGCAATGGCGTCTTTGCCGACTCGACCGCGTTTTCGGGCATAGGAGGCAGGGTCGCATTCACGGTATCTTTCGCGAGCTACGACCTGGATGGTTTCCTCGATGTCGTCTTTGGCGCCGGTGGACTGTGGCGCAATCGGGGCAACGGCAATCACTGGTTGCGGGTGGAGTTGGTGGGCGTCGAGAGTAATCGCAACGGCATAGGAGCGCGGTTGCTCGCCACCTCCGGGGCATTGCAGCAGATGCGGGAGATGCTCGGGGGGTTGGGCTACAATCAAGATGAACTGGTGGCGCACTTTGGGATGGGATCGCACACTCTGGTTGACGAATTGGAGATCCGCTGGCCTTCGGGTCGGGTGGATGTGCTGACCGATGTTCCTGCCGATCAGAAGATTCGCGTTATCGAGGGGCGCGGAGAGTGGTATCCGACACCGAGCACCGTGTGGACCGTCGAGCCACCACAGCAAATGATTTATGGCCGAGAAGTGAACTTCGTCACGGAGGTGCGACCGGCACTGTTCGAGCCTCGCGCGGAGATCACCTCGGTCACAGCCGATCTGAGTAGTCTGGGTGGCCTTGAAGCCGTTTCGCTGGAAGATCTGGGCGATGGCACCTATCGGCTGGAGACGCGCTTTGCCGTTGGTGGATCAGCGGAACTGCGCGATGTGGAAGTTTTTATTGAGCAGGTTACTCCACTGGGACCGCATTGGATCAAGCTGAGCCGCAACATTGAAGTCGTTGGCGAGCCCAATACTGCCGTGACGGAGTCGTTCGAAACCACCCGTCCCCTGAACTTCATCCTCGCTCAGAACTACCCCAACCCGTTCAATAGCGACACGGTGATCCGTTTTGCACTGCCGACAACTGCCGACGTGGATCTGGCGATCTACAATCTGGCCGGTCAGCTAGTGGCGACCCTGGTGGAGGGAGTGCGGGAAGCCGGGACGTACACGGTGAACTGGGACGGACGGGACAACGACGGTCGGGCGTTGGCCAGTGGCGTGTATTTATATCGACTCCAGACCGACAGTAGACAATCAGTTGAGACGCGGAAATTGTTGTTGCTGAGATAAGCGCTTAGAAGGACATGTACGACCCAATGTAGAGGTAAATATGAAACAAACCGTATTTCCAGTTCACTATTCAATGCTGTCATTGGATGCTTTAATTGAGAGGGTACTGAAGAACTATAACCTGAAAAACATAACCGAATGTCGATTCTTGAATAAGGGATTAAACGATACCTATCTTGTCAAAAATGGAAAGGTGGAATATATCCTGCGAGTCTACCGAAGCGGATGGCGGACAAAGCGGGATGTCGAAGCGGAGATTGAGCTGCTGAACTACCTCCACCGAAAGAAAGTGCCGGTATCCAGACCTGTACGCCGGAAGGATGGAAAATACCTCCAGATGATAAATGCTCCCGAAGGTCGGAGGTATGCTGTGCTGTTCTCGTTTGCAGTTGGCAATGTGAGCATGGATACGGAAAAGGCATACCGGTACGGGAAGCTGGCCGGGACCATACATGCTTTAACGGATCAGTATCCCAAGGAGATTAAGCGGTTTCATCTGGACCTGAACCATCTGCTGGATGAACCTCTTGGGAATGCAGCGCCGTTCTTGGCGCATCGTACTGATGATCTGGATTATCTGCGCGGTGTGTCAGAGAAGCTGAAGGCGAAGATCCGTCAGTTGCTACCGGTGACCTCGCCATCCTATGGAATCTGTCATGGGGATCTGCATCACGGCAATGTTCATTTTGCGGACGAAAATGAGCTGACTATCTTCGACTTTGACTGCTGGGGATATGGCTGGAGAGCGTATGACATATCCGTCTTTTACTGGAATTACTGCCTGGGTGAAAAAGATGAAAAGAAAAGGAACCGGATCTGGAGTTCGTACCGGAAAGGGTATAGAGAGGTCCGGCCTTACAGCAGAGCGGAGTTAAAGGCGATCAAGTATTTTGTGGCGATTCGGCATATTTGGCTGATCGGGCTGCATACGGGGTTGGCAGGATCGGGAGCTTTTGCTTCGGGGTTTCTGAATGATGGCTATTTTGACTTTCACATGAATTTTTTGAGGGAGTGGATCAAGGAGAAGTGTCCTGATATTGAATGATGGAGAAACAGCGATTGAGTCTACCTGTATCGGCTGCGGATAGGCGACGGGCAAACAGGTGGAGACGCGGAAACTTCTTTTGATGAAGTGAGGAGAGACAGACTTGACGACTACCACCGCTACAAAGAAAGACCTGGCGGAAGCAGTTGCCGAAGCGACCGGCACCAGGAAACTGACGGCCCTCCACATGGTCGACAGCCTGTTCGAGACGATGCGCGAGATGCTCAGCGACGGCCAGCGCATTGAGATCCGCGGTTTTGGCGCGTTTTCCGTCAAAGCGACCAAGCCAAAACCGGCAGCAAGGAATCCCAAGACAGGGGAGATCGTCTACGTCCCGGCGCGGCGGAAGACGCAGTTCAAGCCGGGGAAGGTGCTGAAGGAAGCGATGAGTGTGAGTCGGGAGTAGTAAACGCGCGATGCTCGTCTGCGATACTACCGATAACCGCCCATAAAGAGAGTTTCCGGCGTGCGTACGGTGAACGCGCCGGTCTGCCGTCCGCAGAGCGCCGAATGCTCCAAAATGCCAAATTCCGACGGCCCCGAAATCGTTCAACAGCGGCGATTTATCGGGGCCGTTTTCGTCGATACATTCGTCGATACAATGGTGAAGGTCGAATAGGGGGGACGGGGATCTTCTAAAGGAGTTTGCCGTCGTCCGAGAAGTTCATGGGCCGGGGATCCTCCACGCGCTCGATATGCGGATGGGACTCGAACTCTTCGAGCAGGGGAGGCGAGATCTGGATCTGAGCCACCTCCAGGGTGTTCTTGATGCGCACGATGCGGGCTCTGGTGGCGTCCTCTATGCGGAGGACCTGGAGGGCGGCTTTGATCGCCTCGCGATCGGTCTCCATGATCACCGGGATGTTGGCCCGGTTGAGGAAGGTGGTGGTGAAGACGTTGGCATAGGTCGCCTGGAAGTCGATACGCTCGAAGAGACGGCGGGTGATGATATCGGCCATGCCGACGCCGTTGGCGTTGCCGTGGGTGTTGTCGGTCAGGTCGAGGGCGACGATGCGGTTGACGCCCGGCTCGGTCGGTTCTTCGACTCCGGGGAGCATCATGCGACCGATGATGTTGGTGTCCATGCAGGTTCCGGAGATGTCCTTGCCGATCTGATCGACGATCAGCAGATCGATGCCCTGGACCAGGATGCGGGGCATGGCAGCGCGCGCATCCTCCAGTAGTTTGGGCTCCTCGTGCTCGAACTCCTCGGGGCGCAGGGCGATGACGCGCGCCGTCTGATCGTAGGCGTTTTCGATAATCGCCAGACCCATGGCGATAGGCGCTTTGTCGAGGATGACCTTGCCCCAGGCGGGGATCAGGCGGGCCAACCCCTGGGCTCCCTGGGCGTGGGCCATGGTGGCCCCTTTGTGGCTCCCCAGGCCGATTGTCATCATCTTCATCAGGCCGCTCTCAAAGGTGCCGCGAAAGGAAGTGTGGGGCTTGATGCGGTTGATGAGCACGACGCCGTCCGCCTCCAGGGCGAGTCGATTCAAAAGAACGGGCGTGCCGTCTTCGAGCTGATCGACCTGGACTACATCCATGGTCGCCTCCACCGGAACGCCCATACTCTCCTCGGTGATGCCGTAGCTGGCCAGGACCTCCTTCTGTCCCTCGGGGGAGGCTCCCCCGTGGCTGCCCATGGCCGGCAGGATGAAGGGATGGCCGCCCGCTTCCTTGATACAATCGACCACCGTGCGGGAAATGGCGGGAATATTGGCGATACCTCGGCTGCCGGAAGAGACGGCTATGCGGGCACCGGGGTTGATGTGCGAATTGAGGCCGGCCTGCTGTAGCTGTTCTTTGACGGCGGCGATCGGATCGTCGACGACGTCGGTGGAGAACAGCTGTTTGACGGTGGCCATTTGTGGAAACTGCATGGTATCCCTGCTCTCTTGTATGGACATTCAGATTGAAAATCCGAATGCCTCGATAGATCTTTTCCGGAAATCGACAGATCTTCAGAGCGCTTCCAGCATTCAGAATGTCTGATACAGCTGGGCGCAATTACCCGAAGATCTGTAGTGTAGTCATCCGGACAGTTGGAAGGTCCGGATGGGGTAAATCGGGCGGACGACGGGGAGGAGAGATCGAGCGGCCGGCCCGTGCAATGCAGATCATTCAGGCGTTTTCGGTCAGGGCCTGCCGCAGGCGGCGGGCGCGCTCCCGGATGTAGTGCAGCGGTTTGGGCACCGGCTCCTCGGTGCGGGCTATTTTCCAGATGAAGAGCTGGGCGCCCTCGCCGTCAAAGTGCAGGGGGAGCTGGGCGTCGAAGTCGCCGTCGTCGCTGATGGTGTGCACGTGGGCAAAGCCGGCGCCGCGGGCGAGCATTTCGTAGTCGACGCGTCCGGCGCCGGGGACCGGCTGATTGCCGGTCACCTCGTAGGTGCCGTTTTCGGTGATCACCATGGTGAAGTTGTCCGGGGGATTCTGGGCGATGGTGACCAGCGTGCCCAGGCACATGAGCGTGCTGCCGTCGCCGTTGAGGACGATGACGCGTCGCTGCGGCTGAGCCAGGGCGAGACCGAGGGCGAAGGGAGGCGCCTGGCCCATAGAGCTTTCGACCATGGCGAAGTCGAGCGGTCCATCCGAGAGGCGCGCCCAGGGCATGGCGACGCTCATGGTGGTGACGACGATTTCATCGGTGCGGCGAGCGGCCAGTTTTTCCAGACAGACGTATTTGTCGAGCATGATCAGATCAACTCTCCGGGATAGATGGCGGCGGCCGGCAGCGAGGTGGCCGCCGCCCTGGAGAAGGCGGCGGAGAGCTGATCGCTTTCCGAAGTGCGGTGTATCGCGTAGTAGGGGACGTTCCAGGCTTTGAGGGTGGGCTCGAAGAAGGTCGCGGCGGTATCGACGCGCTCGGCGCCCGGCTCCATCGACTTGTAGCCGCGATAACCGATGATCATGACCAGGGGAATGCTCATATTAAAGGCGGTGCCGCGGAAGGCGTCGCCCGCTTCGAAGAAGCCGGTATTTTGAATGAGAACCAGCGGCTTTGCACCGCCCAGGTAGAGTCCCGATGCCAGGGCGAATGCCTCTCCCTCGCGTGTGACCAGGACGACCTGGATATCGGGATCGGCCCACAGCTGCTCGTAGAGGGCACGCGAGCCATTGTCGGGCACGCCGACGACGTGGGTCACCCCGTTTTTCTTTATCTCCGCCAACAGCGCACTTGCTTCGATCAAATTTCCTCTCTCTGCCGATTCTTATGCCGTTTTTGGGCCCAGTCCAGAAAAAGCTGGCTCATTGCTCGGTATTTATCCAGAGGCGGTTGATGCTGTGAAACCGCCAGCTGATTATTGGACTCAAATTAACCTAGGAGACGGCCGATCAAGAGTCAAGGGGCATGTCGGTATCGGTTTATCGGTCGCACGGAAGTCGCGCCGCAAAAGAGGCGGGCCCCGGTGTGCGGGACCCGCCTCTCGGATAGTGCTGTGTGGCGATTTTCTCTAACCGACGGCGAAGATGGAGCGGTTGGAGACACCGCAGGTGGCGGCGGGATTCTGGAAGCCGCCCATGTACTGGGCGGTGCGGGCGCAGGGGGCAGTTCCCTCGTAATAGGCGCTGAACGACTTGTTGAAGTCGCCAAACGCCGCGCGACTGGCCTCGATGTCGTCGGTGGCGACTACGTAGGCGTTGTTGAACACGCCGTTCTCCTTGAGCCCGGCGCCGCCGGCCGCCTTGACGCTGGCGTCGATACTGCCGAGAATGGCTCCTGCGTCACCGCCGGCTACGCCGCTGACCATCACCTCTTTGATGCCGTTGTACTGGAGGGAGGTCCAGGTGCTGAAACCGTCGACGATTTCCCCGGAGCGGGCGAGCTCGACGTCGCCGGAGACGACGCGCGGCTGCGGCTCGACGACGCCGTCGAGGTTGGGGATGCGCGAGACCGGATAGATCACGCCGGCCGGCCGGTCGTCGCCGAAGTAATCTTCGAACAGTTTGCGGATCGCCTCGATCCGCTCCCAGGTCTTCTCGGGGGCGTCGTCGACGGCGACCAGGATTTCCATCCAGGCGGTTTGCTTGCGGAAATCAATCCCTTCCTCGGCAAACGGCTTGGCGTACTGCTCTTCGAGGACGAACTCCATCTCTTTGGCGACGTCGGGGCCCAGAGTGTGGACCCATTCGCCGTCCTTCTTATGGGAGACCGAGGCGCCGCTGGGCTGGTGGTCGACCCAGGTGCCGTAGTCGATCTTGCCGCCGCCGATGGAGACGTTTTCCCCCTGGATCGCCTTGATCTGAACCTCGAAAAGGGCGGCGGGATCGGGATAGCCGGCCGCGTGGGTGAAGCGGGCCATGCGATTGGAGCGCATCGGCCCGCCGGTCGCCGCGTTGATCATGGCGCCGTACACGTTGTTGTAGGCGTTTTTGCGCTCGTCGCATTCATCCCGATCTTGCGAAGGGGTCGTCCATAGCACGTCGGTCTTGTAGACGTCGGACCAGCTGGCTCCGGCGAGGGCCAGAGAGCCCTTTAGGTTTTCGATGGTGCCGAACCACTGGGAGCCGACGTCGGCCGGGAACTGAGTTCCCACGTTGCCGCTCGGTTCGATCAGGCGGACGATACTGCCGTCGTCGCCGACGAGGAGAACTTCGCAGGTCTGGGAGAAGACGGGGATGGGTTTGTGGCGAACGATGTGGACCTGGGCCATGAGAGCTTGCCTTTGCTGTTTGAGGTTTTGGAGTGTAGAAGCGATTTTACTATTTGGAGAATCTAGAAAATAAGAACATCGCCTATTGCTAACAATAGCGCAGAGGGAGGATGCGGATGTCGACTTGCTGTATGCTCTTCGTCAAAAACCCCGAGCCGGGTAAAGTAAAAACCCGCCTGCAGAGCGGGTGCAGCCCCGAGGCGGCGGCGGAACTCTACAGAGCCTTTATACTGGACTGTGCGGCGACGCTGGTGGAGTCCACGGCGCAACGGAAGGTGGTCGCCTACGCCCCGGCCGATGCCGGGACGGCGATAGGAGCGTTGCTGGCCGGAATGGGCGACTTCGAACTGGTCCCCCAGCCGGAACTGGATCTGGGGGGGCGGATGGCGCAGATGGCGGAGTGGAGCTTTGCCGCAGGAGCGGAGCGGACGGCGATCATTGGCTCGGACAGTCCGAGTCTGCCGGCCGGACAGATCGACGCGGCGCTGGAGATGCTGGTCGAGAGGGAGGTGGTGATCGGTCCCAGTACGGACGGAGGGTATTACCTGATCGGCCTGCGGGCGGGGGAATGCGGTGATCTCTTCACCGGCGTCGAATGGAGCACCGGGCGCGTGCTCGAGCAGACGCTGGCACGTGTCGGGACGCGGCGGCTGGGGTTGCTGACTCCCTGGTACGACGTGGACACACCGCCGGAGGCCGGCTTTTTGAAGATCCATCTGGAAGGGCTGCAGCAGGCCGGGAGCGGGGTGGGAAAGCACAGCCTGGAAGTGTTGCGGAGGATGGATCTGCCGGCGCCCTCCTGAACTGCGGGAAGGGCCGGCCGATCGTCACGCAGCGCTCTCGTTCGCACCCGAGCCCAATCAGAGAGGGTTACACGCCCATGATGCGGTAACCGCCATCGACGTAGAGCATTTCGCCGGTGATGCCGCTGCTGAGGTTACTGCAGAGAAAGAGAGCGGTGTTGGCCACCTCTTCCTGGGTGACGTTGCGTCGCAGAGGGGCGCGCTCTTCGTGCAGCTTGAGCATGGTGGAGAAGCTCTTGATGCCCCGGGCGGCCAGGGTGCGAATCGGGCCTGCGGAGATGCCATTGACGCGTATGCCTTTTTCTCCCAGTTCGCTGGCCAGATAGCGTATGCCGGATTCGAGTGCTGCTTTGGCCACACCCATGACGTTGTAATTGCGACAGGCGCGCTCGCTGCCCAGATAGGTCATGGCGACCACGCTGCTGCCGTCGCTCATCAGCTTTTCAGCGCCGTGGGTCAGGGCGTTGAGGGAGTAGGCGCTCACATCCAGGGCGAGGTGATAGCCGTCGCGCGAGGTGTCTACGTAGCGGCCTTCCAGATCCTCGCGCCTGGCGAATGCTATGGCGTGAATCAGGCTGTCCAACTGACCGAATTCCCGCTCGATGGTAGCGAAGGTCTCGGCTACCGAGTCGTCGCGAGTGGCGTCGCAGGGGATCAACAAGGGGGGATGCTGCAGCTGATCGACAATTTTGTCTATGCCCTCCCTTTCCCGATCACCCAGGTAGCTGATGGCCAGCCGCGCTCCTTCCCGATCCAGCGCCTGGGCGATGGCCCAGGCGATACTGCGGTGATTGGCGACCCCGGTGACCAGACCGAACTTGTCCTGCATCAGCATAAAAGCCAGCTCCTTGGAGGTACAGAGGATGATGGAATCGTATTATCGAATTTGGAGATCCGGCGAGACTCCACAAGCGCCCACCGGAAGATCTCTTTGAAACATGGCGTAGAATCCGAAAAAAATGCCTCGTTGATAATACCAAATTCAATAGACACCTAAATCGGCGCTCTCTTCGCGTCCACCCGATTTTTCATTCACCAGTGTTTCCGGTGCGGAAAAGTCGCTCCCAGGCATCCACCTCATCCGCCTCCAGGGCGATATCCGGATCGAACTCGAGCGGGGGGGGCGGGGCATCCGCCTCTGTTTGTCGATTGGGCCGGCTGTCGAGTTCGTCGGCAAATTCGGCAGAGGAAGTGAAGCGGATTTTGTGGCGCCGGGCAAAGCGGCAGATCTCGCGGTCGGAGGTGACGAGCCGCAGATGCCTGGCGCCGTGTCGCTGTTGAATGGCCTTTTTGAGCAGATCGTCGGCCTTTTCCGGAGCGCGCGAAAAGAGGATTTTGACAGATCCCTTCTGGGGGTGTGAAATAGCCGGTTCGGAGGCGGAATCACCGTCGAAGACGAGGGTTATGCGGGCATCGGTAGCGCGCGCATAGGAGCGCAGGGCGCGTTCCAGAGCCTGGCGCGCCGCCTCCAGGCTGGTCTCCTCGCACTGGCGGAAATGCGGATTCGTCTTGATGACGTTGTAGCCATCGATCAGCAAATGCTCGGGCTGCGCTTCCCGGCTCGGCGCCAAAAGCCAGATCCTCCTATTCGCTCAGGCGGATGCCGGTCTTATTCAGGCGATAGGCGACGACGCTGCTCTTGGCGTAGGCCGCATTTTTGCGCAGCCTGTTAAGACGGTTGCGGAGTTCGGGGCCGCAGTCCGGGCGAGCAATCAGCAGGGCGAAACCGCCGCCGCCGGCGCCGGTGATCAGGCCTCCCTCGCTGACTTCGGTGAAGTCGGTCGATTCGAACAGATGCTGCAGCGTGTCGCTGGTGGCTTCCGGATCCAGGATGCAGCGGAGCTGCCAGTAGCGGGTGGCCATCTCGCCCAGAGCAGCATAGTCGCCCCCGCGCAATGCGGTCACCATATGATCGTGAATTTCCATGGATTCGCGGATGGCGCCGTAGCGGGCTGCGGCGCGGGACAGATAGGCGTCGAGGACCACGTTGAGGCCACGGGTGGCACCCCGGGCGATACCGGTATCGAAGAGGACCACCCGCTCGATGAACTGCTCCTCGTCGATTTCGGTGAGGAAGGTGCGCTCGGGGGCGGGAAGATCGTCGGTAGGCGGGGCGTAAAAATCCTTGATGGCGCTGGGGCCGCCGCAGGCGCCGCGGGCATCCTGCCAGCCGCTGTTCAGGCCGATCGACTGCTCCAGCATCAGGCTCTGATCGTAGAGGGCGGGATATTCCTGCTCGGAGGTGGCGTACGGATGGGCGCTCAGGCGATAGAGCATTTTGAGAATGGCGGTGGCCAGAATACTGCTGGTGCCCAGACCGGAGCCCTGCATCACCTTGCTCTCGGTGGTGAGTTCCAGGCCGCCACCGCCGGTGAAGGCGGCGATATCGCGGATCACGTCATCCGAACCCTCGCGGACGATGCCGGTGTGGACCAATGCCTGTTTTACCAGGCGCAGCGCCTCGTCGCCGCCGCGGCGATAGGCGAAGAAGAGTTCGCTGAGAGTGCCGGCGTCGCCGCGGCCACTGGCCTCGAAATCCGCCTTGAAGTCCAGCGATCGGGAGCGCAGCAGCAGAGTCGGTTCGGCCAGGCGTCGGGCCCTGACCCGCAGGGGGGGGACGGCGCAGGTTTCCCCTTCCATCTGCAGGTCGATGCCGGCGTTCAGCGTCTTGGCCCCCTGCTCCTTGCTGCGCAGGTGGTTGTCGGAGGCATTGGCACTGGATATTCCCAGGCGGAGAGGGGCTTCGACCAGAAAATTCCTGTCGTAGTCCGCCTTTTCCATCTGAGGGGCCGTTTCCCGCTGGCCGCCCAGAGCGGCCAGATTGCGGCGCAGGTCGATGCGCTGTAGCTGGTTGAGACGCGCCTCGTACGCGTTGGCCAGCGCTTCTATCTTTTTTTCTTCTTTCAGGGAAGAGATCTTTTCACCATCGATACAGCAGGGGGGGGGATTCCGGCGTTTCCAGAGCTTGGGATCCCTGGCCAGGATGCGATAGATGTCGACCTGAATGCGGGCGACGCGCATACCGCGCAGGCGGCGCGGGGAATCCTGCTGTTTCTCCAGATAGGTATTGAGGCTCTTGAGCACGGTGAAGAGAACTTTGGGAGGAGTATTGGGCAACAGGCGCAGGAGCTGCTGGTGGCCGACATCGGTCAAACCGTCGACCAGGTCGACCATCAAGCGGGGGAGCTCTTTGTCCACGGCGGGGGCAAAGAGCTCGGTCCACTCTTCTCGACCGATTTGCGCGAATAGATAGTCGAGGGCTTTAGAGGTGGTCAGATCGTGGATCAGCGCCGGGTTGAAGATCAGGTTGCGGAGGAAGAGCCGACGCTCCTCGAGCTTGCTCTTATCGGCGCGCACATCTCCCAGAATACCGTCAATCAAATTCTGGATTTCCTGGAGCTGTTCGGCTTTTTCGAGTCTCTCTAAGAATTCTTTCATCCGTTTGTTTTCCAACGTTGGCAGATCGGGCCGGTGTTCCTCCCGGAAATCTGGAGGAGGGTTTATATCGACATTCCAGCGGAATTTACGGTGCCGATATAACCTGAATAAAATAGACTATGAACAGGGACCAGACAAGAGAAAGAAGCTTCGAGCGAGAGCTCCCAACCCGTCTATTATCTATATGTTGGGCTTTAAGATCAAGATGCCGCAATATATAGACATCTCACGTCAAAGATAAATGACTGCATGTACTCCATCCGGGCTACCCTCGCGTTTCGCCACTCATGGCGATCAGGTGGCGCCAGAGGCTCGGGCCGATTCCCGCCTCTCCATCGGCGAGGAGATTGGCGTGGAGCAGGCCGGCAGGCCGCGGATTGAGGTCGAGAACGGTGGGTTGAAGGACGCCCTTCCGGCAGTCGATTTTGATATCGACGCCGGCCAGGCCCAGCGCTCCGATCGCCCGGACCGCCTGAATGGCTGTGGAGACGCTCCGGGCGAGATCGGTCGGGTTCCAGGGAAGGGTTCGGTCGTCGCCCAGATGCACTAGTCGATCCGCACTCAGCTCCGAGATCGACTGTATCTGGCCACCTCTGGAGATCGATGAGATCGGCTCATTCGCCGCGGGAGCAATCTGGAGATAGCCGCTCTCCACCGAATAGTCGGTGCCGTCAAAGGAGACGTGGAGGCGCAGATCGAACGGATGCAAATCCCCTTCCGAAGGGAGGCCGACTAGGCCGATGCGGGGGCGCAGAATGGCGTCGTCGCCTGCGGCGATTTTGCGCCAGGAATCGACGATGACGTCCGCCGCATTGGCGGTTCGCTCTGTCCAGGTTACCTGCGTTCCCTCGGTGCCGTGGCGCGGCTGGACGACCCAGCCGTGCTTCCCCTCCTCGCCACAGCGATCGGCGAAGCTACGGATGAGCTGGCGGGCGGAGTCTGTGGTCTGCCCGCGGTCGAGAAGGCAGGTGGGCGGAGTGGGCACTCCCGCCTGCTGCCAGCGCTCGAAACAGCTCCACTTGTCGTCGGCAATCGCCGCCGGGGCATATGGGCTGACGTGGGGGACAGATTCCGTTTCCAGGAGCGCGGAAAGGGTGCGGTGTGATTCAGGCGACTGACAGAGCAGAAGGGCGCTGGAGAGAGGGAGGGGGCGCTGCAGGGGGGTCTCTATGAAGAGATCGAGATCGGGGTGGAAGAGGATGGCCCGACGGGCGCAGCCCTGCGCGTCGAGCCAGGAGTTGTGGACGCCGACGAGTTGGAGAAGAGGGGCTGTCCCCGCTGGTGCACTGCAGGAGAAGACGTAGGCGTCGGTCCACAGCGGATAGAGTTCGTGGGTGATGGCCAGGGGATGGTCGAAGAGGACGGCCACTATCGCACTGCCGGACAGATCCCTCGTTCCTTCCACGTCCGGAACCGGAGAGATGAGCAGAGGGGGTGCTGCCGGATTTACCAACGCGTGTTCAAGGGCGAGGTGGACGATGCGTTCTACGTAGGTCTCTTCGGCAAAGTTGGAAAGCGGCAGGTTTGAAGGGAGCAGGCCGGCGCTGTCGAGAATGGAGAGCTGTTCCCCAAAGTGGGCAGTGCGCCACGATTCGGCGGTGTGCAGGAGGCGGGCGATAGTGGCGCTGCGGTCTCTATGGAATGCCTCTTTGAGGGCTTCGGAGGATGGTTCGCGGAGCAAAAGGAAATCGCTCAGGGCGACTGCGAGCTGTCGACTCACCGCAGCCGGATGCGCCGGGCCGAGGCCGAGTTCGTCCCGGACCTGCTGGATCCGCTCGTTTGGCATGGACTGAGATCGCAGGGGGAGGCCCGCCGGGGCAAGGTGGCCCCGGCGGGATGCTGGAATCAGGTGCGCAGCGCGTCCAGATACTGCTCACCGGCGATGACGAAGTTGCGCAGGACGATGCGGTCGCTGGTGCCGACGTTGTTCCAGTCGTAAGAGCGGCCTTCCCGGCTGGAATTCCGCTCCTCAATCACCTCTTCGCGCAGGGTGAAGCGATCCCAGAGACCGATGCCGACATTGGGCTCCAGATGGATGAAATTCCAATCGGAGATCTCGGCCTGGAAGCGACCGCTTCCATCCTGGAGAATCGGCACGGAACCGATCCTCCGCCCCTTGTCGTCGAAGATTGACTCGACATCGACCAGGCGTCCCGGTTTGGAAAAGACCGGGCTGACAAGGTAGTCGAGCATCAGGTAGGGCGACCAGGTGTAGGAGACGCCGCGGGCATCCTCGCCGGCGGCCCGATTGCGCTGGCGCTGGAACTCATCCTGGTATTTTTCGGCGAAGGCGGCCATCGCCTTCATGACCTTGGGCCCTTCGGCCTCCAGCCCCGGGCGGATCTGGTGGACGAACTGTTCCTGGACGAACTCGTCGAGCAGTTTTTCCAGAGTGCCACCGCGGCCGACGTTGGTGGCCACCTGAAGGCTGGTGAGGGTGATCGGGAAGGCCACGTCGTACGGCTGGTCGGGATCGGCGGCCGAGACGACGATGCGCAGCGAGCCGTAGATCTGCGAGCGGGGCAGACGGTCGCGCAGGACCGGCTGGTTCCATTCGAGAGTCTGGCGCTCGACAAAGCTCTCCATGAACTCGGGCTGGGCCCAGAACTCGGGCGAGGTGAGGATGGCGGTCTGGAGCACCACATTCTGGCGACGGGCGACCTGGTAGAGAAATTCGACCGCCTCGTCCATCGTCTCCGGGTTGATCCGGCCGGCCTGGTCCTGCAGGTCGAAGACCTTCAGGTTGCGGGCCCCGGATTCGGCGGCCCCTTTGATCAGGACGATCGGATTCTCGCGGGCGAAAGCTTCGAGTCCAGGATACTCCTCGCCGGGCACGCCGTCGACCATGAGCGTTTTGATCTGCGCCTCGGTCTTGCCCTCTCCATACTCCTGCCTCCAGTCCATTTCCGGCGGCATCTGCACGTCGAAATCGGGAGTGAAGATCTGCGGGTACAGGGACTTGTCGTAGGTGATATCCGAGTAGATCAGGGATTGAACCGTGGCCGGCAAACCCAGGTCCTCGGTCCGTCCGGAGTCGTAGATCGGCACCCCGTGGAACGGGATCATCGAGCCGACCGGAATGCGGCGGGCGAAGCGGACGGCGACCCGGATGCCCTTGGCGGTGAGGGTGCCGCGTGCCTCTGCGGAATCCGCCTCCGCCTCTGCTTCTTCCGCGCTCAGACCCTTCTCGGCCTGGAGGGCGGCGACGAAGGCGGCCCGGTCGATGTAGAGGTGGGCGTCGTCGATGCCGAGTTGTTCCCGAGCCGAACCCGGGAACTGGGTCACCTCGCCATAGCGGGTGATCAGCAGGTTGGCGCCTTTGCGACCTTCCGCCCGCATACCGGCGTTGAGGGTCGGTCCCTCGCGCAGCGCGCGCGAGACGTGGGTGCGGCCGACCGGATAGAGGAAGACGAGGTTTACCCGCGAGTCCGCATCGATCAGGTCGGGGTCAAAACGGTGGAAGACCGGAGGAGTGGAGAAGCCGTCGCTGTGCATGAAGGAGATCTCGCGCAGCTGGTTGTAGGCGCGCCAGCGCTGCTCCACGTCGGATTCGCCGCCGCCGCCGATCCCCGTCATCACCTGGCCTGCATCCAGAGTGCCCAGCAGGGCGTCGGCATCCTCGACGGGCAGCCGCCTGAGGTCGGTGCAGCGGACGATGACCGTGCGGATGTAGCTGTAGAGCCAGGCGTGGCGCTCGCACGAGAGCTCAAAGAGCTGGTCGGTGGACAGGTTGTCGAAGGCGGTGCCCCGGTCGAAGATCCAGGGGGTGTATTCATACCAGTGGTCGTTGATCGTCTCGGCGAAGAAGTCGGTCAGGTTTTTGTAGAAGACTCGATCGTCGATCTCCTCCGGGTCATCGACGGCAAACTGGAGGGTCTGGGCCAGGGCAAAGGTGACGTAAAACAGCTCCATCGAGCGAACCACCTGGTCGAGCTTTTTCGGATCGGCGGCTGCCGCTTCCGCCAGACGGGCGAGGTCGCCTATGTCTTCGTAGCCGCCGGCCAGCAGCTTCCAGTCCTCCAGCACGATCTCGCGTCCCGTGTAGATCTTTTCGGTGTGTCCGCGGAAGATCTGCAGCTGGTCACCGGTGAATAGATCGGCACCCAGCGCCTCGAAGCCGAGGCGAGTATAGCCGATCAGGCGGCCAAATAGTTGATGGATCCGGGTGCGGTCCTCAACGGCGGAGGCAGCTTCGAGGGCGAAGGTCTGCACCCGCTGGAGCAGTTCGTCCATGGCCTGAGCTGCTTTCTTATCGCAGGCGGTGAACGAAGATTTTCCTCCGGCCTGTAGTGCCTCCTGGAAACCGGTCTCGCGGTCGGACATGGCTCTGGCCTTCTCCGCCCGCACTCTGAGGGCGCGGCGTCGTTCCAGCGCCTCGACCGCGGCCACTTCGACCGCCTTGCTCGAGCTCTCGACCAGCTTTTGCTGGGTGAAACGGCCGGAGTCCGGCTCGTACGCCGGACGGACCAGCGCGGCGTGGATCGAAGCGCTTTCGGCGGCGGTGAACGGCTCGGCGTGGCTCGCGGGGAGTTCCTTCTGGAGGGCGGCGATACGCTCGACGCCGGCTGCGAAACGGGCCAGGAGCTGGTCGATGTGGTTCCTCTTTTCGCCCATCAGGACGAAGGAGCCGCCCATACCGGCGATCCAGGTGCTCGTGTCGAGGCGGGCCAGAGGCAGACCGGCCGCCACTTTGACCCGAGCCTGGCTGATGAAGGCGTCCCGTTCCCGCCATTTGTCGTAACGACGCAGCTTCTCCTCCTGGCGCAGCGCCTTGCCCGCTTCGTCGTCGTCGGTGAGGGTTCGCTGGATTTCGGCATAGGTCGACAGCGCCTGGCCGACGGCGCGCTTGCGGCCTTTGGCATCGGCGTCGGCGACGGCGGTGACCGCGTCGAGGATGCGCTGGCCGCGTCCGCGCCATATTTTCATCTCCTCTTCCATGCGGTCGATATTGCGCTGACCCAGGCCGATGCAGGTGTAGGTGCCTCTGCGACCGACCCATTCGCAGGCGGCGAAGAACGCCTGGACATCGTATTCGGCGATGGCGCGCGGGGTGCGGCCGGCGACGCCATCGGCGACGACCAGTGAGCTGTTCGGATTGCCCTGAAGCATCAGCGTGACCAGCTTGGGCGGGTCTTGCAGCAGGGCCAGGAGTTGCGGGAAGGGGATGCCGGTGTTGAGCACATCGACTCCCTGCACATCCACTTCGTAGTCGCGGCCCGGTCCACGGAGCTTGAGCACCAGGGCGTGGATGCCGCCTCCGACCCGGTCGATGAGTCCCTGGATTCTCTCCTCGGGAAGATGCGAGATGCCGGCCCAGTGGCGCAGGTCGCCGCCGTAGACTTCGGCGTTGGCGCGGATCTGATCCTCGGTCAGGCCGTAGTCCCCTAACTGCACCTGCACCTGGTTGGCGATCTCATCCAGGCGAGAATCGCTGGTGTAGAAAAGCATGTCGTTGGTCGACGAGAGGGTGACCGAGGTCATCACCACGTCGGCCGGCGGCTGGTGACCCGGGAAGGCTTCCTGGAGTCTGGCGACCGCTGTGCTGTCGTCTTCGGAGACACCGAAACTCTGCAGCGCCTGGCGGGCGGCGCGGCGACCGATTGGATCGGCGGTTTCGGGATCGAACCCCTCGAACATCAGGTGGATCAGGTTCTGTCCCTCTTCGTCGAAGGAGTAGTGCAGATGATCGCCGGTCTTGGAGAAGATCTCGAACAGGCGCATACCGGTGGAGAAGCGGATATCCTGGACCGGCTTGTACTCGGCTGAGACGGCGATGCGCGCCTCGTGGTCCTGAGGGCAGGCCGGATGCTTTTCGCGCGCCTGGCGCAGGGCGTCGTAGATGGACCAGGCCTTGTAGAAGACCATGAAGCGGTTCACCTGCTCGGCGTTGATGATCATCTTCTCGACCGACCAGTCGGCGGCCAGGTTGGCGATGAGCCGATGCCCGGGAGCGGTCTCGTGCCAGGGGCGTCCCAGATTTTCGAGGGCGCGGGCGATTTTGGTGATGTGGAAGACCAGCATGTCGCCGCGCTTGCCGATGTGCTCCTCGAGGACGTCGAATTTAAGGAGCTTGTCTGCCGCCCAGCTCTGCCAGTCGAGTTCGGTCTCGAACTCTCCTTTTTTGGCCAGAGCGGTTCGGGCCAGCTTCATGACTCCCTCATGCAGGTGATCGGGGATGCCGATCTGGCGCAGCTTGACGTCGTTGGTCAGAGAGAGGACGAAGGCGAGGAAGAGGCCGTCCTTGGGGACGCAGTAACCGCCGTATCCCTCGCCGGCCGGCGGGATAACGCGATCCTCGCGCAGGTTCATCTGGTCGCCCATGTCCTGGGCGTCACCCTCGAGCACCGCCATGCAGAGCAGGCCCAGGGCGTTGGAGCCGGCGAAATGGGTGACCGCCAGGCCGTTTTCCGAGGTCTTCTGGATTTCGGCGTAGGCGAGGGCGGGACGTTCTTCCACCCCACCCTCGTTGACCAGGCTGTAGAATTCGAAGCCGGCCTGGGCTGCTGTCGCATCCGCCCCGCCGACCCACTGGCGCCACTTGACCACGGAATCGCGCTCCCGGTGGCCCAGGTTGACCCGGCTGGGGGTGTAGAGCAGATTGTAGCGCTTGTTGCCGCCGGTCGCCTGATAGTAGTGGCGCGGATCGATGGTCTGTGCGTTGAGCCGGTGGCGGGCGATGACGCGTTTGCGGGCGGTGGATCTGGACATCTGGGAATACATGCGCAGGAAGACCCGCTCGCGAGCCTCCATGTCCAGCTCCGGCTTTTCGGCGGCCATCTGGTTGAAGACGTCGCGTCTGGCCTGGCAGAGCATGACGCTCTCCAGTTCCTCCCGATAATCCGGCTCGCTTTCGACGACCACGCGCTGCGCCTCTTCGTTTGAGAGGCCGGGGCGGGCGTCCATTACTTCTTCGACGCGTTGCTCGAAGGCGCGGCCGTTGTTGGTCGCCACCTGCGGGGTCCCCTGCTTTTTGAGCTCTTCGCGCTGTTCTTCGAGATAGCGTTCGACGCGCTCCAGATCGCGGGCCGGCGCAGTATTGAGGTTGGCGTTGGGATCGTCTCCGACCTCGAGCAGGACACCCAGCAGTGCGGCCTGTTCGGCCACCGGGCGATAGCTGCCGACGACGATGCTGACGGCGAACGGGGGATTGACCCGCTGTTCGGCCATCACCTCCTCGACGACCACGTCCATGCCCAGGTCGTGGATGACCTTCTTGCCGATTTCGTAGGTCTGCTGGCGATAGGTGCCGATTTCGGCGTCGACTTCTTCTTCCAGGCCGTGGGCGCGGATGACGTTGAAGAGGGCCATCTCCTCTTCGACCCAGGACTGCACGTAACCTTCGGTCATGCCGGCCGATTCGGTGGTCAAGATATGCAGCGAGGGGACGGGGCGGGTCCGCTGCAGGGCGATGGGTGCAAACTGCTCCGCCCGTTGGCGCACCCTTTTGGACTGTTTGGCGAAGATCGGTTCGACGGCGGCGGCCAGCCGCGTTCCCTTTTCGGCGGCGGCCAGCGCCTTGCCGACCAGGTTGGAGCGATGGCCGATGTGGGTCTCGCAGAGGACGCGACGCAGCGCCTGACGCCGGGGGATCACCTCCTTCTCGACGATGCGATGCACCTCGGTGGTCAGTTTGTCCTCGCTGATGGCAATCAGCACGGCCAGTTGCGGAACGATGTCGTGGAGTTTTTTCTCGTCTTTGATGACCTGGCGGGCTGCCTCTTCTCTGGGGAGAGTGGCGTCTAAAGCGAGCAGTTCATCCGCTTTTTTGCTCAGACGGCGGTCGGCATCGACCAGCAGCTGGCGGGCCAAGGAGGCCCGTTCGGAGTCCATCACCTCCTCCAGGTTGCGAGCCCAGAATTCGGCGTGTATGCGGAAGAATGCCTCCATCGCCTCCTGGTCCACCTCGGTCTGGATCTGATCGACTTCGACCATCTCACCGCCGACCTGGATCTCGCGCTTGATCACCCGCTCCTTGATAAAGAGGGGGATCGCCTCGATCCAGTCATTGACCTTGATGATCCAATGCGTATCGGTCTCCTTGTCATTCTCCCGGTAGCGACCCGGCCCGGGGGCGCTGTAGATGTAGTCGCCTCCCTGGCGGAGCAGATCTTTCAGATCCTCTTCCTTGCCGGTGTGCACTTCGCGGAAGGCGTTGGCATTGGCCAGGTTGATCGCCTCGCCCGGATGCAGACGCTGCAACTGGAGGACGTAGGCGGCCGGGGTCTTGATGCAAGTGTCGAGCTTTTTGCGGAACTGCGCCGACAGGTCGAACAGCCGGTCGGTCAGTCCGGTTTCGGCGGCCATGCGTTCCCGCGACAGGGCTATGGCCCCCCGGGAGAGCAGGTGTCGAGAGGCGGTATCGGCCTCGTCGAGGATCTTCTTGGCCGCTTCGGCCTGGTATTTCACCAGGGCCTCGTCGAAGGCGTTGAGAGCGCCGACCAGGCGGGAATAGGGGGTTTTCTTCTGTTCCTGGACCAGGTGCAGAAGGCGGGTAGCGGCGGTGTGGAGAGTGGCATCTTCACGGGTGGCCTTTTCGATGCGCCTGGCCAGGGGTGCCAGCATCTCTTTGCCCTGCACGTATTTAGCGGTTGACAGCAGGTTTGCCTGGTTGCCGAATGCGCGCGACAGACGGCCCGAAACCAGGCGGATGTCGCTTTCGTAGGCCCACTCGGATATGCGCTTGATGTTCTCCCCTTCGGTCTGGTAGTCGAAGTAGCGGGAGATCACGGCATTGATATTGGCGCGCCACTCGTCCAGGTCTTCGTACTCTTCGTTGAGCAGGTCGAAGACGAAGTCCTGGGGATAGGGGAAGTCGATGCGGTCCTGCATGCGCATCCAGGTCGCCCATTTGTCGCGCCATTTCAGGGTGCGCTCGATATGGTCGAAGGCGCGTTCGGCAAACGCCTCCGGGGATTCGCCGGAAAGCGGTTTGCCCAGCGCGCAGTTGGGGCAGAGTTTACCGGCCAATTCGACCACTCCCTTTTTGAGGGGGGTGCCTTTTGCGGAGAAGCGGAGGGTGTCGAGGGCGTAGCCGGTCTGGAAGAGCAGCTCGGTGGAGATGTTGGCCAGCTCTTCGATATCCAGGTCGTCCTGGGCCTGGGCCAGTTCGGCATCGTAGAGATTGGCGAAGGCGTTGGCGAAGACGTGGCCGCAGTCGACACTGGAACTGCGCAGAAACTTCTGTAGCTGCGCCTTCTGGGCGGCGTCGAGCAGGCCGTACAAGTCGAAGACGCGGTGCATGGCGGCGCGCTGGTTCGTCTTCGGGTTGAGCATCGACAGGGTGCCCAGCAGAATCATGCCGGCGAAGTGGGCGGCCGGGGTTTCGGGGGCGGAATCCGCCCAGGTCGCATCCAGAACCAGCTGCGGGCTGGCTCCCTTGCGCGGCGCGGGAGAGAGCCGGGCGACGCGATCGTTATCCTTTGTGAAAAGGACGCGGATCGTCCCGCGGTGCGAGGCTGCATCTTTCAGAATAGGGCGCAGAACCGGATGAGATCCGTATGCCTCGACAAAGGCACCAAAGCCGTTCTCATAGGCCGCCGCTGTTTTGCGAATGGCGGCAGATGCCTTTCCGGGCAGCTCAAAGGTGCACCTCGCGCGGCTGATGCGCATTTTGCCTTCAGCGAGGGAAGTGCCCGGCTCGCGGATCGAAATGTGGGAGAATTCCACATCTTGATCGGGGTCAGACATGTGGATGGGCAGGTAGTAGCTCTGGGCCATGACTTTTTCTCCGGTGATCGAGAACGGGGGCGGCTGTGATGGGTATGTCGCCTTCCCAAAATCATTAAAAAAAGGTGTTAGATATTTATAAACAAATAGTTATGGATTATTCGTCTGTTTTTGTGGGACGGGCAAACGGGTCTTTGAGCAGACAATATATTCAAGTACATAAAGGGGAGCTATCCCCAGAAGCGCAAAATGATGCGCGAAACGATCATCGCGTCGGAGGTGGGCGTGGGTGCGGATGGGCAGGGGGAGGGGTCAGTCGCCTGCGTCGGCGAAAGTCTTCCTCCAGGTGCGTCCGCCGGACTGGCGGTAGTCGGAGGGGGAGATACCGACGCGTTCCTTAAACATCGAGCTGAAGTGGCTAAAAGAGCGATAGCCGACATGGAGGCTGATCTGAGTGATAGAGAGGGTGCTTTCGAGCAGGAGTTTCTTGCTGTAGTCGATGCGCAGTTCGGTGAGGCGCTGATTGAGCGTCTTGTTTGTCGCCTGGCGGAAGAGGCGGGCCAGATGGGCGGGGGAGAGACTGACGACGGCAGCCAGATCGCGGCGCGTGAGGGGGCGGCTCAGGTTGTTGCGCATGAAAGTCTCGACGCGCCCGACGATCTCCTTCTGGTAGGTGGCATTGACCAGGGATGCGTGGATGTCGGTGGCGGGTTCCCTGGATGCTGCGCTGCGCTGCAGACCGACGAGGATCTTCACAAGGAGGGCGCCGATCAGATCGTCGGCGTTGCCATCGGCGGGCTGCTGCACCTCGGTGACCAGGGCGTGCAGGTCCTGCTGGAGTTCCAGCGGCGTCGGCAGCACGCGACGGGTTATGGCATCCAGATTGAGGCGTCGGTTGCCGAAATGCGCCCAGAGGTAGCCCGGGGCGCGTTCCCTGGATCTGGGGGAGCGGAGCGCTCCGGGAGGGATGAGAATCGATTCTTCGGCGTTCAGCACGTGGTTTTCATCGTCGATCAGCATATCGACGGTGCCGTAGAGCACGCAGTACCACTGGTAGTTCTCGAGGCGGTGGGGGGCGTAACGGTACTCGGTGCCCTTTTCCCGGTAGCCGATACGCTGGAGTTCGATGGGGAAATGGGCATGAAGCATAGCCGATTACTCGCAGAAGAGCGGCAGGTCGATAGGCGCGGCCCGTAAAATCAATTTATCCGGTTTGCTGCAGAAAGGCTATGGCCGCGCTGCGAATCTTGGGTGCCAGCATGTAGCAGATCTTGAAGAAGGTTTTGAAGTCGACGATCTCCCACAGATAGCTGGGGATTTCAAGGCGATTTAGAACGTCTACCAGGTCTTCGAAGATATCCTGGCTGATCGCTTCGTCGATTCCTTCTGGTCCGGTTTTGCCCGACTTCTTCATCGCCTGTTCGATCCGCTGGAAGAGCTGGGGGAAGGGGTGCTGGGCGTCTGTCGCGGGATAGGGGAACAGAGTGCTGCCGGCCAGATTGGCCAGGGCCACCAGCTTGAGCAGAGGAGGAGACTGCTCGTGGGGCTCGTGGTGATGGCTAATCACCTGCTGGATTTCTGGAGCCATTTCCCACCTGTCGGCCAGACGCCCGCCGATGATCTGGTGGTCGATGTCTTTCATCAAGAAGCGCTCGATCTCGACGACGGCGTGGGCCCACAGCTTGCCCTGCTCCTGCTGCTCCTGGACCTCTGCCTCGATGAGCGCCGTGACCAGGCTCAGCGAGTCCTCCAGGCACATGAGCATGGTGACTTTGCCGATGTCGTGCATCAGGCCACCGGTGAAGACGTCGTCCTTGGGGCCCAGTTCGAATTTCTGCCAGAGCTTCTCCTGCTGCAGCACCTGAACCTGTTCTTCATCCAGTTGGAAACGCTCGAATTCGGTTTTCTGCTGAGGGGCTTGGTCGGCCGGATCGGCCGGCAGGGAGAACAGCTTGGCGAAGTAGGCGACGGAAAGGGAGTGGCGCCAGTATTGGTCGATGGTGCCCTCTTCGGTCTTCTGGAAGAGCTGGCGAATCTGGCAGGCGGTGACGATCTCGCGGATGGTCTTGGCGCTGGCCAGGGCGACCGCCTGATCGATGGTCTCGACCCGCGAGCGAAAGCCGTAACGGGCGCTGTTGAGGAGCTTGAGAATGACGGTGCGGGTGGTCAGATCGGAATCGATCGCCTCCGCCCATTTCTTGGGCGGATCGAGGTCGTCCAGTTCGGAGACCTTGCGCTGGGTGTCGGGCATCGAGGGGAGCTTGTTGACCGCGTCGAGCCGCTTGTCGATCATTTCGGCCCGTTCCTCCGGGCTCATGCTCTCCAGATCGGTGCCGAGGGAGACATCGGAGAGGACGTAGTCGTTGACCACCGGCTCGAAGAAATCGTCGCTGGCGTTCTTGGCCAGCACGATGATGACGTCCAGTTCTTCCAGGTTCCTCTGCACCTGCTGGAAGGAGGTGGGATCGGACCCGAGGGGATTGATACTCGGATCGATCACCATGACGATGTGGGCTTTCTTGGAGAGCATGCGGGCAACGGTCACCGCATTTCCGGTGAGCCCGGGACCGACGAGGACCATCTTGACGGAGTCGAGGTATTTCTTCAGGGCGAGGGCGACCTCGGTGCTGTCGCCGCACACCGCGTATTTGATCTGGTGCTCGGGGTCGAGCATACTGTTTTCGGAGCGCAATTGCTGCATCAGCGCGACCAGATAGGGCTTGGGCTGGATCTTATCGCCGATGACGATCAGGGGGTTGCCGGAGCTTTGGTTGGACAAGGGGAGTTCCTCCAGGGCGCAAAAGCGCCTTCAGCAGAACAATTTTTCCGCAAAATGAGAAGGGGTAGAGATACTCTCAAAGTGACTAAAGATAAGAAATTAGGGGGTCGCCATCAAAAAATCAATTGTTCTGCGATATGCAGGGTGGGGTATGGGCGGGGAATGCACAAGAGGGGGCGAGCCGACGGCTCGCCCCCTCTTGTGGAAAAGGAGGTGCAGATAGGTGCTCAGACTTCTTCGGAAATCAGTTCCTCGTCATCGATCAACTGGCCGTTGCTGTCCTTGTAGGCGTCCATGGCACCGTACTCGTGGAGTTTGTTGCGCAGGGTGCGGGTGCTGATCGCCAGCATGGTGGCCGCCTCGGTGCGGTTGCCGCGACAGCCCTCGAGGGTCTTCATGATCAGACGTCGTTCCATCTCGTGCACGGTCATACCGAGATGGATGCCGTCGTCTTCGGAACCGCTCGATCCATCGCTGAGCTTTTGCGGGAAGTCGCCGACGCCCAGGACCGGTCCGCGCGAGACGACCACGGCGCGCTCTATGTAATTTTCGAGCTCGCGGATGTTGCCCGGCCAGTCGTACTGGATCAGCAGTTCGAGGGCCTCATCGGCAATGCCTTCGATCCCCTTGTCGTTCTCATCGTTGTACCGGGCGATGAAAAGGTGGGTCAGGGCGGGAATATCCTCTTTGCGCTCCCGGAGAGGGGGCAGGGGGATCTCGATGACGTTGAGACGATAGTACAGGTCTTCGCGGAAATTGCCCGCATCCACTTCCTTTTGCAGATCGCGATTGGTCGTGGCGATGATGCGCACATCGACTTTGATCGTCTGCGTGCTGCCGATCCGCTCGAATTCCCGCTCCTGCAGCACGCGCAGGAGTTTGGCCTGCAGCGAAGGATCGATCTCGCTGATTTCGTCGAGTAGCAGGGTGCCACCATCGGCCATTTCAAAGCGGCCCCGGGTCTGCTTGATAGCGCCCGTAAAGGCGCCCTTCTCGTGGCCGAACAGCTCGCTCTCCATCAGGTCTTTGGGCAGGGCGGCGCAGTTGAGGCGGATAAATGGGCCGCTGCTGCGGGGGCTGTTGTAGTGCAGGGCGCGGGCGACCAGTTCCTTGCCGGTGCCGCTTTCGCCGGTGACCAGAACGGTGGCCCGGCTGTCGGCCACGGTGCCGATCAGGTCGAAGGTCTGCTCCATGCTGTGCGCCTTGCCGATCATATTGCTGAAATTGTAGCGCTCCTGCAGTTCGGAACGCAGCCGGCGGTTTTCCCGCTCGGTCTCCTGGTATTTGAGGGCGCGTTCGACGAGCAGTTCGATTTCGGCCGGGTCGGTAGACCCTTTCTGAATGTAGCCGTAGGCCCCTTTCTGCATCGCTTCAACCGCATTCTCTATGGTGCCGAAGGCGGTCATCAGGATGATGTGGGTATCGGGCACCTTGGCGCGGGCGGCTTCCAGCAGCTCTATGCCGCTCATGCCCGGCATTTTGATATCGGAGAGGATGAGGTCGTAATCCCTCTCATCCAGCTTGCGCAGAGCGGTCTTGGCTTCGGGAGCGGTGTCGACTTCGTACTCCTTGAGTTTCAGGATCGTCTCTGTAGCCTCGCGCACGTAGGGGTCGTCGTCGACGACGAGAATGCGTTTGTTTGCCATTTTCGTATTCCTCGCTCTGAGTCTATTGCGGTATGGAGATGAAGAAGCCGGTGCCCGCGCCCGGCTGGCTCTCGACGCGAATGTGACCGCTGTGGGCTTCGATTATTTTTTTGGAGGTGACCAACCCGAGGCCGGTGCCGTCCTCCTTGGTCGTGAAGAAGGGGGTGAACAACTTTTCCCTGACGTCGTCGTCCATGCCGACGCCGGTGTCGCGAATGCAGAGCACGCCGCAGGGAGTGTCGGTCGTATCGAGGTAGAGCTGAACTGTCAGAGTGCCGCCGTCGGCCATGGCCTGGGTGGCGTTTTGCAGGAGGTTGAGAATGACCTGCTGGAACTGCTCGGGGTCGATGCGGCAGATCAGCTCGTCTTCCGGGTAGCTGCGCTCGACGACGATGTCCTGGCGGGTGCGCTCCAGGTCGATTTCGAAGAAGGCTGTTGCTTCTTCGACCAGATCGATCAGGTTGACGCGGTGGGCGTTGAGGCGCAGGGGACGGGTATAGGTCAGGAGGCTGGTGACGATGCGGTTGAGTCGACCGATGCCCTCTGTGATTTTTTTGACCAGGTGTCGGCGGGGATCATCGGTTTCCATGCCCCGACCGAGCAGACTGGCAAAGGTGGCAATGCCGCCCAGCGGGTTGCGGATTTCATGGGCCACGGTGGCGGCCATCTCACCCAGGGCAGCCAGGGTATGGGTGCGCTGGACTTCGGCTTCGAGGCGCTTGACCTCGGTCTGATCGTTGAAGACTTCCACTGCTCCCAGGACGCGTCCGGCTTCATCGCGCACCAGCGAGGTGCTGAACCCCAGGGGAATGCGGCGCCCGTCGGAACGCTTGAGATCTTTCTCCTTATTGGAGAGGCCATTGCCGGATTCGAGGGTATGGAGAACGGTGTTCTCCCTGCCGGCGTCCAGGCCGATGATATCTGCGTACGGCTTGCCTAGCACTTCTTCCTGCGTGCGGCCGGTGATCACCTCGGCCGCCTGGTTGAAGAGGGTGATCTCGCCGTTTGGATCGACCACCAGCACGCCGCCGCTCAGGCTCTCCAGGATGTTATTCAGGTAGTTGCTGACCCTGTCCTTCTCCTCCAGGCTTTTGCGCAGTTCGAGATTGGTTTCTTCCAATCTGATATTGAGGAATTCGAACTGCGCTTCGAGCTGCTCATATGCTTCCCGGTATTTGCGCGTCGTCTCCTTAAAGAGGACATAGGAATCGGTGAAATTCTCGAGCTGGGCATCTGAAGAGCCGAATGAGAGCGTGTGTTCCGGGAGTTGCTCTGGAGAATTCATGGGTACCTGAATGGGAATCACGTCTTCTGGGGACGATAGCGATAGGGGCGAGTGCCGTTGATTTTGACCCCTCTGCTACTCAGCAACTGGTGGTTCTCCCGCTCCTGCGAGAGCAATTCTTCCATCTGTGAGACGACCTGGGAGCGGCTGTTGCCGCCGGGAGAGGAGGGGAGTGAAAGCTGGCCGAGTTGGAATATGTCGTCGCGGAGCTGGCGCGTCAGTTCGGCCTCCTGCCGGAGGAGTGGAACCAGTTCCTGAGTTTGGGCGCCTTGCTGCAGGCGAGAGGAGATTTCCCGAGATAGGGAGAGCACGGTGCCGCAGGTAGCGCTCAGGGTCTGCCAGCTGAGGGCGGAGGGCTGAGGGCGATTCCGTTCGAGATGTGCGCTGTCCAATTCCATTTGTTTGCCCAGAAGGAGTGGGTAGTCGACGCGAATCCGTCGCGTCTAAATTCCCAGTTCGCTGTTTTGCTGTCGCAAACCAGTTTGCTGTTTTGCTGTTAAAAAAAAGAAAGCAAAATAGGTGCCTCTATGGCACGCAATGGGGAATTTTGCTCCCGCTCTGGCGAAAAAAGGGAAAAAAAAGACCTGTTTCAGAGGAAAACAGCGCAAAAAACGCCTGGCGGTCGAAGCGCTTCAGCCGCGGGAACCCCGCGTTTCGAAGAGGAAAATAAGGAAATTATTTCTTTTGTATATGGGAAATTATTTCTTTGCTCTTTCAATATAGCCCAATCCGGGGGATTCGGGCAAGCGCATTCGGAGCAGGGTAAAGATCAGCGCTTTGTCGTTCGTCCGAGGGGATCGAGACGGCGGCCATAGCGCGAGGGGCGCTGCCGTATGCCCTGCCATTGGATTCTCGATCCGCCCGACGGTGGGGATTCGGTAGGGCGATCCGGCTGTGCCGCGAGGTGCTGAGTCGAATCTTCCACGGTTCGATGCGTCTGGCGGACGGCGTGCAGGGCCCGGCCGCCGAGAGCCAGAGCGGGAAATCCCCAAACGGCGACTCCAGCGCTCAGGCCGATCAGGTATAAGAGAAATCCGGTTCCCTCCAAAAGGAGAGCAACGGCGAACAGGCCGGCCAGAAACAGGCAAATTGCCAGAGCCGAATTGCGGTACGCCGCCCAAAAACTGCGGTTGTGGACGGCGAGAGCTTCGCTGTCTTCTACCGCGAGCGGATGGTCGGGGTCCGGCTGTTTGACCGTCAGCAATTGGGAGAGTTGAGCCGCGTTTTTTTCGTAGCCGTCGGCCAGACCCATCATACCCGAGGCGACGATGGCCGAACCGAGAACCAGAGCCAGTCCGCTCCGGGCGAAGAAGTGCAGCGAAGCGAAATGTTCGGGATGGATCCCCAGGCTCAGGGCGACCTGGCCTGCGACGATCAATAGAGCGCCGAGAATGAAGAGAAAGATAAATCGTTTCACAATTATTGTAATTCAGCGTTTCCAGGGAAGCTGTTTTCTATGGGCATTAGCGCATATTCGGTATTTCCTGCAGACCACACAGACTACTAGTGTTTTGTCAACAAAAAACGTCGACACAATTGCGATCTATATTCTTACAGTAGATTAATATTGTTACGCGATTTCCGAAGACCAGAAACTTTGTTTACAGTGCACTAGCTACCTCGGATTCTATAAGGGGTATTCGCCGTGGAGGAGCGAAGTTGTGGATGTCGCCGCGAAGAAGCATGCTGTGCAGCGGCATCACCTCTCAGTGAGCAAGATCTGAGCCATAGTTTTTCTCTCCGGCCCGAAGGGCGAAGGGAAGGTGGTTCTGCGGCGGGGGAAGAGGACAGATGAATTCGGGGTTGTATGCGCAGTATGGATTGTAAGATTCATTAAAATCAATTAAATATGCCCCTTCCCCTAGGAACTGGAGGCGAACGTAGCGCCCCCCGCCATAGGTCTCCGCGCCGTTGGTTGCGTCTTTAAAAAAAACCTCGAGCGAGCTATCTTCGAGACTGCGATAGACCTCCAGCGAGAAGGGTTTTCCCTCCCACTGGGCGAGAATGCGGCCAAATCTTTCCATCGGCATACTGTTGCCGTCGCTGGTCTGAATCCGGATCTGGCGCCGCCTGCCATAGGCGTGGAGCGCTCCGGTCAGGCGATAGGTCAGATCGATGGGGAAGTAGTGCAGAGATTGGAACTGCGGGCGTTGGTCGGCGGGAAGGGGAGAATCGGGGGAGAGGCGCAGCAGGCTGTCCTTGGCCGCCCGTCCCAGCTCGATTTGGGCGACGATGGCGGCGGTCGAGTCCTGGGCTGATCCGTTCTGCGGCGAGATCAATATCCATAGAGAGGCAAAAAAAAGGATTCTTTTCAGCATGCGCGCACTCTTTCACCGAGCGGTTTTGGGAGATCGTGAGCTGCTTGTTATATTCCCCATCGTTCCCTTTGACGGACCGCACAGGGGGGGGTTCCCGGGGAGAGGGGATTCCGTATCTGGAGATCTGTAACAAATAAAAAGGAAGAAGAAGAGATGGAGCGCAAACTGACATTGGACGAGGCCGGGAGCGCTGCGCAGATCCAGCGGGAAATAGACGAGATAGCTCGGGAGGGAGGGCGACTGGTACTGCCGGAGATGGAGTTGGTTCTGGATCGCGGTCTGATACTGCGCTCGGGTGTCGAACTGGTGGGGCAGGGAAAAAAGACCGCGTTGCGCAAGGGGCCCGGGCGGATCTATCCGCTGTCGGGATACCACAACTACGGCATGTGCGATGTGCCACTGGCATCGGCCGTGGGGCTCGAGGTGGGCATGACGGTGTCGGTTCACGATGGCCGCACGCACGGGGGGTTCTACGAGACGTTCGCCACCATCACCTGGATCGACGGGGACTGGGTGGGGCTGGATCACGGCATCGAAGCGGACTATCGGGCGGGAGACAGCCCCTGTTTGACCACGGTCTACCCGCTGATCTTCGGGCACGGCATCCGGGATGCGGCGGTGCGCGATTTGCACCTGGAAGGGAATCGGGCGGAAAACGAGAAGAGTATGGGAGGATGCCGGGGAGGAGCGGTCTACTTTGCCAACAGCCGCGGCGTGGAGATCACCGGCATCAGCGAAAGAGACTATTTTGGCGAGGGGCTGAGCTTCCAGATGTGCCGGGATGTGCGCATCGCCGATTGCTCTTTCGATGAAAATAGCGGCAACGGTCTGCATCCGGGGGCGGGCAGCACCAACGCTCTGTTCGAAAATTGTGTGGGAGTGGGAAACGAGAAGAGCGGCTTCTTCTTCTGCGTGCGCGCCAATCACATCACGGTGCGCGGCTGTCGATTCGAGGGGAATGGATCGGGTATGTCGATCGGCACGCGGGACTGTTACAATTCGATCGAAGAATGTGAGATGCGGGGGAATGAGGCGGCGGGCATTCTGGTGCGGGAGACGCCGCGGCCGACCGAGGTGCACTCCTGTCGGGTCCGAAATTGTCGAATCGAGGGGAATGCCAGGAGCGGCGGTCGGGGACAGGTGGAGATCGTCAGCGACGCCCACGACCTCATCTTCGCGGGGAACCAGATCGTCGGCGAGGGGCAAAAGGCGGGCGTTTTTGCCAAACCGAGCGCGCGGGAGATCTTTCTGGAGGGGAACAGGTTCGAGGGGTGCGAAGCGGATGTGAGCGCTGTTCCCGAGAGTTTGACTGCGGAGAGACCGGAAATCGAGTGCGGGTACGGGGAGTGGCCGGAGGAGATCTTCCGGCATCTGTGGACGGCTTGAAAAGGATGGCAGAACGGGTGCTCTGATTTGGGCGACCGCCTTTGAGTAGTGTAAATGTGAAGCTCAGATTTGTCGACGTTCAGCGATAAAAGAAAGGGCTCCGGGAAACCGGAGCCCTTTCTCGTCGAATGTTGCGATTTTTAGTGGTGGAAGAGGCGGACGCCGGAAAGTACCATCAACATGCCGTATTCGTCGGCCGCCTCGATCACCAGATCGTCGCGCAGGGAACCACCCGCTTCGACCAGGTATTCGACGCCGCTGCGGGAGGCGCGGTCGATGCTGTCGCGGAAGGGGAAAAAGGCGTCGGAACTGAGTGCAACTTCCTTGAGCTGATCCAGCCATTCCCGCTTTTCTGCGGAAGTCAGGGGTTCCGGCACCTCGGTGTAATTCGCCTCCCAGGCCTTCAACTCGGCCGGGGTGGCCTCTTCCTGGAGGTAGAGGTCGATGGCGTTGATGCGCTCGGCCCGGCGCACCCCTTTGGCGAACTTCATGCCGCGCACCTTCGGGTGCTGGCGCAGATACCAGTTGTCCGCCTTGGAGGCGGCCAGGCGCACGCAGTGGACGCGCGACTGCTGACCGGCGCCGCTGCCGATTACCTGACCATCGAGAGCCAGGCAGACCGAGTTCGACTGGGTGTATTTGACGGCGATGGTGGCGACGAGCAGGTCGCGTCGGGCGCTTGCGGAGAGCTCTTTGCGCTGCGTCACCACGTTGCTCAGGAAGTTTTCGTCGGGGACAAAATCGTTGTGGTCCTGCTCCAGGGCGATGCCGAAGACGTCGCGCGTCTCCACGGCGGGAGGATTGAAGTCGGGATCGATCTGGAAGACCGGATATTTGCCGTCCTTTTTGTTTTTGAGGATCTCGAGGGCCTCCTCTTCGTAGCCGGGGGCGATGATGCCGTCGGATACCTCGCGCTCGATGATGCGGGCGGTGGCCACGTCGACGGTGTCGCTCAGAGCGATCCAGTCGCCGAAGGAGGCCAGGCGGTCGGCACCGCGCGCTCGGGCGTAGGCGGTGGCCAGCGGAGTCAACTCCAGATCATCGACGAAGGAGGCTTCGCGCAGTTCGTCGCTCATGGGGACGGCGACGGCGGCGCCGGCCGGGCTGACGTGCTTGAAGGAGGCAGCGGCCGGCAGGCCGGTCGCTGCCTTGAGCTCGCGGACAAGCGGCCACGAGTTGAGGGCGTCCATCATATTGATGTAGCTGGGGGCACCACTGAGGATCTGGAGAGGCAGATCGGAACCGTCGCGCATGAAGAAGCGCGCCCGGGGTTGGTGCGGATTGCAGCCGTAGCGCATTTTCATTTCAGCGGCCATGTTCTACTCCTGAAGAGGTAAATGAAGGGGACCTGACGTTGACAAAGGGAAGCGTGCTGGCTATCTTGAGCGCTTCAAAACAGACAACTTTGGCTATTCAGATAAAATCCGAATGGCTCGTTAGATTTTCTCCCCGATAAGCAGTTCTCCGGGGGACTTTCTGTGGCACGGAGCACATCGGTATTCAGCCATTATCTGAAGATCTATATTCTCGGGAAATTCGATTCGTTTGGCAACCCCGCAGCGGGGAGGAGAGAGATGACTTTCAAAGGCGGTTACACGGCGCTGGTGACGCCCATGCGCGAAGATTGCAGCATCGACTACGCCGGCCTGGAAAAGCTGATCGAGTTCCAGATCGCCAACGGCATCCAGGGGGTGCTGGCGGTCGGCACCACCGGTGAGAGCCCGACTCTGATCTGGGAGGAGCACAACGACGTCATAGAACGGACCTGCAAGCAGGCGGAGGAGCGGTGTGCGGCGATCGCCGGCACCGGGAGCAATTCGACGCGGGAGACGCTCGATAGCAGCGCGCACGCCGCCCACGTAGGGGCGGACGCCGTACTGCTGGTCGATCCGTACTACAACGGGCCGAGTTCGCTGGAGATTCGGCGCGAGTACGTGGAGCCGGTGGCCAGAGAATATCCCGAAATTCAGATCATTCCCTATATCATTCCCGGGCGCACCGGAACGATGATGCAGGTCGAGGATCTGGCGATCCTGGCGGCCGAGTACGACAATGTGGCGACGGTCAAGGAGGCGACCGGCGATCTGGAGAATATGGCCAAGACGCGGAAGCTGTGTGGAAGTGACTTCGCCATCCTCTCGGGAGACGACGACAAGACCGTGGCGATGATGAAGAGCGAGGATATTGCGGCGGCCGGGGTGATTTCGGTGATGTCGAACATCATTCCCGGGTCGATCCAGAAGCTGACCGAATTGCTGAACGCGGGGGAATATGCGGCAGCCGACGAACTGGCGGCCAAGCTGCAGCCGCTGTTGGGCATTGTCGGGGTCGCGACGCAGGAGGAATCCCGCTTCGGGTCGGTGGAGTGCAAGGCGCGCAATCCGCTGCCGATCAAGACGCTGATGAATATCCTGGGGATGCCCTCCGGACCCTGCCGGCCCCCGCTGGGCAAGATGACCCGGGCGGGGATCCAGGTGGTGCTGGAGGCGGCGCGGCAGGCGCACGTTAACGATCCGGCCACACTGGCGCCGATCGGCGAGTTCTTCGGCGTGGATGTCGAAGCGCGTCTGCAGGACGAGGGGCTGATCGAAAAGCTGATTTACGCGACTTACTGAGAGAGGAAACGATGCTATCGGCCATCGGCTTCGCTCTCTGGCAGAGGGGGAAGGGGTGGCCGATTGCGCATTCGGGCCATTATTTGAAAATTCATTAAACGCGAAGGAAAAAACCATGATCGACGTAGTCGTATGCGGCGTCGCCGGACGCATGGGCCAGCGGCTGGCGAATCTGGTGTTGGACAGTGACGACCTGCAACTGGTTGGGGGGACCGAAGGACCGGGCCACGAGGCGATAGGCAGAGACATCGGCGAGGTGGTCGGTCGGCCGAAACTCGGCCCGGCGGTGAGCGATTCGATCAATGCGGCAATGGAAAAGGCTCAGGTGGCGATCGACTTCACCGGACCGGAGGCGACGCTGGCAGCGGCGGCGGCCTGTGCCGAGAAGGGGAAGGGAATGGTGGTCGGCACTACCGGTTTTTCCGACGAGCAGCTGGCCGAGTTCCACCGGCTGATCGCGCCGATCCCGTGCGTTTTTGCCCCCAACTACAGCACGGCGATGAATCTGCTGTTCAAGCTGGTGGAAGAGGCGGCGCGCATCCTGGGGGATGAGTACGACGTGGAGATCGTCGAAGCGCACCATCGCTTCAAAGCGGACGCCCCGAGCGGCACGGCGCTGAGGTTGGCCGAAAAGGCGGCCGAGGGGCTGGAGCGGAATCTCGCCGAGGTAGCGGTGCACGGCCGCGAGGGGATGGTGGGGGAACGCACCCGCAAAGAGATCGGCATGCACGCGATGCGCGCCGGAGATCTGGTGGGGGATCACAGCGTGCTCTTCGGGGCGTTGGGGGAATGCCTGGAGTTGAGGCATCGGGCGACCAGCAGGGATGCGTTCGCCCAGGGGGCGGTGCGCGCCGTGCGCTTCGTCGCCGGCGCGCCAGCGAAGCTGTACTCCATGTGGGATGTGCTGGGAATCGATTGAATTCTGCATTCCCAATGGAACGCTCCTCTGACCATCTTAGCACTGAAATCTGCATTTGCAGCGTGACGCTCAACGGCTACGCCGTGACGCTCGATCCCTTCGGGATCGGCAGCCTCTGGCACGGCGGCTTCGGCATCCTTTAGCTTCCTTGGATTCAATAAGGGGGGTGAATTTTTAGATTTCCCGAATTTCAACCTCGTGAGCACGCGGCAGAACGAAAGAAGGGGATCCGGAAAAATCCGGATCCCCTTCTTCTATTGGATGAGATAGGCCGTCAGCGCTCGGGTCTGAAGAGGGAGCGGGGACTGGGCCACAGCTTGCGGATTTTATCGCGCAGGCGGGCCGCTTCCTCGAAGTTTTCCGACTCTACTGCCACGCTCAGATCGCGTTCGAGCTGTTCGCGCTGGGAGAGGGGACGCTCTTCTTCGAGTTCCTCGTACCAATCGCGCAAAAAGGCGATTTCGGGCAACTCCTCCTCCAGATCCTCTCCCTCCCACTCCTCGAGGAATTGTTCCAGGCGCTTGATACCCTGTCCAACCTGGCGCAGGGCTGCCTGATAGTCGTCGTCTTTGAGGACGAGCATGGCCCGGGCACGCGTCTGCATCATGATGGCGTGCGGATAGTATTGCTCGAAATACCACTTGATCTCGTCGTCGACCGCGTGGTGCTGGACCAGGGAGAAGATTCCGAGGGTGTGCTCGGTATCGCGCTCGACACCGTCGTAGTCCTCCAGATAGAACAGGCTCAGGTAGCGATGGTAGTACTGCCATGCCTCCTGGAATAGATCCTCACACTCCTCTTCATCGAGGGTGAAGTTCTCCGTGGTATCGACTTGTGCTCTGTAGTATTCGAGCAGGGAAGCGCAACCCTGGGGATGCTGACCATCGGGACGGCCATCGAGTTCCAACTGCAGCACGCCCATATCGATGCGGATCTGAATCCTCTCCTTACCGCTTTTGGCCCGAATCCGCCGCGCTGTGAATTCGTCGGGATTAAACGGCCACTCATTGAGCAGATCGCCGATGTCGTAGTTCATATGGCGCTCTCTCTGGTCAAATTTTCTCAAACCGAACAAGCGATCCTCCGGTTACCGATGTGCGTGAGGGGGGTTGAACCGTCGATCGCTCCGCGCGGAAAACCGCCCTGTGGAAAATATAGGTCAGAAGAGAGACCTGCGCTATGGACAGAACAGACCCGATCATGGCCTGAATCCATTTTTTCCTGGAGACCAGGCCATAGCCAGAATAAGTCGGCAGCTCCATAAGATCGGTTAGCTCCAGGGAATGCCGGCAAACGATTCGATTCTCTCCGGGTTATAGAACTCAGCGACGACTGACCTTGATGCTGCCGATGGCGACGCCGATGACCAGGGCGATGACGCCACCGATGATGAGGACGTTGCGGAAGATATTGGCGCGCGCCTCGACGCGAATGGTGATGTCCTTTTCCTGCGCCTCGATTTTCTCTTCCCCCTCATAGCCAAACGCCTCGACGCGGATGCCGTATTCGCTGACTCCCAGGTCATCGGGCGGGGTGAGAGTGAGATTGACCGGTTCTTTTTCGCCGGGCAGAATGTGGGCGATGGTATCGGGAACGGAGGCGTAGGTCCAACCGAGGGGAGGGGTCAGGATAACGTGGACATCATCTACCTCCAGCGTGCCGGTATTGAGCAGGTCGACGCGCACGGTTACCTCTTCGCCGATCTTGATCTCCTGGTAGCGGTTGGAGATGATGGTCTCCAGCGCCCCCTGGCCCCTGGGGATAAGCTCGAAGCGCTCCTTGTTGCCTTTGATGGCGTTGAGTCCTGCCAATTCCACGGCCTGATTCTGCTTTTTTCGATGGAGTTCGCCGATCTGGCGGAAGCCTTCCTGGTCGGTGACGAAGACGTAGAACTCGACGATCTGATCGACAAAACGGCGGCTGAGTTTTTCGGGGATTTGCAACTCGAGTTCGAGCTGCTGACGGGTCACTTCCTCGCTGAATTTCACCTGCGTCAGACTGGCGTTGGTCGCCTGATCGACAAAGGAGAAGTCGATCTCGGCCGGCAGGTTGACGATGGCCAGCCGAAAGGTCTTTTCGTCCTCGGCCAGGCGCTCGAGAATGAGATCGAAGTTGACCTTGCTGTTGAGATCGCCCTCCTGAGAGAACTGTACCGAATTGATGGTGGGGATGTCCTGCAGGGATTCCTTGCGCATGACAATGTGGAAGGTCGTCCGCCCACCGTCGAGAGTGGTCATGACGACGACCACGTCATCCTCATCCTCGAGCAGACGAAAGGTCAGGCTCTTTTTTTCGTCTAATTTGAGCGAGGGAACGAGAATTTCGTAGGGTTCGCCGATATTCATGCCGCCGCCGCCCTCTATGGAGACCCTGATGTTCTGAATTTCGAGCAGAGAGGCCACTTCCTCGGCGGATTTGCTCGGGTTGAGGGAGGTGGCCTGGTAGCGGTTGGAGGCGTTCTGGATGGAGATTTCGACCTGGCGGTGGCCATTGGGGGTGCGGTACTTCTTGGCCTCGAGGATGGAGATGTGGGTAGCCTGGCGCAGAAAGGAGAGCCGGGTCTCCTCCAGGGAGATCGCGGCCTGGTCGTAGGCCAGTTTAGCCTTCAGGTAGGCGCGCTGGGAAGAGTTGAGTACGTCCAGGGGACGGATGTTCTGCTCGAAAAGCTCCTTGTTTTCCTCGTAATCGCTCAGCTTGGTCTTCATGTCGAGTTCGGCAAAATCGACCTTCCATTGCGCTTCGCGGAGCTGGATATCGTAGAGACGCTCTTCCTTGGTGCGCAGGTCCTTGTCGATCTCCTCCGGGAAGCCGGAGTCGGGAAGGAAGCAGATCAGGAGGAGGATGAAAGATCGAAGTACCATGACGGACTGTTCCCTACCTGCGGCTGATTTTGACACTGGCCAGGCCGATGGCGACGACCAGCAGCACCAGAATGCCGATCAAAATAGTATTGCCGGCGATGTGGGAGCTAGCACCGACGCGGATGGTGATGTTTTTCTCCAAGGATTCGACGTTTTCGGTGCCCACCTGTCCCTGGGCTTCGATGCCCAGTTCGTAATCGCCGATGGCGATATCTTCAGGAGGCTGGGCGAGAATATTGACCTCGGATCGTTCGTCCGGTTCGAGCAGTTTGATCAGGGTCGGTTCGACCTCGCTCTCCCACTCGTAGGGCAGATCGAGAGCGGCCTTGATGTTCTGGACGGCCACGGTGCCGCGATTGAGGAACTCTACCCGGATCTGCAAATCATCGCCGATCTTGATCTCCTGATAGCGATTGGAGACCAGCACTTCCAGTTTGCCAATCCCCTTGGGGATCAGCTCCAGCTTGACGTAGTTGCTCTCCAGTTCCTTGATCTCCGCTTCGGGCACCGGCTCGTCGCCGTACTGCGCCTTGAGCGCGTTGATGCGGGCGTATTCACTCGGGTTGGTGACCAGGGCGAAGAAGGTGCGGGTGAGGCCGATGAAGCGGGGATTCAGCTTCTCGGGGATTTCCAGGCGCAGCTGGAGATCGACTTTGGAGATGTTCTGGTCGAATTTGACCTGGCTGACCTTGGCTCCCTGGTTGACGAAGGAGTAGTCGATGCGCTGCGGCAGCCCCAGGACCGCCAGGGCGTAGTTGCGCTCTTCATCCCCCAGGCGGCGCAGAGTCAGGCCGAAGCCGACGGTCTGATTGAGTTCTCCTTCCTGAGAAAACTGGGCCGAGTTGATGCTGGGCAGGTCCTGCTGGCTGCCCTTTTTGAGAATGATCGGCCTCCCCTCGGTGATGTCGAGGTAGCTGAGGAGAACATTTACCGATTCGACGTCGCTCAGGAGGCGGAAGGTGAACATCTGGCTCTGGCCGACGGCCAGAGCCGGGATTCGCTTTTCGTAAGGTTCGCCGACGATGGGGCCGTTGACCAGGGAGACGAAGATATTTTCGACCTTGAGCAGGGTGAGCAATTCCTCCTCGGCGAGGGTGCTGTCGACCATCAGGGCGTCGCGGACGTTGGAGGCATTGGTGAGCTCGATATCGACCATGCTCTTGCCATCCTCGGTCCGGTATTTGCGCGCTTCGGAAACGACCAGATGGGTGGCGGTCTTCAGCAGATCGAGTTTGACCTGTTCGAGGTTGATTTCGGCCTGCTTGTAGTTGAGCTGGGCCAGATCGTGGCGATTCTGGGTCTGTTTGAATTTCTGCAGGGCGATGAAATGCCGATCGAAGAGATCCTGCGAGGCCTTCAGCTCTTCTGCGTGGGTCGCCAGGCTGGCGCGGCGCTCCTCCAACTGCAGCAGGCTCTCGCGGAGGCGCAGCTTGTTGAGCTGCTGCTCCTTGGTCAGAGGCTGCTCAGCGGCCGGAGAGCCGTTGGCCCAGAGGAGGACGCAAAGGGCGGCGAGAGAGAAGGTTCGTCCGATCATTCGAAGAAACCCATCTGGCGGCGCAGAGCGGCGATTCGCTGGATGTAGGTGGCCTGGTCGCTGAAGAGCCGGTCCTGTTCGGTGAAAAATTTCTGGCGCACGGTTTCGAGCAGATTTTCGTCCGCCTGCCCTTTGTCCTTCAGAATCTCATTGATCGTCAGGCGTCGGCCTTCGATCCTGACGCGCTCGGCCTGAATGCGCTGGCGGCCCTCAGCTTCGAGCACCGACTGAAACGCCTGGCGCACCTGCAGTTCTATCGAAGAGCGCAGGTCGCGCAGTTGCATCTGGTCCTGGCGCAGGCGGGCTCTTTCCAGCATCTCGCGTCCCAGGCGCGAAGAGCCTTCAAAGATGGGGATGCGGGCTTCGAGCTGGGTGAACCAGCGCGCCTGGTCGCGGAATTCGGGGGTCTGTACTTCGCGCAAGGCGTATTCCGAAGAGATATCCAATCCCCAGGTCTGATTCCTCTTGCCCAGCTCTACCTGGGCGTTGCGGCGACCGTCCTGCACGCCCGCATTCAGAGAGATGTCGGGGCTGTATTCCCAGTCGATTTCGCGCACTACGCGCTCCTGCTCTTTCAGGCTTTCCATCGAGAGGGCGACCTGGACGCTGTTGTGCAGCGCCAACTCGACCGCCCGATCCTGGTCGATGGAGAAGGTTACCTCCTTGCCCTGCAGCCGGATCTCGGTGCCGATCGGTTGCCCGATCAGTCGCAGGAGCTTCATCTTGTTGCTGAACTGGTCGCGCTGGAGGTTGTTGATGGCCAGAGAGTCGCTGAGCACACTGAGCTGGGCGTTAAGCACGTCGTTTTCGGTGGCCAACTGACTCTTGAAACGCTCCAGCTGACGCTGGTAAGTGGCCTGAAAATTGTCGCGCGACTGGCGGCGGATGGCAATCTGCTGGTCCTGGAGAAGGATCAGATGGAAGGTCTCCCAGACGCTGGCCAGGGTCGAGTAGACTTTGCCCTCGTAGTCGTAGACTGCCTGGCGCAGTTGTGAGCGCATCTGCACCTCTTCGGCGAAGTCGGGTCCGTATTCGAAGAGGCGCTGGGAAAAGCGCAGGCTGCTGGCGATCTGGTCGTCGGTTCGACCTTCGATCCCGGTCCGTTCGGCATCGTAGTTGGCGGTCAGGTCCACGTGCGGCTGGAAGCGGGAGCGGACGACAATGCGATTCCCCTCTTGCTGCCTGATCGCCTCGCGCGCCTGGATGAGCTCGCGGTTGAATTCGACGGCAGTTTCCAGACAATAGGGCAGGGTGAGTTGGACCGGTTCTGCTCGAGTGGCGGAGGAGAATGCCAGGAGGACGGGCAGGATGCCCGCAAACCAGCGAAAAGTTATTGACGACATGGCAGGATCGAAAAGTCTCTTTCTGCAATGGCTCCAGGCCGTCTTTGCGTCTCCGAAAAATACCAGGCGAAAATCCCTGGAAATTCCGTCTTCCCACAGACCTGGGCAGTCGTATCAGCGGTAGTTCAGAAGGGTAGCAAAAGAGGCCCGAAGCACAAAAAAAGGCGGTCTTTTTGAGGATAGGAGGGAAGGTGTGCTATGTCAAGGAGTTACTTGAGGAAGGGCTAAGAGAAAAAAAAAGATGAGGAAGCCGCGGAAAAGGCCTCCTCATCAGCACTGTTATAAATATAAACGAAAGGGATGGAAAAGTCAAGTTAAAATTACGTAACTCGATTTTAAATAGTATGTTATGGAATTTTTCCCTTGACGCGGATACCATTCCATATCTATTTTCTTTGCGTCCCAAAAAACGCCCTGGAAGGAAGGGGCGGTTTTCCCACACACTTTTCGAGTCGAGGAGGGCCCATGACCCGAGAAACCGGCTCTGAGCCGAGAAGTGACTCAGCTCAGAGCAATTCCCTGCAGGTGCAGGGGAATCGGGTGGTGTTGGGGGAATGGTCGGGCGATCTGAATGAGCTGATCGCCAAGGATGTCGAATTGCGGGAGATGTTGCGGGATGCTCGCTACGGGGAAGCCCGAGCCCTGGTGCAGACGCAGTCGGCGGAAGAACAGGCCGCGCTGGTGACCATTGATGAGAATCCGGAGGAGGTGTTGTCGCTGACCGGAATGGATGAGAGGGGGAAGCCCGGGTACCGGCCGGAGGTGGTGGAGAAACTGCCTGCCGACATCGTCGCCGAAGTGCTGGTGCCGCGGAATTCCAAGCTGGTTCGCTTCAACGCGGAGATTCTGCGGCAGATGTCGCCGGAGGCGTTCGATCGGGTGGTGGGGGAGACGCTCGATCAGGTCTATTACCACGGCAATCGGGCGCAGGTGTCGTGGGAATGGCTGGAGGCAGTGGCGGCGCTCAAGGATGACAACAAGATCGCCGAACTGTTGTTCGAGGTGGATCAGACCGTGCTGGAAGATGCCCTGATACAGAGGATGGATGCCTTCGATATGCACGCGACTTTTGCCGCCGGAGACAGCGTTATCTGGGCTTTCAGCGCGCTGGCCGAATCGGGCCGAGGGGTGATGCTGCCACCGATAACCGATCCGGAGGTTGCGGAGGTGGTGCATGCGCTGCACGGGGCGGCGGCGGAACTGATGGCCAAGGTGATCTGCAACGCCTGGGAACGGGCGGGAGGGGGGATGAAATGAGCTACCTCATACGTCCCGATTTGAATCAGGTGCCTCTCGACGCGGACAGCTTTCTGGGACGAGTGATCGGACTGGGAAGGCAGTTTGAGCGGCTGCCGGAGCGTTTCCTGGACACGCTGATGGCCTTTTTGCGGATTAGAGGCCGAGAGCAGGCGCAGCGCCGACGGACGGGGATTCGGATTGAAAGAGAAAACCTGGAAAGGGGGATAAAGCAGGCGGTCATCTGTATGGAATTGGCCCTGGAGGAAGAGGCGGGTGAGGATGTCGACAAGGCAGTGGAGGTTCTGGCTCGGGGGGAGTTCGAACTGCTATACAAGCACGGCTGGGAACTGGCCGCCGCGCGGCTGATCGAGATGCGGACGGGAGCGAGTCAACTGCTGCGGCGACCGGAGGCGATCTGGATGCAAGAGTTCACCGCCCAGGTGCGCACCTGGACCGGGATCGTTCCCGAGACCTGGACCGGCACGGATCAGGAGGGAGAGGAGGTGCGGATCGATCCACAGGAAGAGTTCATCGCCTTCCAGCAGGTCTGCGCCCGCCTGGCCTTTCTGCGTTCTTTGCCACAGGGGGCGATGCGCGAACTGCTGAAAGAGGAGGAAGAGGGGGGGAGTTTCGCCCGGTTGTTGCGGCGCCTGATTCTGGCCGTGGGACTGGAGCGGGAGAGTCTGGTGATCGACGAGGAACAGAGGGGATGCTTCGCGGAGACTTGCATGGTCGGTGGAAAGCTGCACGCCGAGGTTCGCGCAAATATCTCAAATCAGGTCGGTGCGCATCTCAAAGGGGCACTGGTCGAAGAGAGGGATCGCGTGCTGATCGTCGGCGAGGTGGAAGAGGCGCTCGCGGAACTGGAGGGTTTGGCCGCGGAAGATCTGGGCGACTGGGGCTCTCCTGGAGAGGGAGTGGAGGAGGGGGAGACAGAGCGACTGCGCAAAGAGGCGGAAGGGGATGGGGATGCGAGAAAGGCGGCGGAACTGGAGATGGGCGATATCTGGGAAATGGATGAATGGGGGAATGAGTTCGACTGATAGATAGGGGGCTGGAGACCAGAACGGCTGTCCGGAGGGGACCATCTCCACTCGAGGTGGTCCCCTCCTTTTTTGCGGTGCGTTTACAAATTGTTACAATTTCCTACAAAATTCAAACAGACAATGCCGGTCCTATGGCCCAGATTTATCTATCTCTTGCATTGCGTATGGAGAGTGATTATCTTCCCGAACGGAACTGACCAGTCAGTTCAATTGATAGCGATGAGGGAGTATGGACAAGCAGATAACCCGCGAGCGCCTCGAGCGCGTGGCGCGGATGTACAAGAGCAACCAGGATGCGAGCCAGGCCCTGGGAATCAAGATGCGGTCGTTCGGTCGGCTGTGCCGCAACTACGGCATCGAAACTCCTTATGTCCGCAAGTGCCGGCTGCGCCGGGAAGCGGCGCGGTCCGGCGCTGCAGGTGAAGTGGCGTGAGCGGTCGATGATCGGCCTTTGCGGCGATGGCCGGAAACAGGTCGATCTTTGCAGGGATCGGATCGAGCAAATATTGAAAGCGATGCAGAACCCCGTAGACAGGGGGAAGCGCCGCCCAAGGGATCTGGAGAAGAAGACATGTTAGCTCTGCTGATCGGCAAGGAGATTCGGGCCCACGTTCTCAGCTATCGCTTCGTACTCACCTTTATGCTGTTCTTCGTGCTGATCGTCAGTTCGGTGCAGATCATCGCCCTCAACTACGACCGCCAACTGGCCAACTTCAGCGAATCGCAGCGCGCCCAGGAGGAGAAACTCAAGGAGACCGATTTTCGCTCCATGCGCTGGAGGGGCACCCAGGTGGAGCGGCGGCCCAATCCGCTGAGCGTGTTCGCCATGGGGCTCGAAAAGGAGATGGCCCGTTCGGTGGGCATCTCGCAGTTCCAGGAGGCGAAGCTGGGGCGCAGCAAATACGCCAATCCGCTTTTCGTGCTCTTTCCCGCGCCGGATCTGCTCTATATCGTCAACATCGTCGCCAGTCTGCTGGCCGTGCTCTTCGCCTTCGATGCGGTCTGCGGCGAGGCGGAGGAGGGGACGCTCAAGTTAGTCATGTCCAATTCGGTGCCGCGCCACCTGGTGCTGCTGGCCAAGTGGATCGGTGGCTACATCGCTTTGATCCTGCCTTTTCTCATCTCGGTGCTGTGTGCCCTGTTCTTCGCCCAGCTGACTACCGCGCTGAGTTTCACGGGGGATGAGTGGGGGGCGTTCGCCGGTATTCTGGGAGTTGCCACGCTCTATATCTCGCTGTTTTACGCCCTGAGCCTGATGATTTCGACCCTAGTCCATCGGGCGGCCACTTCGCTGGTGGTCAACTTTCTCATCTGGGTGCTGGTGGTGCTGGTGGTGCCGAATACGGCTCCGATCGTGGCCCGGGCCCTGGCGCCGGTGCCCTCGGCCGGAGTGATCGCCGGGCAGAAAGTGGCGATCCAGCGCGACATATGGAACGGTGTGCGGCGGCAGATGCGGGGGAACAGGGGAGGGCGCAACAACGAGGAACGCCAGCAGGCGTTCGACGATGCCCAGGCGAAGATCCGCGAGGAGACGGAGAAATTGACGACCGGCTATCTGCAGAAGGTCGATGAACAGATATCCCTGGGAGTTCTTTTGGCCAGGCTGTCCCCTTCGGCCAGCTACGTGTACGCCACGGCGGGGCTGGCCGGCAGCGGCCTGGGAGACTTCGGCGGCCTGCGCGAGTACATCAAGCGGTACCGGCAGGAGTTTATGACCAAGGTGCAGGATATCGAACAGATGCGCCGCAAGCTGGCCGAAAATGCCGCCGACCAGACCGAGCGCCAGGAGATCATGGAGGCGCCGGTCGAACCCGGAGATCTTCCGGTCTTCGCCCCCGGACGGGGGGGATGGTCCGAAGTGCTGGCCGACGGCCAGGTCGATCTGATTATCCTGCTGGTGCTCAACGTAGTGTTCTTTCTGGGGTCGTATCTCGGCTTTCTGCGCTACGACCTGATGAAATAGGAGACGGCATGCTCTGGACGATGATCCGCAAGGAGTGGGTACGCAACCTGCTGGAGCTGCGCTTTATGGTCTGCGCGCTGCTGTGCATCTTTCTGGCCATAGTGAGCGTGGTCGTGCTGCGCGCCGATCTAGCGGCCAAGCGCGTCGATTTCAACACCAACCGGGAGATCTACCGCCAGCAGGCCGAAGAGTACGGCAGCTATCGCGATCTGGACCGCCTGGGGGTCAGAGTCGATCGGCCGCCGCAGAATTTCCAGGTGCTGTTCTTCGGCATGGAGAAGACCCTGGACCGGACGGCGTCGATATCGGGCGACTTCATGCCCGGGTTCGAAGGAGATCTGAACACCAACCCGATGGTGCTGATGTTCCCGGTGGCCGATCTGCTCTTCGTGGTCGGGGTGGTGCTGAGCCTGCTGGCCTTTTTCATTTCGTACGACGCGGTGTCCGGGGAGCGAGAGAGCGGCACGCTGAAGCTGCTGATGTCCTATTCGGTGCCGCGGGACACGGTGATCCTGGCCAAGTGGGTCGGTGGCTATATGAGTCTGGCGCTCCCCTTTCTGGTGGCGCTGATGATCAGCGCGCTGATCATCAGTCTGTCGGCGGATATTCCCTTCACCGGCGACGACTGGGAGGCGTTCGCCCTTTCGGGGGTGGTTTCGCTGATGTTGATCGGGGTGATGTTTTCCATCGGCCTGCTGGTTTCGGTGCGCGCCAGCCATTCCTCCACGGCAATCTTGAGCCTGCTGGCGCTGTGGGTGCTGCTGGCGCTGGTGCTGCCCAATGCCGGTCCGTACATCGCCGAGATCGTCGCGCCGGTGCCCGACGTGGGGGAGGTGGAGCGGAGCATCGCCGAGAAGACCAAGGGGCTCAATGACCAGTACCGGGCCCAATGGAGAGGGCGGGGACGGCGGTCGATGCGCAATATGAGCGATGCCGAGCGCCAGGATTTCCGCAAGAAGATGATGGTTGCGCGGGACGAGCTGCAGGCGGGAATCAACAAGGCGACCGAGGAGATCATAAGCGACTTCGAGCGCCAGCTCCGCTGGCAGGTCGATATCGCCCGCAACCTCTCTCGCCTTTCGCCGGTGGCCGCGTACGTGTACGCCAACACCGACATCGGCGAGACCGGGGTGCGTCACGAGCAGCAGCTGGTCAACGGACTGCGGAGATACCAGCGCGAATTTGCCCGCTACGTCGAGGAGAAGACGGCCGCCAGCGGCGGCGGAGGGGGATTCTGGGGAGGGAGCGCCGACGAAGATTACTCTATCGACGACATGCCGGTGTTCACCTCTCGTCAGGAGAGCCTGGAGGGGCGGTTGGCGGCGCGGACGACGGACGTGCTGCTGCTGGGAGTGTTCGCCATTCTCTTTTTCATGATTGCTTTCGTTTCATTTCTGCGGACGGATATCACCTAGGAGAAAGTTATGAGGAAGGTATTTTTGATACTGGGCCTGTGTGCGCTGGGCCTGGCCGCCTACGTCCAGGCCCAGCCCGGTGGTGGTGGGCGGATGGGGGGGATGAGCATGATGAGGGGTGGGGTGGAGAGCGACTGGGCGATGATCTGCTTCGATCTGGAAGTGGACGGCGAAACTATGGTCAAATTGAGGCCGATGTTCAAGCAGGCGTGGAACGATCGCAAGGAACTGATAAAGGATGTGCGCAGCGGGGATGTGGATTGGACGATGATGATGGAGGAAATGGCCGCGATCCAGCAGGATCTGGAGAAGGAATACAACGAGATACTGAGCGAGGGACAGCGGAAGAAACTGGCCGAATTGAAGGCCGCCCAACAAGGGGCCTGGCAGAGAGGGGGACAGCGGGGAGGAACGCAAGGAGGACAGCGAGGCGGGGGCCGATAGAAGCGAGAGCTGGACGGAATGATCTTCAGGCAGACGCGGTTTCCACTGCGTCTGCCTTTTTCTTTACAGTGGAAGATCCCTCCGCGGCGAATTTCTCGAGCGCCCGGCGTGCGGAGCGGGCGGATCCATAGCCGCAGAGATCGTCGAGGCGGACCAGGAGGCGATCGACGAGATGGGAACGGCGGCGGATGAGCAGGCGGGCCAGGTCGTGAAACCAGCCGGACCGCTTGTTGAAGGGGCAAGAGCGAATGCAGTTGGAGCAGGAGACGCCGTTTTTGCGCCAGAAGGCCAGGCAGGTATCCGGATTGGTGTACCACTTGAGCGCGCCGGGATTGTTGGAAGGGGTGGAGCCCCGAAGAGTCATTTCATCCCGGCTAATCGAGCGGGAGGGGCAGGTGTCGGCGCACTTCATGCAGACGTCGCAGAACTTTTTGACGCCGAACTCGATCGGCCGGTCCGGGATCAGCGGGGCGTCGGTGAAAACTTTGCAGAGCCGCACGCGGGGGCCATAGAGCGGGGTGATCAGTATCCCGTTGCGGCCGAGTTCCCCCATCCCCGCGTCGATGGCCAGCGGGATGCTGAGCCCGACATCGTTGCCGGATGGGATTGCCCGCCAGCCCAGTTCGGCGAGATAACGGGCCAGGCAGGTCGAGGTGAAGGCCATGCGCGAGTAGCCGTTGCCGGTCGCCGCACCGGCCACCATCGAAGGGGAGGTAGAGATGCGATCGTAGTCCATTTCGACCGCCAGGACGACCGCCCTGTCGACGCCGTCGGGAAGTTCGATCGGTTCCTCGTTGCCATCGCTGGCGTATATCCAGAGCGGGTTGATCGGGGCGATGCCGACCATGGCCGCTCCGTAGAGAGTGGCTGCCTGTTTCACCTGTTGAGTGAGGGCATGGGGAGCGTCGGGAGTGCCGTTCCCAGCTGTTTTTCGGGAGGCATCAGCATCGGGGGGGGACATACTGCTTCTGGCCACTGCCCAGGCGCCGGTTTGCAGGGCGGCATCCCGGTGGGTGTAGCCGGTGCGATTCGGGGAATTCTCGCGCTCTGCCTGACCATAGGCGGCGCAGGTGGGGTCCCAGTGCGAGCGGGCGAAAGAGGTGTTGCGCTGGCTGAAGCGCTGGGGTGTTTGTTCAGAGGTCATGATCCGCTCCCGGAAGTCCGGTGTTGCCGACTGCCATAAGAAAGATTGAGCATTCGAGTCGGTCAAGAAGCGGAGGGTATCTCCCCGCCACATTCCCGGTTGCGGTCCGCTGAGGAGAAGCAGATTTTCGATCATCTATGAATAATGCTTGACACGGGTACCCTTTTAGAACCATTGTAAACAGGAATCGAAACCTATTCGATAGCAGGGAGAAAAGCAGATGCTGGAAATTATCGATTTGTCGAAGCACTACGGCGAGGTGAAGGCGGTGCAGAATCTCGACCTGACGATTCAGCCGGGGGAGATCTTCACCATGCTGGGGGCCAACGGAGCGGGCAAGACCACCACCCTGATGGTCGCTCTCGGTTTTACCGAGCCGACGACGGGCACGGTGAAAATTTGCGGCATCGATGTGACCAAGGAGCCGCTCCAGGCCAAGAAGCACGTGGCCTACGTCTCCGAGAACGTCATGCTCTACGGCAACTTCACGGCGCGCCAGAACCTGGATTTCTTCACCAAACTGGGAGGGCGCAAAGACGCCACGGACGCCGATTACGAAGGGGTGATGGAACGCGTGGGGCTGCAGAAAGATGCGTTCAGTCGGCGGGTGAAGGGGTTCTCCAAGGGGATGAGGCAGAAGTTGGGGATCGCCATTGCGATTATGAAGGATGCGGAGGTAATCCTTCTGGACGAGCCGACATCGGGGTTGGACCCGAAGTCCGGGGCGGAATTCCTGCAGCTACTGGCGGAGCTGAGGGGAGAGAATAAGGCGATCTGGATGACGACACACGACATCTTCCGGGCGAAGGAGATCGCCGATCGGCTGGGGATCATGGTGGAGGGGCGCATGGTCAAGGAGATGACGCAGGCAGAGCTGGGAGAGGAAAACCTGGAGAAGCTGTATGTGGAGTACGTCAGTCAGGTCGATCAGGCAGCCTGAGCTGTCCCCCTCTTAAAGGAGGGTGTGATGTCCAGAAACTTTCTCATCTGGTTCGCCTTCGCCTGTCTGATAATGGGTTGTGGTTCGTCGGTGGAGGACCAGGTGGAGATGCTGGCGGGCAGTCCCGAAGAGCGCGAGCAGGCGCGCCAGGAACTGCTGTTGGCCAAGGGCCGGGCAGTAGAACCGCTGCTGCAAGCCCTGAACGACCCGCAGCAGGGAACTGCCAGAGCCGAACTGGTCGAGGTGCTGGTCAGTTTGATGACCCGCGTGGACGACGCGCGCATCGCCGAGACGCTGAACCGGCTGCTGACCAGGGATGACGATCCGGCGGTGCGGGCCCGGATTGCTCAACTCATGGGGTTATTCAAACGGAGCGAGGCGATCCCGGGTTTGCTGGAGGCGCTGGAGGACGAAGAGGGGGAGGTGCGCCACCAGGCGCTCGCGGCGTTAGGGGAGGTAGAGGGGAAACTGACCGATGAGCAGAAGGAGGCACTGCAGCAGCGCGCCCGGGAACTGGTCGCTGATGCACACGACGAGGTTCGCCTGGAAGCCCTAACGCGGGTTGAGGGTTTTGTGAACAAGTTGCTAACTGAAGCGCAACAGCTGGCGCTCAAGGCGCAGCTCGCCCAGGCCGAATCCCTCTACCACCAGGCGTTGGCGTATTTTCCCCATAGTAAGCACGCAACTTACCAACTCGGACGGTTCCTCTACGACAACGGTGAGGAAGAGAGGGGAATGGAGGTGCTGCGGCAGGGAGGGATGCTTCTCGACGTGCCGCGGCTGAAGAGTTTGCCCGTGCTCGACGGCAGGTTGGACGAACCGGTCTGGCAGCAGGCTGCACGAGCGGATTCTCTCTACAAATTCCTCTGGGGGAACAACTATGCCGCTCCGCCCGCAAGTGTGCAAAGTAAATTCTACATCGGTTACACCGCCACGGCGTTCTACATCGGCTTCTACGGCCACGACGATCACCCGGACAGTCTGGTGGCCACGATCACCGAACTCGATCCGACGAAGGATTCCAACCTGGACAGGGATAGAGATAGCATCTGGCGCGACGATATAATCGAGCTGATGTTCGATGCCAACTGCGACCGCCAGAGCTTCGCTCATTTCGCCGTCAACAGTCTCGGAGTGCGGGCGGATGAGTGGCTCAAGATGAGAAGTAATCAGCCATACAGCGAGGAAGAGCGCTGGGGATGGGCGGGAGATGTGGAGATTGGCGCTCACGTAGGGGCGGATTTCTGGTCCGTAGAGTTCAAGGCCAATTTCGGCCAGGAGCAATTTCCACTTCCCGAACCGGGCACGGTGTGGGGGTTTAACCTGGTGCGCAACTTTCGCGGTGAGCAATATTTCCAGTGGGTCCGGACCTATGGCAGCGGTCTTCAGCCCGATCAGTTCGGCATGCTGCATTTCCAGTAAATAGGGGTTTTCATGCTCTGGCTGGTGATCAAGAAGGAAATCATCCACAACGTTCTGAGTTTCCGCTTCGTGGTGACCTACGCGCTTTTGTTTTGCCTGATCCTGCTGGCGATGCTGCTGATGACCAGCGACTACCGGGATCGCTTCCAGGAATACAATGCGGCGGTCAACAAGGAGCGGAGCCGACTCGACGAGCTCAAGAAAATCGACGACCCCAGCGAACTCTTCAACGAGTTCCAGCGAACCAGTTTTACCGGGATGCGCGAGCCCAGAAATCTGAGCATTTTGGCTCGCGGGTTGGAGGGGGAGCTACCGAACCAGGTGCCCGGTGCCGGCTTCATGCGCTTTTTGAGCAGCGAAGATCGGCTGGGCAAGAACATGCTCTTCGAGATCTTCCAGACGCCGGATTTCGTCTATGTGATCAATATCGTCATGAGTCTTCTGGCTCTGCTCTTCGTCTTCGATGCGGTCTGCGGGGAAAAGGAGCAGGGGACGCTCAAGCTGCTGATGGCCAATTCAGTGCCCAGGGATATCGTGCTGATCGGCAAGTGGATCGGCGGTTTCGTCTCGATCGCGGTGCCGTTCAGCGTGGCAGTGTTCGGCGGTTTCGCCTTCATATACATCACCGGAGCGATGAATTCGGGTGAGGACGGGCTGACGCGCTTCCTCCTGATTTTCCTGCTGGCCCTGGTTTACATCTCCGCTTTTTTCACACTCGGTCTCATGATCTCCACCCTCGCCCACCGCACATCCACGGCCCTGCTCATATCTCTTCTGGTGTGGATTTGCTGGATTCTGGTCGTCCCCAACATGGCGCCGGTCGTCGCCCGGCTGGTCGCGCCGGTCCCCGGCCGTCAGGTGATCGATGCGGAAAAACAGGCGATCGACCGCGAGGCACAGCTACTGATGGAGGGGATACGCAAGCGCAAGGTGTACGGAGATCAGAAGGAGATGGAGCAGATCCAGCGGAGCGCCGAAAAGCGCAAGAACAAGCTGGAGGAGTTCTATCAGGACAAAATGCAAACGCAGGTGGCGATGAGCCAGAATCTGGCGCGGCTATCGCCATCGGCCAGCTTCCTGTTCGCCGCCACCCGCCTGGCCGGGACCGGACCGGTCCTCTCGCAGCAGTTCCAGAAAGCGCGCGAGCGGTTCCAGGAGCAGCATCAGTCGCTGAGGAACGACCTTATGCGGACGCTGTATCAATCGGGCCGCGCCGAGTTCAATAACGGTCGCATGACGGTAAAGGACAGCGACTGGTTCCAACCCGACGACCTGCCCCGCTTTCGCATGTTCGCCGAGGATGTGACGACCAGCTTCAACCAGGGATTGTTCGACGTGCTGCTGCTGGTCGTCTTCAACGTGCTGTTCTTCATGCTGGCCTTCCTCTTCTTTCTGCGCTACGACGTCACCTGAGCCTTTGCCATGTTATTGCATATCATCCGCAAGGAATTGCTCGACCAACTGCTCAATCTGCGCTTCGCCATCGCCTGCGTGGTCTGTCTGGCGGTCTTTCTCATCAGTTCCATCGTTTTGACGCGCGACTACCGGGAGTCGATGTCGACCTACAACATGAACCTGGTGGTGCATCGCAACGAAGTGCTGCAGATCTCCGAGATCTGGCGGCTGTGGCAGGGGCTGACCGTCGACCGACCACTGAATGCGATGAACACCCTGGTCAAAGGGGTCGCTCCGGGGCTGACTGAGAGCGTCAAGGTCCAGGGAGGGGGACGGCTCGACTTCGCCGAAACCTACGAGCAGAATCCGGTGAAACCGCTGTTCCCGGAGGTGGACTTCGTCTTTATCGTCGGCATCATCATGAGTCTCCTGGCCCTGGCCTTCAGCTACGATGCAGTCTCGGGGGAGCGGGAGAGTGGGGTGTTCAAGCTGCTGATGTCCTACAGCGTACCCCGGGACACGGTGCTGATCGGCAAGTGGATCGGCGGCTATCTGGCGCTGATCGCTCCCTTTCTGGTCTCCTTTGTGGTCGGTCTGGTCGTCATGGCGCTGTTCCCCGAGGTGGAGCCGACGCTGGATAATACGCTGGCGCTGATCGGTCTGTTGCTGCTGGCGCTGCTCTATCTGGCGGCCGTCTACTCCCTGGGGATCTTCGTCTCGTGTCGGACGGAGATCGCCTCCACGTCGATCACGGTGTTGCTGCTGGTCTGGGTGGCGTTCATCCTGGCCGTGCCGAACATGGCGCCGTACATCACCACCCAGCTGCTGCCGGTTCCCTCCCGCGAGAGCGTGGACCGGGAGAAGGCGGAGATGCAGCGGGAGGGCTGGCGCAAGATGGAGCAGATGATGCGCGACGAACAGAAGCGCACCGGTGAAGAGAATATTACGTGGAACAAAGACAACTGGAGCGAGGAGTTCCGCACCGAGGTGGAGGACGCCCAGAAAAAACTGGGTGAAGAGGTTCAGAAGGTCGAGGACAGCTTTACGACCCGGATGCAGGATCAGAACCGTTGGGCAGGGATCATTGCCAGGCTATCGCCTCTCACTTCCTTTAACCTGGCGGCCTTCGACCTGGCGGCCGCCGGTATTGAGCAGGAACGCCTTTTCGTCGAAGCGCTGAAGAATTACGGCCAGACCTGGGAGGAGTACAGTCGTCAGAAGCGGGAGACGTTCGAGCGATATAGGGAAGAGAGGAGAAAATCGGGCCAGGGGTTCGATCCTCAGGCCATGGAGCAGTTCAACAATCTGGATCTGAGCGACTATCCCCGCATGAAATTCGAGTACATGTCGTTCAGAGACCGGCTCGGGCGCGTGTATGTCGATATCCTGCTTCTCCTGCTCTGGAATATCGTCTTCTTCATGTTTGCCTACCTTTCCTTCCTGCGCTACGATATCCGCTGAAGGGATCGGAACTCGGAACGGGGATCCAGGGGGCGGAACGAGAGAAATCTGGTTTCCGCAGCGGATTTTTTCGTAAATTTTCTGATTTAAATGAGTTCCCTCTTTCCGGTACCTCTCGATTTATCTATTTTGTTGATAAATATTGAGTATTATATTTAAATCTTTCGGTTTTTTCCCTCAAGGCGAACGGGAGCTTACGCGAGACTCCGATTCGCTCAGCTGCGGAATGGCGTACTGATACATGTCCAAAATGGTGAGTGACGGCCTTGCCCGTCTCCAAAACCAGAGCCGCATTCCAGCCAGCACCTGGCGCCAGTGGTGCAACTTGCTCAAGCTGGATCCGATCGATGCGGTAGATGTGTGGGAAGAGATCTGTTATCCCATCACGGTCGCCACCCGCAAAACGCCGGAAATCCCCTTTTTGCTGCAGATGCGGGCCGCTCGTCTGGACCTGGACATCTTCGATTTCAAGGAAGAGGCGCCCAAACTGCTGCACGTCATCACCTTCCTCTATGCCCTCAGAGATCCGCGCTTGACCGGAGGAAAAATCAAGAGCGCTCTGTTCAAACTCTACAAGAAAAAAGCGGCCGAGAGTCCGCCCGGCCAGCACCAGATGCTTTTCATCCAACAGTTCGTCAGGGATATTTGCTCGGCGATTCTGGTCGCCAAGGTGCTGCCTGCCGCCAACATCAACCTGAGCGGGGTGCTCAAACCGGTGATTGAAGGGCGCGGCTCTGCCGAGCAGGTGATCCAACTGGCGCTCAAAGCGTTGAAAGATGAAAAATACGCCGATGTAGTGCGCGAGTGCCTGGAGAGTCCCGAAATCACTTCTGCGGCTTCACAGGTGACAGGACAAGGAGCGATGGGTACTGCCGACGATGAGGAGGATGGAGATGAAGACGATTACGATGGTGACGACGACGATGAGGCCGACGACGACGACGACGATGCCGATGACGATGATGATGATGATGATGATGATGACGATGACGATGACGATGACTTAGAAGAAGAAGATGAGGAGGAGGAGGAGGACGATGAGGAGGAGGACGAGGAGGAGGATGGAGATGATGATGATGACGACGATGACGATGATGATGCCGACTACGATGATGCCGACTACGATGGGGATGACGATGACGATGACGACGACTACGATGATGCCGACTACGATGACGACGACGATGGGGATGACGATGACGATCAAGATGGGGATGACGACGACGATAGTGATGAGGATGATGATGCCGATCTTTTCGAAGTCTTCCTAATTCGCTTTAAGACTGCTCTACACTCCATCTACGAAGCGCAAGCTCAGATTGGCGATGACGATTCCGAGGAGATGGACAAGGCCCAGGAACTGCTGGAGGATCGTCTGAAGGCTATCACTTTGTTCAAGCCGCTCCAGACCAATATCCCCTCGATCGAGGAGGCGCAGACGATAGCCCGTCGGGCGGAGGCGGCCCGGAGCCCGGCCCGCATCCACAAACCGACGCTGGGTGTCTCTTCCGGTGGAGGTGGTGCGGGTGGAGGTGGTGCGGGTGGAGGTGGTGCGGGTGGAGGTGGCGCCTCATCTCAATTGACCGCTGCCGATCGCACGGCGATGATTGTCAAGAGCGATGGGAAGAAGATGGAGGAGCCGTCAGACGGTTCTTCGTCAGGTTCTTCAAAACCACTGGCGAGTTCCGAACTCATCGATACCGGCGGTGCCGATGGTGAGGTAGACGTGGCCGCCGTCGATATGGTCGAGCCGGAAGAGGTGAATCTGCCGGAGTTCAGCGATAGGGTTCACCAGGTCGCCAGGCTGTTGGCGGCCATTGAGCCGTTCGACCAGCAGGTCTGGAGTCTGTTGATCGATCCGCTGGCGGAGATCGAGGACTGCCGCGCTCTGTCCCACGCCCTGGGTTCATCGGGCACCGGGACGCAGAATGCCTATCAGGCGGTCAAGCAAATCGCCCGCTTCCTGCCGTTGAAGAACCTTCTCAATACATCCGATCAGGTCGTGCGCAAGGCCAGGAATTTTGTCGTCGAGGTAACCGGTTTCGTCAACAGTGCCAAAAACAACAGGCCTTTTGAAACCGACAGCCGTCAACTGGCCCCGCTGAAACGGGTCCTCGACCACTCGGTCGGCGCGCTGATTCGCCTGGAGTGTCTGAAGACCAACTTCAAGTTTTCCAGGGAATTTCCGGACGAATACACGAAAGAGGGGGTGACGCGCTACTACGAGGAGGCGTTGCGCTCGGTGACCGATATCGGAGATCCGGAGATTCGGCAGCAGGCGCGGCAGCGGGCCGACGTCGATACGAACAGTTTGCTGGAGGTGTTCCGAGCGGATAAGTTCATCAAGCAGATGCTGGAAACGGTGCGCACCTACGCGCTGGCGATTCGGGAAGCGGATGGTTTTAAAACGGCGGAAAATCTGAAGGAAACAATAGCCGAAAAACCGCTGGAGTTTCAGGACGCGGAAGCTGCCAATGAGACGGAGGTGCCGGCCGAACTGCTGGTCTCCGACGGCGTGGGTGAGATTTTCGATGAAATGTTCTCCTACGTCGTCTCGCAGGCATGGGCGGTGATGCAACCGGTGCACCAGCCAGAGGCGGCGGTGGGACGTCTGCGGGAAGTGCTGCGTGAGATCATGGTCGGTAGCTTGATCGTAGCGTCCGAGACGCGGCGCCATCAGGAGCAGCCCAGGATCGGGCTGGAGGTGGTCAGTCTCGACAAAATCACTGGCAACCCCAATGTCAGGGATTACTACGTGCGGGTGCGCGACAGTGGAAAGATTCTCTATCTGGAAGATTTTGAAGACGGTAGCTACGTCGATCTGTTCGAACTGCGGGAGTACAAACCGAGCCGGGTGCACAACGCGGCCAAGAAGCAGGCCGATAAAGGGGAGGCCGAGGAACTGATGACGGGGCGCAAGTACCTGTGCACGGCGGGAAGGACCGATCGCCTTTTTGAAGAGAACCCCAGTGATCTGCTCAACTGCTGCATCCGTGCCGAAGGTGGGGGCCCAAAGGTTTTCCAGGTTTTCTGAGCGTACGCATTGACGGAATCCCACACTTTAAATGATGTGATTTTCCACAGGCGATAGAGCCTGAATGGGTATGGATTGATTGATATCTCTTTCGCTGTCCTGGATTCAATATTTCAACAATTTTTACGGAGGAGGGGAAGATGTCTCGAGAAGTCGGATTCGCCGTTGTCGGCCTGGGGATGGGGAAACACCACTGCAGAGCGATTCAAAGCGCGCCCGATGCCCGCCTGGTGGCGGTGTGCGACATCGATGAAGAGCGGCTTGGTCCCGTAGCCGAGGAGTACGACTGCAAGGGATATGCGCAGTATGATGATTTGCTCAAAGACGACGAGATAACGGTAGTCAATATCGCCACGCCTTCGGGTATGCACGCCGAGATGAGCATCCAGGCGGCCGAGGCCGGGAAACATCTGATCGTCGAGAAGCCGGCGGACATCACGCCCGGGCAGATCGACGCGATGATCGCGGCCGGAGAACGCTGCGGGGTCAAGATCGGCAATATTTTCCAGTCCCGTCTGGACCCGCTCAACATCCGCATCCGCGAGGCGATTCAGTCCCGGCGTCTGGGCAAGCTGATCGGCGTCCACGGGCATCTCCCCTGGTACCGGAAACAGAGCTATTACGAGGGCGCTCACGGTTCCTGGAAGGGGACCTGGAATATGGACGGCGGCGGTTCTTTGATGAACCAGGGAGTGCACACGGTCGACTTGCTCCAGTGGTTGGCCGGCCCGGTGAAGTCGGTGATGGGCATGTTCGGGGTGTTCGGCCACGACATCGAAGCAGAGGACCAGTCGGTGGCGCTACTGCGCTTCGAGTGCGGTGCGATCGGCACTCTCTACACGACCACCTGCTGTTACCCCGGATACGATCAGGTCGTCACCATCTACGGCAGTGAAGGGTCTGTGTTGAAGCGGGAGGGGTTGCTGAGTGGCTGGAAGCTGATGGACGATGCAGAGGGGAAAGAAGAGGAGGAATTGCTGAACTACTACGGGGCCAAGAAGGAAGCTACCGGCTCGGCCGACCCGATGGCGGTGGGTTTCGACGGCCACACGCAGATCGTCTCCGACATGATCGAGGCACTGCGCGAGGATCGGGCGCCGATGATCAGCATAGAGAACACTCGGCACGCGGTGGAGATCATCAATGCCATCTTCGAGTCCGGGCGGACCGGACGCGAGGTGCAGATAGGACAGAGCTGAAATGGCCGAACATCGCTTCGAGCCGGACCACTACTACACGACCATAGGTCCCCACGAGCCGGTGCTGCGCATCGGATCGGGCGATTCGGTGGTGACGACGACGGTGGATGCCGGGGGGCGTGACGCCAGCGGTGAGCAGGTGAGCGCGCGAGGCAATCCGATGACCGGTCCCTTCTACATCGAGGGAGCGGAGCCGGGAGACGCGCTGGTTGTCCGCTTCGATCGGCTCTACCCGAATCGATCGAATGGTTGGACTCGGCCGACTATCGCCGCCAATGTTCTGGATCCCGGTTATCGGCACGGCGTGGAGACGGATGTAAATCCGCAGGAGTGGGCGGTGGACTTGGATGGCGGTACGGTTGAGTTGGTGAGTCCCAAGACCCGGTTGGCCGGCGTGAAATGGCCGCTTCAGCCGATGGTGGGCTGCTTTGGAGTGGCTCCTGCGGGCGGACAGACGATCTCGACATCCACCTCGTCGACGCACGGGGGGAACATGGACTATCGCGGTTTTGCCGAAGGGGTGACAGTCTTCCTGCCGGTATTCGCTCCCGGCGCTCTTTTTCATCTGGGGGATGGGCACGCCATCCAGGGGGATGGCGAGATTGTGGGTACCGGAGTGGAGATCTCCTTCGACGTCACCTTTTCGGTCGATCTGCTCAAGGGAAAGCAGATTGGCTGGCCGCGGGCGGAGAGCGAGACGCATATCATGACCGTCGGCAATGCCCGGCCGCTGGACCAGGGCGTGCAGCACGCCACCACCGAGATGGTGCGCTGGTTGCAGGAAGATTTCGGACTAGATGCGCTCAGCGCTCACGCGCTGCTGGGTCAGTGCGTGGAGTACGACGTGGGCAATATCTTCGACCCTGCCTATACCATGGTGTGCAAGGTGCCCAGGAGCGCGCTGGAAAGGATCGGCGTTCGGCGAAGCGAGTAAGAAAATATACACAACGAGGAAAAGGGTCTGGCGAGAAACCGCCAGACCCTTTTTTTGTGCTGTCGAAACAGTTCAGTGTCGTCTGGAATTCCTCGACAGGTCCGCGATCGAATCGAGTCCTTCCGGCTGGGGCAGGACGTAGCGGATTGGCTGGATGCTGCCGTCGCGGCGGCGCACCTGCTCCAGGTGCTTGCACTTGATGACCGAGTGTTCGATGAGCAGGTCGTCGTCGATCTGACAGCCGTAGAGATAGCTGGTGCCCTTGATGACGACGCGTTGGCCGACGCGCATGGGAAAGGCGTCGCTGCCGGTGAGGAGCACTCCGGACTCGATGCGGCTGCCGGCTCCCACCTGGAGATTCCCTTTGAGGATGTTGCGACTCAACACTTCGACGCCTTCCGCCAAGACGAGGATTTGATCCTGGTAGGTGCTGCACTGAACGCCCGGACCCAGGGAGACCCCCTCGCCGAGGATGACATGGCCGTTGAGGTTGCAGCGATCGGAGATGTGTACCCGTCGGTCGAGTTCGACCTGTGGACCGATGTAGACCCCTTTGCCGATGACGATATCGAGCGGCCCCCGTTCGGCATCGAGGGCCAGGATCTGATCGATCACTTCGTCGGCGATGAAGAAATCCTCCTCATCGGCGATGGTGATGGTGTCCATGAGGCGTTCGTAGGCCCAGCGGCGGGCGATCGACTCCATGTGGCGGAGGACGGACTTGACGTTGAAGGCGAGAATCTCCTCCTCGCTTGCCGCCCGAGTGGCCCGGACGATTTTGCCGTGCTGGTTGAAGATGTGCACCAGGTCGGTGAGCATCAACTCTCCCTGCACATTGTCGGTATCGATCTCGTCGATATGGATGCGCAGCTGGCTCTCCTTGAAGGCGAAAACGCCGGTGTTGATTTCGCAGATGTCGAGGAGTTGATCGCGGGAAAAAGCGTAGGGATGGCCGTTGTAAACTACCTCGTAGGGGACGGAGGGATCGAGGCCCAGGATATCCTTGTGTTCCTTAATCTCGATTACGTTCCCTGCGTCGTCCGCCGATGGCTGGCCATTGCGGTCGACGGTCGGGACGCGGACGATGCGACCGTAGTAGTTCTGTTCGGAGGGACCGCTGAAGGTTCCGGTCAGGACCATCATGTCACAGGTGTCGTTCTCGAAACTGCGGCGGAATTGGGCGACGACTCTGCCGGTGAGAAGGCCCATATCGCCCAGGAAGATGTAGATGTCTCGATCTTCCCCCGTCGGAGCAAACGCCTGCAGGCCGACGCGCACGGCATCGCCAGTGCCGGCCGGGAGGCCGAGAACCGGATTTTCCTGGTAGGCGAAGAGACGTCCGGGCTGGCTTCCGGTGGTGCGTGCCACTTCGGCCCCTTTGATGCCGACGACGATGATCTGGTTGGGGCTTTCGAGACCCTGCTGAACGGCGCCGGCGACGCGCAGCGCGGTCGGTTTGCCCCAGATTTCGTGCAGCATCTTGGAGATTTCGGAGCGAATGCGCTTGCCGTGGCCGGCGGCCAGCACGATGCCGATACGGGAAGAGGTGGAGTCGAATTGGCTGTTCAGACCGGGGAGCAGATCCTTTACCTGATCGGTTTCCTTTGACATAGAGGCGTTCTCACGGGGTTAGAGCTCGGATATCGGTTGGTATAATCTGATGGAACGAATGATCTGGTCCGGGTGCGGCCTCAGGGATATTGAGAACGGCGGTCGGGCATTTGCAAAAACCGGACGATCGGCACTATCGCATCGAGTGTTAAACCTCGTCGGCGGGAGGCAATTCGGCCGACTGCGACTCCTGGGAAACATCGGCTGGGTCTGTGTAAAACCCTTCTTCGGGGTCGTTCTCCACCGCGGCAATCTCGAGCGCGGAAACTTCTTCGCCCAGAGCGACCTCCATGAGTGCCTCCTGCATGCACATCAGCGGTTCTCCGGTTTCGGCCTGGCGGCGAGCGTAGGTGCCGTCCGCCTGCATCACCCGCGCTTTGACGCGGTCGATCATGGCGAATTCCAGCAGTTCCCTGTGGACCCGCTCCTTGAGATCCAGATCCTCAATCGGGAAGACGACTTCCACGCGGTTGCGCAGATTGCGGTTCATCCAATCGGCGCTGCCGAGCCAGATTTCGGATTCGCTGCCGTTGGCAAAGTAGAAGACCCGACTGTGCTCCAGGAAGCGGCCGATGATGCTGTAGACCCGGATGTTGTCGCTGATGCCGGGGAGTCCGGCGCGCAGGCAGCAGATGCCGCGGACGATCAGGTCGATCTGGACGCCCGCCTGCGAAGCTGCGTACAGGGCGCGGATGATTTTGGGGTCCATCAGGCCGTTCATCTTGGCGATAATGGCGGCCGGTCGACCGGCCCGGGCGTGTTCGGCTTCGCGCTCGATGCGAGAGAGCATTCCTTTCAGCAGATCGGAGGGGGCGACCAGGAGTTTCTCGAAGGAACTCCTGCGGTGGCGAGCGGTGAGCAGATTGAAGACCTCGGCCACTTCGACGGTGATGTCGGGTCTGGCCGTGATCAGCCCCAGATCGGTGTAGAGGCGGGCGGTGGTCTGGTTATAGTTGCCGGTGCCCAGGTGGGCGTAGCGGCGCAGGCGATCGGCATCGCGGCGGACGAGCATCGACAGCTTGCAGTGGGTCTTGAGACCCATGAGGCCGTAGATCACGTGGACGCCGCTCTCCTCGAGCCGCTTGGCCCATTCGATATTGGCCTCTTCGTCGAAACGGGCCTTGAGCTCGACCATGACGGTCACTTCTTTTCCGAGCTCGGCCGCGCCGATGAGAGCGCGGGCGACCTCCGAATCGTCGCCAGTGCGGTAAATGGTCTGTTTGATGGCCAGCACCTTGGGATCGACGGCGGCCATATTGATGAAGTCGATGACGGTGGAGAAGGACTCGTACGGGTGGTGGAGGAGAAGGTCCCTGTGGCGGATGGCGGCGAAGAAGAGCTCGGGCTCTTGGGGCAGACTGCGCTCCACCGGGGTGAACGGACGATCCTTGAGATCGGCGCGCGGCACTCCTCCATAGAGGTTCATGAGCCGGTTGAGATTGACCGGTCCATCGACCTTATAGACCTGGGCGTCGTCGAGTTCGAACTGGCTCTGCAGCAGGTCGACCAACTGCTCCGGGGCGCTCGAGGAGATCTCCAGGCGGACGGCATCCCCCTTGCGGCGGTTCTTCAACTGCTCGGCGATCTCCTCGAGCAGATTGTCCGCTTCTTCCTCGTTGACGTAGAGGTCGCCGTTGCGCGTCACCCGGAAGGGAGATGATGCCTGGACCTTGTAGCCGCGATAGAGCTCGCTGATCAGGGAATCCATGATGCCGGCCAGGGAGACGAAGTGAAGCTGGCCGTCGCGGTCGGGCAGGCGCAGGATGCGCGGCAGCACGCGGGGCACGGTGACCACGCCGAGCATGATCTGGCCCTTCGCTTTGAGCAGGGTGCCGATGCACAGCGCCTTATTGAGCACCCGAGGAAAAGGGTGGGCCGGGTCGACGACGATCGGCGTGAGGATCGGCTCCAGCTCTTCTATCCAGTATTTCTTGATGAACTTGAGATGCTCGCCGGTGAGCTTGCGGCTCTCCCAGAAATGGACGCCTGCGGCGGCCAGGGCGGGCAGCAGGGCTTCGTTCCAGCAGCGGTACTGTTCTTCGACCAGGTCATGGGCCTTTGCGGCGATGCGGTTGAGCATTTCGGCCGGACTCAGGCGGTCGGGTCGGTTAGACCGAGCTCCAGACTCGCGCAACTGCAGCAGGCCGGCGACGCGGACTTCGAAGAATTCGTCCAGATTATTGGCGACGATGGCGAGGAACTTGACCCGTTCGAGGAGGGGATTGCGCTCATCCAGCGCCTCTTCGAGGACTCGGCGGTTGAAATCGAGCCAGGAGAGTTCGCGGTTGATGTAGTATTCGGGGTTTCTGAGGTTTATGGGTTCGGTCTCTGTGCGCGCGGACATCGGTTTGCTCCCGAACGGCCTTTTCTGCGATCCGGCGGGCGCCGGATGTCGCTGGGAAAGGGCAAAAGGGTCTGGTGTCAACAGCGGGAATAAAATATATAAACCTATGAATTGCAATTAGATAAGTCAATTGATCCACGTCTGATTCCAGGTTTTCAGCACCAAATCGCGGTCCTGGGCGGGGTTATCGAAGATCCTCTGGGGACCGAACCCTTCCCTCTCGTCGGGAAATCGGGACCGATTTTTGGACGGCTCTATCCAGGGGGGTTATATTTGGGCGTCTTCAGAAGGTAAGGTGTGCTGTGTTTCCAGTGAAAGGGAGAGATTGAAAATGTCTGAGCGCGTCAGAATTGTGGTGCCGGGGGACGATCCTCCGCAGATCGCGGGGTCGCCTCAATTAGAGCGGTTGGAGTCGTATGGGGATGTCGTCATTTACGAGGATCGACCGGAGGGAGTTGAGGCGAAGGTCGAGCGAGCGCAGGGGGCGCAGGTAATCATCAACTCGCGGGGGATCGTCACCTGGCGGGAGGAGGAGCTGCGGGCGCTGCCCGAGCTGCGCTTGATCACCACCTGCTCGATAGGCACGGATATGATCGATCTGGCGGTGGCCAAGGAGTTGGGGATCGTGGTCTCGAATCAGCCGGGGAGGACGGCGCCGGTGGTGGCCGAGCACATGTTCGGGCTGATGTTCGGGCTGGCCAAGCGGGCGTTCTACCAGACGGCGGAGATGAAGGCGGGGCGCTGGACGCGGATGATGAATATCGGTCTGCAGGGGAAGGTTCTGGGGATCGTCGGCACCGGGCATATCGGGGCGGAGATGGCGCGGTTGGGAAAGTCGATCGGGATGGAGGTGATCGCCTGGACGTTCAATCCCTCGGAGGCGCGGGGACGGGAGCTGGGGGTGCGGTTTGTGGAGCTGGAGGAACTGCTGCAGACGGCGGATGTGGTCAGTCTGCACGTGAAGCTGACCGAGGAGACGCATCATTTGATCGGGTCGAAGGAGTTGGGATTGATGAAGGACGAGGCGCTGCTGCTCAACGGGGCGCGGGGGGACGTGGTCGATATGGAGGCGCTGGTGGAGGCGCTGAACGGGGGAGGACTGGGGGGAGCCGGGTTGGATGTGTTCCCGGAGGAGCCGCTGCCGGAGGGACACCCGATTTTGGGGTGTGAGCAGGTGGTGTTGACGCCGCATGCGGCGGATCAGACGGCGGAGGGGGTGGAGTTGCTAAATGAGGGAGCGGTGGATAATATCATTGCGTTTCTGGAGGGAAGGCCGCAGAATAACGTAGCTGTTTGAAGGAGTAGATAAAAAAGGAGATCGGTTATGTTTAGATCGCTGTCACCCGGGGCTATTGGGGTCAAGGTTGGTGGATTAGAGGAGGGGATGGAGCTGGCTGCTCGACACGGGTTTGAGGGATACCATTTTGGCATTGGGGAGGCTGCCGCATTGGGAGTGGAGAAGGTGAAGGAGATTTCCGAGCGGACCGAGGTGCGGTTATCGGCGTGGGGATTTCCAGTCAACTTTCGGCAGGACGAGGTGGTGTATGAGAAGGATATGGCGGAACTTCCCGAGCTGGCGAAGGTGGCGGCGGAGCTAGGGGTGCTGCGGACGGCGACGTGGATTATGCCGGGGTCGGAGGAGTTGACGTATGAGGAGAATTTTCGGTTCCACGCCGAGCGGCTGAAGCCGGCGGCGGCGGTGCTGGCCGAATACGGAATTCGACTTGGGCTGGAGTACGTGGCACCGAAGACTTCGTGGGCGAGGGCGAAACATCCGTTTGCGCACACGATGGAGCAGATGGGGGCGCTGTGCGCGGCGGTGGGGGAGAATGTGGGGTTCCTCATGGACAGCTGGCACTGGTACTGTGCGCAGGAGACGGTGGAGGATTTGCGCACGCTGTCGGCTGTGCAGGTGGTGGATGTGCACGTCAACGACGCGCCGGACGGCATTGCGGTGGATGAGCAGGCCGACACCGTGCGCGCGTTGCCCGGAGAGACCGGAGTGATCGGCATCGCCGGTTTTCTGGGGACGCTGAAGGATATCGGCTACGACGGGCCGGTGATGGTGGAGCCGTTCAGCGACAGTCTGCGGCAGATGGAGGCGGAGGCGGCGGTGGCGACCACTGCCGAGGCGCTGGAGAAGGTATGGAAACAGGCGAGGATCTGAGCGGATGGAAGGAGTGCGCGTCGCCCACGTGGTGCCGACCGATCGCATAGCCTACCTGTTGCTGCGGGCGAGGCTGCTGCGGCTGCAGGAGGCGGGGTTCGAGGTGAGCGTGGTTTGCGGGGATGTGGGATACGGAGAGCGTCTGGAGGAGTGCGGGCTGCGGGTGTTGCACATCCCATTCGCCCGAGAGATTGCGCCGTGGACCGATCTGCGCTGTCTGCGGTCGCTGCGGCAGACGCTGCGGCGGGAGCGGGTGGAAATCGCCCATTCGCACAACCCGAAGGGAACGCTGCTCGGTCCGTTGGCGGCGCGGCTGGCCGGGGTGCCGGTCGTGGCGCACACGGTCCACGGGTTCCTGTTCAACGAGAACAGCAAGGGGCTGCACCGGCTGGCGGCGGTCGGCGCCGAGCGCTGGTGCGCCGGCTGGTGCGATCATCTGTTCTTTCAGAGTGGCGAGGATTTCGACTACGCTCGGAAGCGCAGGTTTAAGAAACAGGAGCGGCTGCACCTGATCGGCAACGGGATCGATGAGCGGCGGTTCGATCGGGATGGATATCCGCAGGTGCGGCGGGAGAAGCGGCGGGAGTTGGGCCTGGAGGAGGAGCAGCTGGTGATCGGGATGGTCGCCCGGCTGGTGCGCGAGAAGGGTTACGAGGAATTTTTCGAGATGGCCGGGCGCATCGCCCGCGAGTTTCCGCAGGTCCATTTTCTGATCGTGGGGATCACCGAGGCCGAGGATCAGTCGGATGCGGTCGACCCGCAGCGGTTGATGGAGGAGAACGGCGTCGCCGATCGATGCGTGCTGCTGGAGCAGCGGAGCGACATGCCGGAGCTGTATCTGTGCATGGACGTGGCGGTGCTCCCCTCGCACCGGGAGGGGATTCCGCGCGCACTGCTGGAAGCGGGGGCGATGGGTGTGCCGATGGCGGCCAGCGCGATACGGGGCTGCCGCGAGGTGATCGAGGATGGGAAGACGGGACTGCTGTTCGGTCTGAAGGATGTGGACGACTTCGTCGGGAAGGTGCGCGCACTGCTGGGGGACGGGGAGATGCGGAGGCGTCTCGGTGAGGCGGGGCGAGCGCACGTTCTGGAGAATTACACGGAGGGGCGAACTGCGGAACTGCTGGTCGGGTGTTATCGGGAGATACTGGAGAACGGTTTAACTTCCAGACAGAGGAGTTGCTGAATCTGACAGATTCAGCTTAATCTACAGATCAAGAAGGATGTACAGCGAGGCTTGTATGGGAAATACCGGGCCTCGTTTTGTATGTACGAAGGAGCCGCATAGAGAGGGACAGCCAGTTTCGGATTGCTTTTTTTGTCGAGAACGGTATATAGTTTCAGGTTATTCACTTTCACACTTACACGTATCGTCCGATACGGGACGATAATGGGTGTTATTTTTAATATGTCCTTCCGGATTTCCATCGGTTTTTTTCTGCTGCTCAACGCGTTTGTCTGCGATCGGGTCGACGCCCACAACGGGAGTCTCGCCCTGGCCGTGCCGGTAGTGGATATAGCGCTCGATGGGAATCTGTCCGACTGGCCGACGGAGATGCAGTGGAGGGAGATAGCCATGCTTGGAGCGGGGGAGTCGGCGCGCAGTGAGGCGGATTTCAAAGGGCGGTTCGCCGTCGGCTACAGTGCGCCGGAGAACGCCCTGTTCGTCGCCGTGGAAGTGATGGATCAGTCGATTGTGGCGGAATCCGGTCCGGTCGAGGAACTTCCCGAATCCACGGTCCCGTGGGACAAGATGGACGGCTGCGAAATCTATCTGGATATGGACCACGCCGCCGAGGGGAACGCTGCCGTGCAGTGTGCTCTGTACGGCAGCCAGCAGATCATCCGTCTTCTGGATGGCGGGATCGTGGGCGGCTGGAAGGGAATTCGCGTCGAAGCGGTGAGGTCTGAAGGGAAACACGTGTATGAATGGAGACTGGATGTAGGGGAACTCGGGGAGGGGAAGGTGCAGCTGGATGCAGAAATGTCCGTGGGATTCGACATAGCTATATGCGATAAGGACGAGGATGAATCCTTTTCGTGGATAGCGTGGGGCAAGGGGATCGTCAAGATGCGCTATCCAGCCAGCAGAGGAGATCTCCTGCTGATGGGTGATGACGGCCGTTTTGGAGAATTGCAGGGGGAGGTGGTCTGGCAGGGGGCGCAACGAGGGATTTCGGGAAAGCAGGTGCATCTGCAGTCACTGGCATCCCCGGCGATGTGGGCCTATTTGATAGCGGACGGGGCAGGAAAATTTGGGACTTTCCTGCCCGTGGGATGGTACCGGTTGGAAGTGGAAGGGGAGCAGGAAAAGAAGATCGGCACCCGGGTCAATGTGGAAAGTGGCCAGCGCTCTTTGCTCACTATAGAAGTACCTCTTGCCAGGGGATTGGTGGCAAAGGCGGGGACGGGGATAAAAGAGCGGGCCGGAAAGGGTATGCGCTACGGGAGATGGCACAGCCTCGGGGCGGCCGACGGGCTCGCAAACGCGGATATCTATGCTCTTCTCCAAGATAGCGAGGGATGCCTGTGGCTGGGCACTGGAGCAGGGGCTATCCGCTACGACGGACGAGATTTTATCCGCTTTACCAGGGAAGACGGTCTGGCTGGTGATATGGTCAGGTCCATTCATCAAGATCGCGAAGGGAATCTGTGGTTCGGCACGGACCGCCATGGAGTGAGCCGCTACGATGGGAAGGAGTTTACCAATTTCAACCGGAAGGATGGGCTTCCCGACGATCAGGTCTTTTCCATAGAGGAAGACAGGCAGGGAAATATCTGGTTCGGCAGCCTGGGGAAAGGGGCCGTCCGCTACGATGGGAAGTACTTCACGAGTTTTTCCGAAGAGGACGGGCTGGCCAACAACTCCGCGAGTCCTTTTCTGTGCGATCGCGAAGGGACTCTGTGGTTTGGGACGGTGGGTGGGGGCGTGAGCAGATACGACGGCCGACGAGATGTCGGGGAACGGTTTGCAACCCTCAGCGTAGAGGATGGCCTGGCGCACAGCACAGTTACCTCCGTTCTGGAAGATCGCGAGGGAATTTTCTGGTTCGGGACGTGGGGCGGAGGGATAAGTCGGTACGATCCCCGGCAGCCAGAGGGGGAGCAGTTCACCACCATCGACATCGACGATGGTCTGTCGGGGCTCTTCATCATTCATATCGTGGAGGATCTGTGGGGGAATCTGTGGTTCGGCACCCGGTGGAACGGGATCTGCCGGTACGACCACCGACAGGATGCCGGCGAGCGATTCACTCACTTTTCCGCCGAAGATGGTTTGGCGGGCAATATGATACTGTCCATGCTGGAGGATCGGGAGGGGAATATATGGGTGGGCACTTACGGGGGAGGGATGAGCCGGTACGATGGAACGCAGTTCGATATCCTGGAGATGAAGGAAAGATTGGGAATCGAGGGGGCTTACACTGTCCTGGAAGATGAAAAAGGGCGCCTGTGGTTCGGCCGCGATGGAGGTGTATTCCGCCTGGATGGCAAACAGGTCCGGATTTTCACCACAGATGATGGCCTGGTCAACAACCAGGTAGGCACCATTTTCGAAGATCGGAGCGGAGCGCTGTGGTTCGGGACTTTGCAGGGAGTGAGTCGCTACGATGACCGACGGGACGTCGGCCAACAGGATGTCGGGGAGCGATTCACCCACTTCACGGCCAAAGACGGCATGCTGAACGAAGTGGTAAAAACGATCGAAGAGGATAGGAACGGGCATCTGTGGTTTGGGACGGATGGTGGGGCAAGCCGTTACGACGGGGAGGGATTCACCAACTTTACGACAGAAGACGGCCTTATCAACAACAGGGTATGGAGCATAGAGGAGGACCGCAACGGCAGCCTGTGGTTCGGTACGGAAGGCGGAGTAAGTCGGTATGATGGCCGACAGGATGTCGGGAAAAGGTTCTTCAACTTTACGGCGGAAGACGGTCTGCCAAGCAGCTATATCAGAGTCGTTCGCGAGGATCACAAAGGGCTCATCTGGTTCGGTACAGCCAGCGGAGCCAGTTACTACGACGGGGAGCGCTTTGTCTCCTTTGATGTAGAGGATGGCCTGGCGCACAATTCGGTGGGCGACATATGGGAAGACAGGCATGGCCATCTGTGGTTTGCCACGGAGGGAGGGGTCAGCCAATTCGATGGTACCGTTTTTCAGAATTTGCTTCGGAGAGATGGATTGGCGAGCAACGGTGCCCGCAAACTGTTGGAGGACAGCAGGGGAGAGATGTGGTTCGTCCATCCGGAGGGGATAACGCGCTATCGATCTCTCCATACCCCCCACGCCGGTGCATATCACCGACGTGGTTGCCGACCGACGATTCGGCCCGATTGAGAAGATAAGTCTGCCGACCACGCGGGATCTGCTCTCCTTTGAATTCAACGCGCTGAGCTACAAGACCCGGCCCGAGGCGATGGTCTACCGCTTTCGTCTGCGCGGCCATGACCGGGACTGGCGCACGACGCGCACGCGCAAGGTGGAATATTTGGACCTGCCCCGTGGGGATTATCTTTTCGAGGTGACCGCTGTGGATCGGGATCTCTCCTATTCGGAGGAACCGGCACAGGTAAGGGTGGAGATGCACCTGCCGTACGAGCACCTGATGTGGGGGGTGGCGCTGGGGATATGTCTGCTGCTGATCTTCTGGCAGGGGGGGCGGTTGATCAGCCGCGATTCTAAACTCCAGACGGTCAATCAATCGTTGAGCCAGCAGGCAGAGGAACTGGCCCGGGCGAATCAGGAGATCGAACAGGCCAACCGGGCAAAGAGCTCTTTTTTGGCGAACATGTCCCACGAACTGCGAACACCGATGAATGCCATCCTGGGCTTCACCGAGTTGCTACAGGCGAACCGGGAGCAGAATCTGATCGGACGTCAACAGCGCAACCTGGAGATCATTCACCGCAATGCCGGCGACCTGCTGGGGATGATAGACCAGTTGCTAGATATATCCAAGATCGAAGCCGGACGAGTGGAGTTGGAGATAAAGAGGTTCGACGCCGGTGAAGTGGTGCGGGAATGTATGAGTATTGGCCAATCGCTGATCAGCGGGCATCTGGTCGAGCTAAGAGGGGACATTTCCGAAGATCTGCCGGCGATCTGCACGGATCGGGACAGACTCAGGCAGATCCTGGTCAACCTGCTGAGCAATGCGGTGAAGTTCACCGAGGAGGGATGGGTGGAGATACGCGTGTGGTGCGAGGAGGAGGAGATGCATTTTGAGGTGGCAGATTCGGGTCCGGGTATTCCCAAGGAGAAGATGGGGAGCATCTTCGAGGAGTTCGAACAGGTGTCGCCGGAGGACTCGGGCACGGGGCTCGGGTTGGCCATTTCTGTGCAGCTGTGTCGCCTGTTGGGAGGAAAGATCGATGTGGTAAGCACACTGGGAGAAGGCTCGGTTTTTTCAGTCATCCTGCCGCTTGAATATTCTCCTCCCACATAGGCGTAGCCTCGATCGTCGCAATGCCACTCGATCTGTCGACTTTAGTTGACATTCCTCGTGTAAACAATAATTGTCTTCGAATCATATTGTGTATAAAGAAAATGAGATGATTTGACGATTTTCGATGTAAACATTTGTTTGCGATTGATGTAAACGGGCGGAGCCAGATCGGGAAGGTGCTTTTATTTTAGATCTCCTTTTTTTACAACCCTTTGGGTTATCCCAAAGGGTTTTTTTTATGCCTGGCATGTTTTGTGCATCTGGAAGATGCCGATCCAGGTCAGAATTGAGTTTCCAGGACTGCGTGAATTTTATGGAGGTATATAGTTTGCGGCGGATAGCACCTTTAGCGGGATTCCTGCTGATACTTCTAACGACGGTGGGGGTGAGTTTGGGAGAGATCTCGGCGGTGGCGGAGAATGGCGAGACAGTCGAAACGACGGCGGCAACGGGGCCGCCCAGAGCCGTTGCCGGGGTTCGGGGCAGTGAGGTGCAATTTTTCAGCATCGGCATAACCGGCGATGGGGAGAGCAGCGTGAACGGGATCACATTCACGCTGTCCGATCTGTCCGAAGCGACCGGTTTGGGAGCGAGCGATTTCGCCGAACTGCGACTCTACTGGAGCACCGATGGAAAATTGGACGGGGATGATGCGCAGATCGGCAGGCTGGGCCAGGAGAAGATTGAACTCGGCAGCCCAACTGCATTTCCCGCGACATCGCCACACCTCTCCCCTATAGATGTGGAGATCTTCTATATCGTTTCCGCAGTAATAGCGGAGGATGCCATAGAGGGACACGCTTTCAAGGTGGGTTTTGAGGGGGGTGGAGTAGGCACCGGCGGCGGAGATCTGGGATCGGGATTTGCCGCTGACGATGCCAGCGCGATCACCATCGGTCCGGTTCCGGATCCTGCCTCCGCAATAACGGCCTATCCGGCGACCATGGCGCCGAGGGTTGATGGACGGATTGCGACGGGGGAGTACGCAGACGCGGTGCCGGTCGACGTGAACTTCCTGGATCCTCGAACGGTTCCGGGTGTGGCGATGGACATGCAGCAGCCGGACGAAGCAGATCTGAGTTTCACCATGTACGCCACCTACACCAGCACGGACCTGTATCTGGCCTTCGACGTGACGGACGACGTGCTGATCGGCGACTCCCCGGGAGAACCGCACAACGACGACTACGTGCAGATCTACTTCGACGGAGATCTGGTCAGCAACGACCTGACGCTGGGCTGGTCGAGTTCGAGCCGGGAGGGATTTACTATCATTCACGATATCGCCGATGAAGGGGGCGGTCCCGGCGAGGAAAGAGTTATCACCGGCGCCAACAGGCGGGTGCACGAATTTCGGGTGCCGCTGGCCGAAATCGACGTGGTGGACGGAGCGGGAGTGACAGTGGCCGGGGCTGGCAGCATGATCGGTTTCAATGTCAATATCGGCGACGTGGATGTGCCGGGGACGCTCTACCGCGACAATTACGATCCAACGCTGCCCAACAGCCGGGTCGCCTGGGTCTCCGCAAAGGAGAACGGGAACTGGCCGGATCACAAGGACGAAAACTTCTGGGGCAGACTGTTTTTCAGCCCCCGATCGGCTGACGAAGGAGAGGCGAGATTCGATCCTCCCGAACTGACGCTGAGTCGGGAGAGGATAGATTTCGGCGATATCGCGGAAGAAGAGGAAAAGACCGAGAAGATCGTCATCGGCAACGCGGGGAATCAACTCCTCGAAGCGAGTCTCCAACTCGGAGGGGATGAAGAGTTTAGCATCGGCATAAAGGAGATCGCGCTGGAGCCGGGGAGCGTCGAGTTGGAGGTCGCCTTCGCCCCCGCTCCCGAAGGGGATTATGCGGGCCTGCTGGTGATCGAGAGCAACGATCCGGAGCGCGGCAGCGTGAGCATTCCCATTTCGGGCAAGCGGAGCCCCGCACCCAGGTTGAACTACAGCAGAAGGGGGATCAGCTTCGGCGCTCTGTTCGTTCGCAGCAGGGATATAGAGGTCAGCCTGTTCCGCACGACGGAGACCGTCCTCTTCAGGAACGAGGGAGAGAGCCTGCTGGAGATGACGCTGGCGCTCGCAGGGAACAGCGGCTTCGAACTCTCTACGGGAGAAGTGACGCTGGTTCCGGGAGAAAGCGAGGAGGTGGCGATCGGTTTTACGCCACCGGCGGATGGCAACTATGCGGCCGTCCTGATGATCGAGAGCAACGACCCCGAAAACCGGGAGGTGACGATTCCGCTTTCGGGCAGCGGGGTTTCGGGAGAGGATCCCCGGAGGGCTCCCATCGACCCCCGGCGTTCGGATGAGTGGGAACAGGCCCGCAGAATCAACCTGGGGCCCAAAGCGGGGAACATCGAGCGAGGGGCGGGAATAGTCCTGGACCGCAAGAGGAACAGGGCCTTCATAGGGAGCACCTGGGGACCGGCGCCCCACGGCATAGGCCGGGTGAGTCTGCAACTTGGAGTGGTGACGGACGTCATCGGCCAGGAAGCTTTCGGCAGCGGTTTTGGTCAGAACGGCAGATCGCTGGGTCTGAGCGAAGCGCGCGACGAACTCTATGTGCTCGACAACGAAGGGGTTTTCCTGCAGATCCTGGATCTGAACACGCTCTCCTTGAAAAACGAGGTCGATCTGGAAGAAGCGCAGGGGGGGAAGAGGCTCGCGGGAAATGCGGTAGTGGACAAGATGGTGGTGGATGAAGTGAGAAACCGCCTGTACGGGGTCGCGCGCCAACCGATGCGCGTTGAGGGACTGGAAGGGGAATACTCATCGGCCAGCATGTGGGCCGTGGATCTAGTCAACGGAGAGGTTATCGCCAGCATACCCCTCCGTGCGACGACCGATTACGCCTTGGACCGCGAAAACCAGCTGATCTACGCGACTAACGGCGAGGAGCGGGTGATCGAGGTGATCGACCTGGAGAGTTTCCAGATAAAAGAGACGATACCTGCTCCCGGGGGACTCGTTCCAGGGGGGGTGGTCGTCGATTCGACGCAGCCTTTCCTCTACGTGTACGCCATCGATCCGGCGGAGAGATACCGGTCCCGGGATGACCTCAGACCGGCCAGATTGGCGCGGGTCGATCCGAGGACCGGCGATGTCGATAAGCAGCTGTCGATACGCTATTGGGCCGACCAATCTCAGATGGCGATCGATGCGGCCACTCGCACCCTGTGGTTCGCCCTGGGGAGGGAAAGTCTGAAAATCGACCTGGAAAATTTCAGCGTGCTCCGCAAAGGTTTTTTGCCCCAGGCGAATATTGCAGGACTGGCAATCGACCAGGCCAAAGGGGAAGTGCTGGCGCTGGCGAGGTTGATCAATCTGCTCTACACGGTGGACATGGAAACCGGGGTCACGACGTCGAGCATCGAGCTGGGAGCCCTGCCAACGGGGATCGACGTCTCCGAAGTGCACAACCAGGTCTACGTCAACCGCGGCGGGCAGGGGGGCTTCTCCGTATTCGACGCGGCGGGCAATATGGCCAGCACCATCGAAGCGGGGGAGTTCGACGATATAGTGGTCAACGATGCAGCGGACAGATTGTACGGTGTCGACAACCGGGGCGCGGGAGCGGCGGATCTGATCTATCTGTACGAACTCTCGACCCTGCGTCTGCTCGATATCGTCGAACTGACGAACTTCGGCTGGGTTTACAGAATCGATTTGAAGATGATCCCGGAGCAAGGGGTGATGTGGGCAAGTGCTCCTCCCGGCCTGGTCAAGCTGGATATGTACACCGGTGAGATCCTGGAGGAGATCACTACCTACGACATACTGCCGGGAATATGGATGATGGAACTGGCACCGAGCGGGGAGAAAGCCTACCTGGTCAACATAAGCCCAAACCGCACCGACCATAAAAACGTATATATCTTCGACCTAAAAGAAAAAGCGGTTGTAAAAACAATCGAAACATCCCTCGATAGAACCATACTCCACGCCGTCGACCCCATCAACAACCGACTGTACGTCTCCGGGCAATCGGGTACCGAGGGCAACGTGCTGGTGGTGATAGACACCCAACTAGACGAAGTGGCCGAAGTGAAGAACCTTGCATATCTCGTCACTTCGGACAGCGGCATGCGGGGCGCCATATTCGATTTCGAGGAAGGGAGCATATATCACATTCCCACCAGCTTTGGCTATCCCGACGGCGTTTTTGAATTCGACTCTACCGGTCCCAAAGGCTGGGTCACCGACCTGGAAACCGGGGCCAAGAAGAAATACGGTGAATTTACGACCTTCGCACAGATCGCCCGGAACGAGATAACGAATACGGTGTACGCGGTCTCGACGGGCGACGGTATGACCATTTCCCTGGGGCCGGTCGGTACCGAAGTGGCGCCTCCTCCACCTCCCGCCGGGGTACAGGCGACGGCCGGCGACGAGAAGGCCAGCCTCTCGTGGTCGGCGGTGGATGATCCGATCCTGGCAGGATACCACGTGTATCGCCGGGACCGGCCGGAAGGGGACTTTACCCGTATCACCCGGGCACCCCTGGTCGATACCACCTTCACCGACATCGGGCTGACCAATGAACAGACCTACGCTTACTACCTGACCAGCGTGGGACAGGCCAATCTGGAGAGCCACGCCGGATCGGACACCGTTTCGGTCGCACCTGTGGGGGGGGCCAACTACCGTCTCCTGGCGCTGCGGCAAAGCGTGTCCGTGGGGCAGGGGGAGGAGGAGTCGATTCCGCTGAGCGTAGAGATACTGGAAGGGTTCGACCAGGAGGTGGTACTCTCGGCGGTAGCGTCGGAAGGACTGGAGGTAATCTTCGAGCCGGAGAAGTTCGTGCCGCCGCAGGTGGTAAACGTGCTGGTGAAGGCGGGTGCGGACGCGCAGCCGGGACGCTTTGCGGTGACGCTCGAGGGGAGTGGTGAGGAGAAGAAGACTGCGGAGATCAGCGTGGAAGTGACAAAAACGGTCAAGGGGCGCTCGCTGCTGACGCTGGAACTGGACCAGGGGAGCGTGCCCCTGGGCACGCCACTGGTGATAAGCGGCCGGCTTTTCCCGGGGACGCAGACGCAGGTCAGGCTGGAGTTGGAGGCGGAGGAAGCGGGTTCGCTGATCTCGCTGACGGTGGAGACGGATGCGGCCGGAGGGTATCAGACGGAATTCGCGGTGCCGTTCGTGGACCGCTGGAGAGCCACGGCATTCTGGGATGGGGATGAGACGACGACGGGGACGCAGAGCCGGAGCGCGAAGTTCGCCGTCACTTCGGGGAAGACGAGGATCACCTGCACTTCGGATCTGGCGGATGATGCCGATCTGGGGTTCATCGCCACGATCAAGGGGCGGATCTACCCGAGCCCGGGAACGGTGGCGGTGACTCTGACGCTGCGGCGGCCGGACGGCACAGAGGAAGTGCTGGATGGGGTGTTGAGCGGCGAGCAGGGATTCTACGGCCACGCCATACGCATGGACCAGGCGGGTGTGTGGCAGGTGGAAGCTTCGTGGGGAGGCAACGACCTGCTGCTGGGGGCGTCCAGTCCGGCAGTCGCCATCCCCGTGCAGACCGACGTGGGGAGAGTGATCCTGATGGCCGGGGGACAGGACAGCAACCGGGATGTCTTCTGGCCGACCAGTAACTATCTGGGCAATCTGGCGTACACCACATTCCAGAAACGACGACTGGTCAAGGAGAAGATTTTCTACCTGAATGACCGACAGGCGCAGGATGTCGATAGAGATGGCTTCCAGGAGGATGTCGATGACGGGGCGACTATGGGTGCCTGGTCCGACGCCTGGACCTGGGCGCGGGAACGGGTCCAGAGTGACAGCCCACTCTACGTCTATCTGGTCGGTAAGGGACAGCCGACCGGTCTCGAGATCGGCGACGGGGAGATCCTCACGGCCACCCAACTGCTACAGGATCTGTCGGCGCTGGAGGAAGCCACCGGTGCGCAGGCGACGCTAATCGTGGATGCATCGCACGCGGGGCACTTCATCCGCGACCTGTCGAATCAGGGACGCCACGTCATCGCCAGCACCGGACTGGGTCCGGCGTTCTACCAGGCCGAGGGATACCTGTCATTCTCGCAATACTTCCTGACCGATCTGTTCCAGGGGAAGAGTCTGCAGGAAGCGTTTCTGCACACCGACAAGATTCTGCGCAACCTGCCGGGCGCGTTCCGTCAGCAGGATCCGGGATTGGAAGCGGAGGGGAATCTGATTCCGAATCAGCCGGGCGACTACCTGCAGACGCTGGACGCGGTCATCGGCGCATCGTTCGAGCTGGGGGATCTGTCGCCGCAGATCAAGACCAGTTCGCTGTCGTCGGTGGCGGGAGGAGCCGGCAAGCGGGTAGTGACGCAGACGCGGCCTGTCTTTGACGACCCGCATGGACCGCGTCTGAAGCTGGCGAAGTCACTGGCGGAGGAGGGGGTGGAGATCAGCGCGCGGATCGACGATCCGGAGGGGAATCTGCAGGTGGTGCGGGCGATGATCATCCCGCCGGACGCATCGGAGGGGGAGGAGTTGACGCAGTACCCGGAGGTGGAACTGCAAGCGGATAGCGATGGCAGATGGACGGGGGTATACAGTGGATTCCTGGAAGAGGGGGTGTATCCGGTGATCCTCTATGCGGTAGACGGGGCGGGTAACGCTGCGGAGCCTTTGCGGACGACAGTGCTGGTGGAGCCACCTCCGCCGCTGCCCACAGGGGATTTCAACGGCGACGGTCTGGTGGACTTCGGAGATTTTTTCTTGTTCGCCGACGCGTTTGGCAGCGAGAATTCGGCGTATGATCTGGACGGCAGTGGTCTGGTGGACTTCGGGGATTTTTTCATGTTCGCCGACGCATTTGGCGGCCCTCTGGGCAAGTTGCTGGAGCTGGCGGAAGAGATGCTCCTGCTGCCGACGGAGTATGCGCTACAGGCACCGTATCCGAATCCGTTCAACAGCGAGGTGGTGGTGAAATACAGTCTGCCGGAAGAAGGGGAGGTGGAATTAGTGGTGTACAACACGCTGGGTCAGGCGGTGCGTCGTCTGGCGATGGGCCAGCAGGGGATGGGGCATCATCGGGTGGTGTGGGATGGTCGGGACGATGTGGGGCGTGGTCTGGCGACGGGGATGTATCTGGTACAGCTGCGCGCCAGTGAGTGGCGCTCGGACGCTTCGCATCCGGCGGACCTTCAGTTCCGGCAGGTGCGCAAGATAGCTTTTGTCAAATAGAACTCAATTTGTAGACACTGTGTTTTTCTACTGACCGAGGAATGAAAGGAGGAGTTCGTCCGCCGATGCATCGAGTTCAACCTCACTTATCGAAGGAGATCATAATGAAGGGCAAAACGACTGTTTCTCGAATACTGGCCGTCGCGGCCATGGTTATGGGCTTCACGATTTCGGCTTCCGCGCAGCTGACCATCCACCAGATTCTCCCGGAACATCGACCCACTATCGACGGAGATATTTCGGAGTGGACCAGCCTGGGTGCTCCCCACCTGATGCAGTCGCAGTTCTCGAGCACGACGGGTACGGTCCAGGGACTGGTTCCGGAAGAGGATCAGAAGGTAGAAGTCTGGCTGGGGTGGAGTGATGATGAGGATCTGGTCTATGTCGCTGCGCGGGTAACTGACGACTCCTTCGTTGCCGCGAGTGCCTCGCAGCCCTGGACCGGTGACGATTTTGAGGTGTATCTCGACGCGGACAACAGCGGGGGGAGGTTCGACGCCGCGAATCCCCATGCACAGCAGCATGCTTTTTCTCCCGATTTTGCCGCAGACCCGGTGGCCCTTCCTGCCACCGCGCGGGTTAAGGTGCAGTCAGCTGCTCAGAGGGAGGGAACCGTCTATACCTATGAAATAGCGATCTCCGGCTGGAATGTCACTGCGGGCGGAACGGGCGAAGATCACGATTTTCAGCTGGATCAGGTGATCGGTCTGACCGTGGCTTTTTCCGATTTCGAAAGTGGTGAGAGTGGATACCACGCTTTCAATGGACTCAATGGTCCCGTGGGCGCCTGGGGAGATGCCGACCAGTTCACGGATTTCCAGCTCATCGGCCCTGCCGAGAGGCCGGTCGTCGAACCCCCGGTCGTCGAACCCCCGGTTGTCGAGCCTCCGGTGACAAGACCCATAGCGACGGGAGGATTCTTCAATGAAGTGCGGGTCATGGAATCCCGTCCTCCGCGTCGCGGATTCGCGGTTTCGTCGGGACCGGTTGGCGGGCGTGCGGAACTGACGAGCCGCAGCAAGCCGACCACGCTCCAGGTGAAATCGTGGGGTGAGATCAAAGCGCAGATAGAGGAACAAGAATAGCCACGAACGAGTGCAGAGGTCCCTTTCTATCCGATTATGGGAAACGGACACATCTATTTTCTGCCTTTACCCCCCTGGGCCCCCTGGGTCCAGGGGGGTAGGAGTTGGCATGCTTTAACCTCCAAGAAAGAGGAATTATGTGAAGCGAGTAGTCGTCATCCTGTCTCTGGTCGCCTGCTGGAGTGGCATGCTGGCGATCGGGCGATCCGAGGCACAAGAAACCAGTGACCCTCGCCGGTCCGCGGATTGGGAGTTTCTGCGCCAGGTCAATCTGGGGCCCAAAGCGGGAAACGGGGTGTTCGGAAACAACATGGCCATGGATCGCGAGCGCAACCGGGTGTTCATCGGCAACCTTGAGAACATATCGGTAGTGGATCTACAGCTCCAGACCGTGACCAGTGTGATCGAGGATTCGTCGTTCGACCGGGTCAACCTGGCGCTCGACGAAAAACGCCAGGTACTCTACGTGCGGACGATGGGCAGCGACCAGCTCTCCGTGGTCGACCTCAACACGCTGGAGATCGTCAGGACAGTCAGATCGCTCGGGATCAGCGACAGGCGGCAGGCGTCGGAGTATCCCCACCCGATGGCGATCGATACTGCGAAGGATCGGCTGTTCGTAACCAACGCATCCACGGTGGTCGTAGTCGATCTGAACAGCCTCAGAGATATCGGGCTCGTGAGGACGGGGTCTTCCCAATCTGTAATAATGGACATGGCGCTCGACGAAGAGAACCAGTTGCTCTATCTCGCCGATATGACCCAGTCGGCGATCAGGGGCATGGATTTGTCGCCTCTGGATCAGGGTACCAGAGATATAACCCGGGCCGAACGAGTGATTAAACTCGATCTAGATCCCGTGCAACTGGCACGCGATGCCTCGGGCCGAGGAGATGCTGCATCTGCCGACGGAATATGCACTCCGAGTGCCGTATCCGAATCCGTTCAACAGCGAGGTGGTGGTGAAGTATTCGCTGCCGAGGGAGGGAGATGTGGAACTAGTGGTGTACAACACGCTGGGTCAGGCGGTGCGTCGATTGGCGAAGGGTCATCAGGGGATGGGTCATCACCGGGTGGTGTGGGACGGCCGGGATGATGCGGGTCGTGGACTGGCGACGGGGACGTATCTGGTGCAGCTGCGCGCCGAAACCTTTCAAACGGTGCAGAAACTCACCCTGGTCAAATGAGATCATATGCTACTCTTTCGAGATCCTATGATCCCATTCCGAGTTTGGCTCAAATGGACCCGGTTCAGCCAAATTGAGGACTTATGCGAAGGACAGATTATCTACCGGTCACTTGAGCCAAACATAAAATAGGAAAAAGCTCAAGGAACGCATGGAATTTATCGCCTCTGGATCCACGCTAAACCCACCTGCAGGTTTTCAGAGCAGAACTTCATCCCAAAGGATGTCCTCTCATTATGCCTATTAAGCTTCCGCCAGCGACCCTCCTGGCGAAATGCCGCAGATTATTGCTGTTCCAGATGATTCTGCTGATGGGGCTGTCCCACCCCGACGCGGTCCCCGCCCAGACAGAGTGGATTTCTATAAAACCAGCAGAAGCCAGTTTTGGAGGTTTTAACCGCACCCTATTGACAGACAGAGAGCATCAGGGGGAGATCTATTTGCTCGTAGATCGGGATATCTTCAAAGGAGAGTTCTTCAAAAGCGAAGATGGCGGAGAGAGCTGGCAGTTACTCGATGCCGACCCGTCCCATAGCGTAGCAGTGGTAGATCCGGAGGATCCGCAGAAACTCTATGCTGTGAACCGTTTCGCAGGCTCCCCCAATTTTTGGTGGAGTGAAGATGGGGGCGAGCAATGGGAAACTAAAGTCCATTCCTTTCTCGATGTAGGGCCTATCGCGCTGGAGGGGGTGCTGCCTGGCGGAGGGGCGGTCCTTTTTCTGCAATATGGTGACCAGGTGGTCGGGAGCGTGCATCTGGGCAATCTCGCCCGCAGTGTGGACGGCGGCCAGAATTGGGATACCATCACCAGTTTCGAAGCTCCTTTTCAGGTTTCGGACGAAAGCGTCGCGGTCCACGATATCGCTGTCGATGCGGCCGACCCGGCCAGCCTGTATGCCGGTGCGGAGAATGGTTTGTTCGTCACTCGGGACGGCGGTGTGAGTTGGAGACAACTGGACAATGTAAGAAATGAAGAGCTGGCTATTAGCCAGCACGTTATCTACAGCACGCGCTCCGGCGCACTCTATCGCAGCAACGACGAAGGCAGGAGCTGGCGCAGCCTGGAGGTGGAAGCCGACCGGCTGGCAGTCAATCCGGCCAATCCGGATATCGTCTACCGCTCCGACTGCAGGGCTCTGGTACCTACCGGCTGGGAGACGGATATATTCAGAAGCGTGGACGGGGGAGGAGAGTGGGAGCTGCTCCTGACCACGCCCAGTTGCGAAGGGCTCCGCAGTTTCGCCTTTGATCCCTTCGATCCCTCCGTTGTCTATCTGGCTATAGAGGAAGATCTGCTGAAAAGGAAATTCGACGATCCGACGTACGAGGTGTCGGATCCGATCGGGGAGGACAACGGCCAGGAACTCGGCGCCGATCCCCGCCGCGAGTCTTTCTGGGTTTTGCATCGCACGGCCAATCTCGGGCCTCAAGGGGGCAACGGCATCCAGGGACTGGACATCGAGCTGGAGCGCGGGAGGCAGCGGGCTTTTATCGGCAATCTGAACAACATATCGGTGGTCGATTTGGAGCTAGACGTGGTTACCGAAGTCATTGGCACCGAGCAGATGGGAGCCCCCGATTTCGCGCAGAATTTCAGCCTTGCCATCGACGAGTCCCGAAACGAACTATACGTGTCTTTTAGCGGTACTCCGCTTTCGCTGATTATTCTGGACCTGTTCACCCTCGCTCCGAAAGGATCTCCTGTAAACCTCGGAGACAGGGGATTGTGGTATTCCGTATGGGGACGGCCCCGACCCATGCTGGTGGACGAGGAGAGGAACCTGCTCTACATAGGCAATATAAATTCCATCAGTGTGGTCGACCTGGGGACGGGAGGGGCCGTGAGAGAGGTGGGTCTATCGGGGAATTTCTTTCCCAACAGCACCTTATTCGAGGATACACACCAGGCGATAAACGACCTCGAACTGGACCGCACGAACCAGCGGCTCTACGCCGCCAATACTCTCCAGGAAAAAATAGAAGTAATAGACCTGCAGGATTTCCGAGTAGCAGAGGTTCTTGAACCGGGGATGCAGCCCCTGGGACTGATTGCTGACCCTGAAGTTCCTTTCCTGTATGTCGTCGGCAATTCCACCCTGGCGCGGCTGGACCTGGAGAGCCGGACTGTCGATGGCCAGATAGATCTGGTCACCGAAAGGCCGACTAACGACAGTCCCAGAGCGGTGCTGGATGCGGGCGCGAACCAATTGCTGATCGCTTCGGGGATCTCATTCTCCATTTCTTCCTTCATCTCTTCCTTTCTCATCCAGGGGAATTGGGAGCCGTCTGCCCGTTTTGTCGTCGGTCTGGATGATTTTCGGCTACTGGGGCGGGATTCCTGGCCGAGCGTTGTGCAGGCCCTGGAAATAAACCCCGATGGCGACGAGGTGCTGGCGCTGGGCGCTTCCAATCTGCTCTACCGCACGGAGCGGAGCAACGCGACGCTGCGGTCCGTCGTGGAAATCGGCGCCGATCCGCAGGGGCTGGTGGTTTCCCAACGCCTCAATCAGGTCTATGTCGCCCGCGGTTTGCAGGGGGGGTTTTTCGTCGTCGATGACGAAGGGACGATCATCCGTACTGTGCCCGGCCCCGTCAACGGGGGCCTTTTCATCGACGATATTGCCGACCGCCTCTACTTGCTGGGTGAAGCGGATGAAGCGGGGAAGGCGGATGCACAGATGGGGGTTTACCAGCTGTCGAGCCTGCGGCGCCTGCAGGCTGGTGACCAGCCGAAATCCGCCTTTGAAATGGCAGCGATGCGCGCCGATCACAAACGCGGCCTCTTATGGCTTCCTTCAGGGAATGGGCTGTTGAAATTCGATTTATTTACCGGCCGCCAACTGGAAGAGATCAGTCTGGGGACGGCTAATACCAGTAGAGGATTCACTACTATTGCCCTGAACGCGGATGCCGATCGAGCCTATCTGGGGGGGAGCGCTTCGGCGACCGTCGAAGTCTTCGATCTGGAAAATGAGCGCATCATCGATTCGATTAGTCTGTCTGCTGCGGTGACCGATATCAGCGCTCTGGAACTGGATGTAGGCAATGAGTTGCTCTACGTCTGTGGCTCCAACCGTTTGCCCCAGACCTCCTCTGCCAATGTGCCTACAAAGTCCCTACAGGTTGTGGATCTTTCCCGCAACGAGGTAGTCGGCGACTTTGAGCTGGGTGAGTTGCAGGAAAAATTGCTCTTCGACCTCCAGCGCCGCAAGGCCTACACCGTCGGAGGGCACATCATTGATCTGGAGAGTGGCAATACAGGGGGGAGCTTTACCGGCAGCTTCTCTCTGAGAGGGGACTATCTGGCTCTCAATCCCCTGACCAATACCCTCTATATGCGCGTTGGCACTTTTCAACAGGATCAGTTCAAAGGGTTTGGTTTCGGCGGCGGTGGCCTTCTGGTCTACCTGGGCCCGGCCGGCACCGAGGTATCGCCGCCGCAGGCTCCCGGGGAAGTAAGGGCGGAAGCCGGCGATGAAGAGGTGGTGCTGGCATGGGATGCCGTAGAAGATTCCAGTCTGGTGGGCTATCACGTATACCGCAAGGACCGGCAGGACAGCGACTTTACCCGCATCACGCGATTGCCGCTGGTCGATTCCGTTTTTACCGATGGGAACCGGGTCAATGGGCAGGCCTACGTTTACCAGGTAAGCAGCGTCGGGCAAGGTGCTCTGGAGAGCGTGGTGCGCTCGGCGCCGGTGGAGGCGACGCCGAAAGGTGGGGGCAATTTCAATCTGCTGGTGCTGCGTTCCAGCGTGACTGTTGTCCAGGGGGACTCTGTAACCTTCCCTCTGAGTCTGGAGGATCTGGAGGGTTTTGACCAGGTGGTGAGTCTGGCGGCGGAGAGGCCTGAGGGGATAGAGATCCATTTCACTCCGCAGCAAGCCGTGCCGCCGCGCATTGTGGAGGTGAAGGTCAAAGCGCTGCAAGGCGCGGAGTTGGGACGTTCTTCGGTTGAACTGGAGGGTAGAGGCGGCGATCAAGTGCAGACGGCAAGTCTGGCGGTAGAAGTGACGGAGAAAGCCCAACAACAGGCAGTCTTGACTCTGGAACTGGATCAGGAGGAACTGCCTATCGAAGTGCCGCTGCTGCTCAGTGGTCGGCTGATTCCAGCCGGAGTGGCAGCAATCGATTTGGAGGCGTTGGCCGTGCGCGCCGATACGACCGTCCTGCTTCAAGCAACCACAGAGACGGATGGCCGTTTCCGGGTGGAATTCGCCCCGCCTTTTGTCGACCGCTGGCGGGTGAGTGCCTCCTGGACAGGGAAAGAGGACTTCGAAGCGGTACAGAGCCGCACGGCTGAATTCAGGGTCACCTCGGGTCAGACGCGGATTACCGTTACTTCCGATCTGCAGGAGGATGCCGGTCTGGGCTGGATCGCTACGGTCAAAGGTCGCATCTACCCCAACCCGGGCACGGTGGCGATAAATCTGACCGTGCGTCGACCCGATGGGACAGAAGAGGTGACCGAAGGAGTGCTGTCCAGTGCAGGAGGGTTCTACGGATACGACCTGCGCATGGACCAGGCCGGCATCTGGGAAGTGTGGGCGTCGTGGAAAGGGAATGACCGACTACTCGGTGCCGTTAGTCCGGTGATTACCGTGCCGGTCCAGACTGACGTGGGGAGAGTGATTCTGCTGGCGGGAGGACAGGACAGCAACCGGGATGTCTTCTGGCCGACGAGTAATTATCTCGGCAATCTGGCGTATACGACGTTCCAGCGACGACGACTGGTCAAGGAGAAGATATTCTACCTCAACGACCGACAGGAACAGGATGTCGATCGAGACGGGTTCCAGGAGGACGTCGACGACAAAGCGACTATGTCGGCCTGGGCCGACGCCTGGACCTGGGCGCGGGAACGAGTCAATAGCGACAGTCCACTCTACGTGTATCTGGTCGGCAAGGGACAGCCGACGGGGATCGAGATCGGCGATGGAGAGATCCTGACCGCTACGCAGCTGCTGCAGGATCTGTCGGCGCTGGAGGAAGCCACCGGTGCGCAGGCGACGCTGATCGTGGACGCATCGCACGCCGGTCATTTCATCCGCGATCTGTCGAACCAGGGACGGCACGTCATCGCCAGCACCGGGCTGGGTCCGGCATTCTACCAGGCGGAAGGATATCTGTCATTCTCGCAATACTTCCTGACCGATCTGTTCCAGGGGAAGAGCGTCCAGGAAGCATTCCTGCATACCGACCAGATACTGCGCAATCTGCCGGGTGCGTTCCGTCGTCAGGATCCGGGACTGGAAGCGGAGGGGAATCTGATCCCGAATCAACCGGGTGACTACCTGCAGACGCTGGATGCGATCATCGGTGCGCCGTTCGAGCTGGGAGATCTGTCGCCGCAGATCAAGGCCAGTTCGCTGTCGTCGGTGGCGGGAGGAGCCGGCAAGCAGGTGGTGACGCAGACGCGACCGGTTTTCGAAGATCCGCATGGTCCTCGTCTGAAGCTGGCCAGGTCGCTGGCGGAGCAGGGAGTGGAGATCAGTGCGCGGATCGACGATCCGGAGGGGAGTCTGGCGGTGGTGCGTGCGATGATCATTCCTCCCGAGTCGTCGGAGGAGGAGTTGACGGGGTATCCTGAGGTGACGCTGGAGGCGGACGGGACGGGACGGTGGGTGGGGGTGTCTCACGAGTTTCTGGAGGAGGGGGTGTATCCGGTGATCATCTATGCGATCGACGGGGCGGGTAACGCGGCGGAGCCTTTGCGGACGACGGTGCTGGTGGAGCCGCCGCCGCCGCTGCCAACGGGTGACTTCAGCGGCGACGGACTGGTGGACTTCACGGATTTCTTCCTGTTCGCCGATGCGTTCGGGAGCGAGAATCCGGCGTATGATCTGGATCAGAGCGGGATGGTGGACTTCGGGGATTTCTTCCTGTTTGCGGATGCGTTCGGCGGTCCGTTGGGGAAGCTGCTGGCGCTGGCCGAGGAGATGCTGCATCTGCCGACGGAGTATGCTTTGGGTGCGCCGTATCCGAATCCGTTCAACAGCGAAGTGGTGGTGAAGTATAGTCTTCCGCAGGAGGGGGAGGTGGAACTGGTGGTGTACAACGCGCTGGGTCAGGTGGTGCGTCGGTTGGCGACGGGTCATCGGGGGATGGGGCATCACCGGGTGGTGTGGGATGGCCGGGACGATGCGGGCAGTGGGTTGGCAACGGGGACGTATCTGGTGCAGCTGCGGGCAAGTGAGTGGGGCTCGGACGCTGCGCGTCCGGCGGACCTTCGGTTCACTCAGGTGCACAAGGTCGCTTTTGTAAAGTAACTCCCAGGAAGATACAGAGAATGGAACAGGAAAGAAGGAGACGCTAATGGAAACTCGTGCCCGGAGGATGATAAAAAGAAAGAACACGGGGGGCTCTTTAGCGATGGTCTTGCTGATTTGCGGATGCTGGGTGAGTTCGATATGGGGTGAAGAATTCACCAGAGTGGCCGGCAACGGAAAGGTGGTCGATGATGGGTTCTCGGGAGAGGGACAGGTCGCTGCCAGAGTAGCGTTGACGAGGATCGACGATAAAGACGAGGGAAACATCACTCTGAGAAGTCCTGGGGTGTGGACTTTTGCACATGAAGTCAATATGGGACCACAGGTCGGCAGCGGCGTGGATGGACTCAGTATAGTAGTCGATCGGGAGCGAAATCGCGCTTTCGTGGGTACCAATACTCTCGTCTCGGTGGTTGACCTGGATCTCAATCTGGTAACGGGTGGGATCAGTGGGTTATCGGGTGCCCAATTTTCGCTGGCACTAAGTGAGGAACGCGGCGAACTATACGTCTGGGAAGGTGGCCATTTCCTCCTGGTTTTCGATTTGAATTCTCTGGAGGAACTGAAACGGATCGAGCTGGAATCCGGGAGAGATTGGCCATCCCGCGTGCAATGGAATCGTGAGCGCCCCATTCTGGTCGATGAAGAGTCAGATCGGATCTTCATGGGAAACAGGTCATCCGTTTCTGTCATCGATCTCGTCCATGGCAGCATCGTGAAGAAAATCGAACTCACCGCCAATAGCCTGCCTCCCGGAGATTTCAATAACCTGCAGGCGATCACAGACCTGATTGCAGACAACGGAAATGGCAAGATTTATGCGGCCAATCCGGATAAAGGGCTGATCGAAGTCATTGATGCCAAAACTCTGGAAGCGGAAAATCCGCTAGATCCTGTCTCTCCGCCCGTGCAACTCATCCTGGATCCGGAGCAACCCTTCCTCTACGCAGTCGGTTACAGCAGGTTGGTGAAATTCAATCTGACTACTCAAGCCAGTGAGGCCAACGTTCCCCTGAGAGATACTTTACCTGGGGACATTTTCTTTTTCCAAACGCCCAATCCCTATGCGATTTTTAATGAAAAGGATCGCACTTTGTGGTTTGGTGAGGGGCACAGGAATGGTCTCGTCGGGTCCAGTGTGAGTGCTGGAGTAATCAATGGGGATTTCCGTCCCCCGGCACTCTTTATCGTGGATGTCGACCAGTTCGAAGCACCGACACCCACGATGACCTGGCCCATGATGCCGGCGGCTCTGGAGATCGATCCGGAGAGTGGCGAGGTGTTGCAGCTGGGTGTTGACAACCGATTAAACAGAATCAAGCTGGATGAAGGGGCTCTGAGAACGGATAGCCGCAACAGAGTGATTCCGGATGCCGCGGTCGAAATCGGCGGTGATCCGCAACTCCTCAACGTTTCCGAGGGGAAGAATCTGGTGTACGTAGCTCGGGGCGCGCACGGCGGTTTTTTCGTGCTGGACAACGAAGGTCGGATCGTCAGCACAGCGGAAGGTCCTCCCTCGCTTGATATCGTGGTCAGCGATCATTTCGATCGGGCCTACGTCTTCGAGGCGAAAGATCGATTGGGAATCTATGAGCTGTCGACTTTGCGGCGGTTGAATGCGACCGAACTCACCCTGAATTCGGATTTTTTCTCCACCAGCGTTTCTCAGATACAGCCGGACCCCAGGCGAGGAGTCGTTTGGATACCTTCGGCGTCAAAGCTGGTCAAACTGGATCCTGTAAACGGCCGTATTCTGGGCGAGATAGTCCTCGAAGCCTGGGAAGATGGTTTCCCGGCCTATACCGATGCCAACAGACTGACGGCATACGATCCAGTGGCAGACAAACTCTTCGTCGTGCGTCCCGGCACGGATGGCAATCAGATACTGACACTGGATGTAGTGGATCTGGAGAATGAACGCGTGGTCAGCCGCATCGATCTGCTCAAGGCGTTCGATGGGGTGAGCGATATTTCCTGGATTCTGGACATGGCTTTCGATGCCAGTGCCGAGAGACTTTATATGTGGGCAATGCACGGTTCTCGGAACGAAGGCAAAGGGCACAGAATACTGGTGATCGATACCGCTCGAGAGGAAGTAGTGGACTTCGTAGATGCCCCGGGCGAAGCAGGCGTCGGCTTCAACGTGGTTTTCGATCTGGCGCGGCGGGTGGCGTACAACGGTCGAGGTGGTTTTGTCAATCTGGATACCGGGCAGATCGGCGAGTTGGTCAGCAAAGGAGATGGGGATATCGGTCTCAATCGACTGACAAACACTATATACACCGTCAACGATACGAACCGTAAACTATGGGTATTTCTGGGGCCGGCAGGCAGCGAAACGCCTCCGCCGGTGGCGCCGGCCGAGGTGGAGGCCGAAGCCGGGGACGAGGAGGTAACCGTGAGTTGGTCAAGCGTGGACGATCCCACGCTCATTGGATACAACTTGTACCGGCAGGACCGGCCGGGCGCCCAGTTCGTGCGCATCAACCCGCAGTTGATAACCGAAACGTGGTCTCTGGATACCGATCTGACCAACGAGCAGATCTACAGCTACCAGGTGAGCAGCGTCGGCCAGGGGGTGCTGGAGAGCGTGGTGTTCTCGGAGACTGCGTCGGCCACGCCGGAAGGGGGTGGAGACTTTCGGATGATCCTGCTGCGCAGGGCACTGTCGGTGGCGCGAGAAGATTCGGTATCGGCGCCGATCAGCCTGGAGTCGCTGGAGGGGTTCGGCGAGGAAATTGGTCTGACAGCAGTTGGGGCGCCGGAAGGCCTGGAGATAGTGTTCAATCCGGATAAGGTCGTTCCGCCGAAGGTCACCGAACTGCGGGTGATAGCCGGAGCGAACGCTCCGTTGGGGCGGTTCGAGATCGACCTGCAAGGCACCGGCGGGGACCGGGCGCAGACGGCCCGGGTCGCGGTGGAGGTGACGGCGAAGGAACTGGCAGAGAGCGTGTTGACACTGGAGCTGGATCGGGAAGATGTGGTCCTGGGTATTCCGCTCGTCGTCAATGGACGGCTTTTCCCGGGACTGAGCGATATTCCCATTCAGCTGGATTTCAGAGGGGCGCGAGGAGATACGCTTATCACGAGCACGGTCGATACGGAAGTCGGGGGCGGATATCGCCTGGAGTTCGACATGCCATTCGCCGATCAGTGGAGCGTGACGGCCTCGTGGACGGGCAACGACGACTTCGCCGGGATCACCAGCCGGACGGTGGCGTTCAGGGGAACCTCGGGCCAGTCGCGGATCACGGCTACCTCGGATCTGGCGGATGATGCCGACCTGGGCTGGATCGCCACGCTCAAAGGAAGAATCCACCCCAGTCCAGGAACGATCACCGTTAGCATCAATGTGAGAGACCCCGATGGCATCGAAAGACAAATCGATGGAGTACTGTCGACTTCCGAGGGATTTTACGGTCATGATTTGCGCATGGACAAGGAGGGTATCTGGGAAGTGTGGGCTTCGTGGAAGGGGAACGACCAGCTGCTGGGTGCAGTGAGCCCGGTCATCACCGTGCCGGTGCAGACCGACGTGGGGAGAGTGATCCTGCTGGCAGGAGGACAGGACAGCAACCGGGATGTCTTCTGGCCGACATCGAACTATCTGGGCAATCTGGCGTATACGACGTTCCAGCGACGACGACTGGTCAAGGAGAAGATCTTCTACCTCAACGACCGACAGGAACAGGATGTCGATCGAGACGGTTTCCAGGAAGATGTCGACGACAAAGCGACTATGTCGGCCTGGGCCGACGCCTGGACCTGGGCGCGGGAACGAGTCAATAGCGACAGTCCACTCTACGTGTATCTGGTCGGCAAGGGACAGCCGACCGGGATCGAGATCGGCGATGGAGAGATCCTGACCGCTACGCAGCTGCTGCAGGACTTGTCGGCGCTGGAAGAAACCACCGGTGTGCAGGCGACGCTGATCGTGGACGCATCGCACGCCGGTCATTTCATCCGCGATCTGTCGAACCAGGGACGGCACGTCATCGCCAGCACCGGGCTGGGTCCGGCATTCTACCAGGCCGAAGGATATCTGTCATTCTCGCAATACTTCCTGACCGATCTGTTCCAGGGAAAGAGCGTCCAGGAAGCGTTCCTGCATACCGACCAGATACTGCGTAATCTGCCGGGTGCGTTCCGTCGTCAGGATCCGGGACTGGAAGCGGAGGGAAATCTGATTCCCAACCAGCCGGGCGACTACCTGCAGACGCTGGATGCGATCATCGGTGCGCCGTTCGAGTTGGGAGATCTGTCGCCGCAGATCAAAGCGAGTTCGCTGTCGTCGGTGGCGGGAGGAGCCGGCAAGCAGGTGGTGACGCAGACGCGACCGGTTTTCGAAGATCCGCATGGTCCTCGTCTGAAGCTGGCCAGGTCGCTGGCGGAGCAGGGGGTGGAGATCAGCGCGCGGATCGACGATCCGGAGGGGAGTCTGGCGGTGGTGCGTGCGATGATCATCCCGCCGGAGTCGTCGGAGGAGGAGGAGCTGACGCAGTATCCTGAGGTGACGCTGGAGGCGGATGGGACGGGACGGTGGGTGGGAGTGTCTCACGAGTTTCTGGAGGAGGGGGTGTATCCGGTGATCATCTATGCGATCGACGGGGCGGGTAACGCGGCAGAGCCTTTCCGGACGACAGTGCTGGTGGAGCCGCCCCCGCCGCTGCCGACGGGGGATTTCAGCGGCGACGGACTGGTGGACTTCACGGATTTCTTCCTGTTCGCCGATGCGTTCGGGAGCGAGAATCCGGCGTATGATCTGGATCAGAGCGGGATGGTGGACTTCGGGGATTTCTTTCTGTTTGCGGATGCGTTCGGCGGTCCGTTAGGGAAGCTGCTGGCGCTGGCCGAGGAGATGCTGCACCTGCCGACGGAGTATGCTTTGGGTGCGCCGTATCCGAATCCGTTCAACAGCGAAGTGGTGGTGAAGTATAGTCTGCCGCAGGAGGGGGAGGTGGAACTGGTGGTGTACAACGCGCTGGGTCAGGTGGTGCGTCGGTTGGCGACGGGTCATCGGGAGATGGGGCATCACCGGGTGGTGTGGGATGGCCGGGATGATGCGGGACGAGGATTGGCGACGGGAACGTATCTGATGCAGCTGCGCGCCGGGGAGTGGCGCTCAGACGCTGCGCGTCCGGCGGACCTTCGGTTCACTCAGGTGCGTAAGGTTGCATTCGTCAAGTAGGACGATCCGATGGACGATCAGGGAAAAACGGAGGAATTAGTAAACATTGGTAGACAATCAGTGTATAAAAAAAGTTGTCATGCTATATAATTGTAAAATAAGAGTATATGTAATTCAATCCAATATAGTGTCAATGTTTGTTTGCTGATACTGTAAACAAGTGTCTGACCAATAGTCCCCAATTTATCCCCTTTATATCCTTTGTTCTCAGGCTTTTGGGTCTTTTCTGAAAAACTACCCATATCTGGCATGCTTTATGCATTTACAGCTGATGGTCGATCTCTGTCGATGGCATGCAGACCATCAGCACCAGCGTAAAAATGCCGCACGACATTGCGGTGGATAGATTGGCATACAATATAAAAGGATAAAGAGATCCTTTATTCTTGATGAATAAAACACTGAATGTTTTCACAAGGACAGCAAAATATGTTACGACGGCCAGCAACCTCAGTGGGATCAGTGCTAGTATTTCTGTCGATTGTGGGGGCTAGCTTCGGAGAGATTTTCACGGTAGCCGGCAATGGCGAGCAAGATTATACCGGGGAGGGTGGAGCGGCTATCAGCGCCGGCTTGAATCAACCCAACAGTGTCCATGTGGATGGCTCCGGTGATATCTACATCGCCGATACGCAAAACAATCGGGTGCGCAAGGTAGACGGCAGGACGGGTACAATCGCGACCATAGCGGGCAATGGCGAGCAGGGATACTCCGGTGACGGCGGACCGGGTAGCAGCGCCAGCCTGGTCCTTCCCGGGGATATCTTTGTGGATGGTTCCGGCACTGTCTATATCGCCGACACTTTCAATTACGTAATTCGCAAGGTGGATGGCAGCACGGGTATCATCACGACCGTGGCGGGCGACGGCGGTTACGGTTTTTCAGGGGATGATGTTTCGGCTCTGGTGGCTGACCTGGCGTCCCCATTCGGCATCCATGTGGATGGCTCCGGCAATATCTACATCGCCGACAGCAACAACAATCGGATTCGCAAGGTGGATGTCAGCACGGGTATCATCGCGACCGTGGCGGGTAACGGTCAGAGCGGTTACTCCGGGGATGGTGGAGCGGCTACCAGCGCCAGCTTGAATAATCCCATCAAGGTCTGTCTGGATCATCTCGGCAATATCTACATCGCCGATGGCAACAACAATCGGATTCGCAGGGTGGATGGCGGCACGGGTATCATCACGACCATGGCGGGTAACGGCGAGGAAGGTGTTTCCGGGGACGGTTTTGCGGGGGATAGTGGGCCGGCCACCAGCGCCAGGCTCTTTAACCTCGGGGGCGTCTCCGTGGATGAATCCGGTAATGTCTACTTCGTTTCCAACAATCGGATTCGCAAGGTGGATGTCAGCACCGGCATCATCACCACGGTGGCGGGAAATGGCGGCGACGCTTTTTCGGGGGATGGCGGGCCGGCCACCAGGGCCAGACTGTCAGACCCCAGAGACGTCTTTGTGGATGGCTCCGACAATATCTATATCGCCGATACCTTCAACAACCGGATTCGCAAGGTCGTTCCGGAGCCATTGACCGAAACGACAGTGGCAGGAGGACCGTCCGGAGATACTGCAGGTATGCAGGGGAGTGAGATCCAGTTTTTCAGCATCGGCATAACCGGCGATGGGAAGAACAGCGTGAACGGCATCGCATTTACGCTAGCCGATTTGTCCGAAGCGACCGGTTTGGCCTCTAATGATTTCACCGAGCTGCGACTCTACTGGAGTGTCGATGGCATACTGGACGGAGACGATGTGCAGATCGGGAGGCTGGGACAGGAGAAGATCGAACTCGGTGGCTCCACCACATTTCCCGCGACATCGCCACATACTCCTCCTCAAGATATGGAAGTCTTCTACATCGTCTCTGCGGTAATTGCAGCAGATGCCACGGAGGGGCATGCCTTCAAGGTGGGTTTTGAAGAGGGTGGGGTGGGTACCAGCGGCGTCGGCCTGGGATCGGGGGTTGCCGCTGACGATGCCAACCGCATTTCCATTAGCGCGATTCCGGATCCCACCACCACGATAACCGCTTCCCCAACGACCAACTCGCCGGTGGTGGACGGGGAGATAAGTGAGGGGGAGTATGGGGATGCCGTACCGATCGAGGTGGATTTTCTCAATCAGAAAGATTCACCAGGGATGATGTTGCAGAGCGATATGGGACCATTGAGCAAAGAAGATTTGAGTTTCAAGGTGTACGCCACCTACACGAACACGGATCTCTACATCGTCGTGGATGTAACCGACGATGTCGTGAAAGATGACTCGCCCGGAGAGCCTTGGAATGATGATAATATAGAACTCTTCTTCGATGGGGATCTGGTGAGTAATGATGTGTCCCTTGGATGGGGCAACAGCAGCGCTGAAGGATTTAACATTCTGCTGGACGTTGGCGGTGAATTCGGTGACGGTTTTCATGCTGCGGGACGGCGTCCCGGGGGGCGAATACACGAATTCAAAATATCAATCCCCGACTGGATCGATGTCCAGGATGGACCTGGAAGAACCCCTCCGACTCCTGGTTCTACGATTGGTTTTAGTGTTTTTGTAGCTGACGATGATGGACAAAAGGAATGGCCTGATGTGGGAGCCTGGATATATAAACAGGATTTGGAAGACAAGTATCTGGAAGATTTCTGGGGCAGGTTGTTCTTCAGCCCCTGGGCATCTCAAGGAGGGGAGGCCAGGTTCGATCCTCCCGAGATGGCGTTGAGCAGAGGGGAAATAGACTTCGGCAATCTTCCCGAAGAAGAGGGAAAAACAGAGACCATCACAATCAGCAACGGGGGGAACCTACCCCTCGAAGCAACCCTCTCGGTGGAAGGGGATGAGGTATTTGGACTTTCCACTGAAGAAGTGATGCTGGAGCCTGGAAGTACGGTAGTGGAGATCACCTTTGCCCCCTCTCCTGAAGGGAATTATGACGCCGTGCTGGTGATTGAGAGCAACGATCCGGACGGCGGCAGTGTGAGCGTCCCCATCACGGGAAAAAGGAGCCCTGCACCCAGAATCGACTATAGCAAAAGCGAAATCAGCTTTGGCGACGTGTTTGTTCGAGCCAGGGAGGTAGAAATTCTCGTATTCAGCAGGACGGAAACCCTAGTCCTCAGAAACGAGGGAGGTGGTCTGCTGGAAATGGCGTTCTCGCTGGAGGGGGATAGTGGGTTTGAGCTTTCTACAGAAGGAGTGACGCTGGTCCCGGGAGACGATGAGGAAATCGAGATTACTTTTGCCCCGCTCATGGCGGGTGAGTATGCAGCGACCCTGAAAATCGAGAGCGGGGATCCAGAGAACAGAGAGGTAGTGATCCCTCTAACCGGAACCGGTATAGCAGGGGAAGATTCGCGGATGCCCCCCATAGATCCCCGGCGTTCGGACGTCTGGCAACTGGCCGGCAGCGTCAATCTGGGTCCCAAGGGCGGCAATATTGAAAGGGGGAGGGGGATAGTCATTGATGGGCAGAGGAACAGAGCTTTTGTAGGGGGTTTCTGGGGGCCAATTCCACACGGTATTGCTACGACAAGTCTGCAACTGGGTGTGGTTACCGGGCTCATAGACCAGGACGCATTTGTTTCCGGTATTTTTTCTGGAGATGGCCGGTCGCTGGCGATCGATAAGCGTCGCAACGAACTATATGTGACCTCCAGCCAGGGGGTTTTTCTCCAGGTCGTGGATCTGGATAATCTCTCGGTTAAAAATCAGATCGATCTAGGAGGAGATCACAAAGTTCCGGGAGTGAATCTGGGACACATAATGGTAGTGGATGATGAGAACGAACGTCTGTATGGAATTGTAAGGCAGCAAGCGCGTAATGACGCTTATTCGGTTTATTTCTCCGCCAATATGTGGGCTGTCGATCTCCAGAGTGGAGAGACTATTGCGGATATTCCCCTCAGGGCAATAAGCGATGTCGCTCTGGGCCAGCAGGTCCTCTATGCCGCCGATGTCGATGGTCGGACCATACAGGTAGTGGGATTGCAAGATTTCCAGATCAGCGAGACCCTCCCCTCCCCTTTGGGATTGGTCCCGGTGGCTTTAGCACTCGATTCGGAGCAGCCCTTCCTCTACGTCTACGTCGTCGATACAGACGAGAAATACCGGTTCAGGGACGATCTCAGACCGGGCTGGCTGACGCGAATGAATCTGACGACTGGAGAAGTCGACGGTCAGATCCGCGTCGGGGGAAGTTATGGGGCGCTGATGGAGCTGGATGAAAGCAGTCGCACTCTCTGGACCGACTTGAGCGGAGGGCTCGAGGTCGATCTGGAAGATTTCAAGGTGATTCGCCGAGGTTTCTTTCCCGAACTGATTTTTTCGCAATATACGGGTCTGGCGATCGACTCAATTAACAGAGAGATACTGTTGGTGGCAGGGTTGGACAATTTCCTCCTGCGCGTGAATATGGATGATGGCAGGACAAAGTCGCGGATTCAATTGGGAGCACTGCCCAAGGATATGGCCGTATCCGAAGTACACAATCAGGTCTATATCAGCCGCGGACAGCAGGGAGGATTCTCCGTGTTCGATGCCACGGGGCATCTCCTCAATACCATAGAGGAAGGAAATGCCGGAGATATCGTGGTCGATGATATTTCGGACAGACTCTTTATCGCTTCCAATCGGGGTGCTGAAGAACGAGATGAGATCTATGTATACGAATTGTCGACGTTGCGCCTGCTCAATGTCACCTTCACGGCGAAGGCTTTTAATCGCAATATCGAATTGAAACTGGACCACGAGCGAGGTGTCGCGTGGATAAATGTCAATCCCGGCCTGGTCAAACTGGATTTGCTGACGGGAAGGATACTGGAGCAAACAGATACTTATGGTGTCGAGGGAGGGGGAGCGTGGATGATGGAACTGTCTCCGGATGGCTCCAAGGCCTATTTCGCCGGTCTGGGAGAGGTAGAAGACAACAAGAAGGTTTTCGTCTTTGATCTGACAACTAAAAAAGTTGTGAAGAGTATCGAGACACCGGTCAACAGGACGATCCTCCACGCCGTGGATAAAGTCCGGAATCGACTTTACGTATCGGGGCAGAGCGGGTCACCCGACGAGGGCAGGGTATTGATCGTGATAGATACCGAGCGGGACGAAATCATCGAAGTAAAGGAACTCGAGCATCGTCTCGTATCCGCCAATGGGATGCGCGCAGCGTTCTTCGATTTTGAAGAAGGGCTGATATACCATCCTCCGGCCAGGAGACCGCCGCCTGATCATATTGTCATTGCCGGTTGGATCACCGACCTGGAAACCGGTGCTACGCAAAAATACGGCGAGTTTTCAACCATCGACAATATCATAGCTCACAACCGGATAACCAATACGATCTACGCGGCTTCCGTCGCCGATGGCCTGAGCATAACTCTGGGACCGGCGGGGACCGAAGTAGGATCGCCTCCGGCCCCGGCCGAACTGGAGGTTGTGCCCCGGGACGAGGGAGCCTTCCTCACGTGGTCGGCGGTAGATGATCCCATCCTGGCCGGGTATCACGTGTATCGCAGGGATCGGGCGAATGCCGCCTTCAATCGCATCACTCAATCTCCTCTGACCGATACGACCTTCGCCGATATCGAACTCATCAACGAGCAGGCATACTCGTACTATCTCACCAGTATAGGACAGGGCGCTTTAGAGAGTATCGTCGGTTCGGACACGGTATCGGTCACCCCCGTGGGGGGAGCCAATTTCCGTCTACTGGTCTTGAGCCAGAGCCTGTCGGTTGCACAGGGAGATTCGGCCTCCATCGCACTGGGTCTGGAAGCTCTGGAAGGTTTTGGCGAGGAAGTGACGCTGTCGGCCCAGATGCCTGACGGCATTGAAGTCGCCTTCACGCCGGCACAGGTGGTGCCTTCCTGGGTGGTGGCGATGCGCGTGCGGGTGAGCACAGAGGCGCCGCTGGGAAGATTCGAGATAGGCATAAGCGGTGAAGGAGGCGGGAAAGAGCAGACGGTTCAACTCCCGATCGAAGTGACGAGAAAGGCGCAGGAGGGTTCGATACTCACTCTGGGTCTGGACCAGGAGGAGGTGCCACTCGACATACCGCTCCTCGTCAGTGGACGCCTCTTCCCGGGTTCACCCGGCAACCCAATCCAGCTGGAGTTTAGAGCAGAGCGTGCGGATACGCTGATTACGCGCACGGCGGATACGGATGCCGAAGGAGGATATCGCGTTGAATTCCGACTGCCGTTCTCCGATGGGTGGAGCGTGACGGCTTCGTGGGCGGGAAACGACGACTTCGAGGGCGCGACCAGTCGCACGGTGGCGTTTGCGGTGACATCGGGCAAGACGCGGATCACGGCCACATCCGATCTGGCGGACGATGCGGATCTGGGTTTTGTCGCCACCCTCAAGGGACGCATCTATCCCAGCCCGGGCGCGGTGGCTGTCAACATCACGGTGCGCCGGCCGGATAAGACGGAGGAAGTTATCGAAGGAATACTGTCCAGCCCGGAAGGTTTTTACGGTCACGATCTGTCGATGAACCAGAAGGGGATCTGGGAAGTGTGGGCGTCCTGGCAGGGGAACGACCGACTGCTGGGGGCCGCCAGTCCGGTAATCACCATCCCGGTCCAGGCCGACGTCGGACGGGTTATCCTGCTGGCCGGAGGACAGGACAGCAACCGGGACGTCTTCTGGCCGACATCGAATTACCTGGGCAATCTGGCGTACACGACGTTCCAGCGACGGCGGCTGGCCAAAGAGAAGATTTTCTATCTGAACGATCGGCAGGAACAGGATGTCGATAGGGATGGGTTCATGGCGGACGTCGACGCCGGGGCGACGATGTCCGCCTGGTCGGATGCCTGGACCTGGGCACGGGAACGGGTCCAGAGTGACAGCCCACTCTACGTGTATCTGGTTGGCAAGGGACAGCCGGCCGGTCTCGAGATCGGCGACGGAGAGATGCTGACCGCTACCCAACTGCTACAAGACCTCGACGGTCTGGAGGAGGCCACCGGCGTGCAGGCCACCCTCATCGTGGATGCGGCTCATGCGGGCAATTTTATCCGAGATCTTTCGGACCAGGGACGCCACGTGATCGCCAGCACCGGTCCGGGTCTGGCGTTCTACCAGGCGGAAGGGTATCTGTCCTTTTCGCAATACTTCCTGACCGACCTGTTCCAGGGAAAAAGCGTTCAGGAAGCGTTTCTGCACACCGATAAGATTCTGCGGAATCTGCCGGGCGCGTTCCGTCAGCAGGATCCGGGACTGGAAGCAGAAGGGAATTTGATCCCCAACCAGC
>Ga0233431_1000348_pt1 | contig 105866 bp, 71 predicted proteins | sample SI_118_April2016_FD_179867 | JGI IMG/M metagenome (GOLD analysis project Ga0233431, IMG submission 179867) | Seawater microbial communities from Saanich Inlet, British Columbia, Canada - SI_118_April2016_200_MG | ecosystem: Environmental > Aquatic > Marine > Inlet | place: Canada: British... | reverse complement strand
GCGTCGCTGGTTTTTCCATCAGACAGGTCGCTGGGGAGAAGGAAGTTTCAAAAAACGACCGCTAACATAAAACATGGCAACCGGGTTAGCAAGACTCCTGTGCCCTGCGGAACTGAACAGTTACTAATCAAGTGAGCCCAAAGTGGCGTGCCTGTTTCCTGAAGTCCAATACACTGATGATACATTGCCCGATGGGTATCCTCGGATGAATTACCTACTAGTAAGGACAGTACTATTCAGCAAAAGGTTCATTCAGGCGAGAAAAAACATTGCGCACAACGTTCCCCGAATCTGTGAACCCGCGAAGCGGGTTGCCGAAGGCCAAGCGGAACGAAGTGGAGCGACGCACAGATTTGGTGTTAACTGCTGGTGCAACTTGGGGTGGTTGGGTAAGGTCTTGGCAGGACGCCAAGGTCGCTGTTCTTTCATGTGAAATCGGGAATCAGACCTCAGGCAGTTCTGACACACCGGAACCCATGATCATTTGTATTACGCGTTCCAGGTGGATTTGCGAGACGTTGCGCACCTCGGCATTGGTATGCAGGACCGAGCCACGCCCCGCCACGGATCGAGCGATACGGGTGCTTCGTTGGGTCATCCGGCCCTTTGGGATCTCGACGGGTGCTTTGCGGATAATAGTTGGGATCGTACAAATCACTACACCACTCTCTGACTTGACCACCCATTCCCACGACACCACACCAGCTTCGATCGTTTGGAAACTCAAGGGGTGCGGTCGGACCTTCCAATTGGGCAACATGTTGAGAAAGCCAACAAGGCCTCGGGTAAGTACCATCTGGGCGGCGACTCCCGTTGCCATTTAGCCACATCTTGAAATCGTCATGATCCGTGAAATGCCGACCGGCAAGTTGGTTTGCGCAACGGCAAGAATCCTCCTGCCACTCATTTCCCCAAGGAAAGATCAAGTTGGACGGGCCTCGTGCCGCGTACTCCCATTCAGCTTCAGTGGGCAAGCGGCATCCTGCCCACGAACTGTATGCAACCGCGTCCTCCCAGCTCACTGAACTGACCGGTAATCCTTCACTACCGGGAATAGGCATGCCATCCTTCCAGGCGCTATTCCACTGTCTATGTATATCAGGATCTACCGGAGCTTCTCTCTTCGTGTCCTGCATGAATGTGTAATACTGACCAATCGTAACCGGCTCTTCATATATCCAAAGTGAACTGATTTCGACTTCATGAACGTGCAACTCACCGACCCCGTGTTTTGCCTCTACCTGTGAATTGAACCAGCGTTGGTCCCATCCCATCTTTTTCCACAACGCCTGAACCTCCTTCCGGTCAGAACCCATCAAGAACGTTCCTTCAGGAATAAGGATCATTCTGGCATTGTCGCACGCGTTTAGATCACGTCGGAATTCAGTGTTTTCCATATGATCTTCCTTTAGTGGCGCAGGATGCGCCACCCTCTCTTTGAGCAAAGCTGCACTTGCTGTTAACGGCTTGGGGTTTGCGAACCGGCGTAGCCGGTTTAGGCGAAGGGCGAATGCCGAAGCCATGTGGCCGTTGTTATGCGCTCGTGCCATCATGGCTGTTTAGATTCGCCGCACTTGATAAAGCTCAGGATTGAAAAGTAGGGGAACTGTGATCCCATGGGAACGAGAGCATTATCACTGGAAATCGTATGAGGGATATCAGCGAAGTTATCCAACAAAAATCCATTATTGCGAAACGCAGTGATGTAATCTTCAAGTGTTCGATGAAAGAACGAAACCTTCAAACCCTCAGCAGCCATACCTCTATATAGGGCTGAGTAGCCTGAGTCAAAATAGTCTCCCACTTGTTTGCGAATGACAAAGGAATAGGGATTGTTCATAGATAAAACTAACCGACTAAGATCTTTGGTTACTGCGTTCAGTGTTGAAGCAAAACCTTGGTAATCATAGATATCGTTGAGCACCATATTACTTGCAACCAAGTCGAAATGATTCTCATACTGGGGCAATGATTTACTGAGATCTTCCACCTGATAGTTGATAGTTCCCTCCAGATCTTTAGCACGAGCCATTTCGACTAAACGAGGGGAAATATCCATTCCTATTACTTTTGCGCCATGACTGGCTAATTCTCTGGAGAGATAACCCTCACCACAGCCTGCATCCAACACAGAAAGACCTTCCACGTCCCCGGTAATTTCTAATAGGCGAGAAGCGATGGGATCTTGGGAAATATCGGCTTCATCATGTCTACCCAAAACGGTCACATATTGTTCTGCGAATTGATCGTAGGTATTGGTTTCCCGTGTCATGGCTCCCCTCCTTCATTCAGAGTGGGAATTTGGCATAGCGCATAACGAATAAGATGGTATCCGACGTGGCGCACAGTCCGAGTCAGAGGGTATCCACCACCGTTTCTTACGCCATGTTGGATACCAGTGTGTTGGACGATGCCGCGGCGCCGCACCACACCTATGGGGATTCAATCCTTCCCCTTTTCCTCCTCCGCTTCACTCAGAAAAATCAAAAATAAGCAACGTGTTGTTTCATAACAGCTTACTTCCATTATCTTCTGCAAGAAAACGATGGAAAAGGTGACCCATCTTCCCCAATGGTCCGATCGTCGCGGCAGGTACAAAACCACCGCGCAGCGGTTTAGTCCAACAGCTTATGTCAGAAGGTTTTCCTCCGAGTCCAATGCCTTCTGGGTGAGATTCCAGAAGTAAAAGTAGCTGAACCTGATGAACAGTTGCAAGCAAAAAGCATATTCGACCAAAACCCGCGCTTCTACGCTTCGATCGCTCTCACGACATCAGACATGCCAGCGAGATAGCGATCGTCGATTCTAAGCGCGTTTTAGACGAGATCTCGCGTGGAGTTGGACTGAGGTATGGAAGTAGATTCTCACTCATACCTCAGCGCATCGACTGGCCATATCCAACGAGGGTGTAGCCGCTGTGCCAATCCCACAGTTCACGTTCGATTAGCATCGGCTGGCGAAACCGCCAGAAAACGAGCGAAAACTGAACCGGGGTCCACTTTTCAGTCATTCCAGCACTATGGGGTACCGAACGCCCCCAAGGCTCAAGTGGTGTGGGTGATTGCGAACCGAACGCCAGCGCTATAGGTGCGGAAATACACGGGCACGGTTCCAGGAAAATAATTCAGCACTGATGTTGCTCAGAACCTCAGCGTGAAGAGGGTCTCCTCGCCCGGAATCGAACGGGCGCTGACGGTGCCGCGGTGCAGGCGCATGATCTGGCGACAGAGGCTGAGGCCGATGCCGGAGCCGTCCTGCTTGGTGGTGAAGAAAGGGATGAAGATCCTGTCGAGCGCCTCTTCGACGATGCCCGGGCCGTCGTCGCTCACTTCCAGAAGAGGACGACCGCGCCCGTCCATGCCGGCGCGGAGGCGGATGTGCGCGTCGGTCTGGCCGGCGGCCGCCTGCATGGCGTTGCGGATCAGGTTGATGAGCACCTGCTCGATCTGTTCGGGATCGGCGGTCAACTCCAGGCTGCGGGGCTCGACTTCGACATCGAGGGGGATGCCGGCTTCCTCGAGTTGGGGGCGCATGAGTCGGGCGACGCGCGCGCACAGTTCGGCGGCGGGAACGATCTGGAAATCGGGGGCGGGCAGGTGGGTCAGGTCGCGGTAGGTGTCGACGAAGCGCAGCAGCCCCTGGCTGCGGCGTTCGATGGTCTGCAGCGCTTCGCGGGTGTCGGCGAGGGTTTCGTCGGCAGGGTCGACGGTGTGCAGCATGTCGTTGACGGTGCCGGCGAGCGAGGCGATCGGGGTGATGGAGTTCATGATCTCGTGGGTGAGGACCCGGATCAGTCGCTGCCACGCCTCCATCTCCTGCTCTTCCAGCTCTCCCTGGATGTTCTGCAGGGAGGCCAGGGTGTACTCCTGCTCGCGCATGCGGAAGGCGGTGGCGTAGACGATCAGCTGCTGGATCCGGTCGTCCTCTTCGATTTTGACCAGATCCCTCTGGCCGGGCGAAAGCTGGAGCAGGGAGGCGGCCAGCTGCGGCCAGCGCTCTTGGAGAGTGTGGATGTTTTTGAGGTGGGTCAGGTTGAGCAGTCGTTTGGCCGCGGCGTTGATCAACTCCACCTCGCCGTCGCGACGGAAGGCGATCAGGCCGATGCCGACGTGCTGAACTACGGTCTGCAGATAGCGGGCCTGTTCCTCCCTTTCGGCGCGCGCATGGCGAAAGGAGTCGAGCACTTCGTTGAAGGCGCGCTTCAGTTCGTCGAAAGAAGAGCCCAGATTGCCGGAGACGAAGCTCTGAGAGAAGTCGGCGTGTTTGATAGCCAGGAAGAATCGGCTCAGGTCGCGGTTGGTCTTTTCGACGTAGTGGATCAGCGCGTAGATCTGGTAGAGGATGGCCAGAGCGACGACCAGGGTGGTAGCGCGATAGGAGGTATCCAGCAGCAGGTAGAAGAAGAGGTGGATGCTGGCTCCCAGCAGCAGGGTGCGGGCGATGCACTGCAGGCGGAAACGTCTATAGTCCATATTTTTCCATCCGGCGGTACAGGGAGGTGCGCGTCAGGCCCAACTCGCGGGCGGCATGGCTGACATTGCCCTGGTGCTTGCGCAGGGCAAGCTCGATCACCTGTTTCTCGACTTCTTCGAGATTGTACTCGTCGAAGGCCAGACTCTCTTCTGTGCCGACCTTTCCTCCGGAGAGGAGAAAATCCTCGGGACGGAGGGTGGTTTCCTCGCCCATGATCAGGGCGCGCTCCACGGCGTGCTGGAGTTCGCGCACATTGCCCGGCCAGGTGTGGGTCTGCAGTCGATCCATGGCCGCCCGGCCCACCTGGTGGCCCAGTTTTTTGTACTTGTGTCCGTAGATGCCGAGGAAGTGATCGACCAGCAGGGGGATATCTCCGGGCCGTTCTCTGAGCGGGGGGAGGTGGAGTTCTACGGTGTTGATGCGGTAGAGGAGGTCCTGGCGGAATTCCTGGCGGGTGACCATCTCGGCGATCGGCATGTTGGTGGCGCAGATCAGGCGGACGTCGATGGGAACGGGCTTGTTGGCGCCGAGGCGCACGATCTCGCGGTTTTGGAGGACGGTGAGCAGCTTGGCCTGCAGCGGGGGAGAGAGGTTGCCGATTTCGTCGAGGAAGAGGCTGCCGCCCGAGGCGATCTCAAAGCGGCCGGCGCGGTCGCTTTTGGCGTCGGTGAAGGCGCCCTTGACGTGGCCGAACAGCTCACTTTCGAACAGGCTCTCGCTGATGGCACCCATGTCGACGCTGATAAAAAGATCGTCGGCGCGCAGGGAGCGGCGGTGGATTTCGCGGGCGATCACCTCCTTGCCCGAGCCGTTTTCGCCCAGGATCAGCACGCTGGCGTCGGTGGGAGCGATTTTTTCGACGGTGCGGAAGAGCTCGTGCATGCTTGTAGACTGACCGATGATGGCGGTGAATGGCTGGTCCATGTCGGCGCTGAGCTGCTGCTGGCGGGAGCGCAGGCGGCCGGTCTCCTGGCGCGAACGGCGCAGGCTGAGGGCGGCGGCCACGGTGGCCAGCAGTTTTTGATTCTGCCACGGCTTGAGCACGAAGTCGAAGGCACCGGCCTTGATGGCGCGCACGGCCATCTCCACATCGCCGTACGCGGTGATGAGCACGACCACGGCCTGTGGGTTGGTGTTGACGATCTCCTCCAGCCAGTAGAATCCCTCCCGGCCGCTGCTGGCGTCGCGGGTGAAGTTCATGTCGAGGAGCACGGCGTCGAACGAGTCCTCGCGCAGTAGTTGCGGAATCTGGTGCGGGTCTTTTTCGGTTTGCACCTGATACCCCTGCTTCTTGAGCAGCATGCGGGCGGCCAGAAGCACGTCTTCGTCGTCATCGACGACCAGTATTCTGCCCGATTCTTCCATAGTTCGTCTCCTCTCGCGCTTCAAGATACCACGCCTGCCATCCCGGATCAAACAGTTCTGCGGTGGACGAAGTGTCCGCTGGCGTACACCTGGTGTATCGTCAGCGGACACTTTCAAGTCGGAGGTGTAGGTGTGTTAAATTTCATAAATAATTGTAAAATAACAACAAATGAGATCTGGCATGTATGTTGCAACGCGACCCGGTGAAATGATACAGCGCAAGCTCCGTGCCGAAAGAAAAACGAATGATGGATCGCAAAATAGAAAAGAAGAAGTGGACTCTCAGGAAGATTGTCGGTTTGGCCGGGGTTGGCCTTTTCGTCTGTTTCTCGGCGTATGGCTTCTGGAGGGACAGCGGCGTGGCCAGGCTGAATGTCGAGATAGAAAAGCTGACTGTCTCGCAGGTGGAGAGGGGGCCGTTTGTGGAGTTTATACCGGTGCGGGGGGCGGTGTTGCCCGGGAAGACGGTCTATCTGGACGCCCTGGAAGGGGGGCAGGTGGCCGAGGTGCTGAGTGAGGAAGGTCGCATGACCGAAAAAGGGGATGCGATTCTGCGGCTGACCAACGCCGATCTGCAGCTGCAGGTGATGAACCAGGAGACGCCGCTGGAGGAGCAACTGGACCGGTTGCGCAACGCCCGCCTGGAGCTGGAGCAGAACCTGCTCAAGTCGCGCCAGGATCTCATGGGGCTCGATTTCCAGCTGCAGCAGAAGCGGCGGAGGTTTGAAAAATACTCCTCCCTTTCGGAGGATGATCTGGTGGCGGTGATGCCGAGGGCTGATTTCGAGCAGATGAAGGACGACTACGAGTACCACGGCCGCCTCTGGGAGATCAAGCTGGAGACCCACCGGCAGGACTCGGTGCTGGCGCATCTGCGGATCGAGCAGCAAGAGGGATCGGTGGCGCGCACCCAGCGGAATGTGGAGGTGGTCCGTCAGCGGCTGGACAATCTGATCCTGCGGGCGCCGATTGCCGGGCAGCTCACTGTGCTGAACGCCGAGATCGGCGAGTCGAAGGGGAGGGGAGAGCGGTTGGGTCAGATCGACGTGCTCGACCGGTTCAAGGTGCGGGCGGCGATCGATGAGTTCTACATCGCCCGCATCCAGAAGGGACAGCGGGGGCGGTTCGATCTGGCGGGGGCGGCGTACGAGCTGGCGATCGACAAGGTCTATCCGGAGGTGCGGGACGGGCGTTTCGAGATCGACCTGGAGTTTGCGGGAGAGCCTCCGGAGGGGATACGCCGCGGGCAGACGCTGCAGATCCGTCTGGAGCTGGGCGATCTGGAGGAGGCGCTGCTGCTGGCCAGAGGGGGGTTTTATCAGAAGACGGGGGGAAACTGGGTGTACGTGCTGGATGAGGAGGGGGGACGGGCAATCAAGCGGGCGGTCAGGATTGGCCGGCAGAACACGCGGGTTTTTGAGGTGCTGGAGGGGCTGGAACCGGGGGAGCGGGTGATTACTTCGAGTTATGACAATTTTGGCGATATGGACGTCTTGGTCCTGAAATAACAAAAAAGGAGCAGAGGATGATACGCACCAGGGATTTGCGAAAGGTCTACACCACCGAAGAGGTGGAGACGACAGCGCTCGACAACGTCAACATCGAGATCCAGAGTGGGGAATTCGTGGCCATCATGGGCCCCTCGGGCTGCGGCAAGTCGACCCTGCTGAACGTGCTGGGGCTGCTCGACAACCCGAGCGCGGGGGAGTATTTCCTGCTCGATCAGGAGGTGGCCGGATACTCGGAAAGGCAGCGGGCCAATCTGCGCAAGGCGAATATCGGCTTCGTATTCCAGAGCTTCAACCTGATCGACGAGCTGACGGTATACGAGAATGTGGAGCTGCCGCTGCTCTATCTGGGGATGTCGGCTGCGGAGCGCAAGCAGCAGGTGGGGGAGGCGCTCGATCATATGGACATCACGCACCGGAAGACCCACTTCCCGCAGCAGCTGTCCGGCGGTCAGCAGCAGCGGGTGGCGGTGGCGCGGGCGGTGGTGGCGCGACCGAAGATCATCCTTGCGGATGAGCCGACGGGGAATTTGGACTCCAAGAACGGGGACGAGGTGATGAGCCTGCTGAGCGGTCTGAACGAGAGCGGCACGACGATCGCCATGGTGACCCACTCGCCGGCGTACGCCGAATACGCGCACCGGGTGATTCATCTGTTCGACGGGCATGTGGTGACGGAGAATATCCAGGAGGATTATCGGGTGTGAAAACGGAGAGATAGTCAATACTCCGAACGTTTGGAGCATCAACTTGAGAAGGTGTATCGAGATGTGAGCAAGAAGAGAGGGGGAAGGAAATGTGGAAGAATTATCTGACTATCGCCTGGCGCACCATGTGGCGTCAGCGCGCGTACACGGCAATCAATATCACCGGTCTGGCCGTGGGCCTGGCCTTTTGTGCGCTGACCTTTCTCTTTTTGCGCCACGAATGGGGGTACGATCGCTTCCACGAAAACGCCGAGAGGATCTATCGAGTCTACTTCCAGATGGCCAATGGGCAGGGGGAAGTGCAGCGCATGGCCGATGTAATGGATGTGGCGCTGGGACCGGCAGTTGCAGAGGGCGTGCCCGAGGCGGAGCAGGTCGTGCGCCTGACGTCGGGGCGCGGGGGGGATCGCGAGGATCAGGTCGTGCGGGTGCGGCGCGGCGAGACGGCGCAGGACGAGAAGTTCCTGCTGGTCGACGAGAATTTCTTCGAACTGTTCAGCTTTCCGTTGATGCGCGGTTCGGCGCGCGAAGTGCTTTCGACGCGGAATTCGGCGATCCTGAGCGCCGAGATGGCCAGCCGCTACTTCGGCGACGAAGACCCGATCGGCGAGCGTCTGACGCTGCGCTCGCAGGCGACCCGCAAGGAGGAGGATTTTGTGGTCACGGGCGTGCTGGCGCCGCTGCCGGACAACTCCTCCATCCGCCCGAACTTCATCCTCCCCTTTGCCAGTGCGGAGTTTCTGTTCCACTGGGACGTGACCGCCTGGGAGAACTCGTGCAATGTCTATCTGCTGCTGAAAGAGGGGGCCGAACGGGAGGCTGCCGAGCGGAAGATCCGCGCCATAGTCGCCGAACACATGCGGCCTCGGGAGGGATCGGAGCCGATTCCGGCAGCCGAACTGCCCATCTACCTGCAGCCGCTGAGCGAAATCCACTCGGATACGGACTTCTTCGTGTGGATCGGCCACGGCGTCGAGGGGATGCGCAGCCCGGTCTATGGCTATCTGCTGATGGGGATTGCGGCACTGGTGCTGGCGGTCGCCTGCATCAACTTCACCAATCTGGCGCTGGGGCGCGCGGCCACCCGCTCCCGCGAGGTGGGGGTGCGCAAGGTGGTGGGGGCGACGCGGAGTCAGCTGCGGTCGCAGTTCGGCGGGGAGGCGATTCTGACCACCTTTGCGGCGCTGGTTGTAGGGGTGGCGCTGACCGAACTGTTTTTGCCTGCATTCAATGGGCTGACCGGGCTGGAACTGGAGATGGAATACGGACGGACTTCGACTTTGCCGGCCATCCTGCTGCTGGGCGTGGGCGTGGGCGCGCTGGCCGGGGCGTATCCGGCGGCGGTGCTCTCGCGCTTCGATCCGGTGCGCATCCTGCGCGGGGATCTGCCTGCGGGGAGCAGTGGTCGCCTGGCGCGCTGGCTGGTGGTGGCGCAGTTCGCGGTGTCGGTCTTCTTCATCGCCTGTAGCCTGCTCATGCAGCAGCAGATGCGCCTGATGAGCGAAAAGGATCTGGGTTTTAATGAGGAAAATCTGCTCGTCATCGACACCGATGCGCCACCGGATGGGATGGGATTTCACGGACCGTTCAAAGAGCGGGTTCTGCAGCACGCCAATGTGCTGGGGGTCACCGCTTCGCGCTACAAGCTGATAGATCCCCTTTTGCACCTGATACGTCAGGGGTACGCAGTGCGCGACGATGCTGGCCGCGAGGTGACGGCGCGTCAATATCGGGTGGACTACGATTTTCTCTCTACGCTGCAGATGGATCTGGTAGCCGGTCGCGATTTTGAAGAGGAGCGCGACACGCCGGAGACGGGCGGGATGATCGTCAACGAGGCGTTTGTGCGGTCGATGGGCTGGGACGATCCGCTAGGCCGGAGTGTGCAGATCGAAAAGAAGGGCCGTTTGTCCCGCCACTCTTCGGGAGAGGTGCAGGTGATCGGCGTGGTCGGAAATTTCCAGTTTGCCTCGCTCCGGGAAGCGACCGAACCTGCGGCGTTGTTGCTCAGTCCTTCCATGACCTGGGAGAATGAGGTGATGATTGTGCGCGTCGGTCCGGGGGATGTGGCGGCGACCATCGATTTTATAGAACAAGAATGGCAGGTCATGGTTCCGGAAGAGGAGTTCCTCTATTCCTTTCTGGACCAGGATTTGGAGCACTACTATCGCGGCGACGCGCTGTGGGTCGATGTCGTGCACTACGGGGCGCTTTTTTCGGTGGGCATCGCCTGCATGGGGGCGCTGGGGTTGGCGCTGCTGGCGGCCAGCCGCCGCACCAAGGAGATCGGTCTGCGCAAGACGATGGGCGCTTCGGTAACGCAGATGGCAATGCTGATATCGCGGGAGTTCGCCGCGATGGTCCTGGTGGCGACGCTGCTGGCGCTGCCGCTGGTCTATGGCGCGATGACGCTGTGGTTGCGCGATTTTGTCTATCGCGTCGGCTCGGTGCTGGAGTTTTCGCTGCTGAGCGGCGTGGTCGTGCTGGTGGTGGTGCTGCTACCGGTGGGGATACAGGCGGTAAAGGTGGCGCGCACGAACCCGGTCGAGGCGCTGAGGTACGAGTGAGAGAGGATCGACATGCTGACCAACTATCTGAAGATCGCCGTTCGCAACCTGCTCAGACATCGGTTCTATTCGCTGATCAATATTCTGGGTCTGGCTGTGGGTCTGGCCTGCTGCATCCTGATTTTGCTCTACGTGCAATACGAGCTGAGTTACGACACGTATCACGCCAGAGCCGACCAGATCTACCGGCTCGAATGGTCCGACAGGATGGGCCAGGCCGGGCCTTTGGCACCGGCGCTGATGGAGGAAATGCCCGAAGTCGTCGATGCCGTCCGCTTTCGCAATTACTGGCCGCTGCTGACGTACGGAGACCGGCAGTTCTACCAGGGGGTTTCTCTAACGGATCCGAGCATATTCCGAATCTTCAGCTTCCCTCTGCTCAGGGGGGATCCGGAAACGGCGTTGAGAGATCCTTATTCCATGGTCGTCAGCGAGGAGGTCGCCCGGAAGTTTTTCGGGGAGGAAGATCCGCTGGGCAAACTGCTGCTGTGGGACAACGAATTCCCCTACACGGTCACCGGCGTGCTGCGGGATCTGCCGGAGAATTCCCACTTCCGCATCGACGTGCTCGCCTCGCTGACGACGATGGCGACGGGCGCGGAATTCGCCTCACACAGTATCGAGAGCTGGAGCAGAAAACACTTTTCCACCTACTTGCTTTTGGGGAAGGATTACCCCTACACAAACGAGACGTTCGGCCGAAAAGTCGTCGGAGTCTACGAACGGCATGCGAAAGATGCCATAGCGGAGAAGGAGGGAGCCCCTTTCCTTCAGCCGTTGACGGACATCCACCGGAAGCGGTTCATTCCCGAACTGCCTTTTCAGCACGGTTTTCTCGACGAGCGTTTCGACCAGCTGTATCTGGCGGAGCAGAGGTTGGGGAGGGTGTTCGGCATCTTCTCTGCGCTGGCGATTTTCGTGACCTGCCTGGGTCTGTTCGCGCTGGCTTCTTTCACCGCCGAACAGCGGACCAAGGAGATCGGCATCCGCAAAGCCCTGGGCGCTTCAGAGGCGAATATTGTCCTGCTGCTTTCGCGCGAGTTCACCTGGTTGGTGGTCGTCGCCAACGTCGTGGCCTGGCCGGTCGCCTACTTCGGGATGCAGGGCTGGCTGGAGAATTTTGCCTACCGCATCGATCTGGGCTGGGAGAGCTTCGTCCTGGGAGGACTACTGGCGTTGGGTATCGCCTGGCTGACGGTGAGTTACCAGGCGGTGAAGGCGGCGCTGGCCAATCCGGTGGAGGCGCTCAGGTACGAATAGGTCAGAGTTTCAGATGTGTCAAATACAGCCGTGAGCGGCATTTTCCGCCCGCACTTCTGCAATCGCTTCCTGCAGGATGCGCTCTGTTTCGTCCGGGGGGTGCGGGATGTGTACTGCCGAGCTTTCTGGAACTTTTCCGCAGGACGTGAAGATATGTTAAACAACTACCTGAAAGTGGCCGTCCGCAACCTGCTCAAGCACAGACTCTATTCCCTGATCAATATATCCGGGCTGGCCGTGGGCATGGCCTGCTGCCTGGTGATTTTGCTCTTTGTGCGGCACGAGTTGAGTTACGACCGCTTCCACGCAAAGGCGGAGCGGATCTACCGGCTGCTTCTCGACCACGAAGATGGGATGTCATCTCCGGTGGGACCGGCCATCGTCGGCCCCCAGCTGGAGGTGGATTTCCCGGAGATCCGCTATGCGCGGCTGCTGCCGCGCCGGCGGCTGCAGGTCTGTTTCGGGGAGAAGCGCCTTAGTGAGGATATGGCGTTTGTGGATGGCGATTTTTTGACGCTGTTCACCTTTCCCCTCATCCACGGGGACGGGAGAACCGCTTTGGAGCAGCCCAACTCGGTGGTGATCAGCCAAACGGCGGCGCGCAAGTATTTTGGGGCAGAGGATCCCACAGGGCAGGTGCTCAGCGTCGATTTCGACGGGATGCGGGACTACCGGGTGACAGGGGTCATGGAGGATATGCCCGCCAATGCGCACTTCCGCTTCGATTTTCTAGTATCCTTTATCAGCCTCCACAACTCCCATCCGGAATGGATGGAATGGAAGGATGGCACGGGGTTTAAAGCTATCCACACCTATCTATTGCTGCCCGAGGGGGAAAGGGATGGCTATGCCTCTCGGCTGGCGGATTTCGCTCGCCGGCGCGGTTACGACATCGGAGCCGGCCCTTTTACCTTTTCTCTCCAGCCCCTGACCGATATCCATCTCCACTCGCACCTGATCAGCGAACTGGAAGGTAACAGCGACGTTGCCTACGTGTACATCTTCGCGACGACGGCTTTTTTCGTGCTGCTGGTCGCCTGCATCAACTTCACCAACCTGGCCACGGCGCGCTCGGCGCACCGGTGGCGGGAGGTAGGCATGCGCAAAGTGGTGGGCGCGCATCGGGGGCAACTGATCGGCCAGTTTTTGAGCGAGTCGGTGCTGCAGGCTCTGGCGGCCCTGGTGGTGGGAATCGCGCTGGTGGAGGTAGCGCTACCCGCCATCGGGAATATCGCGGGGCGGGAGCTGGCCCTGGACTTCCGGGACACCGCCGTGATGTTGGGACTGGTGGGAATCACCCTGCTGGCCGGGGGGCTGGCCGGGAGCTATCCGGCGTTCTTCCTGTCGCGCTTCCGGCCGGCGGAGGTGCTGAAGGGGACGGCGAGGCTGGGGAGCAGGGGGCGTCTCCGCAAGGGGCTGGTGTTGGTGCAGTTCGCCATCTCGATCCTGCTGCTGGTGGTAACCGGCGTCGTCTTTGAACAGCAGGGATACATCCGCAACCGGCATCTGGGCTTCGACGAGGAGCAGGTGGTGGTGGTCCCGGTGGCGCACAAGGTCGATCCAGAGAAGTTCGAGACGCTCAAGCAGGCGTTCCTGCGGCAGCCCGGGGTGCTGCGGGGGGCGTATTCGACGAAGGTGCCCGGGATCGAGTTCACGGTGCTGGGCATGCAGATTCGCCCCGAAGGGGAAGAGGAGGCAAAGGGCCAGGGGTTGCCCGTGCTGATGACCGATACCGACTTCGTCGCAACCTTCGGGATGGAGATCGTGCAGGGGCGGGATTTTTCCGCCGAGTTCGGCAGCGACCTGGCGGGAGCCTTCATCCTCAACGAGACGGCGGTGAAGGCGTTCGACTGGAAAGAACCGGTCGGCCGGGAACTCGCCTTCACAGGCATCGAGCTCAAGGGGAACGTGGTGGGCGTAGTTCGGGATTTCCACTTCGAGTCCCTGCACCACAAGGTGGGGCCGGTGGTCATTCTGAGCCGGCTGCCCTGGGTGGAATATCTATCGGTGCGACTGCAGGCGGAAGATGTGGGCGCCACGCTGGCGCGGTTGCAGAAGACCTGGGAGCGGGTAAATCCGGAGACGCCGTTCGCATATTTCTTCCTGGACGAGCGCTTCGCGCAGCTGCACCGGGCCGAGGAGCGGATGGGCAGGATCATCGGCATTTTCGCACTGATCGCCGTCGGCGTGTCCTGTCTGGGGTTGCTGGGACTGGCGGCCTTTACCGCGGAGCAGCGGACGAAAGAGATCGGCATCCGCAAGGTGCTGGGCGCGTCGGTTGCCCATATCGTGCTGCTGTTGTCGAAGGAGTTCACCTATCTGGTGCTGGCGGCCAACCTGATTGCCTGGCCGGTCGCCTGGGTGGCGATGAGCCGCTGGCTGGAGGGTTTCGCCTATCGGATCGAGCTGGGGCCGGGGATGTTCATTGTGGGCGGCGTCGCGGCGCTGGGGATTGCCTGTTTGACGGTGAGCTATCAGGCGGTGCGGGCGGCTCTGGCCAATCCGGTGCAGGCGCTGAAATACGAGTGATTCTGGAGCTGTTGCGATGAATGGAGCCGATCGTGGATTTCCGCGATGGCCCGATTGAAAACCGATCGCTTTTTCGGAGGATGTGACGATATGTTGAGCAATTATCTGAAAGTGGCGGTGCGCAATCTGTGGCGGCACAAGTTCTATTCGCTGATCAACGTAACCGGACTGGCCGTGGGCATGGCGGTCTGTCTGATGATCGTGCTGTGGGTGCGGCACGAGTTGAGTTACGACCGGCACCACGAGCATGCGGCGCAAATCTACCGGATCGCCCTGGATGGCCAGACGCCGGAGGGGGATCTCAAGGCGCCGGCTACCCAGGGAGCCCTGGCACCGGCTCTGCGGAACGAGGTGCCGGAGGTAGTGGCTGCCGCGCGATTTTTCTTTTCTGAGAATCTGGTCAGTTACGAGGACAGGAGCTTCTACGAAAAACGGTGCTACTGGACCGACCCCGAAGTATTCGAGGTGTTCACCCTGCCGTTCGTTCAGGGAGATCCCGAGACCGCTCTGGACGCGCCGAATTCCGTGGTGCTGACCGAGGAGACGGCGCGCCGGTACTTTGGCACCGAAGATCCCCTGGGCAGGACGATCCGCGTGGATAATGCAACGGACTACGTGGTTACGGGCGTGCTGCGGGAACTGCCGGGGAACGTGCATTTCAAGTTCGGCTTCCTGGGGTCCCTGAGCACGCTCAAGGTTGATCAGCAGGATCCGCAGGCCTATTGGATAAACCACACCTACGCCGCCTATCTGCGACTGCAGGAAGGAACGGATCCGTCGCTGGTGGAAGGCAAAATCGACGAGATCGTCGAGCGCCAGATCGGCGAGATGCTGAAGATGGTCGGCGCGCGTTTCAGCTACTTCCTCCAGCCGCTGACCGACATCCATCTGCACTCCCATCTCTCTGGCGAACTGGAGCCCAACAGCCACATCGCCTACGTGTACGTGTTTTCGGCCATCGCCGCCTTCATTCTGCTGATCGCCTGCATCAACTTCATGAACCTGGCTACGGCCCGCTCGGCCGGCCGCGCCCGGGAGGTAGGGGTGCGTAAGGTAGTGGGTGCCGGCAGGGAGCAACTGGTCGGGCAGTTTCTGGGAGAATCCACCCTCGTTTGCCTGCTGGCGCTGGTGGGCACCCTGATGCTGATCGAAGTGTTGCTGCCGTTTTTCAACGAATTGGCCGGGAAGAGTCTGGATCTGAATTATGGGCAGGAATGGACCCTATTGGCGGGTTTGGTGGGCATGGCGCTGGGAGCTGGGTTGCTGGCCGGCATCTATCCGGCCTTTTTCCTCTCCGCTTTTTTGCCGGCTTCAGTGCTGAAAGGCGCGGGGAGGGCAGGGGTGAAGGGGAGACGCTTCAGAAGCGCGCTGGTGATCACCCAGTTCGCCGTTTCGATCGGGCTGATCGTAGGCACGCTGATCATCACCGAGCAGATGGACTATCTGCGCACCAAGAATCTGGGCTTCGATAAGGAGAACGTGGTGGCTGTCGATCTGCGCACGGAGGAGATCCGCAATGGCGTGGAAGCGCTCAAGGCGGATTTCGTCCATCAGCCAGGCGTGATCAGCGCAGGTGCGAGCAACAGCCTTCCGGGCTGGCTGCAGAACAAGACGATCCTGTGGCAGAAGGGGAGTCAGCCGGAGGACATGGTGATGGTGTCGCAGATGCTGGCGGACTACGACTTCGCGCAGACGCTGGGGATGCGGCTCGTGGAGGGGCGCAACTTCTCCAGGGAGTTCGGCGTGGATGCGGAGGGAGTGTACATCGTCAACCAGACGGCTGCCGCCATGCTGGGCGAGGGGTCGGCGGTCGGCAAGGAGATCGGCTATCTCCAACCTCCACCTCAGGAGTCGATCTTCCACGAGGTGGTCGGCGTGGTCGAGGACTTCCACTTCCAGCCGCTGCACGCGGCGATAGAACCGCTGGTGCTGCAGCTGGCACCCAACAGCATGGTCAATGCGAACGGCAGCTTCAGACATGTGGTAGTGCGCATCCGCCCGGGCGACGTTCAGGGCACGCTGGCTTTTCTGGAAGGGACCTGGAAGAAACACGCCGGCAGCGCGCCGTTCGAATACCGCTTTCTGGACGAGGAACTGGACCAGCTTTACCGGGCGGAGATGCGATTGGAGGGGGTCTTCAAGACCTTTTCCGGGCTGGCGATTTTCATCGCCTGTCTGGGGTTGTTCGGACTGGCATCGTTTACTGCGGAGCAGCGGACCAAGGAGATCGGCATTCGCAAGACGCTGGGCGCTTCGGTGATCAGTATCGTGCTGCTGCTGTCGCGAGAATTCACCTGGTTGGTGCTGGCGGCGAACCTGGTCGCCTGGCCGGCGGCGTATTTCGGGATGCGGAAGTGGCTGGAGAGTTTCGCCTATCGGGTCGAGTTGGGAGCGGAGCTGTTCGTCCTGGGAGGAATCGCGGCGTTAGCGGTTGCCTGGCTGACGGTGAGCTATCAGGCGGTGCGAGCAGCGCTGACCAATCCGGTCGAGGCGCTGCGCTACGAGTGAGAGGAGAATATCTATGGGAGTCCGTCTCGTCCTGGCGAGTCTTTTCTGGATTTTCTCGACGGTCTGCACGATTCAGGCGCAGGTCTTGATTCGCGGTTTTGTCCGCGATGTGAATACGGGCGAGGGATTGGCATCGGCCACTATACAGGTAAAGGATACTTTCTCCGGCACGGTCGCCAACGACGACGGGGAATATGTCCTGCAACTGGACCATCTTCCCGCAACGCTGGTGGCGACCTGTATCGGGTACCGGTCGCAGGAGCGCATTGTCGCGGACAGATCCGACGTCGATGTTTCCTTCCATTTGCAAGCGGTGCCGTACGTGCTGGAGGAGACCATCGTCAGCGGCGAAGACCCTGCAGTGCGGATTATGCGCCAGGTAATCGAAAAGAAAAAAGAGTGGTACTCGCGCCTGGAGAACTACCAGGTGGATGTGTATTCGCGCTGGACGATTGAAAATGATACGGGGGTGGTCGGCGTGGTGGAGATCGCCTCCGATGTCTACTGGGACCGGGCGCGGGGCACGCGCGAACTGATCAAAGCCAAGCGGACCACGGACAATATCGCCCACAGCCGGATGTTCGCCGACTTCGCTGCGGAGGATCTGTTCCTCAATCTCTACGGGGACGATGTGGAAGTGGCGGGGTTCCGCATCATCGGGCCGACTCATCCACGGGCGCTGCGACATTTCGATTTTGCCCTGGTGGAGCGGAAGCATCTGGACGACCGGGTCGTCCACTACATTGCCGCGTCTCCCAGGAGTCCGCTGCAAACCGCCTTCGCCGGCACGTTGGCGGTCGTGGAGCCGGAGTTCGCGTTGCTGGAAGTGGCGCTCAGGCCGACCATAACGACGGCAGCGCTCCCCTCGCCGGCGCTGCGCGAATTCGATCTCAGCTACCGGCAGCAGTTCCGCTCCTTCGGGGAGGGGGTGTGGTTGCCGGTCGATTTCAGGATAGGGATCGACCAGGTAATAGGCATGCCCGGGCTGCAGATCCCCTCGATGAAGCGCACGATACTGCAGCGTATGAGCGATTATCGGTTGAACATCACATTGCCCGACTCGCTCTACGTCCGCAAGAAGAGCAAACAGATGGACAGTCTGCGAGTGGACCGGGAAGAGTTGTTCGGCCATTTCCGAGACTCGGTGCCTCTCTCATCGAGCGAGCGGGAGGCGTACGATAGGATCGACAGTACCCTTACATTGGAAGAAGCGTTCCGGCCGACCGGTTTTCTCGCCCGGTTTATTCCCCAGGAGGAGGAGGAGAAAGAGGTGACCAGGTGGGAGGAACTGCGTGCGGGCATCAAACCCGAGCTGTGGTACAATCGGGTAGACGCCGCCCATCTGGGGATGGGGATGGATCAGAAGCTGGATGAACGTTTCGACGTTTCTCTGAGGGGAGGCTACAGCACCGGCCAGGAGCGCTGGGCATACGGCGGGAGATTCGGCGTTCACCAGGGAGAGGAGGAGACGGTGAGGTTGGGAGTCGAATACCAGAGGGGGACGCAAGAACGCTACCTCTCGGACAGCTACTCGCGCGGTTCCAACAGCCTGGCGATGCTGATGGGGAACGAGGATTACTTCGACTACTACTGGAGCACCAGGCGGAGCATCGATCTGGGTCTGAAGATCGACGCTCCGGAGCTGTTGCTGCAGGCGCGATTCAGCGATGAAAGACAGGCCTCGGTGGACAAGAGCTCCCGTTTCGATCTACTGGATCGGTACGACGAATACCGGGTCAATCCGCTCATCGAAGCGGGTGATCTGCGCTCGGCGACCTTCACCTTCAACTACGGCGGAGATTACGTTCCCTGGGGGTTGTTTCCCCACCGGCGTTTGGAATTGCAGGTCGAACACAGCGGGGATCTGCTGGCCAGCGATTTCTCGTTCACGCAGTACCGGCTGGCTTTCGACTGGCACGTCAAGACCTTCTACAAACGACGTTTGGCCCCCAATGCGTTCGACCTCCGCCTGGTAGCGGGAACGGCGACCGGGGAACTGCCCGTGCAGCGCTTTGGTGCCCTGGATGCCGGGGTCGAGGGATTCACTCCCTTCGGCGCGCTGCGTTCGTTGCGCGCTCTGCCGTACGAAGGAGAGCGCTATCTGGGTGTCTTCTGGGAGCACAATTTCAAAACCGTTCCATTTGAACTACTCGGTCTGGAGCGTTTGGCTCGCCGGGGTATCGGGCTCGTGGTGCATGGGGCTTCCGGGAGAACGTGGATCTCGTCGGACAGGAGGGAAAAGCTCGGGTACCGTCCCGTGTATTCGGATTCCTTCCACCACGAAGCGGGGATCTCCCTGATCCTCTTCCACCTCTGGCGGTTGGATCTGGTGCGGCGACTGGATCGGTCTGCGTGGAGGGTGGGGTTCAGCATCGCGCGCATCGACTTCGACCTGGGGGAGGAGGAGGATTAGGCTGCGGAATGTCGAATTGCCGCCTTTTTTTCGAGACTATGTGGCATTACAATCCACGGATTTCGTCCCAGAGTTGAGATCGCGTACTGTCCGCTGGCGTACACCAGTGTAACGCCAGCGGACATTTTTCTGTCTGCCGGTTTCTGTATTTTTCCGACAAGCTGTTGATTTTTCAAAGATTATGGTTCTGGCGTATATATTGCTTTTAATCCTGGAAAGGTCGTCGCCTGACCGAAGATATCCGGGAGGAATACCATGCTGGGAAACTACCTGAAAGTCGCCGTGCGCCACCTGCTGCGCCACCGGCTCTACTCACTGATCAATATCGCGGGGCTAGCCGTGGGCATGGCGGCCTGCATTCTGATTCTACTCCTGGTTCGGGATGAGCTGAGCTACGATCGACACCACGAGAAAGCGGATCAGATCTACCGGGTTTTGCAGGGGAGAAGTGCCCGAACTTCCTACCCACCGGGCGCCATCCTGCGCGACGCCGTGCCCGAGGTGGTCGAGATGGTCCGTCTCTGCAAGTGGGGGCGACTGGTGAGCTACAGCGAAAAACGCTTTGAGGAGCAGGACTTCATCTACGCCGACCCGAACGTTTTCGCAGTGTTCACCTTTCCTCTGCTGAAAGGGGATCCGCAGACGGCGCTGGCCGAACCGTTTTCCATCGTCATCACCGAAGAGATGGCGCGCAAGTACTTCGGCGACGAAGATCCGGTGGGCAAGGTGCTCAGGACCGACAACAAGCACGACTACACGGTTACGGGGGTGCTGGAAAAGATGCCGCGCGCCTCTCATTTCACTTTCGATTTTCTGGCGACGTTCGTCGGGGCCGAGAAGGTGTTCTACGAGAACATGCTGACCCACTGGGGGGTGAGCAACTTCTACACCTACCTGGTTCTGCACGAAAGCAGCTCGATTCCCGCGCTGGAGGAGAAGATGTCGGCGCTGATCGCGCCGGTAATCGAGGAAAAACACCCGGAACTGACGCCTCCGCATCTGGTGCTTCAGCCGCTGCTGGACACCCACCTCCATTCGGCCAATCTGTGGGGAGACATCGAGGTGCAGGGGAATATCACCTGGGTATACGTCTTCTCCGCCATCGCCGCCGTCATCCTGCTGATCGCCTGCATCAACTTCACGAACCTCTCCACGGCCCGTTCGGTGGAGCGGATGCGGGAGGTGGGGATGCGGAAGGTGGTGGGGGCGTGTCGCAGGCATCTGGTGGGACAGTTCATGGGGGAATCGGTCTTTCTTACCTTCATCGCGCTGCTGATCGGACTGGCGCTGGTGGAGCTGTTCCTGCCTTTTTTCAACACGCTCGTCGATAAGAAGTTGGGACTATTCGCCGGTGAGAGTCGGGGGGTGCTGTGGGGACTGGTAGGGATCGCGCTGTGCGTGGGAATCGCCGCGGGCAGTTATCCGGCCCTTTATCTCTCCGCCTTTCGTCCGGTGGAAGTTTTGAAAGGAAAGGTGAGGAGCGGCAGAGGCGGTTTGCTGTTCCGAAGGGGGTTGGTGCTGCTGCAGTTTGCGATCTCCATCGCCCTGATTGCCGGCACCGGTGTGGTCTACCGTCAGATGGAGTTTATGCGACACAAGGACCTGGGGTTCGACAAAGAGCACGTGGCGGTGGTCGAGATGTCCGGGGGAGATATCGAACTGTTCAAAGCCGAGGTGGCGCAACATCCCGGGATAGTGAGCCTGGCGGGGGCTTCGGATGTGCCGCCCGACTCGTATTTCCGCTCCGCTCCGATTATCCCGGAGGGAGCGTCGGAGCGCACAAAGTGGGCGCGGCTCATCGTGGTCGACTACGATCTGATCGAAACACTCGGTTTGGCACTGGTCGCCGGCCGCGCGTTCTCATCCGCGTTCGGCACGGACGAGGAGGAGGGGCTGATCCTCACCGAGGCGGCCGTGGCGGCATTGGGGTGGGAGTCTCCCGAGGCGGCCCTGGGCAAGCGCTGCCAGATCGACGGTGAGCGAACGGTGGTCGGCGTGCTCAAAGACTTCCACTTCGAGTCGCTGCACGCGCCGGTGAGCCCGATGGCGTTCGAAGTCAGGCCGAGTTCGACCTGGCTGCTGGTCGTCAGGATGCGCGGCGACCGGATTCCCGAGACCCTGGATTTTCTCAAGGGGAAGTGGGCGGCACAATTTCCGGACTGGCCGTTCGATTATTGGTTCGTGGACCAAAGCTTCGACCGGGCGTACCGGGCGGAGGAGCGGACGGGCAGGGTTGCCGGGGGGGCGGCTCTGCTGGCGATCTTCGTGGCCTGCCTGGGGCTTTTCGGGCTGGCATCGTTCACGGCGGAACAGCGGACCAAGGAGATCGGCATCCGCAAGGTTTTGGGAGCGTCGGTGCCCGGCATCGTGGCCCTGCTGTCGAAGGAGGTGAGCTGGCTGGTGATCGGCGCCAACGCGGTGGCCTGGCCGGTAGCGTATCTTGCGATGGATCGGTGGCTGCAGGAGTTCGCCTACAGAATTGATCCGGGCGTGGAAATTTTCGCTCTGGGCGGACTGCTGGCGCTGGCGATTGCCTGGCTGACGGTGGGCTGGCAGGCGGTGCGGGCGGCGCTGACCAATCCGGTCGAGGCGCTGAGGTATGAGTGAGGGGGTGAAGGCGGCGCTGGTCGATCCAATGGATCCGCTACACTACGAGTGAGGAGTGTCGATTATGCTACGCAGCTACTTCATCATCGCCTGGCGGAATCTGCTTCGCAACAAGGTCTACTCCTGCATCAATATCTCCGGCCTGGCGGTCGGTCTGGCCGCCTGTGCGCTGCTCATGCTGTTCGTGCAGGAGGAGTTGAGCTACGATCGATTCCATCTGCAGGCCGAGCAGATATACAGGGTCGCGCTGGAGAGCGGCTCGGGAGATCGGATAGCAAAGAGCGCACAGACGCCTTTCTCGATGGCGGCAGCGCTCGAAAATGCCTTTCCAGAAATTGCCCAGACCACGCAATTAGTGCCCTACATGTCCGGCGGCGATGTGCTGATCGCATCCGGCGAAAAGCGCTTCTACGAGAAGGAGAAGCGGGTCCTCGTTGTCGATCGGGACTTCCTGGAGGTATTCACCTTTCCTTTGCAGCGGGGCGATTCCCGGACGGCCCTGGAGAAGCCGAATACGGCGGTCATCACCCGTGAGATGGCGGTGAAGTATTTCGGCCAGGAAGAGCCATTGGGGAAGACCTTCCATCTTCCCGCGGTGGGCAAGGCGTTCGAGGTGACCGGCGTGCTGGGCGAGGTACCCGGCAACTCCCATCTCCAGTTCGATTTTCTTCTTACCTACGATTATCTGGCCTCCTTCAGGGGGATGGGGGATTGGGCGAAACACTCCGTGCATGCCTATCTCTACGTCGTGCTGCAGAAAGGGGCTTCGGCAGAGGCATTGGAGGGGAAACTGGCAGGTTTCCATCAGGGCTACGAGGGGGCGTACAAAACAGATCTGTTCAGGCCCTATCTCCAACCGCTGACCGACATTCACCTGTATTCCCATCTGCGCAACGAATTGGGAACGAACAGGCAGGTAAAGGATCTGTATCTGTTCGGGCTCATCGCTTTTCTGATCCTGCTGGTCGCCTGCATCAACTACATGAATCTGGCGACGGCCCAGCACGCACAGCGCGCCAGGGAGGTCGGGGTGAGAAAGGTGCTGGGGGCCGATAAAGGGATGCTGATCAGGCAGTTCACCGGGGAATCCCTCCTGTTCTCCCTGCTGGCTTTGGTGCTGGCCGCCGTCCTGATGGAACTCGCCGCTCCTCTGTTCAATGCGCTGTGGGGCAAAGAGCTGAGTGTCGACTACCGGAGCTGGAGTACATGGCTGGCTTTGATCGGTGTCACCGGGCTGGTGGGCATCCTCTCCGGGAGTTATCCGGCCTTCTTCCTCTCCGCTTTTCAACCGACCAGGATCCTGCAGGGAAAGATCGGCGAAGGGGGCCGCAGTGGGCTGTTCAGGAAGGTCCTGGTCGTGGTCCAATTCGTCATTTCCACAACTTTCCTCCTGGCGACCCTGATTGTGTACAGCCAGAGGGATTTCATAAAGGACAGACAGCTGGGATACGAAGTGGAGCAGGTCATCGTCATTCCCACGGCCGGGAATATAGGCAACTGGAATCTGTCTACGATCAAGAGCGAATTCTCAAAAGGTCCGCACGTATTGAAAGTATCGAGTGCCTCTATGCTGCCGGGAACGGAATTGAGCTGGGGAATCTCTTACGAGCTTCAAAGTGCAGAGCGTGGCAGCGAAACCGTGCGGCTCCCCACGCTATTCGTCGATGCCGATTTCATCGAGATGATGGACATCGAACTGGTCGCGGGTGGTAACTTCACCAGAGATATAGGCGGCGACCGGGAGAGCCAGTTCATTCTCAACGAAACGGCTCTCCGACAGCTAGGGAATCTGGCCTCTCCGCTCGGAGCCTGGCTCAGTTATGGCCTGGGGCCATCCCGAGAAAAGGGGAGTGGAGCGGTGGTCGGGGTGGCTGAGGATGTGCACTTCGAGTCGCTCCATCACGCTGTCGGTCCTCTGGTTTTTTGCGTGCATCCTCCCGGGGCGGTGAAGACGGTCAACCATCTTCTGGTGAAGGTGCGGCCGGGAGAGGTGGGCGGGAGTCTGGAATTCCTGAGGGAAAAGTGGGAAGAGATGGAGCCTTCTTATCCTTTCCAGTACAGTTTTTTGGACCAGAACTTCGCCAAGCTCTACCGGGAGGAGGAACGACTGACGCATCTTTTTGGAACGTTTTCTCTGCTGGCCATCTTCGTGAGTTGTCTGGGCTTGCTGGGGCTCTCCGCCTTTATGGTGGAGCGACGGACCAAGGAGATCGGCATTCGCAAGGTATTGGGGAGCACGGCGTCCGGTATTGTCCTGCTGCTTTCCGGAGAATTTATCCGCCTGGTGCTGCTCGCCAATCTCTTCGCCTGGCCACTGGCTTTTTTTACAATGCGGGGATGGCTGGAAAACTTCGCCTATAGAATCGATCTGGAGCCGGAGCTGTTTTTGGCCGGCAGTCTCATCATCCTGGGCTTCGCCTGGGGCACGACATTATATCAGGCGGTGCGCGCGGCTCTGGCCAACCCGGTGGAGGCGCTGAGATACGAGTGAGAAGAGGGGGAAACATCGTGTTCAAAAACTATTTGACCGTCGCCTTTCGAAATTTGATGCGCCAGAAGCTCCATGCCTTTATCAATGTCTTTGGCCTGGCGCTGGGCATCGCGTTCTGTCTGTTGATGGCGCTGTTCGTCAGGCACGAATGGTCGCATGATCGGTTTCACGTAGACCGGGAGCGGATTTTCCGGGTGGTGATCCACGAACTGCAGCCCAACGGCCATGTGAGGAACTTTGCGCTGATCTCTTCGCCGATTCCCCGGGCGCTCAAAGAGGAGTTTCCCGGCATTGATCTGGCCAGCGGGTTCGTCCGCGATAGCGGACGGATCGCCTCTGGCGACAAGACCTTTCGGGAGAGCGTGGGGCTGGTGAGTGCGGATTTTCTGTCGCTGTTCACCTTTCCGCTGCTGGCCGGGGATCCGGCCACGGCTCTGGACCGACCGGACGGAATCGTCCTCGGCAAAGCGGTTGCGCGTAAACTCTTCGGGGAACCGGACGCCGATTACGGCAATGTGATGGGACAGTCCGTGACCTTTCCGAGAAAAAGGCTGACGTTTGTAGTGACGGGGGTGGCCGCGCCTGTGCCGATTGCTTCGAGTTTGCAGTTCGATCTGTTGATCCCCATGGCGCACCAGCCGAGATTCGGCGGCAACAATGCCGCCGGTGGAGTGAACCAGTCGGTCTATGTGCGGCTAGCCGAGGGGCAGGATGTCCGGGAGATCGAGCCCGCGATGGTGTCATTCGCCAACAGGCATATGGGGCCGCGCGTCGGACATTTGCGGAAATGGGAGCGCATTCAGGAAAGGGAGGACGCGTTTACGCTGGGTTTTCAGCCCCTGACGGACGTGTACTGGGATGATGATGTCTTCAGCTTCTACGAATCCCAGGGCAGTCTGGCGGGGGCGTACATTCTGGCGGGCATTGCTGTGATCGTACTGCTGATAGCCTGCAGCAATTTCACGACGCTGTCCATTGCGGGGTCGGCCACCCGGGCGCTGGAGGTGGGGGTGCGCAAGGTTCTCGGCGCCGGTCGGCGGCAGGTCATGCAACAGTTCTGGAGCGAGGCGCTGCTGCTGAGTTTTGTGGGACTGCTTCTCGGTATTGCGCTGGCCGAATTGTTCCTGCCTGTCTTCAATGGCCTAGTGGAGCGGAAATTGCACATCTCTTATTGGAGCGACGGATCGTTCCTGCTGCTCCTGCTGGTCATTGTGGCAGCCACAGGACTGATTGCCGGAAGTTACCCCTCCCTGATGCTGTCGAGGTTCGAGCCGGTGACGGCCATGAAAGGGGAGGGGCGCATCGGTGGCCGCAGTCGCCTGACGCGCACCCTGGTGGTGTTGCAATACACGGCATCGATCGCGCTGATGATCTGCACAGGTGTGATGATCAGACAGCAGAACTTCGTGCGCCATAAGCATCTGGGATATGATCGAGAACAGGTTCTGGTCGTGCGCACGGATGGCGATAAGATCGCCAGACGTTACAAACAGGAACTTCTAAAAGACCCGCGTATTCTGGCCGTCACTATCACCGACCGGGCCTTTACGACCGGGTCCAGCAGCACCTCGTATCAGTTTCCCGACGGCGCGCGGCTCAGCGTGCGTCTGATCTGCGTTGATCCCGACTTTCTATCGACGCTGAAGATCGATCTGCTCGACGGTCGCAATTTCTCGGACGAATATCCGTCGGATCGCGATCGGGCGGTATTGATCAATGAGACGCTGGCGTGCCAGCTCAATCTGGAAAATCCTGTCGGTCAGCCTCTGCCCGGTTTCACTTGGAGAGAGATTAAAAGCCCCACGATTATCGGCGTGGTGCGCGACTTTCACATCGACTCGCTGCACCAGCCAGTCCGGCCGTTGGTGCTGCAGATGCGGCATTTCCAGACCTCGCCCAGTCTGATGATCCGCCTGCATCCCGGCGATCTGTCGAATTCGGTCGCTATGCTCAAAGAGGCCTGGAAGTCCGTCACCTCGTCCGGCGAGCAGATCCGGCTCTCCTTTCTGGACGATAATCTGGAGAAACAGTACCGCAACGAAGAGCGTTGGCAGCGGATGTTGATGTACGCTTCTGCGCTGGCGATAGCGATCTCCTGCCTGGGGTTGCTGGGCCTGGCATCGCTGGCGGTGAGTCGTCGGACCAAGGAGATCGGTATTCGCAAGGTGCTGGGCGCGAGCGTGGCGAATCTGGTGAGTCTGTTGTCCAGAGATTTTGTGAAATTGCTGATTCTGGCCAACGGACTCGCCTGGCCGGTGGCTTATTGGGTGATGGACGGATGGCTGGCGGATTTTTCGTATCGGATCGATCTGGGCATTGGGGTATTTGCGCTGGCCGGTGCGCTGGCGCTGGGGGTGGCGCTGTTGACGGTGGGCGCGCAGACGGTCAAAGCCGCCCTGGCCAACCCGGTCGATGCACTGAAATACGAGTGACAGGAGCGAGGAAATGTGGAGAAATTATCTGAAAGTCGCCGTGCGGAATCTGGTTCGCCACAGGGGATATTCCGCCATCAACATCTCCGGTCTGGCGGTCGGCATGGCCTGTGCCGTTCTCATTCTGCTGTGGGTGCAGGACGAGCTGAGCTTCGACCGGTTTCACAAGAATGCCGAAGCGCTCTACCGGGTAGAGGAGAATCAGCACTATTCGGCCGGCGCCTATCACGTGAACGTGACTCCGTTTCCGGCCGGGCCGGCGTTTGAGGAGGAGATTCCGGAGATCGTCGCCGCCTGTCGGTACACCTGGGCGGGGGGGCTGTTGTTTCGGTACGGAGAGAAGGCGTTTTTCGAAAACGATATCCGGGCAGTCGATCCGGCCTTCCTTTGCATGTTCACCTTTCCCCTTGCCCAGGGGGATAGAGAGACGGCGCTCGACGATCCCCATTCCCTGATTCTGACCCGGGAGATGGCGGAGAAGTACTTCGGCGACGAGGAGCCGATCGGCAAGGTGATATCGGTAGACAATCAGTACGAATTCACGGTGACCGGGATCGTCGAAAAGGTGCCGGAGAACTCCTCGCTGCGCTTCTCGGTCCTCATCCCCTTCATATTCCAGAAAGAGCGGGGATGGTGGCACGACCACTGGGGGACCAACAGCATCGGGACTTACGTGCAACTGCGGCCGGGAACGTCGATCCAGGCGGTCGAGGAGAAGATGACTGCCATACAGAAGAGCCACCTGGAGGAGTCGACCACCGATTTCGTGCTGGCGCCGCTGACGGAGATGCACCTGCACTCCTATTTCGGGTACGGCCGGCCGATGGGGAATGTCCAGTACGTGTACATCTTTACGGCGCTGGCTCTGTTCGTGCTGCTGATCGCCTGCATCAACTTCATGAACCTGTCGACGGCCCGTTCGGCGAGACGCGCCCGGGAGATCGGCCTGCGCAAGGTGGTGGGCGCGCTGCGGGGAAATATGATCCGGCAGTTTTTGGGAGAATCGGTTCTGACCGCCTGCATCGCCCTGCTCTTCGCGGTGCCGCTGGTGGAGTTTCTGCTGCCGTTCTTCAACGAACTTTCCGGAAAGGATATCGCGCTGAATCTGATGGGAAACAGGGTTCTGCCGCTCCTGGTCGGGGTGGCGCTGGTGACCGGTCTGGTGGCGGGGAGCTATCCGGCGCTGTTCCTGTCATCGTTTCGGCCGGCGGTGGTGCTGAAGGGTAACCTGCGAAGCGGTGCGGGCAGCTCGCTGTTCCGCAGGCTGCTGGTGGTGCTGCAGTTTTCTATGTCGATCGGGCTGATTATCGGGACCGGCGTGGTCTACGATCAGATCACCTTCATGCGCGGCAAGGGGCTGGGCTACGAAAAAGAGCACGTGCTCAATATCCGCATGCGGGGAGATATCTCCGGGTCTTATGATGAGTTGAAGGTGGAACTCACCGCGCATCCGGCGGTGCTTGGGGTCTCGGCCGCGCGGCAGCGGCTGCCCCATATCGGCAGCAACTCGTCCGGGGGAGACTGGGACGGCAAGGACCCGGAGCTGGACCTGGTGATCGGTCACACCCAGGTCGACTACGACTTCGTCGAGACGATGGGGATTGAGCTGGTCGAAGGGCGGAGCTTCTCGCGGGAATTCCCCACGGACGCAGCGGGTGCCTATCTGGTCAACGAGAAACTCATCGAGTTCATGGGTGTGGACTCAGTCGTAGGGAAGCGGTTCTCGCTGGGGGGAGAGGGGAGGATCATCGGGGTGATGGAGAATTTCCACTTCAAGTCGGTGCGGGACGAGATCGAACCGCTGGCGCTGTGGCTGAGTAATCCGGAAAATCTCACCTGGATGATCGTCAAGTTCCACCCGGAGAGCGCGGTGGCCGGCGTCGAGTTCCTGAAGGAGACCTGGGAGAGAGTGGTGCCGAACTACCCGCTGGAGTACGAATTCCTGGACCGCGAATTCGACCAGATGTATCGGGCGGAGGAGCGGATGGGGGAGATCTTGCGCTACTTCTCGATCGTGGCGGTGCTGATCGGCTGTCTGGGGCTGTTTGGGCTGGCGTCTTTCATGGCGGAGCAGCGGACCAGGGAAATCGGCGTGCGCAAGGTGCTGGGGGCGTCGGTAGCGGGGATCGTCATGTTGCTGACGCGGGAGTTCACGAGGTGGGTGCTGCTGGCCAATCTGGTCTCCTGGCCGATTGCCTGGTACGCGATGAATCGGTGGCTGGAGGGATTTGCGTTTCGGGTCGAATTGGGATGGGCGACGTTTGCCCTGGCGGGAGGACTGGCGCTGGCGATTGCCTGGCTGACGGTGAGTTGGCAGGCGGTGCGGGCGGCGCTGAGCGATCCGATTGAAGCGCTTCGATACGAGTGAGAAAGGAAGAAGGATGTTAGCAAACTATTTGAAAGTCGCGTTTCGCAACTTGCTCAAGTCGAAAACCTACGCCCTGATCAACATTCTGGGGCTGGCGATCGGCATGGCCAGCTGCGTCCTGATCCTGCTCTACGTGCAGCACGAGTTGAGCTACGACCGGCAGCACGAGCGTGCAGATCGCATCTACCGGGTGTACCACGAATATCTCAGAGACGGTCAGGTCGAAAGTTATGCCAAGACGCCCGGTCCGCTGGCGGAATTCCTGGGAAACGCATATGCGCCGATAGAAGAGACGGTGCGCATGGTGCCAGTCGACAAGATCCTGATGAGCTGTGGCGATAAGCATTTCTACGAGGAGAGCCTGGTCCTGGCAGATCCCTCCATACTGGATGTTTTCTCCTTTCCACTCATTCGAGGGAATCCCGGAACGGCGCTGAAAGATCCCGGTTCGCTGCTGATCACCCAAACCGCGGCGGATAAGTATTTTGGCGATCAGAATCCCATCGGCAAAACCATTCGCGTGGATCGAAAGACCGATCTCACGGTGACGGGAATACTGAAAGAGATCCCGAGCAATTCGCATATTCCCTTTGATTTTCTGGCGTCGATGGCCAGTGTAGAGGCCATCTTTCACGATGGTTATCTGGACGACAAAAACAACACCTTTGCCTACACCTACGTACAACTCGGCAGGGATATCGATTCTGGAGTCATCCCCGATCTGCTTGCAGAGGCGGAAGAGAAGTACTTGGGGGGGACGTGGGGCGGCACCTACAAATTGCAACCGATCACCCGAATTCATCTCCATTCGGATCTGGGAGGAGAATACGAGCCTAACGGCAACATACGGAGTATCTACATAATGGCTGCCATTGCGCTCTCCGTTCTCTTCGTTGCCTGCATCAATTATGCCAATTTGGCCGTCGCGCTGTACAGCAAGCGTATGCGGGAGATCGGGCTTCGGAAAGTGATGGGATCGAATCGCATTCAGCTGGGGGTCATATTCCTGACCGAGTCTTTCGCGGTGGCCTTTGTCGCCCTTTTGTTCGCCATCACCCTCGTGGAAATGGCGATGCCGTGGTTTGCACAGTTCGTAGGTCGCTCGCTCGATTTTTCTTTGACCAACGGGCCGCTCATCTGCGGGTTGGCGATCCTGGTCGTCGCCGTGGGATTTCTCTCAGGTACTTATCCGGCGTTATTCGTGTCCAGACTGCAACCGGTAGACGTCCTGAAAAACCGATGGACGTGTGGCGGCGGCAAAGCGGGATTGCGCTACGGTCTGGTGCTCGTGCAGTTTGCAGTGTTTATCATCCTGATGATTGGGACTGTCACTATAGGCCGTCAGGTCCGGTACATCCAGAACAAGAATCTGGGTTTTATCAAAGATGGGCTTGTAGTGGTGCCGCTTGCCGACAAAAGCATGAGGCAGAAAACGGATCTGCTAAAGAGAGAGTTCCTGAGTAATCCGAACATTCGCTCTGCTGCCGCCACTTCGGACATGCCGGGTGTGATGCGCTGGGTCACCTCCGTCTCTTACGAGGGTTTTCCTCCCGATACCCAGACGCCCACCATGAGCTTCCTGAAGGTCGATGGCGACTTTATCGAGACTTTTTCGGTAGACGTGGTGCAGGGGCGCGACTTTTCGCAGGCCGGCCATCAGTACATCATCAACGAAGCTGCGGTGCGCAGCCTGGGATGGGAGGAGCCGCTGGGGAAGTGGTTTCGCTCCTATCACGGGGGAGAAGGGAACATCGTCGGCGTCATCGGGGATTTTCATTTCAAACCTCTGCACAACAGCATCGAGCCTCTGTTTTTGAGTCTGTCGGCCGGCCCGTTCGACTATCTCTCCGTGCGCGTGAATGCGGAAAATGTCCAGGAGACCCTTTCTTTTATGGAGGATACGTGGAAAAGACTGTCGCCGGACAGCCCATTCGATTTCTTCTTCTACGACTCTTTCTTCGATAAGCTGTATAAAAACGAGACTCAATTCGGCAGGATGACCCTCCTCTTTTCGGCATTGACCATCCTGATTGCCTGTAACGGATTGCTGGGACTGGCCTCTTTCACGGCGGAACAGCGCACCAAAGAGATCGGTATTCGCAAGGTGCTGGGAGCGTCTGTTGCCGAGATCGTATCCCTGCTTTCAAAAGATTTTTCCCGGTGGGTCGTTCTCGCCAATGTCATCGCCTGGCCCATAGCGTATTGGGCGATGAGCCAATGGCTGGAGCGCTTCGCTTACCGTGTCGATCTGGGATGGACTGTCTTTCTGGCCAGTGGAGGTGTGGCTTTGTTGGTCGCCTGGCTGGCGGTGGGGGGACAGGCAATGCGGGCGGCGTTGAGCGATCCGGTGGAGGCGCTGAGATATGAATGAGGATCGGAGAGTCCGAGCGCGAAAGGCATCACTGTCTGATCCAGCTATTCTGTATTCAATTCCAATTATGAGAGGATGAATGGAAGGCGATTCCGCGGTACGGCCGGTTCGTTGGGCCGTGCCTTTTTTTATCATTTGGACCGGTCAGGCGCTGTCGCTGGTCGGCACCCGGATCGGTCAGTTCGCCCTGGTCTGGTGGGTGACAGAGACGACCGGTTCGGCGACGATCCTGGCCACCGCAACGATGATGGCGATCCTGCCCGGGGTGCTGGGCGGGCCGTTTGCCGGGGCGCTGGTCGACCGCTGGAGTCGGCGTCGGGTGATGATCGTCGCCGACGGTTTTATCGCGCTGGTCGGAGCGTGGGTAGCCTATCTGTTCTGGAGCGGGACGATGGAGGTCTGGCATATCTACGTGGTGGTGGTGGCGCGCGCTGTCGGCGAGATCTTTCACGGCCCGGCGATGCAGGCCTCCACATCGCTGATGGTGCCGCAGGAGCATCTGCCGCGCGTGGCCGGTATCAATCAGACGCTATACGGAGGGTTGAACGTGGTGGCGCCTCCGCTGGGGGCGCTGCTGTTGAGCGTGCTGCCGATGCACGAGATCATGGCGATCGACGTGGTTACCGCCGGTTTTGCCATCTTGCCGCTCTTTTTCATTCACGTGCCGCAGCCGCAGAGAGAAGACGGTGGTGCGAGCGGGGTGCTGACCGACGTAAGGGAGGGGCTGCGCTATATCTGGCGATGGACTGGACTGCGGGGGCTGTGCGTGCTGGCGATGGTGCTCAACTTCATCGTCAGTCCGGCGGTTTTTTTGATGCCGATTCTGGTCACCCGGCACTTCGGCGGTGAGGCGCTTCAGCTGGGCTGGTTGAATTCAGCCTGGGGTGCGGGGTTGGTGTTGGGCGGACTGCTGTTAGGTACCTGGGGTGGTTTTAAACGGCGGGCGACGACAATGCTGGTCGGCATCATCGGACTCGGAGTCGGGCTGGTGGTGGTGGCGGCGACGCCGAGCGACCTTTTTCCGCTGGCGCTGGCCGGGTTGTTTTTCGGGGCGGTGATGAATGCGCTGTGCAACGGGTCGGCTATGGCGCTGATGCAGCAGGTAGTGGCACCTCAGATTCAGGGACGGGTGTTCACGGTGGTGGGCAGTCTGTGCGGAGGGATGATGCCGCTGAGCATGGCTATCGCCGGGCCGTTAGCCGATCAAGTCGGTATTCGCTGGCTGTTTTTGGTGGGGGGCGCGGCGCAGATTCTGATGGGACTGGGCGCCTTCCGAGTGCGGTCGATAATGGGGATTGAAAGTCAGGTTGGAGCAGGTTTTCAGAAAGGTGAGGTTGGTGGCCAGGCTGGTGATTGAAGATGAGGTTTGGGAACGGTAGGTAAGAAGATACGAGAAAGGCAGGGTCAGAACTTGGGCTGGAGGCCGGCCTGCTTACATAGTTCGTTGGCCGTAATGCGGTCGATGGTGCGATGCCTTTTGACGGGCACTACTTTGGTGCCGTTGGTGTAGATCGAATGGTTGCCGCCCTCGCGTAGCAGGTAAAATTCGTTTTCCTCAAAATACCTGACCAGATCGCGGCGCTTGACCGACATTCAGGCCTCGATGACGAGTTGTTCGGTAGTATGTCTGGGCTCGGGGATCGGTTTTTGCAGCTGGCGGTAGGCCAGGATCATTTGGTGCAGGGCGTCGAAAAGGGATTCGCGGCACTCTTCGATGGTTTTTCCCTCGGTAATCACTTCCGGCCAGTCCAGCAGGCTACCCATGTACCCCGAAGGGATGGGGACGTAAGTAGCAGTGTAGTGTTTTATCGTCCTGTTTTCCATTTTGCACCTCCGTTAGCACTGCTTCTACGGGGAATGTAGACAGGAAGCGAATCGGCGTCAATCGATCCGGTGATTCGCACATAGGAGAAATCGCTCTTTTCGAGGGAGAGAGGATATGCTGCGCAACTATTTGAAAATCGCCGTGCGCAACTTGATGCGTCACAAACTCCACTCGCTGATCAATATCTCCGGTCTGGCCATCGGCATGGCCTGCTGCGTCCTGATTATGGTGTTTCTCCAGGACGAGTTGAGCTACGACAAATTTCACGAAAATGTCGAGCGTATCTTCCTGGTCACCGAAGAGCGGGGGGCGGAGGCGCGCATCCATCGGAGCTGGGCCTCCTCTGTATCCCTGGCCGGCTCCCTATCTGAGAACTTCCCCGAAGTGATCCAGGCAACATCGATCAAAGAGATAAGAGAAAAATATCTGATCAGGTATGGTGACAGGAGCTTCCGCGAGGATGGAATCATATTCGCCGATGAGCACATCTTTGAGATATTATCCTTTCCCTTTCTCAGCGGCGATCCGGCGACCGCTCTCAGCGATCCCTCTTCCATCGTGATAACCCGGAGCGTGGCGGAAAAGTATTTTGGCACCGAAGATCCGCTGGGCAAAGTGCTGCATGTCAATAACAGGGACTTCGTCGCCGATTTCAGGGTTACTGCCGTGGTCGAAGAGTTGCCGCGCAATTCCCACATTCGACCGGACTATCTCCTCTCCTTTGCCTACGCCAGGGATGATCCGCGGTTTGATTTCTGCTACACTCTGGTCCTGCTCGACGAGGGAGTTTCTCCGGAGGAATTGGAAGGGCCGTTGACCGAGGTGGCTGGCGCATTGCCCGCTGTGCAACGATTTCTGGCGCAGGCGAATCAGACCGTTTACAGGATTCGCCTGGAAGCACTGGGAGATGTGCACATGCGCTACAATCCCCGGATTCTGTACCTCTACGTGTTTGCGGGTATCGCCCTGGTGATTTTGCTGCTGGCCTGCGTCAACTACACCAACCTGGCTACGGCTCAGGCGGTTGGTCGCGCCAGGGAGGTGGGGGTGCGCAAGGTAGTGGGCGCGCTGCGGGGGCAGTTATTGGGGCAGTTTTTGAGCGAGTCATTGCTCCTCTCTTTTTTCGCTCTGGTGTTGGCGGTAGTCCTGGTGGAGGGCTTTTTGCCCGTGTTCAACGATTTTCTGGGCATCGAATTGAGTATGCGCTGGCAGAGCGATGGCCGGCTCTGGCTGGGATTGGCAGGTGTCGCCTTCGTCACGGGCATCATCGCCGGTGGCTATCCGGCTCTGCTTCTCTCCACCTTTCGTCCGGTGCAGGTGCTGAAAGGAAGGCTGCAACTGGGCACCAGGGGAGCGTATCTGCGCAAGGGACTGGTCGTCTTCCAGTTCGTCATCTCCAGTCTGCTGATTCTGGTGGTGGCGACGATGTACTATCAGATGAACTACGTGCGCAGCAAGGGGCTGGGTTTCGACGAGGAGCAGGTGGTGGTTTTGCCGCTGCCGGGAATCACAACCGACAAAATTATCGGCAAGAATATTATAAATGGAATCCGCAGGCCTGCGTACAAGCGCCTGTTCTTCGCCTCCGGCGCATCGCTGCGGACGGCCAAGCGCGAGTTGCTCACGGACTCTCGCATAGCTGGGGTCACAGTTGCGCAGATGCTTCCCGGTCAGGATGGCGGCAGAACGTATGAGCAAGCTTACTACGGCGCGGAAGAGCAGCGGGTGCGGCTGACCGTTCTGAACGTCGATCCCGATTTCCTCGGCGTGCTGGGGGTTCCCCTGGTCGCGGGACGAGATATCGGCGAAGAAGATCGGCCGGTCGTGGGCCAGCTCGATCCGACCTTCAAGGAGAACGTGGTGCTCAACGAATCCGCAGCGCGTGCCCTGGGTTGGGAGGATCCGGTCGGCCGACAGCTGTGGCACGATCCCGATGGCAGGCTCGATCCCGAGACCGGGAAAGTGAGGGTAGAGGAGGGGAAGGTCGGTGGTCCGATAGTGGTGGGCGTGGTCGCGGATTTCCATTTCCAATCTCTGCGCCAGCCGATTGGACCGCTGGTTATCAAGCCGCTATTCGAGGGTTCTATGCCGGTCTACAACGATTGCTATCTGCTGTTGCGTATCGCGCCTGGAGAGGTGCAGGGGGCGCTGCGTTTCCTGGAGGAGAAGTGGCGCGAGCTGGCTCCGGAACAGCCGTTCGAGTTTTCCTTCCTCGACGAGGAGATCCAGGTTCCGGGGGTTCAGGCGGCATAGATGACCTGTCCTTCCTCGAGAGCCTTGTGAATCACCATACCGTCGGAATCTTTGTATTGCTCGATATCGTCTTCTGTAGCGACGACGATATCCACGGCGAAACCCAGCCCGATGAGGTGGCGATAGATCTTCTGCGCGGTTTTCCGACGGTGTTTGCCGGTGGAAACAACGACGAGCAGATCCAGATCGCTTTCAGGGCCCAGTTCGTCGCGCGCCGCCGAGCCGAAGACGATTATTTTCTGCGGCTCGGCTACCTCGACTATGCGGCGCACCGCTTCATCCCGCACTTTTTCAATCGAGACTGTCTCCATATTCGTGTTTCCCACAAAGAGTCTTTAGCGAAGATTGTGCAAAAGTGCGGCCGAGGGTACGAGCGCCTGCTGTCATTGGGACGCCCATCTCGATCAATCCCACTCGCAGCGTAAAGTCGGCTCATACAATGATATTGAGATTCAGGAGGGCTATCAACCCGTGGGCTGTCCGCTGGCGAACACCCGTGTAACGCCAGCGGACACTTTTTTATTGAGTTGTTTTCCTATTTTTGGGATAAGGGTTTAATTTTCATCCACTTGGAACACTGGCTCATGCTTTGCTGTGATCGTTTCAAATATGGCCGGGAGCGGCATTCTCGGCCCGCATTTTTTCGATGGCCTCCTGTGGGATGCGCTCTGCCGCGCTTTCTGGACGATCTCTTTGAGCCGACTGCGGCGTTTCTGGTTGAGGGCCTGATCCAGTTTGTTGAGTTCTGTAGAATCCAATCTCCGATGGCCTCACAAAGCTGGTCGATCGAGGAGTTGGGCCTGGGCATTTTCGTTTTCTCACGGAAATTGGGGAAACGCAAACTGACGGCCGATTCTGGCTGGGGTTGGCAGGGATCGCGCTCTTCACGGGTGTAATCGCCGGCGGCTATCCGGCTTTGTTCCTCTCCACTTTCCGTCCGGTGCAGGTGTTGAAAGGTCGGCTGCGCCTGGGCACCAGAGGCTCCTATCTACGCAAGGGGCTGGTAATCTTCCAGTTCACCATTTCCAGTCTGTTGATTCTGGTGGTGGCGACCATGTATTATCAGATGAACTACGTGCGCAGTAAAGGGATGGGTTTCGACAAGGAACAGGTGGTGGTCCTGTCGCTGCAGGGGGTCACCACCGACCGGGTTGCGGGCAATCGGACATTTAATGGAATCGCCATGACGGTGTACTATCGCCAGTTCTTTGCCTCCGGCGCATCGTTAGAGACGGCAAAACGTGAACTGCTCACAGATTCTCGCATTGCCGGGGTCGCAGTTGCGGCGGCGCTTCCTGGTCAGGATCGCGGGACGTATGGACAGGAATACTACGGCGCGGAAGAGCGGCGGGTGCGGCTATTGAATCTGAGCGTCGATCCCGATTTCATCGATGTGTTAGGGATTCCCCTGCTTGCGGGGCGAGATATCGGCGAAGCGGATCGGCGGGATCTAACCCAGTTCGATCCGGCCTTCGAAGAGCGCGTGGTGATCAACGAATCCGCAGCGCGCGCTCTGGGTTGGGAGGATCCGGTCGGCCGGCAGCTATGGCGCGACCATCACCGCATGCACAATCCCGAAACCGGGGAGGTGACGGTGAAGGAAGGGCCGGTCGGCGGGCCGGTAATTGTAGGCGTGGTCGCGGATTTCCACTTCCAATCCCTGCGCCAGCCGATTGAACCGCTGGCGATCAACCCGTTGGCCCAATTCCAGAGATACACCGACGGCAGTGGCTACCTTCTGGTGCGTATTGCGTCTGGAGAAGTGCAGGGGGCGCTGGGCTTCCTGGAGGAGAAGTGGCGGGAGTTGGCGCCGGAACAGCCGTTCGAGTTTTCCTTCCTCGACGAAGAGATCGAGCGACAGTATCAGACCGAGACGCGCCTGCTGCAGGCGCTGGGTCTCTTTTCGGCGCTGGCCATTTTCATCGCCTGCCTGGGTCTGTTCGGGCTGGTGTCGTTTATGGCGGAGGCGCGCACCAAGGAGATTGGCATCCGCAAAGTGCTGGGTGCATCGACGACTCATATCACAACCCTGCTGGCGAAGGATTTCGTCAAGCTGGTGATTGCCGCCCATCTGATATCCTGGCCGCTCGCCTATTTCGCGCTGTGCTGGTGGCTGCAGAACTTTGCGTATCGGATCGATCTGGGGAGCTGGATATTCCTTTTGTGCGGAGGGGTGACCCTGGTTATTGCATTGGCGACGGTGGGTGGCAGGGCGGTCCGAGCGGCGCTGGCCAATCCGGTCGAGGCACTGAGATACGAGTGAATGGTGGATTTCTACCAGATTGTCTGAATGGATTTCGCTTTGCGCAGATTCTCGTCGGCGGTTACGAGCGGAACTCCTGCTGTGATCGCGGTGGCGGCGATGAGCCGGTCGGCGGGATCGTTGTTCACTTCTGCGGGCAACTGCGTGGAAAGGTCGGCGATTTCGGGAGATATCCCGCGAAAGATGTATCTGTTTGAGGCTTTCACCAGATGGATGAAACTCAGATAGTTCGTTTCGACGGAGATTCTCTTTTTGCGAATCAGCATGGCGATCTCCCAGAGGGAAATCTCACAGAAGATGATCCCATCGGTCTCATTGGCGCGTGCGATAGTCTCCACAGCCCTGGCAGAAAGGGACTCGGGTTGCAGCGCATCCCAGATGATCACGTGGGTATCCACGATGATCATTGCATGGCCTCCCATTCCTCTCCGGTGGGAGACAGGACATCCTCAACAACGGCTGTTTTGCGGAGTTCTTTTAGCAGTTCTCTCGCCTTTCCCAGCGGATTTTCAGGAGGGATGAGATGGGCCATTTCACGCCCCCGGGAGGTTATGGTGATACTGGCACCTGATTCGATGCGTTTTAGAACCTGCATGAGATTGGCACGGAGCTCACTTACGGGGATTGTCTCCACGGTTTTATCCTCCGATAGAATGGATTGTACATAGTAATTGTACAACTCCTTTTTTGAATGTCAAGTTCCTGCTGAGATACGAATGAAAGGAACGAGTTAATGCTGAGGAGTTACCTGATAGCAGCCTGGAGGAATCTGCTGCGGCAAAAGGTCTATTCGACGATCAATATCTCCGGCCTGGCCATCGGGATCGCGTTCTGTATTCTGAGGCTGGGCTAAGGTTCTGCCTGGCCGATACTCTGCGGTTTGGCGCTGCTGGTGGTTGATGCAGACATGACTGGGTGCTTCCGGAGGGTTCTCCGCTATTTATTTAAGGATGGCGGCGGCTGTGGTGGAATAAAAGCAGGTGTCGGAAAGTAAGGACAAAGATGTCTCTACAGTTACGTATTCCCGGTTCGGTAGCTCGGGCTATTCGCTTGCCGGAAGATCGCAAGGAACGGGAACTTTTGGAGGAATTGGCCATTACTCTCTATGCCCAGGGGCTTCTGTCGCTGGGTAAGGCCAGAGAGTTAGCTGGTATGGGGAAGTACGATTTCAGCCGATTGTTGGGAAGGAAAGATATTTCTCGTCACTATGGCCGGGAGGAACTTGACGACGATCTGCGCTATGCCCGTGGTGAGTAATACTTCTCCGATCTTGAACCTGGCGATCATCGATCGTCTCTCCCTACTCCGCGAGCAGTTCGGTGAGATATACATTCCGTCAGCCGTTCTGGAGGAATTGCGCGAAAAAGCTGGTTTCTACGTTGGAGCAGAGATATTGGCCGATCTGATAAGGGAAAGTGGAGAAAGTCCGGATAATTCCGGGTGAATGACGGTTTCCTCCGATCTGCTACATACTGTCCGCTGGCGTGCATCACTGTATCGCCAGCGGACAGTTTTTTTGCCTTATTTTTTCTCTTTTGTGGGTAAAGCGTTGATTTTTAGTGGTTTGAAATTCTGGCGTATATGTTGCTTTGTTTCAAGTGATGTAATCGTTAGTATGTGCGGATAGGTGGGTAGATGAATAGATCTCGATGTGTTCTCTCTGCTGGCTATTTGCGCGACCTGTCTGGACGCATTGAGATACGAGTGAGAGGAATATATGATGCTGAGGAACTACCTGATCGTCGCAGGGCGGAACCTGCTGCGATACAAGGTGTACAGCTGCATCAATATCTGCGGCCTGGCGCTGGCCATCGGCTGCTGTTTGCTGATCTTCCTCTTCGTTTGGAACGAGTGGACCTACGACGCCTTCCACGAAAAGGCAGACCGAATTTTCCGGGTGTACGAGGTAGACAAAACCGGCCTGGTCGGCCAAGTCTCAGCTCAGATCGATATATCCATCGGACCGATTTTGGAGGAGCACTGCGCCGGCATCGGTCAGGCGGTTCGGATGGTGACCGACTACGATATCGTCGATTTCGAAGGAAAGCGGCTGAAGGAGAGACAGCTCTTCGCCGATCCGGAGATATTGACCGTGTTCTCATTCCCTCTGCTCGAAGGGGACCCCACCACCGCGCTCAAATTTTCATACTCCGTCGTCCTTACCCAGGAGACGGCGAAGCGGTACTTCGGCTCCGAGAATCCCCTGGGCAAGACCATCGCCATTCCGTTCTTCTATAACGAGGAATTCTACGATTGTACCGTCACCGGCATAGCGGAGAACATTCCCAAGAATTCGAGTATACAATTCGATTTCCTGCTGCCCTACAAAGCAATCAAGAACGTGTACTCAAACATTAGCCGATGGGGTATGCGGAGTCTCTTTGTCCAACTGGGGGACGGAGTCGAAAGAGAGAATTTTGAAGCTCAACTCCCCATCTTTGTCAAAGAGCAATTGGAGGCAGATACGGCCATCTACGGTTCTCTCCATTTGCAGCCTCTTCTGGAGATGCACTTCGGCCGCATGGCGTCTACGGCGAGATTGTTCGGGGGCCTGAAGGGAAACGCTGACTATCCGTACATCCTCCTGGGCATCGGTTTTTTGATCGTCGTCCTGGTTATCGCCAATTTCTCCAATCTGGCTATCGCCGGCGTTTCCACTCGTTCGAGCGAAATCGGCGTGCGCAGAATGCTGGGTGCCGACCGCAGTCAACTGATGCGGCAGTTCTGGATGGAGGCGATTCTGACGAGTCTGGTGGCGCTGGTTTTTGGACTCGTTCTGGCGGAGCTCTCCCTACCTGCCTTCAATGCCCTGGTGCAAAGGAACCTGGAGATCTCCTACACCCGTTTCCATTCCCTGGCTGCCATACTGATCCTGCCGTTGTCCATCGGCCTGATCGCCGGCAGCTTTCCGGCGGTGTTTCTTTCGAGCCTGCAGCCCGTGAGTATAGTGAGAAATACGCTGAAGATAGGTGGGAAGAATGCGTTCAGTCGGGGGCTGATCGCACTGCAATTCTCCCTGTGCATCTTTCTGGTAATTACTACCCTGTGCATGACGCGGCAACTGGACTATCTGAAGAGCAAGAATCTGGGCATGGATGCGGAGCAACTGATCAGCCTTCATCTTCCCGAGACCGGACTACTCGCGCTCTACAAAAACGAACTGGCAGGATACGAAAGTATAGTCGGTATCGCTGGATCACGGCACCAAGTAGGGCCGGGACGCGGTTCTGCTCCACATAATTTGACTATCGACGGTCGGGAAATAAAGGTCTGCAGGTTCTGGGTGGACTACGACTATCTGGAGACGGTGGGCGTCGAGTTGGTCGCGGGCAGGAATTTTGCCAGAGAATTTCCTTCGGATGCGGCGGATGCGGTCATCATCAACCAGGCGCTGGCCAACCAGCTGGGCTGGGACGACCCTGTGGGCAGAGAATTGGTAGACTTCAACGATCCAGGACAGAAGCGTTTCAGGGTCATCGGCGTGGTGGAGGATTTCCACTTCGACTCTCTGCGCCATCCTGTTGCCCCGGCCGTTCTGCATCTTCCCGCATCAGAAGAACCAGACTATGGCTACATAGTGGTAAAAGTTCGTCCCGGCCATATCCCGGCCGCCATGAAGTTGCTGAAAGAGACCTGGGATCGACTTACCCCCGGTGAAGTATTCCGCTATAAGTTCGTCGATGAGGAGTTCGATGCGCTCTATCGGGAGGAGGAGCGCTGGGAACGGATCATCCGCTTTGCCGCCGGGTTCGCCATGCTCATCGCCTGCCTGGGAACGCTCGGGCTGGTTTCGCTGGCCGTGACCCGGCGCACCAAGGAGATCGGCATTCGCAAGGTGCTGGGCGCGTCTGCCGGGAATGTCGTGATGCTGCTGTCGCGGGAGTTCGCCTACCTGGTACTGGCGGCCAATCTGGTCGCCTGGCCGCTGGCGTACTGGGCTACGCACCGCTGGCTGGAAGATTTTGCCTACCGCATCGATCTGGGGCCGGCGATGTTCGCGCTGGGAGGGTTATCGACTCTGGGGGTTGTACTGCTGACGGTGAGTTCGCAGGCGATAAAGGCGGCGCTGGCCAATCCGGTTGAGGCGCTGAGATACGAATGAAAGGAACGAGTTCATGCTGAGGAATTATCTGGTTACCGCCTGGAGGAATCTGCTGCGCAATCGGGTTTACAGCGCGGTCAATATTCTTGGGCTGGCCCTGGCTCTGTGCTGTGGGTTGCTGGTCTTCCAGTTCGTCTGGCACGAGTTGAATTTCGACAGTTTCCACGAGAAGGGAGACCGGGTCCATCTGGTGTACCAGCACGATCGGCGGGGTGCGGACACGCCGCTTGCCTACCACACGATGTTGTCCGACGCCAAGCGGGAAGCGTTGGCGGCGAACTATCCGGAGATTATCCGCACGGCAAAGGTGACGTGGATTCAGCCACAGGTCGGGCGGGAGGAACGACTTTTCGAGCAGAAGGGGGTGGCGGTCGATCCCTCCTTTCTCGAGATGTTTTCTTTTTCGCTGCTGCAGGGGGATGCCGGAGCAGCACTGGCGTCGCCGCATGGAGTTGTACTCACCGAAAGGGTAGTCCACCAGCTCTGGGGAGATGCCGATCCGATGGGTCAGGTCGTCTCGGTGCAGGTGGATGACGCGCCTGGCGAGTTCACGGTGACCGGCGTGCTGCGGGATGTGCCCGAGAATTCGAGCCTGCGCTTCGATGTGCTCCTGTCGCACGAGGGGTTGGCGGCGGCAGGATCGGATGTACCCGGGAGTTTTTCTATCCGGAGTCGCACGAATTGCACCTTTGTAGAGCTGACGGAGCAGGCGACGGCGGCGGAACTCGAGGCGCGGTTTCCCGCGCTGATAAGAGAGGATGAGGGGGCCAATGTGAGCATACATCTGGCGCCTGTGGAGCAACTGCACTTCTTTTCTCGGAGAATTTTCGGCGCCGAGTTGAAGGACAGGGGCAAGCCGGCATATGTGTACACCCTTTTCGGAATCGGCCTGCTGGTGCTGGTCGTGGCCTGTATCAACTTCGCCAACCTGGCACTCGGCCGAGCCTCGATGCGGGCCCGGGAGATCGGGGTGCGCAAGGTGGTAGGCGCCGGGCGCGGAGATTTGATGCGGCAGTTCTGGGGGGAGGCGGTGTTGCTGAGTCTGTTCGCCCTGGGGTTGGGACTGGCGCTGGCCGAACTGCTGCTGCCGTTATTCAACGATCTGGTCGAGCGTTCCCTGGAACTGGATTTGACCCGGCCGGCGACGTTGCTGGCCGCTCTGGGGCTGACACTACTGGTGGGGACGATGGCCAGCGCCTATCCGGCCGTGGTGCTGTCGAGGCTGCGGCCGGTTGCTGCGCTCGGGCGGGTGCCGCAGATCGGCGGTCGGAGCAGTTTCAGCCGCGGCCTGATCGTGTTGCAGTTCGCGCTGTCGATCCTTCTGGTGGTCTGCACGCTGGGGATGGGACGGCAGCTCGATTACATGCGGATCAAGGAGCTGGGTTTCGACGGGGATCAGGTAATTCTGGTTTGGCTGCCGCCACCCACTGCTGGGAATGATATGATAGTGAGGTCGACAGGGGGCAACTCAGCGCTGGAGATTTTCAAAAACGAGCTGGCCGTCCACCCAAAGCGGGTGCTCGGGTGTGCCGGAGCCATGCCGGCGCCGGGAGCGGGAGGGGCGCGGACCAGCTGGAAATTCGGAGAGAAAAAGGAGCGCTGCGGGCTGTTCCAGGTGGACTACGGATTTATCGAGACGCTCGGTTTGAAGCTGTTGGCCGGGCGGGATTTCAGTCCGGAATTCGCCACGGATGCGGATGAAGCGGTGATCGTCAACCAGACCCTGGCGAATGCTCTGAATGTGGACGATCCGGTGGGACGGGAACTGATAGAGGCCAGTGACTGGGGGCCGGAGAAGAGATTGCGCATCATCGGCGTGGTGAACGACTTCCACTACGCCTCCATGCACAAGGAGATCGGGCCGGTGATGCTGCGACTCGGCGGTCTCATGCAAGTCCAGGCCCTGGTTCGTCTCGACGCCGATAACATACCGGCGGCCCTGGAGGTGGCGAGGAAGGCCTGGGGGAAGGCGGTGCCCGATCGGGAGTTCCGCTACGACTTCCTGGACGACCGCTTTGCCGGTATGTACCGGCAGGAAGAGCGCTGGGGATGGATCGTGCGCGCGGCGGCCGGTTTCGCCCTGTTGATCGCCTGTCTGGGGCTGTTCGGGCTGGTGGTGCTGATCACCGGACAGCGGACCAAGGAGATCGGCATCCGCCGGGTGCTGGGCGCGTCGGCGCGGCAGATTGTCGGTCTGCTGACCCGGGAATTTACCGGTCTGGTGGTAGTCGCCAATCTGGTGGCCTGGCCGGTGGCCTATTTTGCGATGGGGCGTTGGCTGGAGGGTTTCGCCTATCGGATCGAGCTGGGGGTGGGATTGTTCCTGCTGGGCGGTCTGCTGGCTCTGGGGATCGCCTGGCTGACGGTGAGCTGGCAGGCGGTGCGGGCGGCGCTGGCCAATCCGGTGGAGGCGCTGAGATACGAGTGAATGGTCGGTTATAGAGAAGGCGTTGTCGCACGAAAAATCTAAAAAGCGGCCCTTCTCTACTGCCGTCCCTTACCCCAGCACCTCTCCCGCCGCCTGGAAATGGGCCGGCGTCATGGCACCGTAGGAGAACAGGGCCACACCATCCGCTCCAGAATCCAGTGAACCCTCGATCACCCGGGGCAGTTCATCCGGCTCCAGGCGGGGGATGAAGAGCCCCGCGTGGAGCGATACGCGATCCGGCAGCGCGGCCACTCCTTCGCGCACGGCCTCGGGGACCCAGGATGGCGGCTGGTCGTAGTAGTAATGGTAGATCATCGGCAGCACGGCATCCAGATCCCACTGATCCCATTCCTGGCGCACATACTGGCGCGCCAGAGAGGGGGTGGCGAACACGGCGGCGGTGATGTGCTTGCCCCGTGCCCGCGCGGTCGCGGCGGTGGCCGCCACGGTCTCACGTACGCTGCGCCAGCGGAAGCGCACCCACTCTTCGTCACTTGCGGGATCGTCCAGTTCGAGAGGATCGCGTCCGGTCTGCTGCGAGAAGGCCTGGCGGCAGACAGGACAGTAGCAGAAGTCGTATTCGGGCAGTTCTCGATCCTGCACCAGACCGTACTTGGGCCGTAGCCCCACGGGCAGGATCACATCGGGATGCCGGATGTAGTCCAGGTGTATGCCCATCAGGCCGTCGTATTGCGCCAGCTCGTCAACTATACTGCACAAAAAGCCGCGCACGTCGCGACGTGTGGGACACAACCACTGGTACGAAGGAATGTACGGCGGCTGATCGCGGGAGGAATCGCCATTGCGGCTGACGCTGTACCAGTCGGCGTGCTCGGCGACGATACTCGGCAGGTTGCAGCGCAGGGCCACGATCCAGGCGTGCAGTTCCATACCCTCTCTGGCGGCCAGGGGCAACAGTTGCTCCAGCACCTCGCTATCCACCGGCAGATAGCGACTTCCGTACAGGGCCCGGCGACCGTCAGCGACCAGAACCATTGCGGTGTCCAGACCGGCGGCGCGCATTCTACCCAATTGCTGTCGCCAGGTTTCTGCTCCTTCTGTCCGTTGTGGATGCATCCAGATGCAGTTTCTCACAGGTTACCTTTCTTTTCGGCTATAACTCATCCCATGGAAGGGCCGTAACCCGGGCGGACAACTGCTGCCTCTGCGGCGCGCGGCAGACGACGAAGCCTCTGTGGCTGCGGTCCTCGTGCAGGCTGATGAATTTTTCGACGTGGCGCCCGTCTGTCGGCCTGGGGCGGTCACTCCACTTGATCTCGACCGGGATCAGTTCGTCGGGGGTTTCCACGATAATATCCACCTCCGCGCCGGCCCTTGTGCGCCAGGTCGATAGACCGAAGCCCCGGCCGAGATACAGGCAGCGGTAGTACAGCTCGGTCATCACCCACTGTTCGAAGATATGTCCCGCGTCCATGCTGAGGAGGCTTTCACTGGCGGGTAAACCGGCCAGCACGTGCCGCACGCCGATATCGAAAAAGAGGAAGCGCGGTGCGGTCATCACTTTTTTCCGCCCGGTTGCGAAGGGGCCGATGCGCATTCCTATAAAGGTGTCCTCCAGAACCTGGTAGAAGTTTCTCAGGGTATTGACTGCCACGCCGATGGCGTCGGCCATCTTTGCGTAGTTCACGGCCTGCCCCGCTTCCAGGGCTGCCAGTCGCAGAAAGCGAGCGAAGGCACCCATATCGCGGACGATGTTTTCCTGGCGGATTTCGTTCTCGATGTATAGATCGACGTAGGTTTCCAGGGTTTGTTGCCAGGATGACAGTTCCTCGCCGTAGAAGCCCGGCAGGTTGCCGTGGAGCAGGTAGCTTTCCAGGGAGCGGCGAGGGAAGGTTGGACCGGTTGGCATGTCCAGAGGCAGCAGGGAGGTTGGGCGCTGCTCTGCCTGCAGGGTCGGCGAGAGAATGTGCTGATGGGAGCGGCCCGGTAGGAGGTTGGCCGACCCTCGGCGCAGCTGTCGGGCCGAGCTTCCGGTGAGTAGAAACAGGTAGCGCTCTGGATCTTCGTCATACAGAAGCTGTATATCGTCCAGCAGAGCGGGCACCTTCTGGATTTCGTCGATGAAGACCGCGTCGATATCGGTCCGGCCCTGCAATTCTCGGAGCAGCAGGCCTTCGTCGGTCTCGTAGCGGCGGCGCAGACGTCTGTCCTGCAGGTTCAGGTTAAAGCAGTTGAAAGACTGTGTCAGCTCCCGCAGCAGAGTGGTTTTCCCGGTCTGGCGGGCTCCGAAGAGCAGGCCGATTTTTTTTGGGCGATCCCGAACAGGATTGAATTTATCGGCCAAAATACGCTGAAAATAGGGCATTTCGATTATTTTATTGCATATTTTACAGGTTTATTTGCAGTGGCATGATTAATATAACAGGTTTGAAGGGGACGACAAGCACAATTTGCGCCTCTCTTACTCCCGCCGGTCTACGTAGAATCGCGACTGGTCCCGGTAGCCGGTGGCATCCACCACTTCCAGGGTGTGCCAGCCCCGGTCTACGGTCGCGGCTCGGGTGTGGTGGCTGCGGGTGTTGCCGATGAAGCGGTCGTCCAGATACCAGAACAGATTGGGGTCGGCGTTGCGGTGGGCAACGCGCATGACCAGTTGCTGGCGGTTGCCATCCAGGTCGCGGGGTAGCCAGAGGCGGGCGTTCTCTCGGGGGTAGGTGATCTGCAGGGGGTGGGTATCGTCCTGCACCGGGCAAGCGGGATTGTGCGGAGGCAGGCGGTCGCCGAATCGGCCGCGCATATGCTGTGCCACTTCGGCCGGGAAGTCCAGGCGATGAACGGGATGGTGGTCGCCCGGTTCCCAGCAGAGCGAGCAGACCTGATGTGTCTCGTCTTCGGAAACCTGAACAGTGCGGTGGTAAGGACAGACCGGAAGCGGCTTCATGTGCCGGGGTGCATCCGCTTCCACTTTTATCTCGCAGTGAGGGCCCGCCAGAAAACCGGTATCTCGACAGATTTCTGCGTAAACCAGATCCTCATCTGCTCGGGTGAACCATCTGTTTTCGGCGTCCCGAGGCAGGGCGTTGAAGATGTCGAAGAGCAGTGGCCCGGCGCTGCGCGCTCCTCCCAGCTGGGCGTTTCCCTCGCCGTCGAAGTTGCCGACCCACACCGCGATGGTCCACTGTGGATTCACCCCTACGGCCCAGGCGTCGCGCTGGCCGTAGCTGGTGCCGGTCTTCCAGGCCAATGGCCAGCGGTCCTGATACTGTTGCCAGTAGTATTCGGCGCCCGGACGGTGCACCTGGCGCAGCATCTCCAGAGTTAGATAGCAGGCCCCGGGGCTTATCGATCGGGTCTCCTGCCGATCTACGGGATTTTCTGTCAGCACCTGCAAAGGGGTGAAACGGCCGCCTCTGGCCAGACTGCGATACAGAGAGGCCATCTCCCACAGAGTCACCTCGGCTCCGCCGATGATCAGCGGCAGACCGTACTCGTCGGCGCGGCGGAACAGGGTGCTCAGACCGGCCTCCTGGAGGAACAGGTAGAACGGGTATAGTCCGTAGGCGTTGAGCAAACGGACGGCCGGCACGTTCAGGGAGTGGATGAGTGCTTCCCGGACCGGCACCAGGCCGGTATAGTTGCGGTTTGCATTGTGCGGTGCAAAGGCGCCGTAGTAGGTGGGCACGTCGTGGATCAGGGTCTGCGGTAGCACCAATCCTTCGTCCATAGACAGGGCATACAGAAACGGCTTGAGCAGAGAGCCGGAGGAGCGCGGTGCCCGCACCCCGTCCACTTGTCCCTGGGTCTCGATGTCGAAAAAGTTCTGCGAACCGATGTACGCCCGCACCAGGCCGCTCTCTGTTTCGGCCGCCAGTACAGCGGCGTTGTGGATTCCCTGGCGCTGCAGGTAGTCGAGATGCTGGCGGACCAGTTCCTCCAGCCGCTGTTGCAGTGGACGCTTCAGTGTCGTCGAGACCCAGTCTCCGCGCTCCGGCCGAAGTGTGCGAGCCAGGTGCGGTGCGTGCAGGGGGAAAGGGCGGACGCGATTGGGGATCGGTTCCAGTCTGGCCAGCCGGAGAGTCTCCACGTCCAGATATCCCGCATGGTGCAGTCTGCGGAGGAGTTGGTCGCGACGGATTTGCAATCTGGTGGTATCGGTCAGGGGCGAAATGAGGCCGGGGGCATTGGGCAACACGGCCAGGGTGGCCGCCTCTCCCCAGGTGAGCTGATCCGGCGATTTGCCGAAGTAGCGCAGCGCGGCTGCCTGGTAGCCGACGATATTGCCCCCGTACGGGGCGTGATCGAGATACAGGCGGAGGATCTCTTCCTTGGTGTAGCGCAGCTCCACGCGCAGAGCCTTGCCCATCTCCAGCAGCTTGTTGGTCAGCGTGCGCGGTTTGGGCTGCGCCAGTCGGGTCACCTGCATGGTGAGGGTGCTGGCGCCGCTGACGACCCGACCGGACGAGAGGGTCTGCCACACTGCTCGCGCCAAAGCCAGGGGGTCGATGCCCGGGTGGGAGAGAAAACGGCGGTCCTCGAAGCAGAGCACTGCTCGCTCCAGTTTGGCGGGGATGGTCAGATCGGCCCGGGGCGGCAGATGCCACTGCTGTCGTTGATTGAGGAAGACGCGGAGGATTTGGCCATCCGCGTCCGCTACCACAGTGCTGTAGTCGTCTGGAAACAGCGGTTTGGACAGGGGTAGAGCCAGGTAGATCGCGAACAGGAGGAAGGGAATCCCCAGCAGTTTATAGAGTCGGATCGACATGGGTATTCGATATGTTTTTTGTCTCGGAATAGCTCTGACCAGCCCTGGAAGGCTGGCGTCCCATGGTGGTTGGAATTCACTGTATTAGTGAATCGATACAGTGGTACAGTCTTTTTTATTTTCCTACTTCCTGCTCTCCACGACCACTCTGCCGCCGGTTCGGCTGGCGCGGAAGTCGCGATTGTACATCGCTTCGACCCGGGTGGATGGGAGGGTGAATTCACCGACGGTAACTGCGCTGAGCTCGACGACGAAATCCAGCGTCGTTCGGTGATCCAGCTCGAAAAACCAGATTACCCGGTCGTCTCTCAGATCCAGATATTCCTCCCGCCCCGTCTTCCAGCGCCGCATCCATTCGGGCCGCTGCCTGCCGCTCAGGCGGGCGTTCTCGATCTCCCAGCCGGCCGGCAGTATCTGCATCAGCGCCACTTCCTCCACCCGGCGCGTCGCACTGGTGTTGGCCACCCGGAAGTGCGCCCAGAAGGTGGTTCCCTGTTTCAGTTTTTTCGGGTCCAGGGGCATGCCGTTTTCGTCCAGCCATTTGACTTCCAGGGAGAGGTTCTGCGACTCGTTTCGTCCCACGTCGCGCAGCGGTACCCCTTCCCAGGCCAGCGCGACGAAGGCCCGCTCGACTCCGGCATCCGGGGCCAGTCTTATTTCCACCTGTTTGCCGAAACCGGATTCGATTTCCCGGTGAAAGGCGCGACCGTCGGTGTGGAAGGGGATCTCCTCCCCGGCGGGCAGGCGGATCGTTCCGATCAGTTCGGGCAGTTCGCCTCGTTGAATGCTCCGGTGATAGTTTCCCAGCGCCATCAGCGCGTATCCGGCCGTCTGAGTGGAGAGCCAGCCAGGTGCCGAAAGAGTCTGGGCGATCTCATTGGCGAGGGCGTCGGCCTTCGACCACTGTTGGAATACCACGAGCATGTCGAGGAGGATCGCCCGGTCGCGCAGGCCCGAACCGTAGGTGCCGCCGGTTTCCCAGTATTGGCGCACGCTCAGTCCCGCTCCGCTCGCGAGCCGGTGGGCTACGTCCTTCACCCCCGCCAGCTGATATGCCGCCGCCAGCAGCCATTTTTCGGTGTCCTCCATGCTGGAGAGGGCGTTTTCGCGCAGCAGGTTCATCGCCGCGATGGAGGGCTGACCGGCCAGCGAGAGCAGGTACACCCGGTAGGCGCGCACCCGCAGCTTGTCGTGCACGGTCAGCGCCTGCGACTGCTGGAAGCGGAGCCAGTTTTGCAGCATGTCTGCGGGCACGTGATAGCCCAGGCTGTGGGCGGCCAGCAGGAAGTGGCCGGCATACAGACTGCTCCACGCCGAAACGCGGGAGCCGCCCGGCCAGTACGAGAAGGAACCGTCTGCCAGCCGGTAGCGACGCAGGCGGTAGATGGCCGCGTCGACCGCCGCATCGATATTCTTTTGCAGCCTGTCGTCCACCTCTGTCAGATCCTTCAGATAGAGCTGAGGAAAGGCGGCCGAGACGGTCTGCTCGATGCAGCCGTACGGGTAGCGCAGCAGCGCGTCGTAGCGGTGGTCCAGATTCAGGGATGGGCCGCGCTGGACACTGATGCGGGCCTGGTTGGTGCCGCGAATTCCCCGGTCCGGCACGGTGAAGCTCACCGTATCTCCCGGCGCGATCGGTTTCTCCTCGGTGGCGTACACGCGCGCAGCCGAGGGACGGACTTCTATTTCCGTCCGCTGTGTTGCGTGTGCGTCGGTCGCCGTTGCGGTCAGTTCCATGCGGACAGCGCCCACCTCGGGCTCTACCTGGAGCTGGAATTCGACGTCCTCATCGCCGGCGCGGATGAATTCCACGGCCTGCGTCGTCGGTCCCTGCACCTTAGCCGGTCCCGTGATATCGAGGGTTACTGCCACTGGGCCTATGCCGTCCTCCATGGCGAATACCGTCGCCGGCAGTGCAATCCGATCCTCCGGGCCCAGCACGCGCGGCAGGCTGGAGACCACCATAAGCTCGCTCTTCACCGGCACGGTTTTTTCTGCGTGACCGTAGCGCCGTCCACTGGCCGCTACCACCATGACGCGCACCGCACCGACGTAGTTGGGCAGCTGGAACGACACCTGGGCGCTGCCCTGGTCGTCGGTCATCAGCGGACCCTGGAACATCGACACCGGCTCGAAGCGGCGCACCCGCTCGAGTTGATCGTCGTCCAGCTGGCGCGCCAGTCCCAGTCCGCCGCCGATGGAGAAGGTGCGGAAGATGTCTCCCCGGTGCGCGCCGAGTACATGGGCGAACAGATCGAAGGTGCGCACCGACAGGCGGATTTTGTCGAAGAAACCTCGCCAGGGGTCCGGCGTGGCGAAGTTGGTGAGGGACAGCAGGCCCTCGTCGACCACCGCCACGGTGAACTGCGTGGGCTGTTGGTCCGCCGTCTGTACGCCGACTTCGAACGACATCTCCGGCCGCAGGCTCTGGGGCAGATCCAGAAGCAGCTCCTGGCGGGTGTCGGCATCTTCCACCAGAAGGGGCACGATTCCGTACATGCGCAGGGGACGATCGTTGGCGGTCTGTGCATGCGGTTGAATGACCGAGACTGCGGCGTACGCATTGGGCGCCATCTCGGCGGTGATGGGGATCTCGATCCGGGCTTCGCTCTGCTGCCCGTCTAGCGGATGCCAGTTCGCCTGCAGCACGCGGGCATCCTGCTCCACGCTCACCAGCACCGCCCCTTCGCGGGGCAGGGGAAAGCGGAGCACGGCGACGTCGCCGGGTGCATATTTTTCCCGGTCGGTGCGCAGCGTCAGCAGTCCGGCATCCTCGCCGCCGGAAACCGCCTCTCCCCACGGGAAGGCGCGCAGGAAGAAGGCGGCGGTGTGGCCACCGCTGTCCTCGACCTCGACCAGGTACTGACCCTCTTTTTCCAGGGATGCGACCAGGGACACCGGCTTTTCCGCAGAGGTTACCTCTCCTTCATCTACCAGCTCGGTGCTGCGGCCACTGCGGAAGCGCAGGCGGAATTCGTCGCGGTTTTCGTACTCCCACCACCAGTGCAGATCGCCCCGGTAGATCCGGTAGTGCAGTGGGCGACCTGGGACCGGTTTGCCCTGCGCGCTGACGGCCACCGCCGGCACCTGCAACTCGGTCCCCACCTGGGCGTATCCGTAGTCCAGCTCCGGTTTCTGCAGGCCCACGTAGTGCGCGTGTGGATCGATGGGCAGGGCGGCGCGTTTCTGACTCGGTCGTCCTCCTTTTTCCAGAACTCTGGCATCCAGTATGGCTTCCAGGGCGGATGGGGCTCGCCCCAACGTCGGCAACGGCCATTGCACGCGCGCTTTGCCTTGCGCGTTCAACTGGCCGCTGAAAATCTCGGTCTGCATTGGCTCGTATTCAATCGATTCGTCTGTGAAAGTGAAACCCGGGTAGCGGGGGAAACTCTTGGCCACGCCGCGCAGGGTCACGTTTGTCCGGGCCTCTAATCCGGCTGCCGGATTGCCGAACAGGTATGCGCCCCTCAGGGTGAAGGAGAGGGTCTTATCCTCCGGTCCGAGATGGGTTCGATCCGGAAGGATCTCCACCTTCAAACGCTCCGGGGCAACGGTTTCGATTTTGAGCACCTGTGGAAATTTGCGGCTGCCGACCAGCGCCTCCATCCGCCAGTTTCCCGTAGGCGCATCCGGATGGGTGGCAAATTCGAAGGTGAAGACTCCGTCTCTGGATTGCTGTCGGGTTTCTTCTAAGACGAGCTGGTTTCTGGGGTTGAAGAGTTTCAGCGTCAGCGGGTGGTCGTCCGGAAAGGTGTGATTGGCGTGGCGGGCGATCACCGTTGCGTGGACCGTGTCACCGGGGCGGTACACGCCGCGCTCGGTGTACATGAAGGCGCGCACGCCGTCCGGATTCACTTCCTGGCCACCGGTCTCGAAGGATGCCAGATTCCAGGCCATCTCGTTCGGTTTGATCAGGCTGCGCTGGCCGTCTTTTTCCGCTTCTATGTAGAACACGTCCGCATCGACGTTCGTGAAGTCCGCTCTGCCGTCGATGTCCGTCGTCTGTCGGGCGATGATCTGATTCTGATAGGTGCGCAGGGTAACCTCCGCACCCTGCAGCGGTGCGGCGTTGTCGATGCGCGTCGCCCAGATCAGGAAGCGGCGGTGCGCCTGCTTGCAGGTCAGGCCGATATCGCTCAGCGCGATCGCCTTGTACACCCTGCCGTTGGGATAGAGATATCCGGGGGAGTAGGGATGGTTGTGGTAGTCGTCGCGGTTGAAGTGGCGCGGCTGATTGCGGTACGCTTCCCGCTCCTGGGGTGTGCCGTAGAGCATGTCGTCTTCGTCGAAGCGCAGGCCGATCAGATACAGCCCTCTGTCTCCGTCGCCGATGAGCTTTCCCAGGTCCAGTTCGTGCTGTAGCCAGACGTTGCGCTGATTGCCGATCTCCAGAATCTCGTAGGCCACGTCCACGCCCACGCGGCGCACAAAGTGGTTCTGGAATTCGTCGCGCCGCTGGCTGTCGCTGTTCAAGCGTTCATTTTGCAGGAAAAAGCCCAGGTTGTTGGCAAATACCTTCTTTATTTCGACGGTGACCTCGCTGACGTTCAGCGTGGAGAAGCGGACTTTGCGCTCGTTGGCCGAAGGCAGGAAGGTGCCGTCGCGCAGAAAGCGGATCTGCGGCTTGCGGTCTGCGAAGGAGATCTCTTCCCGCCGCAGCTCTTGAGTGGCCGGCCCCCAGCGGCTGCGGATGCCCGCGTGAACGAGCAGGGAGTACTGTTGTCCGTGGGCGAAGTCCCCCTGCACCAGCACCTTTTTGCCCATCAGTTTGAGCTGCAGTGGCTGCGGTGGTTCGACTGCGATCAGCCCGGCGACCTCCTGGTGTGGCTCCACCTCGTCCGAAAATTCCACGGTGATTCCGGGCTGCTCGCCTCCCTGTTGTTCGATGCGAACTACCTGCATCTGCTGCAGCGGGGGCAGTTCGAGTTCCCGCTGATAGGTCTGCGAGAGTTCCAGCGCTTCGCCGTTCAGGGAGAAGATTAGCGTCTGATTTTTTTCGTTCCGCTCGATGGGGGCGCTGACGAATCGGAATGTCCTCGCGTTTCTTTCCCATTGCAGCGGCACCGGTCTGTTCTCCAGGCGCAGCTCTGCGGCTTGCTGCACCGCTTCCAGGGTTGTAATCTCGGTAAACTCGATCTCTCCTTCGTAGAGCAGTCGGCGCGGCTCTGCCGGGTCCAGCAGGACGAAAGCTCCGGTAGAGGTCTCTACCTCACGGCCGACCACGGCAAAGGCCCACTGGAGGGGATCGAGGTTTTTGCGGCTTGGGAACAGAGCGGTCAGGTCCAATTCCGCCCGGTACTCCTGCCGTGCGGGGAGCGGTTGGTTGGGACGGAAGGTCAACGTGCGCCTATCCTCCCAATGGGCCAACCCGACGATCGGCGGCTGGAATGAGAAGACTGGTTTTTGCAGCGTGTGGCCGACCAGATTTTCTGCGACAACTGGCTCGACGAAACGGACGCGCAGCGGCTCCCGGGATCCGACCGGACCGGCCGGCAGTTCGCCGACCAGGCGGGCATCTTCCTCAGTGGGTGGCCGCGCCTCTTTTTCCGATTGCTGGCTGCAGCTGTTGATGAGGAGTAGGCAGAAGAGTGGAATCAGGCGGTGGAGAGGGGAGCGTAGAGACATGATGCAGCCTCCCGGGGAATATGAAATGGTATTGCAGTTGGCCGAGTACTAAAGATACCCAATTTGTGGGCTGAAGAAAGTATTTCGCGATCGGCAAACCGGGCAGAGATTGCCTGTTTGGTGGTGAACTGGCGACTTGTGCAACGTCGAGTCGTTTGGCGGAGGTGATGAGGAGTGAGTGGCAGTTGGATGTTGACTTGGTGTCGAACCTGTCCTATATAACGAGACAGGGGAATAGTGATCATGCAGGAACAAAGAGATATACGACACTTTCAGGAGTTGCTCCGGCAGCAGCTACCGCTGCTGGCAGGCCGTTACAGCGTCAAAGCACTCGAACTGTTCGGCTCGTACGTGCGTGAAGAACAGGTCGAAGGGAGCGATCTGGATATCCTTGTGGAGTTTCAGGAGACGCCCGGCCTTCTAAAATTCATTGAATTGGAAAATTATCTTAGTGACTTCCTCGGTGTTGAGGTAGATCTGGTGATGAAGGATGCTCTCAAACCGCGTATCGGTCGGCGCATTCTGGAAGAGGCCATGCCTGTATGACGGGTTCCGAAGAGTATATCGACAATCTGGAAGATGTCCTCGATGCTGCGGAAAAGGCCGGACAGTTTGTCGCGGGGATGACGCGTGCGGAGTTCGATGGAGATGACAGGACGAAATACGCCGTTGTCCGCGCTCTGGAGATCATCGGGGAGGCGACCAAGGGGATTCCGGATGAAGTAAGGGAGAAATATCCGAAAATTCCCTGGCGGTCGATGGCGGGGATGCGCGACAAGTTGATCCACGACTACACAGGAGTGAGCTGGGAGGTGGTATGGAAAACGGTACAGGAAGATGTGCCGGAGTTGAAGCAGTTGGTCAAGGATGTTTTGGAAGATTTGGAAGACAGTTCTGAGTAGACTCCTTCGGTTTGTGAATAGAACTGTCCGCTGGCGGACACCAGGTGTAACGCCAGCGGACAGTTTTTTGTTTGCCCATTTCTCCTTATTAAGAGCAACTTCTTGATTTATATAAAGTTGTATGTCTGGCGTATATGTTGCTATAGAAAAAGGTGTCGGGAGGTAATCCGGCTGTGAACTGCTGCTGCTGATTCGGTAGAGGTGTTGCGGCATGGGCAGAAGGAAGAGCGAAAAATAATTATTTCGAGTGAACGTGTCCGGACCGGAATTTTGACGGAGAAAGAGGAATGCCCAGGATAGCTATCCAGCTGCCGGCAGTGGAGGTGGAGGACAGAGTGGAGGTAGAGCTAACGGTAAACGGGGAGAGGAGGAAGTTCCAGTATCGGATCGAACTGTTCGCCTGGGATGAATATATCGGCCCGGACGAGCCCCGGGTGAACTGTCTGAAGAAGGTGCTGCGGGAGTACGACAGGGATTGGGATATCGTCGAGATCAGCGAGGCGTCGGAGCGGGAGTTTGCGGTGCTGTTCAGGCGGAAGGATCCGGAGCATCGGCCGCTGCGGATGGCTGTGTCCGAGAGTGTGGGAGCTTAGTGGTGCGGGGGGGAACACACCATCCTCGAATAGAAAACGAGGAGGTAGAGAGATGAGATATCTGAAGCTGCCGATCGCCGTCGTATGCATGGGGCTGATCGGTCTGGGTGGTCTGGAGATCTACGACTATTTCCAGGAGATAGCACTTCTCAAAGCGGCCAAGGGCGGTCGGCTCGAAGAGGTCCGGGCGCTGCTGGAAAAAGGGGTGGATGTGAATGTCATCCCGAACAACGACTATGGGGATGCGGCCCTGATGAGAGCCGCTTTCAAGGGACATGTCGAAGTGGTGAAAACCTTGCTCGAAGCGGGGGCCGAAGTCGATATACGGTCGGATAGAGGGATGACGCCGTTGATGCCGGCTGCCCAAATCGGGCATGTCGAAATTGTCGAGATACTGCTGGAAGCGGGTGCAGATGCCAACGCCCGGTCGGATATCGGCTGGTCGGCGTTGATGGCAGCCGCTGGCGCGGGACATGTGCAGGTTGTTCAATTGCTGTTGCGTGTCGGTGCGGATGCTAACGTCGTGTCCGGCAGGGAATATCTCGACATGAGAGGGAAGGCGAAAAGAGGAAGCAGTGCGCTTCTGACCGCTGTGGAGAGAGGGCACGTGGATGTCGTGCGCGCATTGCTGGAAGCGGGCGCGGATGCGCATATCGAGGGGTTGAACGGAATGACGCCGCTGAAGCGAGCCAGAGAGCACGATCAGTCCGAACTCGTCGCGCTGCTCCAGGCGTTTGGAGCGGAGCAGTAACCAGCGGCAGATATTCTTCAAGCGAGGCTGGAATTGTTCAAAAACTACGTCGTCGTCACGCTGCGGAATTTGGCTCGCCAAAAAGGGTTCAGTGCGATCAATATTATCGGTCTGGCGATCGGCATCGCCTGCTGCATCCTGATCCTGCTCTACGTGCGGCACGAGCTCAGCTACGATGGTTTTCACGAACGGGCGGAGCGGATCTACAGGGTCGCCTCTCCGCAAATGGCCAAGCAGCCGGGGCCGCTGGCGCCGCTGCTGGCGGCGCATCTTCCAGAGATCGAAACGTTCGCTCGCATCAGGCAGCCGTTTTACCCGCTGATCAGCTGTGCGGGGAAACAGCTGTACGAGCCGGTGAATTTCGCCGATCCGAGCGTGTTCGAGTTTTTTGCGTTCAAAGTGATTCGGGGGGATCTGCGCCAGGCGCTGCAGGCGCCCCATACGATGGTCATCACTGTGGCCATGGCAGAGAAATACTTCGGAGATGCAGACCCCGTAGGGCAGGTGGTGAGTTGGGACAATGCCTGGGATTTTGAAATCCAGGCGGTGATCGAACTGCCGCAGAATACCCATCTCGACTTCGGCTTCCTCACCTCCTTTTCGACGCTGGAGAGCAGCCCGATGTTCGCCCACTACGATACGGAGAACTGGGTGGAGGACGGATGGGATACGCACTACACCTACGTGCTGCTCCCCGAGGGCTACGACGGGGCGGGGTTCACGGACAAGGCGATGGGCCTCATCGGAAAGTATGAGGGGAAGCAGCTCAGGGATGCGGTGGAGAGAATGGCCGGGCAGCCGGTCCTGCAGCCGTTGGGGGATATCCACCTGCATTCCCACCTGGCCGGAGAGATGAAGGTCAACAGCGATGTGAGCTACATCTATATCACCGTTTCCATCGCCTCCTTCATACTGCTGCTCGCCTGCATCAACTTCGTCAATCTGGCCACCGCCCGGTCGGCCAGTCGCGCCAGGGAGGTGGGGTTGAGAAAGGTGGGGGGGGCTCACAAGCCGCAGTTGATCGGACAGTTTCTGGGCGAGTCGATGATCATCTCCTGTATCGCGCTGGGACTTTCCCTGGTGGTGGTGGAGTTTATGCTGCCGGCGTTCAACGTATTTGTGGAGAGGGAACTCGAATTAGACCCGCTCGGTCAGCCGTCCATCTTGCTCGGAATTGGGATGATTACTCTGCTGGTCGGTATCGGGGCAGGGCTCTATCCGGCGTTTTTCCTCTCGGCGTTTCAGCCAGCACGCGTGCTGAAGGGGAGGCCGCGCATGGGTGCGGGAGGGGCTTTTCTCAGGAGGGGGCTGGTGATCTTCCAATTCGCCGTTTCGAGTATGCTGATCATGGGGACGGCGATTGTCTACAGCCAGCTCGAATACATCCAGGACAAAAAGCTGGGACTGAACAAAGACCAGATTCTGGTCTTTCGCATCGCCTATCCCCGGGTGAGAGAGACCATGCCGTCGATCCGGGAGGCGCTGCTGACCCATCCCGGGGTCGTCGCGGTTTCTTCGTTTAATGCGTTGCCTTCGAGCAAATTGAGCGAGGGCTGGTTCCCCACGGCCTGGGCGGGAAAGACGAAGATCGAACTGGCCATGCCCTTTCTCAGCGTGGATCCGGACTATCTCGACATGCTCGGAATCGAGCTGCTGGCGGGGCGGAATTTCTCCCGTCAGCGGGAGGCGGATCGGGAACGGGTGCTCATCAACGAAGCTGCGGCAACAGCGCTGGGCTTCGACACGCCCCAGCAGGCCCTCGGCGAGTCGATTTCTCTGGGGGACAACGAGGAGACGATCATCGGAGTGGTCGAGGATTTTCACTTCGAGTCACTGCACCACCAGATCAAACCGATGGCGCTGCACCAGGGAAGCCTGTATTACTATGCGGGTGTCAAGATCAGGGCCCAGAGTTTCCAGGAGACGTTTGATTTTGTAACGGAGACGTGGGACCAGCTGGTTCCGCATCTCCCCTTCCAGCCGTGGTTCCTGGACGAGGATTTCGCGCAGCGGTACCGGGCGGAGAGGAGGCTGGGGGCGATGCTGCGGTATTTTGCCGGGCTGTCGGTGTTCGTGGCCTGTATCGGCATTTTTGCCCTGGCTGCCTTCGCCGCCGAACAGCGCACCAAGGAGATCGGTATCCGCAAGGTGCTGGGCGCTTCGGTGAGCCATATCGTCGTGCTGCTGTCGAGGGATTTTTTTAGACAGATAGTGCTGGCCAATTTGATTGCCTGGCCGGCGACATATTGGGGCATACATCTCTGGTTGGAAAATTTCGCCTATCGGATCGATCCCGGGGTCGCGTACTTCGTCTTCGGCAGCGCGCTGACGCTGATCGTCGCCAGTCTGACGGTAGGATACCAGGCGGTTCGTCTGGCACTGACCGATCCGGTGAAGGCACTCAGATACGAATGAAGAATGTTTTTTAAGTCGATCAAATAGTCTATCAGGAGAGCGAGATGTCCAGGATCGAACGAGAGCGGATCGAACGGGTGGCGCGGATCTACGCAAGTAACGAGGACGCCAGCCGGGCGCTGGGAATCGCCATGAGGAGTTTTGGCCGGCTCTGCCGGCAGTACGGGATCGAGACGCCGTATGCGCGTCGGCGTCGCCGGCGGCAGGAATGCAAAACAGGTGGAGGAGGTGAATTATGATACGCATGAAGGGAATTGAGAAGTACTACGAGAGCGGGTCGATGAAGACGTTCGTGCTGCGCAACGTCGACCTGGAGATCGGAGAAGGTGATTTCGTCACCATTATGGGACCTTCGGGGGCGGGGAAGTCGACGCTGCTGCACATCATGGGGATGCTCGACAGTCCTTCGGGGGGGGAGTACAGCTTTTTGGACCAGTCGGTACCAAAGCTGAAGGAGAAGGAGTTGACCGAGCTGCACAAGCAGTATATCGGCTTTGTGTTTCAGGCGTATCACCTGATCGATGAACTGACGGTGTACGAGAACCTGGAGATGCCGCTGCTCTACAAGAAGGTCAAGGGAGGGGAGCGCAAAGGGATGGTCAGCGATACGCTCGATCGGTTCCAGATCGTGGCGAAGAAGGATCTGTTTCCGCATCAGCTGTCCGGTGGACAGCAGCAGCTTGTGGGAGTTGCCCGGGCGCTGATCGGCAGGCCGAAGCTGATTCTGGCGGACGAGCCGACGGGCAATCTGAATTCGGCCCAGGGACAGGAGATCATGGAACTGCTGAAGAAGCTCAACGAGGAGGAGGGAACGACTATCGTCCAGGTGACGCACTCGGAGCGGAATGCGGAATACGGGAAGCGGACGATACACATGCTGGATGGATGGATCGATCGGGAGGAGCGGAACGAGATGGCGGATTGACGTAAAAAAACCGTTTTATACAAAGTACCAACGAAACCAATCTCAATAATCTGTTAAATCGTAAGCATTACATGGCCCGGTCTGATGACCGGGTTTTTTATTTGTATTTTCCATAGTACGAGGCACCGGCGGCAATAGCACAGGCAAGAACAACGTCGTCGTCTGGGTCTCGCTCAACCACTGCGGGAGTATAGACAGGTGATACTTACGATAGATCGCATTTTATCTCTCCATCAATTGTCACTCTTGGTACTGTGATTTTCCGATCCACATTTTTAAATGTGGAGGAACTACAATAGATGACGTATCGGCGATCTGCCGATGTGCGAACCCGCGCAGCGGGTTGTCGGGCAATATAAGGCGCGTATGCGCCGCTGCGCAAAACGAGCTGTTATACAGCGTGGATTTCTAATTCTGCTTCGCGGCTTGAAATATCAAATCTGTTTATGCGATTAAACGCTTCCACCGCTCGTCATCTGTCTCAAGTAAAAATCGCATGATGTCAAGCAAGAAAGGCATCGGGCGTTCTGCCCAAGAATAATCTGGCTGCGGTTCACGCCACAGATTATGCAAGGCCAGTTGGAGATGTCGCCAAAGTATTCTGGCTTCAGCTGTCTCATCATTTTCTAGGGGAGTTACCTCCCGATAGCCCTGAAGGACATAGGGAGCTGTGCGAATGGGTTTATCACCGAAATCATACGCTGGGTCGCCCAGATATGCGTTGCCCCAATCAATCAAAGCCAGGTATTCATATGTGTCAGCTTTGACCATGATATTGGTTGCTTGTACATCCCCATGACACAGGCATTTTCGTATCGGTTGAAGTGCCTCAGAAGCAAGGTGCTCAAACCACCGAAGCAACCAATCTGCCTCCATTGTTGTAAAGTATCCTGCTGTAGCGAGTTCATTCGGCCATAGACGGGGATCTGGTAGCTCCTCATATTCAAGTTTAGCAATATCAGCTTCCGAGACAGAGGTATGCAGTTGTGCTAAGTCATGTCCAACTTCACGCCAAACGTCCGGCGTGTCGTGTGGTTCTAAATCGAGTAGACCTAACGTCTCACCATGAATCCGCTCATAAATCGTAAAGGGAGCAGGAATGATTTTGCGCGAGGCATCATGCACGAGTAGCTCTGGGGTTCGGACTCCTACTGCACGAGCAAGCGGAACGGCAATGCACTCCCTCTGTGCAATGGTAAACGACTTAGGATGCTTGCGGGATATGCGGAGAATGAAATCTTCCCCAAGTTGATATATTTTGTTGAATAGACCAATCTGAGGCAATAGTTTGAACTCATTAACTTTAAGGTTATATGATTTGACAATAGTGAATAGAACTTCCTCGGTAATTTCCGGGAATGGTGGTGGTTCCATATAAACCTCAAATTCGCACTAATTGATGCCTATCGATTAAGGGGGTATACAGAGTGCCGCATGGTAGCATCCGCCTCCCTCCGATTTTCAGGATCCGATTCGTAGTCGACGTGTGGCACGGCCGCATTCCGTATACCCTCCTGTTGCACGGAACCGCTGCGCCGCACGTCTCTATGGGGAATCAATCCGCAGCGGCTTTCCTCCGAGGGTTGTATTCCCGTATGTCTTTCTGTTCTATGTGGAGCTTTACGCCTCGAAAAACAAGTACTTACATCTCCATATCGACTCGGTCGCGGCGGTTAGCACGAGACCACCGCGCAGCGGTTTAGTCCAACTTGCGGATTGCCGACGTACGACGGCAATCCATACCCATATACTGAGATTCACGACGTACGTCGGGTATTTTTGCTAAGGACGATTGCCGCCCATCTCTCCCTCCGCAGTATCCCTGTGTTTTTTGGAGAGCAAATCTGCAGGGCCTGGATGTGCCTTATTGGCTCTCATTACCAGGGCTGGCTTCTGAGCATCTCCTGCTGTTCCGGGGGCAGGTCACTTATTCTTTCCCGCACCCAGCTGTAAAAGTCGCTCGAGACTTCGTCCGTCCACGCCGCATCGATTTGGCCGGCGGTGTACACCCCTTCCTTCAGGCGTTGGAACCCGAATTTGTCTTTCAGGCGAATCAACTCAGAAGTTTCGACTACCTCCTGGGCCAGGTGCGCCGGAATGAACACCACTCCCTCCCGCAATCCCAGCACTACATCCCCCGCCATCACCGCAGCCCGGCCGATGACGATGGGCGCGTTGTAGCCGATGACCATGGTTTTGTCGTAGGAGCCGGAAGTGGAGGGATCCCAGTTGCGATTGAAGACGACGAAGTCTTCCAGCTCCAGGACACCGGCCAGATCGCGGGTCCCACCCCAGACGACACATCCCGTCCCGGTCTTCTCGTGGATCATATTCGCCAGGTTGTCGCCGATGAAGCCACCGCCAATCTGTTTGTCCAGCAGGTCGGCCACTATCACATCGTTCTGCACCAGGCGGTCCATGACCCAGTGCTTGTCTCTGCCCTCGAGTCCCCGCTCTTTTGCCTCTTCGTCAACGACGTCCGCCAGATCCGGCCGGTAGGGAATAAAATTGCAGGTCACCGCCCTGCCGACCAGGACCGGATTTTCGTGCGTAATGACCCATTTCCCCTGATACTGGCAGTTGTACCCGTGGTCTCGCAGAACCGACCAGGCCTGCTCGCAGGTCACCAGTTTCATGCGCTCCAGAATGGAGTCGGGCACCCTGGGGCGACTGTCCGCAAATCGTTCGCCCTGGTACTGCCGCGTGTATTGCTCCATCTGTTCATTTGTCAGGACGAACGGCAGAGGAGGGGGCTCTTGGGAGACTGTATTGGTTGCTGACATAAAAAATATATCCCTTGCGTGAATGGTAATGAAGCCGAGCCAGCGGCTGGCATCAACGCCTGTCGCTCTTGGTCAGATGCCAGCCGTGGCCGTGCTCGCAGGCGTAGACGCGCAGCTCGGCTCCCTGCTCCCGGCGCAGGATGTCGGCGCGGCGTTTCGCCTCTGTCTGGTTGCGATACGAATCCTTCGGTTTTCCATTCGCACCGGTGCACACCGGGCACTTGCTGCTCGGGGTCTGTCGATTCTGGGGTGCCAGGTGCCACAAGTCGCACGTATCGCACTGATACGGGGTCAACTTGCGGCCATATTTGGACCGGGCGTGGTCGGCACCCTCCTCGGCCTCCCGTTTGGACTGATACTCGGTCAGCGGTTTGCCGGAAGTCTTGCCGATGCAGGTTGCACTTTTCGTCACCACGCGGTCGGATTCCTCACTCTTCTCCCCACAGCCATGCGACCTCTTCTGCGGTCAATTCTACGTCGAGAGCCGGAAGAGAAGTGGCCGTTTCTTGGATTGCCCGCGGCCCGATGATGGCAAAGCTCGGAAAAGGCTGATTAATCACGTAGGCAGCAGCGATGTTGATCGGCGTGCAGCCCTTCTTTTCGGCGAGTTCCTCTGCGCGGTCCCGCCTGGCCCGGTTGTCCGGCGCGTCCCAGCAGGCGAAGTTATCCGCCCCCAGCTTCATCCGCTCGCCCTCCGGTAGAAAGTACCCTCTGGCCTGGCTCGACCACGCGATACTCGTCGTGCCAGTCTCTTCCAGCCACTGCCGCGATACGCGGTCCGAAGCGTGGATACACCCTCCCCAGACCGGCTCGACCATGCGGGCGAGGGAGAGGTTGTTGTTCAGCACGGAAAACCCCTGCTTGCCGTGGGCACTGGCGTATTCGTTGACCGCCTCGAACCGCTCGATGGTCCAGTTGGATCCCCCGAAGGCGCCCCGCACCAGATCCTTGTCCTTGAGTTCGTTGAGCACGTCGACGAATTCGCCCACCGGCACCTCCAGATTGTCGCGGTGCATGATGTAGATATCGGCGTAGTCGAACTGCAGCCGCTCGAGCGATTCGTGGAAGTCCTGGACCAGCAGGTCGGGGAGGCAGCGTGGCGAGTGGGCGCCCTTGACGGTGACCACGACCTGTTCCCGGATGTCCCTCGCCTTGACCCATTTCCCGAGGAGGATCTCCATTTTTCCTCCGCCGTACACCCAGGAGGTGTCGAAGGCGTTGCCGCCGCGCTCGTACCAGTCGTCCCACATGGCGGCGCCGTGGGCGTAGATCTGCTGGTTGTCGCAACCCATGATCAGCTTGCTCACCGGCTTGTCCAGGCCCTCTACCTTTCCGTACTTCATCGGCGCGTCATCTCGTTTTGCGAGGGTGCCGCGCAGCGGTTTGCATTCCTCTTCGAGTTCGAGGTCGTAGGTGAGACCGATGGCCCGACGCCAGCTGTCCAGCGTAGTCAGGTTGCCCATGGTGTCGTCCCACGCCATCGCCGGCCACGCCCCCTCTACTTCGCCGGCAGCTACTGCCGCAGCCACGCGGTCCGCCTCGTAGGCGAAGCTGGTACATTTGGTCTCCACGTCGATGATCTGTTCTTCCCCTTTGGCGGTGACGACGACCCTGCCCTGATCCGCAGTCTGGCGATTGGCCACCCACGGATTGGCGACGGTGATGCGACCGTCGGAGCCGTAGATTTCCAGGGAGTTGTCCGGAGAGACCCGCACGGCCGTGGCCACCTGGGCGATGATGCCGCTGTCGAAGCGGAGGACGGCGGCGGTCCATTCATCTATCTTCGATTCCTCTCCCAGATGCCCCACTCCGACGACTTCTACTGGATCTGCGAACGGTTTCCCCTCGGCAACGCCGGCGATCAGGCGGGACATCGACACCGGGTAGCAGCCGACGTCGAGGATGCCGCCGCCGCCGAGACTGCTGTTCAACGTGCGACTTTCGAGATTGATGGCGTGACCGCCGCCAAAGCCGAAACAGGAGCGGATCATCCTCACCTCGCCGATCGCCCCTTCCTTTATGAGCCGCACGAGTTCCGCCGTCTGCGGATGGCAGCGATACATAAACGCCTCCATGAAGAAGACGCCGTTTTCGCGTGCGGCTTCGATCATGGCCATTCCCTGGGCGTGGTTGATACCCAGCGGCTTTTCGCAGAGAATGTGCTTTCCCGCTTCGGCCGCCTTGATCGCCCACTCGGCGTGAAACGGATGCGGGGTCGATATGTATACCGCCTGGATCTCGTCGTCGTCCAGCAGCGCCTGGTAGCTGCCATGTCGATTGGGAATGCCGTATTTTTCTCCAAAAGCGTCTGCGGTTTGCTGGTTCCGCGATCCTACCGCAATTGCCTGTCCCGTCTCCGACTGCGTGAGACCGTGGGCAAAGGTTTGCGCGATGGCACCCGTGCCAATGATACCCCAGTTCAATGTCGCCATGCTGTTATCTCCGTTGTTTGAATGGATGTCGCCATGCTTATCCTGTTCTCGGACCGCTATGGAGATTCACCGATCGCCCCTATAGCCGTCGACTTTTTTTAAAGCGTCGTACTACACGAGGGATTATAAAGAACCTTTGGGGGCGCGCAGTCAAGGGTAGGCTTGCCCGGATTACCGACTTCTCTCCTGGAATCGCGCTCCGGCCTTGCCGCATCGTCATCCAGTTCGTTTCTTCGGTCCTGACGCAGAGATATTCGGCCTTCCGCACCTCAGTCGACAGGAGTGCAGACATGCAGCCGTATCAGATCGTCCGTGCAGCTATTCACCACCAGGGACCACCGCGACTTCCCGTGCGCTTTGCGGCCCTGGGATGCAACGATACTGCGGGGCTGCCCGCGCAAAGAGCCGCCTCTTTCGAGCCAGTTGTTCCCAATGAGGATGAGTGGGGTTGCGTGTGGGAACATACGGATGTCGAGAATATGGGGCAGGTCAAGGGGCATCCCTTGACGTCCATCAATGAACTCTCCGCTTCCAAATATCCCGACTACGACGACGACAGCCGCTATGTGGGCGTCCATCAGGCGCTGGAACAGCATCAGCGGGAGGGCAAGTACGTCGTCGCCGGCATCTTCATGGTGCTGTTCGAGCGGATGCACACTTTGTACGGCTTTGAGCGCGTTTTGTGCGATCTCATGCTCGACCGACCGGCCATGGAGCGGTTAGCCGATCACATTGTGGAGACCCATCTGTGTTTTGTCGAAAACGTGCGGCGGCGGTTTGGCGATGCCGTGCACGGATTCGGCATGAGCGACGATTGGGGGACTCAGCAGGCCGCCTTCATCAGTCAGGATCTGTGGATGGATTTTTTTCTGCCGCGCTACAAACGGCTGTTCGATGCCATGCACGCAGGGGGGTATGACGTCTGGGTGCATTCCTGCGGCAAGGTCAACGAGATCATCGAGGGATATATTCGTGCGGGCGTGGATGTGGTGAACCTGCAGCAGCCGCGCGCGTTGGGAATCGAGGAGATCTCTGAGCGCTACCGGGGCCGCATCGCCTTTGAGAGTCTGGCCGACATCCAGCACACGCTGCCGACCGGAGATCGCGGTCTGGTGGATTCGGACGTCGAGGCGTTGATGCGCTTCTGGGCTTCATCGGAGGGCGGCTTCGTCTTCAGTGATTACGGGGACGACCGGGCGATAGGCGTGGCGGATCCGCAGATCAAGCTGCACATGTATCGGCGTTTCTCCGAGCTCAGCGAGCAGGTGTACGGAGAGCCGCTTCCGGATCCGGTGATCCTGGAGGCATAGCATCCATGGATGCGGAAGCTGCGGACAGGGAATGCTTGCTCCTATCGGTCTGAATGAGTGTTTGGCTTCGCTCTTCGGCAATCGCTATTTCGCAAGGGAGTGAATGATGGGCAAGGTGAACGAGGTTTCGCTTGTAGCGGTTTTTCTCCTTCCCTTTTTTCACAACACGGTCGAGGCGAATCTCCTACTTCATAATGGGTCGACAGATCTTCCCACCAGGCAGAACGGCATCACCTACGTCTCGTGGAGGAACGGCCGATATTCTAGCCTCAGCGCCGACAGATCGCTGAGGAATCTTGCCGAGACCGGGGCCGATTGGATCAGTCTTCTCGTCACCGGCTATCAGGACGACGTCGGCTCTACCGACATCGTGATCACCCTGGAAAAAACGCCGACGGACGAAGATCTGGTCCACGTCATTGAGGAAGCACACGCGCTGGGCTTGAAGGTAATGCTCAAGCCGCACGTGGATTTGTTCGACGATCCCGACCACTGGCGCGGGCAGATCGGTGGGGAGTTCGAGAGCGAAATGGGGTGGGAGGCGTGGTTTTCGTCCTACAGGGATTTTATCTTCCACTACGCAGAGCTGGCGGAAGCACACGGGGTGGATCAATTTTGCACGGGTACGGAACTGGTTGGCACTACGCACAGAGAAGGAGATTGGCGGAGAGTGATCGAGGGCGTGCGAGCTCGCTTCAACGGTCCCTTGACCTACGCCAGCAACCACAGCGGAGAAGAGGTGGGCATCGCCTGGTGGGATGCGGTGGACTACATCGGCGTGGATCCCTATTACCCCCTGACCGACAAAAAAGACCCCACATTTGCAGAGCTGAAAGCGAGTTGGCAGGGACGCGTGGAAATGCTGGCCGACCTCTCGGCTACATGGGGGAAGCAGGTTTTGTTCACCGAGATCGGGTATCGCAGCGTGGACGGGGCCAATCGACACCCGTGGGAGTTCCGCGAGGGGGGCGCTGTGGATCTGGAAGAGCAGGCCGACGCCTACCGGGCGATTTTCGAAGGCGTGTACGAGCAACCCTGGTTCGCGGGGCTGTTCTGGTGGGCATGGGGCACGAATCCTTTTGAAGGCGGGTCTCTGGATGACGGGTACACCCCCCACGACAAGCTGGCCGAGGGTGTGATACGTGAGTGGTACGGGGCCGCATCACGGGAGATCGCGGCGGAGCTGGAGCCGGATCCAGACCCCGGCAGGATGATGGCGATCTATTCAGATGCATTGGGCGCCGGGTGGGAGGACTGGTCCAGGACCGCGGCGACCGACATGGCCGACACCCGGGAGGCATTTACCGGGGAGCAGTCGATCTTCGTCGAACTGGAAGCCTGGGGCGCGTTGTCGCTGCACGTCGATCCTGCCATGGACCCGGCTGCGTATCACTGGCTGGAGTTTTACATACGGGGCTCCGCCGAGAGTGAAGTCGGGTTGTGGGTCTTCATCTATACAGAGGACGGGACCGAACAGGGGAAGCGCAGGGTGGACGATCCGCACTATATGGAAGATGGGATTATCGAAGCGGGAGCGTGGAAACGGGTGCTCATTCCCCTGGAGGATCTGAATCCCGATAAGCTGGCCTTTACCGGGATCGTTCTCCAAGACCGTACCGGGGATGGGACTTCGACGTTCTGGGTGGACGACATACGCCTGGTGGGTGCCAGGCCGACTGCGATCCTGGCTGGAGATTTTTCATATCTGGGGGCGCCCGGTAGCCCGGTGCTCCATCCCAACTACCCGAACCCGTTCAACGCCTCTACTGAAATACCGTTCGACATTCCTGCGGGTCTGGGAGAGCTGGAGGTGAGGCTGGAACTGTTCAACTCGCGCGGCCAGTTGGTGCGTGTGCTGGTGAACAGGAGAGTGGGCGCTGGGCATTACCGGGTTTTGTGGGATGGAGGCAACACCGTTGGGCAGCCGGTGGCCAGCGGGGTCTATCTGTGCAGACTGAGATGGAGCGGATTCGCCTTGACGCGCTCCATAGTGATCATCAAATGAGTCATATGCTCCTCATTCGGAGATCATATGACCCTATCCCAAAGTTTGGCTCAAAAGGTCTCCCTTTGGTTCGATCAGGCCAGCCCGAGTTTCTCGAGGCGGCTGCTGTTCTGCTCCATGGGAACATGGTATTTGTGGTAGAGGGTGTGCCGCAGTTCCGCAACGTCGAGACGCCGCGGGTCGACGTTGTCGCGGGCGGCCAGAGCCGCGGCCAGACCGGCCACCTGGCCCATGATCATCACCTTGTAGCGGCTGCGGTTGAGCGTCTCGCCCGACAGGCTGCTGCGACCGGCCATGAGCAGGCCGTCGACATTCTTGGGGAGAAACTGGCGATAGGGATAGTCGAATCCGTCAGGCGCGCCGTCTGCGCTGCCGCCCGTCGGCCAGGCGCGAAACACGACGTCGTCGAAATGGGCGCCCTTCTCCATATCGGCATTGCGGATCAGGTAGTCGCAGATCGCGCTGCGGCCGGAGCGGTTGTGAAGATAGGGGCTGACCATCATGAGCCAGGAATTTTCGAATCCCGGCACGTTTCGCCGCAGGAACTGCGCGGTTTCGAAGATGTATTTGCGCGACTCCGTCTCCAGCAGTGTGTGCACATCGGCTGCCGGCCAGCCCACATCCCTGCCCCACAGACCGACCATGGATTCGACGATGCGCGGTCGCCGCGAGATCGTGCCCGCGTCCTGCCAGGGACCGATGAACAGACCGTGGTCGAGGGTGATGGCGGCGTGTTCGCCAATGCGCCGGATGAATCGGTACTCCCCCTTGTCCCAGGCTCCCTTGAGCAGCGGTAGCAGGGGGTACCAGCCCCGCACGAACATGCGCACCTCGAATTCAGTGAAGAGGTCGCGGCCCCATGTGATCAGCGCCGGATCGGGGTCGGCGTTGGCCTCCATGAAGTCGAGATACGTCTGCTTGTCCACGTCGTTTATGGCGAAGTAGACCCCGCCGTGGAAGCGGCCCGCTTCCTCGTCGGTCGGCGCGCCGGCGGACTTGGCGACGTCTGCCTCGCCCGTCGCGTCGACGGTCACTTTGGCGCGGATGGCCTTGCGGCCGGATCGGTTGCTCACGATGAGCCCGGCTACGCGCTTGCCTTCCATGAGCGCTTCGCTGACCTGAGTGTTCAACATCAGGCGCACATTGTTCTCTTCCATCAATTTCAGCCAGACGTAATTGACGACCTGGCTGTCGTAGATCTTGTCGTGGCCGAGCTGTCCGTCCACGTATCCGGCACAGCGACTGACGAACTCACCCGGAATGCCCTTCAACCCCTCCTGCATGGCATCCGGCTGGGAGAGCGCCAGATGGACGACGCCGCCGGCAAAGACACCCGGCCCCATGTTGCCGCCCAGATAGCCGAACTGGTCGACGAGCATGACGCGATCATTGTTGCGCGCAGCTGTGACCGCCGCCATGCATCCGGCAATCCCCGCCCCGGCGATGAGAACGTCCACCTCGTCTACCACGGGGATGCTACTCGTAATTTCAATATTCTCCGGGCACTCGGGTTTCGAGCGACGCGTCCTCGTCTTCTTCTCAGCCATGAGATCTCCATACCTTCCTATGTGCAGGAATGTTGAGGATTATGCCCTCGTGTTTGTCGAGCCACTCCTTTATGCCCTCATCTGGTGACCAGATTGTCGTCGATATAGTCCCAGTTCAGCTCCATACCCATCCCCGGCGCCGTCGTCAGGATGACGTTGCCGTCGTCGTCCAAAGGGTCGCAGATCTTCTTCAGATACGGCTCCGGCTGCTCGTAGTCCAGGTCGGGCCGCAAGAGTCCGCGTTCGAAGTATTCACAGGTCGACTCCGGGGTCGCTCCCAGGATGTGGCTGTTGGTCCAGTGACCGCCGTGCATTTCGCACTGGATGCCGTAGGCCTGACAGAGCATGGCGTGTTTGTAGCTCCCGGTGATGCCGCCGTAGTTGACGTCGATGCGGCTCATATCCGAGGCTCCCTGCAGCACCCACTCCGCTCGGGAGAAGATTCCGCCGGGGGCGTGTTCCGGGGAGCAGACGGCGATGTCCAACTCCCGGCACAACCTGCGATAGGCCTCGACGCGCGTCTCTATCATTGGGTGTTCCAGCCAGTAGAAGTCGAGTTTTTCGAGTTCGCGCCCCACCCAGATCGACTGCTCCAGCGTGTACACGCCAAAGGGGTCCAGCATCAGGACCATATCCGGGCCCACTGCTTCCCGCACCGCCTGGCAGACCTCTACATCCGCCTCGGGATAGCCCGGCAGCTGTGGACCGGGCTCCCAGGTGTGTGGGTTGAAGTAGATATACGCGTGCACCTTGTATGCCTTGTAGCCCAGCTTCTGCATCTCCACGGCGTGGCGGGCGTAGTCCTCGGGTTTGCCCATGTTGGGCCAGGTGCTGGCGTACGCCTTCACCCGATCGCGGCACCCGCCCAGGCATTTGTGCACGGGTTGCCCGACCATGCGTCCGTACAGATCCCAGAGGAGGCAGTCGACGAAGCCGGCCAACCCCTCGGAAAAGGCGGAGTGCTGGTCCATCCAGTGCCACAGTTTCTCTCGATCCAGCGGGTTCTCGCCCACCAGCAGCGGCTTGACCACGTTATCCATGGTCCCCTGATCTCCCCCGAAATGATATCCCTCCAGCCCGTCGTCGGTTATGATGCGGGTCAACGAAGCGGTGGCCGGACGTTCCTCCCCCCAGTAGTAGTACCCCCAGCGCGTGGGGTAGTTGCGCGAAGTGGTCCGGAAACGGGTCACCTGTATGTCTGCAATCTTCATGATTATTTCCTCCAGGGAGATCTCACCCGAGGTGGTTGGTAGCGATGCAGAACGCGCTCTTGCGCGCTTGCTTGGGAACTGCACCCTTGCAAGAACGGGTAAAAACACAGGGCAGACAATACGGTCGGTAAACAGTACCCGAATGAGGCGGGGGGATTCGGATTGCCGGAGGAGTGCGGTCAGGTGGGAAAGATACTTATTCTACCTCTTTCAACTCGGCCAGTAACCCTTTTACCGTCTCCCGGCGTTCTTCGAATTTCTGCAGTTTGCGGCCGCCGCGTCGGGCCTGCCGGAAGAAATAGGCAAATCCTATCGTGCAGCCAACCAGATAGGCGTACCAGGTCGGGGTCGGATCGATGACCAGGGTTTTCTGGATTGCGCCGATAGCCCACACGCAGAAGACGGGCAGCAGGGAATACCACAGCGCATTTCGCCGCAGCCAGATGGAAAACTCGATCTGCGAGAGCGCGCACTGCAAGCGGTCGGCCAGCGAATTGCCGAAATTTCTTTCTCGCAGGCGCTGGCGAACCGTGACGGCTACAAAAAAAACCGTCACGGCAAAAAAGATGGCCGCTCCTATGTTGAAGGTCAGCCTCAAGGATTCGGACGTCATTCCCCGGTACAGCATATACAGAGAAACCCCAAGGCCGAGAAGACCGCTCCCGGCGTTTTCCAGGGATAGGCGGAAAACCTCGCGTTTTTGGGCGAGAAGGACCTCGTCGAGGAGGCGTTTGTGATCGCGAATCTGGATGACCTGCTGGTTTTGCAGATCCCAAATCTGGGTGATGGCGTCGAAGTTCATATCAGTCCCGAAGTTTTTCTGCAAGGCGCTTGCGACAACGACTCAGACGCACGCCTACATTGTTTTCAGTGAGACCTACCGTATCGGCGATTTCGCGGTGGCTGAAGCCGTCCAGATGCAGCAGCACCAGCGATCGGTCCAGGGGCGGCAGCTGTCGGATCTCCGCGTAGAGTTGCTCCAGCTGGTCTGCATGGCCGTCGTCGGGCTGTTCAGAGGTGGGCCATTCCAGGACCTGATCTCGACGATGATGCTCGCGCTCCTCGCCGCGCCTCCAGGTGAGGGCGCGATTCATCGCCACGCGGTAGATCCAGGTCGCCGGTTTTGCCTTGCCGCGGTAGGAAGAGACAGCCATCCAGAGCTGGATGACGATGTCCTGGAACAGGTCGTCCTGCTCCTCGGGATCGGCAGAGAAGGCACGGACGACTTTGAGGATTATGCCCTTGTGCTCGTCGAGCCACTTCTGAAACAGATGATCCTGGCGTTGGCGTCGCATATTATGCCTCTTGTCTATTAGACGCCGCTGATATAGGATTCCTTACACCGTGAGGAACCGGGGTAGAGGATATCTCAAAAACTACGGCCCAAAAAAGGGGACGCGACCATGAATCGAGAGGAACCAAAAAAAATAGCCGCTATATCAACCGTGATCTGGAAGGACAAAGCCTCGCACGCGCGGACCATCGTCGGCAAGTATCTCTTTGGATTCAACGAAGACGGCCAGGAGCCTCGACCCCGATCCGAGGTGGTCTCGCTCTACACGCACCAGACGCCCGACGACGATATCAGCTGCGATTGGGGGCGCCAGACAGGGGTGCCCGTATTCCGCACCGTCCACGAAGCGTTGACTCTGGGCACCGAGGACCTGGCCGTGGATGGGGTGCTACTCGTCGCCGAACACGGCGACTACGAGTTCAACGACAAAGAGCAGAAGCTGTATCCGCGCTTTGAACTATTTTTGCAGATCGCCGACAGTTTCCGCCGCACCGGCCGCTCGGTGCCGGTCTTCAACGACAAACATTTGTCCTACAGCTGGGTGAACGCCAGGCGGATGTACGATCTATCGAAGGAATTGGACTTTGAGTTCATGGCCGGTTCCTCGATTCCGGTAAACTATCGGGCGCCGGAGATCGAATTTCCCTGGGGAGGCCGCACCCGACACGGAGTCGTGGTGGCGCCGGGGCCGATCGACTCGTACGGCTTCCACATGCTGGAGACGGTGCAGTGCCTGATCGAGCGGCGGACCGGGGGCGAGATCGGCGTCGAGGCGGTGCAATGTCTGGAGGGAGAGGAGATCTGGCGTTTTCTCGACAGCACGCCCTGGGCCCAGAAGCTCTTCGATGCGGCTCTGGCGCGCTCCGAGGTCCCCCAGGAGGATCCGCGCGGCGACGACAGGGCGGCGCTGTTCCGCGTCTGGCACTGCGACGGCGTCGAGACCGCTATTTTCCGGCTGCCGAAGGGTGCGGGGGATTTTTGCGTGGCCGTCGATGTCGAGGGGTGCGACGATCCTCTGGCGACCATGATGTGGCGCGGCAAGCCGGACAACCGCAGCTTCGACTGCCTCATCCTCAACATCGATGAAATGTTCCATACGGGGACTGCACCCTATCCGGTGGAACGAACCCTGCTGGTCAGCGGCATCCTGGATTTTGTGCTCGAATCGCGTCTTCAGGGCCACGTGCGTCTCGCCACACCGCAGCTACACATCCCCTACCAGGTCGATCAGCGCTCCTTTCACTGCACCGGTAATCCGCCGGAGCCGTGGCGGACCTGAAATCGCGCTATCGCATGGTCATCAGGGGTGCTGTATCCCTTTCGTTTCCAGGAAGACCGAGTAGAGGGATTGGCCGCCGGTGATGAAGAGGCGGTTTTTCTTCTCGCCGCCGAAACAGAGATTGGATCCGGTCTCGGGCAGGTGGATCTGGCCGATCAAGTCGCCGTCGGGGGCAAAGCAGTGCACGCCGTCGAATCCCTCGCCGACCCAGGCGCTACTCGCCCATAAGTTCCCATGTGCGTCGCAGCGCATGCCGTCGGCGCCGCCGGGCGCCATTTCGGCGAAGACGCGGCCGTTTTTGAGCTGGTCGCCGTCGACTTCGTAGACGCGGATATTTCTCGGTTTGCCGGTGTCGGAGATGTAGAGGAGTTTTCCGTCGGGCGCAAAGCAGAGACCGTTGGGCATGTCCATCTCTTCGACGACGACCGTGGGTTCACCTGTCTGGCCGTCGATCCGGTAGACGCGGGTGGGCAGCTCGTAGTCGGCTATCTGTCCCTCGTATGCATAGAGAATGCCGTAGCCGGGATCGGTAAACCAGATGCTGTCGTCGGTGTGCACGACCACGTCATTGGGTGCATTGAGTTTTTTTCCCTCTATGCTGTCGAGCAGCACGGTGATCGAACCGTCGTATTCGGTGCGGGTAACCCGGCGACTGAAATGTTCGCAGCTCACCAGCCGCCCCTGGCGGTCGCGGGTGTGGCCGTTGCTGTAGTTGGAGGGTTTTCGGTAGACGGATACCTGACCGGTTTCTTCGTCCCAGCGCATGATGCGGTTGTTGGGAATGTCGCTGAAGAGCAGGCAGCGGGCGTCGCCGAAATAGACGGGGCCTTCGGTCCAGCGCGCACCGGTCCACAGCCGTTCAACTGCTGCGTTGCCCAGGCGGAAGGGGCCGAAGCGCTCTGCATCGAGGATTTCTATAGCCGGGTCGGGGTAGCGAACGATGTCGCCGGACCAGTCTCTGGTGAGCATTTTTTGGGTTCCTCTAGTTTTGTCGGGGGCCACCTGGGACCGTTCGGGCGTCTGCATGCGGCAGTATTCCAACCAGCAGTGCGGTCCAGAAGAAGCGACATAAGCCCCTCGAATAGACGTAGCCAGAGGCCGATGTCGCCTCCGGAGACCTACGGAGTATACGCAACGGGTCGGCCATAGCTCAACCGGTAAGTCCGAATTTCCCGTCCATTCGCAGCTATTTTTCACTTTTTTCCATCCACTGTGAACCTCGCCAGCGCGGGCGGTGTCCTTTGGTTGGAGGCCGGAATGGAGCAGAGCGACAAAGAGCTGGTCTGCGGTGTGGGTCGCGGTGAGCAGGAAGCGTTCTCGGTCCTGTTCGAGCGCTACCGAGCCGTGGTCCACAGCCACCTGGCTCGGATCATACGCGACGGGACCGCCGCGGATGACCTGACGCAGGAGGTGTTTCTGCGGCTGTGGCGACACGCCGAGCAGTGGAAGGGACAGGCCGCCTTCCGCTCCTGGCTGTTGCGCATTGCCACCAATCTGGCGTTCAACCACCTCCGCACTGTGAAGAGGCGGCGTGAACAGCCGATTCAGTTCGCCCCTTCATCGGAAGAGGATGAGGAGGAGAGCTCCGTTCCCAGCTGGATGGTCGATGCCTCTACGATCGGCCCGGACGAGGCTCTGGAGCGATCCGAGCGACACAACCTGCTACACCGGCTCGTGGAACAGCTGTCGGAAGAAAAGCAGGAAGTGGTCCACCTGATCTATGATGCCCATATGGAGACCCGGGAGGTAGCGGAGGAACTCGGGATTCCCGAGGGCACGGTCAAGTCGCGCATCCACCACGCCCGCAGACAGATCGCCAGATCGTGGCGAGAATTGGACAGCGAATGGGAGAATATATGATGGAAGACATACGACCCGCATCGTGGCACAAGGCGTCATTCGAAGAATTTTTGCACCGGCGGCTGCCGGATTTGTTGACCCGACGCTTGCGTCTGAGCGGATACCGAGCAGAGTACAGCGGTGAATACCAGTGTCGCATCGCGCTCCAGGCGCGATCCGATGCGAGGGAGTTCGAAGTAACCTATGCCGCCATTCCCGCCCCGGACGAGGCCGGAGTTTTCCGCGCGCCGGATCCGGAGCAAGGGGGTAGGGCGGTGGAATGCAACATGGGGGTGGGCATGCAGCGCCACAGCGGAGACGGCCGCGAACTGGTGGTCCCGCCTATCGCCGATCAGGACGATCTGTCTGCAGCACGCATCGCCTGCGTGGGCGAGCAGCTATACAGCTTCATCGAGCAGCGTCTGGGGCAGGTCCCGGATGAGGTGGAACTGGACGAACAGCTGGTCCGGTCGCTGGCCCCCCTGGATGCGTGGGTGCGGGCGTTCCTGGCACAGGCCGCTCAACCGCTGAACGGGAACAACTGGCTGGATCGGGCCACGCATCTGCGGCGGCTATTCCTACCGAATCGCGAGGAGATGTTCACGCCGGGGCACTTTGGTCGGACCTGTCCGTTTGAGACGCCAGAAGGACCCAATATCGCTCGAATCCTCACCATCGCGCGCGGCGCGGAGGTGCGGGATGGCGCGCTGATTGCAGTGGATGACGATCCGGTGGCCACGCTGGGTTTGTCCGCCTCCGCAATCCCCTTTCTGGAACACGATGACGGCAACCGCGTGCTGATGGGGGCCAACATGATGCGCCAGTGGTTGCCGCCCGACGAGAGCGAACCGGCGCTGGTGCAGACCGGTCTGGAGCCGGATATCGCCGATTTCTGGTGCGGCCGCAATCTGCTCACCGCCTACGTTTCATGGGACGGGTATGCCTTTGAGGATGCGGTGGTGATCAGCGCGTCGTGTGCCGCCAAGCTGGCGTGTCCTCAGCCGCTGGAACCGGGAGACAAGCTGAGTAACCGCCATGGGACCAAGGGGGTCGTCGGGCGCGTGTTGCCCGATGATGAGATGCCTCGCCTGGTAGACGGCACACCGGTGGAACTGATCTTCAGCGTGTCGGGTGTGCCATCGCGGTGGAACTTAGGGCAGCTGAGGGAGGCGGCGCTTGGGCGGGTCGCTCGCATGCAGGGGAAGCCGGAGGTAGTGCCTCCTTTCCAGGCCCCCTCGGATGATGAGTTGAGACAGCGGCTGCGGGATGCCGCGCTTCCGGAGAGCGGTATGGAGGTGCTTTCCGATGGAGGGGAATCGCTGCGCCGGGTCTGTACCGTGGGGTGGGTGTACTGGGGCTGCACACACCATCTCGCTCGCACCAAGCTGATGGCCTTCACAGATCCTGCGGAAGGAGGTCAGCGCCTGGGCAGGATGGAAGTGCAGGCATTGTGCGAGGCAGGAGCGCCCACCGTGGTCCAGGAACTGTCCAATACCTGCTCTGCCGAACGCGAGGATGCGAACTCCCTGGCAAGCCGTGTTGCCGCTGCTTCGGTGGACCCAGCGCAGACACCGTCGCCGCGCTTCGTCGAACTGGCAGACCGACTGGCCATGACCGGCATTCAGGCCGACGTGGGTGCGGATGGGCTATCCCTGCTTATGAGTACGGAGGGCCGGGAATCGTTAGTGTTGGCGCAGCCAGTTTCTCATCCGTGGCTGCCCGATAAACAGCTATCTACGGTAAGTATGGCCCCGGAAGCGGACGGTTTTCAGCAGGTGGCCGACGCCAACGCGCGCCTTAGCCACCTGCTGGACACCGGTGCCCCGGAGCCGCTGATGGCCGAAACCCGCGAGGGGCTCACCCGGGTCGTTGCCGCGTTCTACGACAGGCTACTGTCGCCGGGTGATCTGACTTGCGGTACCCGTCTGCTGTTCAGCGGTCGCGCCGTGCTCGCGCCGGGTCCGGAGCTGTCGCTGGACCAGCTGGGGCTGCCGGAGGAGATGGCGTGGACGCTCTTCGGGCCTCAGGTCTCCCGGGAGCTGGGGAATTCGGCTGCCGCGCAACAGCGCAGCAAGAAGGCCAAGGGGGTGCTGGCGAAGATATTGGAGTCGTCCTGGATCATCCTCAATCGGGCACCGTCGGTGGGACCCACATCGCTGCTGGCGTTTCAGCCGGTGCTGGTGGATGAAAAGGTGCTGCGCCTGCATCCGCTGGCTTGCCGGATGATGAACGCGGATTTCGACGGCGACCAGGCGGCTGTGTATCTGCCTCTCACCGGGGCAGCTCAGCGGGAGGCGCAGGAGAAGCTGTCTATTCGAGGTCACCTGGAGCGGGACCCGGATCTCATTGAGCAGCTCTTGCCGAGCATGGACGCGCTCTTCGGGCTGGCCTGTCTGAGTCGCTCGGCCGAAGGGTGTGGGAAGATCGCCACGGTAATCGGCTGTGAGCCGGAACTGGAGGAAGGCATTCTGACGCGGAATGGCGTGGCCAAGGCGCTTCGCCACCTGCTGCTGCGACAGGGCGCTGATGCGGCGCTTCAAGCGGCGGAGGAACTCATGCAGGTGGGCTTTGCGGCTTCCCGCAGAGAAGGGGGCTCGGTGGGGCCATTTGTGGGGAGCAGCGTCGCGATTCCCGAGCCGCCGGCCGGCGATGATGTGGATCAGTGGCAGGCGTATCACGAAGAGGTGATGCGCATTGTCGCTCTATTTCGGGATTACGACGACGGCGATATGGGCGTCGTCTGTCTGCTGTCCTATAGCGGTGCTCGCGGCAGCGCCTTCCAGATCGCTCATCTCATTGCGGCGCCCGGAGTAGTGCATGACGTAGACGGCGAGCTGACGCCGATCCGACACGGTTGGCGCCAGGGCCTGACACCGTCCGAGGCGTTTGCCAGGGTTGTGGGCGCGCGCAAAGGGCTATACGCCGTCAATTCGCAGTTCGGCGCGCTGGGGGAGGAGCACGACGCCAGGTCGAAACCAGCCGGTCACGGTGTGCTATCTCGCGCCCGCCGGGCCACTCGCCCCGGGGTGGTCTTCGCACGGGCGGCGCTACAGGGGGAGGTGGATCCGCTGACCGATGAATACGCCCGGCTGTTCGTAGGGTTGCCGGGAACTGACGGCTGATCTGCACGATGCCGACAACGTCTATGCCCGGTTGAGCACAGCAGTGCTGCGCTCAACCGGGCGCTTTACTTTCTTCTCGCACCACAGCGCCGCGCTCCAGACGGATGGGCTGCAGTTCGATCCCGAGCTGTCGCGCATAGCGGGAGACCAGCCGCTTCTCACGGGGATCGAAAAGCAGGACGGAGCAGCCCTGCGCTCCTGCGCGACCGGTCCGGCCCGCGCGGTGCAGATAGTCCTGACTCTGCGTCGGTGGATCGAGATTGAAGACGTGGGTGACTCCGGGCAGGTCCATTCCGCGGGCGGACAGGTCCGACGAGATCAGCACCTGGGCCTGGCCGCTGCGGAACGCGTTCAGTGCGGTCTGGCGCGCCATCTTGCCGGCAGCGCCGTGGATCCAGACGGCGCGTATCTTGTGGAAGGCGAGCTTGCCTGCCAACTCTTCCGCCCGGTCGTTGCGGTGCACGAAGACCAGGGCTCGTTCGGGTTTGATGGCGTGGATCAGTCGACGCAGCAGCTCGGGTTTCTTGCGTTCTTCTGTTACGGCGTAGAGATGCTCGATACTGCTGCTCATTCTGTCCCCGCCGGTGTCCACCATGACGAGGTCCTGGGCCAGCGCGCCGGCATGCTGCCGGCTTTGCGCTTGCTGTGTGGCCGATACAAAGAGTAGCTGACGGCGCCCCGGCGTGGCGTGCAGGATAGCCTGGACAGTGCCCAGAACGGGATCGGCCAGCATGCGGTCAGCTTCGTCGATCACCACACAGTTCACTGCATGCACCTTCAGCTTGCGCATTTTTATCAGCTCCAGAACGCGTTCGGGTGTACCGGCAATAAGGTGCGGCTTGGTTTTCAGCTGCTCCTGCTGACGGCGCAGAGAAACTCCCCCTACCAGGACCTGGGAACGGAGGTCGCGGCCGGCCGCCTGCACGAGCGGGCGCATCTGCTGCTGGATCTGCAGGGCGAGTTCATGGGTGGGAACCAGAACCATGAACTGCAGCGTTTTCGCCGCCGTATCCAATCGCTCCAGCAGTGGCAGCAGGTAGGCCAGTGTCTTTCCCGTTCCCGTCTCCGAACTGATGTAGGCGTCGCGTCCCTCCATGACGACGGGGATGGCATGCTGCTGTATCTGTGTGGGTTGGCGGATGCCCTCGGTCGCCAGCGCCTCCACCCATGCCGAGCTCATACCCAGCGCGTTGAAATCCATGTAATGCTCCATGAAACAGGGTTGACTTCGTGTCGGGATCGGGCCGACGATCAGATATCGTAGAGATAGTGGCAGGTGCGGCATCCCTGCGGTGCTTCTGGCATGGCTTCGCGGGCTTCCGCCTTTCCAGGGACACGTGATGCAGGCGAGGTTGCAGGCCGAAGGAACTCTCCACCTGCCAAGACCGCCAAAGCCGCGTGGTGACGCCTGCGCAGTAGTTCATCTGGCGATTGGAGGAATGACGCAAAAGAGTACCGCAAAGTAGTGGAACGCACTGCCCCCCAGGACGAACAGATGCCACAGAGCATGATGATAGGGAAGGCGGCGCCACACGTAGAAGCCGACTCCGCCAGTATAGCACAACCCGCCGCACAGCAACAGCAGCAGGCCGCTCGGGGATACGGCAGCAAGCATCGGTTTTATGGCGGCAACCACGGCCCAACCCATGAGCACGTACACTCCCACAGAAGCGGCTGCCCAGCGGCGCAGTATGGTCACCTGAAAGGCGACGCCCAGAATAGCCAGACCCCAGATAACTCCGAACAGCGACCATCCCCACGGTCCCCTAAGGCTCACCAGAGTAAAGGGGGTGTACGTACCAGCTATCAGCAGGAAGATCGCCGCGTGATCCAGAACTCGCAGCACCCTTTTGCCGGTGGGATGCGGAATGGCGTGGTAGAGCGTAGATGCCGCGTACATCAGGATCAGCGTGGTGCCATAGATGCTGCACGCGACGATATGCCATGCATTGCCACGCAGGCTGGCAAAGGCGACCAGAACGGTGAGCCCGGCGATCGACAGGACGGCGCCCACACCGTGGATGACACTGTTGGCAATCTCCTCACCTCGAGTGTATCTGGGCGCGGCTGTGCTCATATGCATGCTGGCTCCGTGCCTTTGCGACTTGACTGGACGCGTGGAATACCCCTATATAATTCCTCCTAATAAGATGCTCAATTTTGCGAGATAGCGCACGGCAGCCCGGAGAAGGTGGAGGAAATTTGGACGATCGACTGGATTTGCGCAGCAAGCTCCGGCCAGGACTCGATCTCCTGGCCAACGAAATCATCATCACCCTCAAGAAACGGACGCGCTTCCAAATCAACCCGGAGATCTATCGACCGGGTCTGGTAGTCGGTCACCCCGACATCTCCCTGCTCGACTTCGAATTGGCGCGCACGGAGCGCTTCCACGCCGAACTCGGTCGCTACGCGTACACCCGCTATGACAGCTTTTCGGATGTCGGGGATGTGCCGCTGATAATAAAGCGCCGACCACCGCAGAGTCCTACACACAACTATCCCACCCAGATGGGATCCCAGATCCGCGCGCACTACGTGGACTGGGTGCATTCCCATTGTGAACCCGGTTCGGACTCCGACACTTGGGGAGAGAGCGTCAGCGCGGATGTCGTCGTCATGATGAGTCTGGCCGAACGGATTACTATGGGTAAGGTCGTCGCCGAGTCCAAGTTCCAGGAAGATGCGGAGGCATACCGCGAAACTGGCGGTGATCCGGACAGAATTTGCGACCTGCTGGTCAACAGCCAGCGCGAATCCGAGGTGATCGAACTGGCGCGCCATCTGGCGCGGATCTACGAGTTCGACGAGGACCAGGCTGCCGCCATGTTCGAGTGGATCATCCGTACCACGATTTTCGTCGAGGTGAGCTATCTGCAGATGCGGATCAGAGAAGGGCGCGACGAGACCTGACTCCATTATATGGGAATTACAGAAGGTTTTGGGAAACCAGGGCCGGGCATTGGCCGCTCAGCACGCCATGATGCGGGTCCCTCGCGGATTTTGCGCGCCCATCATCCCCTCAAAAACGAAGCTCAAACAACCTGCCAGCTAATCTCACCACCGGCGTGGATGGGGACGACATTGCCGTACCTGGCGGGAACATTGCACGGCTCTTTGATGAGACGCACTGTCTTGTCGGGCGGCGTCACACCGTAGATACGCCGGGCATTGCCCGAGACGAATGCCTGCAGCCTGTCGAGTGCGCCATGAGCATCGAATAATTCTGCCAGCATCGGCAACGCCACGGGTGCGGTAAAGACGCCTGCTGCACAGCCGCAACACTCCTTCTTGTGCAGCGGGTGCGGTGCAGAATCGCTGCCGAACATCAGTTTCGGGTGCGCCGTTAGCGCCGCGTTCAGCAGGGCATCGCGATCTTCGGGGCGCTTGGCGATCGGTTTGCAGAACAGATGCGGGTTCAGCAGGCCCCCGGCAATGTCGTCCAGCGTAATCAGCAGATGTTGCAGCGTCACCGTCGCGTGGATATTCTCATAGCGGTCGAGGAGCTCGACTGCCGCTGCGGTGGTGATATGCTCCATGACGATCTTCAGTCGGGGAAACTTGCGCGCCAGATCGTCGTAGGTGGGCAGAAAGTCGCTTTCCCGGTCCATAACAAAACCGTCCGGTTCCTCGCCGTGGACCAGCAGGGGAATACCCATCTCCTGCATCGCGGCCATGGTGGCTTCGGCCTCCCGCATGGATTCGACCCCGCCTTCGCTGTTTGTCGTCACTCCTACCGGATACAGTTTGAGGCCGATAATGCGATCCTTTGCCGACGCCAGTTCAGCGGCGCTATAGTTGCGGAAAAACAGCGTCATGTAGGGCTCAAAGAGGTGCTCCCCCACCGCGCGTCGCACTTCGCCCGCATACCATTCCAGGCGTTTCAGATCGGCCACCGGTGGCACCAGGTTGGGCATGATGACTCCTCCGGCGAAACTCTCGGCAGTGAGTGGTGCGACGAGGTCGAGCATAGCGCCTTCGCGGAAGTGGATATGCATATCCAGCGGCGCCTGAAGGGCAATCTCGGTCGGCATAAGAGCGCCTTTCTACAAATTGGAGTGATAGAGGTGTAAGACAGTTGGCTATTCGACGTATGGAAATTATATAAAATGCCACAGCAAGCGACAGATCGAACTCACACAACTGCAGCAAAGTGAATCGATTTGAGACTTGCCGTGCCGATGTTTCCCTCGAGACATGAAACACTCACCCTGTATCGACCCGGCTCCGGAAAGTTTATCCAGCCCATGGGAAAACGCTGGTAATTGTGCGATGAGTTCTGCTGATTCTCCATATGCTCCCCACCTTCTATATCCACACCCCAAACGAGGCGGCCTTCCCCTGCATATGTGAGTTCAACGATGTAGTCGCCCGGCTCCAGCACATCCGCTTCCCATGCGGCCTTGCCCCCCTCTTGCCAGCCGTGCACGTGCACGACCTTCTTCCATTCGCCGAATTTTTCCATCCATTTTTTTTCTTCCTTCTCCGCGCCCGTCACCTCGGCAAATTCGGCAAAAATCTCGGTGGCGATTTCGGGGTCGATGCCCCATACGGGGTCGACTTCAGCGGGTGTGGCGAGTTCGACCTCGATAACAGAGACGAGTTTTTCGGGCTTTTGGGCAGGGAGTTCGAAAATGGTCCAGCCTTCCCTCGTGCCGACGGGGATGTCTCGGGCGGTATCGCCTTTCAGCAATCGGGCCGATTTGATCTCCGTTTTCAATCCGGGCAGGTAGAGATTGCCGGACTCCGGCCAGTCGAAGATGCAGAGGAACAGTTTGCCGTCTTTGGCTGTGACATCCCCCCACGGAAGGGCGTGTTGCCAGGGAGAAGCATCTGTCGCATAGATGACCTGGGGATATCGCTCGATCCATTCCCCGGATTTGCGCAGCGACCTGGCTGCCCGCTCCGGGATCGACCCATCCCCTCGCGGCCCGACGTTCAGCATATAGGTACCACCGCGGCCAATGCAGGATATCAGCAGGTGGAGAATATCCTTTGGAGTTTTCCAGTATTCGTCGTACCAGGCGTACGCCCAGGAATCGTTGGTCGTATCGACGCTTTCCCACATGCCATCGACATTGCCATGCGGAACTTCCATATCACCGAGCGTGAGGTAATCGCCAAGCCCATGTCCGGCGCGACCGGAGACCAGCGCATCGGGCTGATTTTCTCTGACGACCTGCACCAATTCCTCCACGTATTCCTTCGGTATCGATCCGGGGGTGTCGAACCAGACCAGAGTGATGGGCCCGTATTCGCTGGTTATCTCTTTTACCTGCGGCAGGCATTTCTTCTCGTAGTAATCCTGGAAGGTGGCCGGTTTGCCTTCTGCGTCGGTCTTGGGACCGCCGTTGCCGCCAGGAAACGTCCAGTCGGCGGAATGCGAGTAGTAGAAGCCAAACCCGATGCCGACTTCACTGCAGGCCGCAGCCAGTTCTTTCATGGGATCGCGTTTGAAAGGGGTCGCATCCACGATATTGAACTGACTCGCTCTGGAGTGGTACATGGCGAAGCCTTCGTGGTGCTTGCTGGTGATGATGATGTATTTCATTCCGGCATCTCTGGCCAGCTGTGCTATCTCCATGGCGTCGAACGCGACCGGATTGAATTCCCCGGCCAGTTCCATGTATTCGTCAACCGGAATGTCCGCCAGGTTCCTGTTCATGATCCATTCGCCGATGCCGTAGTAGGTCTTCCCCTCGACCTTGTTGCCCAGAGAGGAATAGAGCCCCCAGTGAATGAACATGGCGTAGTTGCCGTCGCGAAACAGCTGACCCCGATCGCTGCCATCGCCGGGTTTGACAACCGCCTCGCCCCACAACTCATCCATACCTTCTTCAATTTTTTCGCCCTCGACCATGAGAATCACCTCCGCTAGTGACCGTTATAAACCCGTCAACAATCTGTTGGCGGAACCCCACCAAATAGGTATTATCTGTTTCTGCTATTGCGAGTCCCTTTCCTTCAAAAGGTTAGATATCTTCTGAACGGAAGCAAATCCGGGCAACCCCTGCACAAATAACATGGAACTTATTCAAACCATTCAAAAAGAGAGTATCCCATGAATACGGAATGCCGATCCCACTTGAGAAACCTGGCTGGGAAATACACAGAATATGCCCTCGGAGATACCATGGCACAGCGGAGGGGAAAGTGGAGGCTCCATAACAGTATGCAGGAGAAGACCTTCCCTTTTCACATAGAAGATAACGGCACCTATTTTCGGGATCTAACTCCTCCTCTAAAATGCGAAGACGAACTGTGTCGTCAGCTGGAAGCACGGCTCCTCCACGCATTGGTCGCCTACGAAAAAATCGACGACGACAGGATCATACCGGATAGATTCGTGGTCGACTGGGCAATCGGGATCAGCAGCTACTGCGACGAACTCCAATTCATTCATTCGGAGGATGGCTATGGTGGTAGTTTCGGCTATGAGAGCAACAAGCCCATCGGGGATATAGATGGCGATTTTGACAAATTGAAAAAGAGAACCCTTGCGCTGGATAAAGAGTCGACCGAGCGCAGAGCTGAGCTGGCACGAGATATTTTCGAAGGATTACTGCCGGTAGTTATCGGCAGGACCAGCTCGCTTTACTCCGACGGCATTGCCAATAAAGCGGTGCATCTGATGGGCATGCAGGAACTCTATCTGCAGATGGCCATGAACCCCGAAGCAGTCCATCGACTTTTGACATTCCTCGCCGAAGACAACCTGGTCCTGGGGCAATGGGAGGAGGAGCAGGAGCTGCTCATTCTCAACAATGACGGCAATCAGGGGTACTGCTCAGGCAGTTCGCAATTTTCAGATGAAATTCCGGGCCGGGAGATCGGGGAGGGAGAAGCTATCTGTTCGACAGATCGCTACGGTTATCTCGAAGCACAGGAGGCCGCAGGTCTCTCTCCAAATATGTTTGGAGAGTTTCTCATGCCTCATTTTTCCAAGTTCGCAGAGAAATTCAAACTGATGAAATTCGGTTGTTGCGAAGCGGTTCACGATCTCATGCCGCACCTGCACAAACTGAACGGACTGCGAAAAGTGAGCGTAACTCCATGGTGCGACCTGGAGAAGCTCGCGGCCAATTGCAACAAAGATATCATCTGGTCCAGAAAGCCGGTCCCTTTGAAGCTTTGCGGATCTACTTTTTCCCCCGATGAATTCAAATCGCACCTGCGAGAAACACTCGAAATTGGGAAAGGGTTCTCGATCGAGTTTATTTTTCGCGATACGAACCGCTTAACGGGCGAAATGGAACAGAGACTCGTCGAAGCTTGCGAGATTGTGAGGGAGGTTACCAATCATCACGAAGGACGAAGGTCTGATCTCGCCGCATAACGGGTAACGGGAAGATCGACTGACTGCACCGGTCAGAAGACCATCTCAGAGCGGGAGTGTTTTACTCCGTTGCAGCATCTGCATTTGGGGCAAAGGTGCGTTGTTCTATATATTATGCAGTTCATGCTTCCTTGAAGGTTTCCATAAAGCTATGGCTCTCAGCGTGGGCGATAGATATCCCCTCTACTGACAATATGGCAAAAGAAGAAGCGGTACAATCCAATCCCTTTCCCGGTTTGAGGCCGTTCGACTACGAGCAACACGACCTGTTTTTCGGACGCGAAGAACAGGTCGGTTTTTTGCTGCAGCGGCTGGAGGAGAATCGCTTCCTCACTGTACTGGGACAATCCGGTAGCGGTAAATCATCGCTGATTCGAGCCGGTATGCTGCCCCAACTCCATGCAGGTCAACTGGCGGGTGCAGGCGATGTCTGGGAGATGGCCATCTTCCACCCCGGACGTTCGGCGATCGATAGCATGACCGAGGCATTCAGGAAAGCGGGCCTCGCCGAAGCGGCTGGAGTACAGGAACTGAAACAGAGCGCCGGAGGCCTGACCGAGGCGGCGCGGATGGCCGGCATCGGCACCGGGCGCAATCTGCTGATAGTGGTAGATCAGTTCGAGGAACTCTTTCGCTTGCAGGAGGGGGATGATGCTGGGCAGGAGGGGGCAGATCTGTTTGTCCGGCAATTGCTGAACGCCGCGGAGCAGCGCGAGCTGCCGATCTATGTCGCCCTGACCATGCGGGCGGAGTTTATCGGCCACTGCAACGCTTTTTCCGGCCTCACCGAAATGATCAACGAGGCGGATTATCTGATTCCGCGTATGAGTCGGGAACAACTGAGGGCGGCTATTGAGAAACCGGTGGCCGCCTATCGGGCGACTATCGATGCGGAATTGACCGAGTGTCTACTCGCCGAAATCGGGGACGAGACGGGGCAACTGCCGGTGGTGCAGCACGCGCTGATGCGCACCTGGGATTACTGGCAGACCCACCGGCGAGAGGGCGAATCGCTGGAAATAGGTCACTACGAGGCGGTGGGCACCATACACGGGGCGCTTTCTCTGCACGCCGAGGAGGTGTTTGGCGAACTTCCCGACGACGAAGCGAGGCAGATTGCCGAAGTCGCCTTCAAGTGTCTGGCCAGCGATCTGGAGGGGCTAGAGGGAGGGCGCCAGCCGACCACGTTGGGTGAGATCGCCGCCGTGGCGGGGGTGGAGCGGGAAAAGGCCGGCAATGTCATCGATCATTTCCGACGGCCCGGATGCTGGTTTTTGACGCCGCCTCCCGATATCGAACTGGAGGGTGATACGGTGGTCGATATCGCCCACGAGACGCTGGTTCGTCTCTGGGAACGGGCCCAGACCTGGATCGAAGAGGAGGAGCAGTCCGCACGTCTGTATTTGAGACTGGCCAGCACCGCCGCTCTCTATCAGGAGGGACGTGCTGGACTGTATCAGGATCCGGATCTCGAACTGGCCCTGGAGTGGGGGCGCCAGCACCGGCCGACGGTTGCCTGGGGCCAGCGCTACGATCCGGCTTTTGAGCGGGCGATGACCTTTCTCGAACACAGTCGCAAAGATCGCGATTTTCAGCTGGCAAAGAAGGAGGAGCGGGTCCGCAAACAGCTCAGACGGACCCGTTTCTTTGCCCTGATGGGAGGAGGGGCTTCGCTGGTCTTTTTGCTCTTTCTGCTCTTCGCGCTCAACCTCTACTTCGCCGCAGAGGAGAGCAAGAAGGAGGCGATCGACCAGAAGGAACGGGCGGAGACGGAACGCCAGAACGCGGAGCGCCAGCGTCAGATCGCTGTGGAGCAGCAGCAGGTAGCCGTGACGGAGCGTCAGAATGCCGAAGAGCAGCGTCAGATCGCTGTGGAGCAGCAGCAGGTAGCCGTGACGGAGCGTCAGAATGCCGAAGAGCAGCGTCAGATCGCTGTGGAGCAGCAGCAGGTGGCCGTGACGGAGCGCCAGAACGCCGAAGAGCAGCGTCAGATCGCTGTGGAGCAGCAGCAGGTGGCCGTGACGGAGCGCCAGAACGCCGAAGAGCAGCGTCAGATCGCTGTGGAGCAGAAGCTCGAGGCGGAACGTTTGCGGCTGTTGTCCGTCGCCCGTTCTCTGGCAGTCCAGGCGACCAAGATTCAGCAGCGGGCGGAGGAGGCTGAACTGGGGGTGCTGCTGGCGTTGCAGGGTTTTCGCTTCAACGCGCGCTATGGAGGATCGGCGCTCGATCCGGATATCTACAATGCCCTGCGCCTGGCCAGCGGGTCGTTCGATACGGGGCAGAGCGGACTGATGCGCGGGCACGGGGATGACGTGCGCGACATGGCCTTTAGCGCCGACGGTCGCAGGCTGGCTTCGGGTAGCGACGATGGCCTGGTGCTGCTGTGGGATCTGGAACGGGGCACCAGCCGGACGCTGCACCGAGGTGAGGATGGGGTGCGCAGTGTGGTTTTCGATGCCGATCGAGATGCCCTGATCGGCGGCACGGTGGAGGGGCGCGTGTTGATCTGGACGCTGAATGGCACGGCGACCAGACCGGAGGTGCTGGTAGAACCGACAGAGGGGAATCAGGTGGCCATCTCGTCATTGGTGCTGCAGCCCGGAGGATCATTGCTGGCCATCGCCAGCCTGGATGGCCGGGTGCGACTATGGGATCTCGAGCGCCGGACAGAACTGGAGTTGAGTGAATCCAATTTCCCAGGGCGCGTCCATACAGTCGCCTTCAGCCCGGACGGCAGTCTTCTGAGCGCCGGCTGTGGGCAAGGGGAGGTGCGTCTATGGGACATGGGAGATCGCGCTAAAGTACCGGTCGCGCTGAGCAGTGGTCGCCTCGAGGTGCTGTCGCTGGCATTCAGCGCCGACGAACGCTGGCTGGCGGCCGGCACCGGGAATGGGGATATCCTGATCTGGGACAGAGAGGATTTGGGCCGCAGTCCGATCGTACTCATTGGCCACCAGGCAGGGGTCACCTCCATCGACTTTCATCCCGACAGCGAACTGCTGGTCTCGGGCAGCCTGGATCGGATGGTGCGCATATGGAACGTGCGGAAGAGGGGTGAAGAACCGATCCTGATAGAGCACGACGCCTGGGTCTGGTCTGTATCTTTCAGCCCGCAGGGGGATCGGCTGATATCGGGTGGAGCCGACAAGAACGTCCACCTGTGGACGACGCGCTCAGAGCAGATTGCCGGTCAACTGAGCAAAACCGTCGGGCGCAATATGACCCTGAAGGAATGGCAGAGCTTTGTGGGCGAAGATATCCCCTACGAGAAGACGCGGGCCGACCTGCCCGGGGAGATAGAGCAGTGAGCGGCGAATGGACTGCAAAAAGAATGGATAGAACGAACTCGACCCATGCCCACCAGTGCAGGCGCCATAGAGCAGGTCTGGGCGGCCTGCTCTGCGCGCTATGGCTGTGGGCGGCACCGGCCATGGCTCAGAGCGAATGCGGCATCGTTTTGGAAGAAGCTCTGAAAGTGTACGAAGGGGGGAGTTTCAACAAGGTCGTCTCGTTGTTGACTCCCTGTGTGGAGAGCGGCAATGCAACGCGCAGTGAAAAGGTGGAGAGTTACCGTCTGCTGGCCATGACCTACATCGCCTCGGATCATTTGGGCAAGGCGGCCGAAGTGACCAGGGGACTGCTGGCGGTCAAGCCGGATTATGAGACTACTTTGCGCGATCCGCCGCAGTTTGCACGCATGGTCGAAATCGCCAAACTGGAAGGGGCGAATATCCAGGTCACTTCGGTGTCGAAGAACAGCGAGAATCTGCTCAAAGCACCGGCCACTGTGCTGCTGATTTCGCGCGAGGAGATCCTGCGGCGGGGATATCAGGATCTGGAGGCGCTGATCCACGATCTGCCGGGATTCGACATTTCGCGTGGCAACGGAGTCTTCTACGCCAACGTGTATCAGCGGGGATACCGGGCCAACGGCACCGATCGCACCCTGTTCCTGTTCGACGGAGTGGAAGAGAACGACCTGTGGTCCAATTTTGCCAACATCTCCCGGCAGTACCCCATCAGCAATATCAAACGAGTCGAGGTGGTCTACGGACCGGCATCGACCATGTACGGTCCCAATGCCTATGTCGGCGTGATCAACGTCATTACCCGCGAGCCAGAGGAGATGATCGCCAGGGGGCGGAAGTTGGGGGTAAACGTGCAGAGTGGACAGGGGGCGTGGAACACGCGTTACGCGGATATCACCGTCGCCGGACGCGAAGAGAATATCTCCTTTTCACTCACCGGCCGCCTCTTCAGATCCGACGAGGGAGATCTATCCTCTTACGGGGATTGGGACTACCAGCCACACGAAGCGGCATTCTATCAGGAGAAGCTGGCCATAAGGGGGGTGGGCGATGATGGAAATTTTCGCGCCGAAACCTTCCTGCAGGGGAATCCGACCGCCGCAGATCATCCCTATGTGGCGGTGGTGCGCCAGGAGGATGGCCAGGTGACCGCCCTGGAGATCACCGACCTGGGGGGGCAGGTAGCCACCGATTTTGACCGCGCGGCGCTGGGCCTGGAGGTCAACGGTAGCCCGGCCGAGTTCAGCAACCACACCGACGACTGGCTGATCTACGGCAAGCTGCGTCTCGGGGATCTGCGCCTGGGGGTGCAGAGCTGGCGCCGGGCGGAAGGGAGCATAGGCTGGTTTCCCGACGATCGCGAGGGATCGTCGGAGATGGGAGGGGTATGGATACCGCGCCACACTTTTTTCTATATAAACTACGACAAGAACATCAGCGAATCGATCAGCCTGAGCTTCTTCAATCGCTTCAAATCGCACTCCCTGGATGACGAGAACAAGATCGTCATCCACCGCAGCTACGCCGGAGAGGGACGCTGGGATCTGGAGAAATTGTTAGCCGATACGCCATCCCGCTGGTCGAACCTCTACTTCCACCGGCTTTCCAAGGAGCTGCGCAGTGAGTTTAAACTGCTCTATGCTCCTTCGGTCAGTTTCAATCTGGTCAGCGGTTTCGAGTTCCGCAACAGTCAGATTGCCGGGGAATACACCGTCTCTGTGCAGCCGCATCCGACTGAAAATGGCTTTCCCTTTGACGAACTCAACGACTATAACCAGCGGGATATCGGTTTTTACGCACAGGCGACCTATCGGCCGCGCACCGACCTGAGTCTGAACCTGGGTGGTCGTTTCGACAACAACAGGGTGCGCGAAACCCTGGGGTACGGGACGGTCTTCAATCCGCGGGCCGCCGTAGTGTACAGTCCCGGGAATTTCATTCTCAAGGCGATCTATTCCGAGGCGTTCAAAGCGGCGTCCAACTCGGCCAAATTCTCCACCTCCACCAGCCGTCTGTTGACCAATCCGGACCTGGAGCCGGAGAAGGTGAAAAACGTCGATCTGAGCGTGGGGTGGCAGATCCGGGAAGAGGCGTACATCGATCTGGTCGGGTACACGGCCGAATACAGCGACGTCATCGGCGCGGTCAGCGTGGTGATGGAGGATGGAAACCTCACCACGCAGAATGCGCCGATCGGCGCGCTGCGGATTCGCGGTCTGCAGGCGAGCGCCTCGCTGAAGCGGGACCCCTACGCCATCAATGTCAACTATACCTACACCGATCCTCAGAATGTGGAGGCAAAGGCCGGGGATGAAAACCTGGCAAAGGCCGGGGAGGAACCGGCCGAGCGGCGAATCGGCGATATCGCCAGCCATCGCTTCAATCTGATAGGCAACTACCTTTGCGGAGAGCGACTCAACTTGAATCTGCGGATCAACTACGTCGGTGAGCGCAAGACGGGAGCCAGCACCACGGTTCCGGACAATCCGTATGAAGTGATCGACGGCTATACTGCAATCAATGGCGCGGTCACCTATGCCGTCCCTGTCGAGGGGCTGTCGCTACAGCTGTCTGTCAATAATTTGCTGGATGTCGAATATTTTCATCCCGGTGTGCGCAGCGCCGAGGGGACCATTCACGTAGCTCGACTACCGCAGAACGGCCGCAACGCCACGATGCGGATCCTGTACGACTTCTGATATGAATCTGCTCAGATCTCTCGCCCGTTCGTTGAACGTCCAACCCGGCGAGGAGAGGCCGATCGCGATGCTGGCCGGCTACTCCTTTCTGATCGGCATTTTTCAGGCGTACTACATCTCGCTGGCGAATGCCTCTTTTCTGGCCGAGTTCGGCGTCGACTATCTGCCGCAGGGTTACATCGTCACCGGTATAGTAGGCTACCTTATCGGCACCTGGCTGGCCGGCATGCAACGACGACTGCCCTTTACCCGGCTGATCGTCTACGTCCTGGCGTTGCCGCTGGCCCTGCTGGTCGCCTTTCGACTGGGTTTCTGGCTGGCTCCCAGCAAGTGGCTGGCCTTCGCCATGTTCACCTGCATCGGGCCGTTCCTGGCGCTGATTTATTTTGTGTTGCGCTCGCTGGTCGGCCAGCTGTTCGATCTGCGTCAAAGCAAGCGGTTGTACGGGCTGATCAGCACCGGCGACGTGATTTCGGCGATTCTGGGATTCTTCTCGGTTCCAGTGTTTATCAGCCTGTTCGGCAACGTCAACGACCTGCTGCTGATCGCCGCCGGAGCGCTGGGTTTGGCCTGGCTGCTGATCAACCTGATCAATCGTCAGTTCGCCGAGGAGCTGTCTACAAACGATACCTCCTCTAACGACGGCGAGGAGAGGCCCCAGGCCAATATCGGTTTTGTAGATTTGTTCAGGCGCCGATACTTTCTGCTGATCGCGCTGCTGGCGATGCTGGTGATGGTCGGCTTCTACTACATCGACTACGCCTTTCTGGCCCAATTGCGCATCCGCTTTGCCGACAAGGCGTTCCTCGCTCGTTTCATCAGTCTCTTCTATGGCATCATACGCATCGTCGAATTGCTGGTTAAAACCTTCCTATCCGGTCGATTGTTGAGCCATTACGGCATGAAGTTCGGTCTGGCTTCGGTTCCGGTGATGCTCTGTATCAGCACCGGTCTGGCTGCTTTATTCAGCCTGGGGCTTTCGGCAGGAGGGCACGCGGTCTTCTTGCTGATGGCGCTGAGCAAGATGATCGAAAGGGTGGCGATCAAATCGTTCCACGATCCCTCCTTCAATATCCTCTACCAGCCACTCGATAGAGAGATTCGCCTGTCGGTCCAGACGCGCATCGAGGGGATCATCCAGCAGGGGGTGGTCGGCATTGCGGGGGGCACCCTGTGGCTGTTTAGCTGGACCGGTTCCTTCAACGTGGTGGTGATCGCTCTGGTGCTGGTCGTAGCTTGCTGGACGGTAGCGACGATTCTGGTCTATCGCGAATATCGGGTCTCGCTGCTCGACAATCTGGCCGAAAGAGCCCGTTTGCGGGCAGAGAGCGAACGGGTGGGGCCGAGTAGTATAGAGATTCTCGGCGGTCTGTTGCAGGAGTCCGGTTTTCTCCGGGGGGCGTATCTGCTCGACTGGCTTGCGCGCCTGTCACCGGCAGAGATCGGCACATTTTTGCGGTCCGGATTGGGACATGTTTCGGCCCGGGTTAGACGCGAACTCTGGCAGGTTGCCGGAGCGCTGCGCTTTTTGCCGGTGCACCAGGAGGAAGCCCGGTTAGAGAATGAGACAGAGGAGGAAGTGCGTCGGGTCGGTTTGCAGGTGCTTCGACAGTTGGAAGAGGAGGCGCTAAAGGGGAGGGATGCAAAAGGCCTGCGACGACTGAGCGAAGCGCCCGAAACGGCTCAGCGGTTGCTGGCCCTCAGGCTGCTCGAGGCCGGGGGAGAGGATATCATTCTGGATCGCCTGCTGGGGGACAGAGAAGCACTGGTGCGCAGGCAGGCGCTGGTGACGGCCGGTCGGCGTGGAGAGTCGCAGTGGTGGTCCAGCATCGTCACACAACTGGCTTCTCCGCAGGCGCACCACGTGGCGGCAGCTGTCCTGAGAGAGAAGGGTGAAGAAGCACTGGTCGTTCTGGAGGAGTTCTGGGCCCAGGCCGGACAGCAGCGTGAGGTGGCGGCCCGGGCGACCAGGCTGTGTGCTCAGGTAGGTGGTGAGCAGGTGAAATCGCTGCTGTTGAATCGGCTCAGCATCATGGAGGTCGAGGTGAAGACCGAGGCGCTGGACGGCCTGCGGCTGTGCGGTTTTCGGGCGGTCAGCACCGATGAACTGGGGCAGGTCGAACAGCGCCTCGAAGAGGCAGTGGACGATACGGCATGGGCGATGGCGGGGATTCTCGATCTGGAATCCGAGGAAAGGGGGGGGGATCTGCGCCGCCAACTCGGTCTGGAAATCGACGCACTGCGCGAGAGGATCTTTTCTCTGCTCGAACTGGTGCACGAGTCGCAGCAGATCGGCCTGGTGCGCGATAGTTTCAAAAGCGGCAGCGGCGATGGCCGGATCTACGCACTGGAACTGCTCGACGTATTACTCGCTCCGAGCGTGCGCGAAATGCTCTTTCCGGTGCTGGAGGATCTGACGTTGAATCAGCGGCTCCGGCGGTTGGAGGACCATTTCCCGCAGCAGCGTCTGAGCGCGGTCGAGCGTCTCAAGGATATCGTCAACTGCGAATATTCCAGGGCGAGCCGCTGGACTCGGGTTTGCGCCCTCCACGCGCTGGCGGGGATGGATGGGAACGGGGTCTTCGACGAGCAGCTGGCTCAGCTGTTCAATCCGGATCCGCTGCTGCACGAATCCGCCGGTAAAGATATCAGTGCCGGCGACCCGACCGTTTTCTCACAATACGCGGAGAAATTGCCGCGCGCCATCCGGAGCGATTTGCTGGAATTGCTCTCTATGCCCGAGAGAAAGAGTATTTTTGAGAAGGTTCTACTGCTCAAGAAGACCGGAGTCTTGAAAGGGGTAGCGGAGGTTCGCCTGGCCCTGTTAGCCGATTATTGTGAGGTTGGACAGTTTCCGGCAGGCAGCGCGATTCTGGAAGAGGGGAAGCAGATCGACAGGGCCTATCTGCTGGTCGATGGGTCAGTGGAGGTCCGCGGTGAGAGGGGGGCGCTTGAGCAGGATGAACCGGGTCTTCTGGACGCGCTGGTGTGGACGCCGGAGGGGGTAAGTGAGGGAGCGGTCATCGCCGCTCGCGACACGACGGTGATCAGCGTGAATCGAGATGTGCTGGCCGGTTTTTTGGCCGAGCATGCCGAAGCGGCGAGAGGACTGGCAGAAGAGATCAGCCGTTAAAAAGGCTCGAAAGATAGCGGGAAAGGGAGGGGGCTCCAACAGGGAGCCGCCTCTCTTTCTGTAAACAGGAGGTAAGTACTTTGGGTGGATTCCAGTTTTTCGGCCATCTGACCTATGCGCTGATCGCCCTCTCTTTTCTGGTGAAGGACATACTGTGGCTGCGCGTGTTTTCGGTCGTCGCTTCAGCCTCCAGCATGGTCTTCAGCTACTTCGCTCCGGCCACGCCGATGTGGCTGGTGATCGGTTGGAACGGGGTCTTTATCGCCATCAACGCCGTGCGCATAGCCATCCTCATCAGAGAGCGGATGAGGATATCCTTTTCCGAAGATGAGCAGGAGTTGTACGAGACGATATTCAGCAATATGGGAGCGGTCGAGTACATGAAACTGATCCGCATCGCCGAGTGGAAAAACGAGGGGAAAGGGGAGATCCTGGCCACCGAAGGGATGCATCTCGACTCGTTGATTTTGATCTACAGCGGGTCCGCCGAGGTGAAGTCAGGGGAGAAGCACCTGGCTTTGCTCGGAGATGGAGCATTTATCGGTGAGATGAGTTTCACCACCGACCAGCCAGCTTCGGCGACGGTGGCCACGTGTGAACCGACGCGCCTGATCGTCTGGCCCAAGGAGGAACTGCGGCGTCTGCTGCAACGGAATCCGAGCATGCGCAGCGATCTGCAGGCGGTGCTGGGAACGGAGATGGCCAAAAAGCTGCAGCGGCGATAGCATTGAGTTAGTTCAAACGTATATTTCGCCTATTCTCGCAAGCTATTTCGCCACAAACTCCACTGAGATTATATTTGCGCCAACGCCCGGGCTGCGTCGGCCTGGTCGAGGCAGAAACGGGATATTTCCCCCATGTGGGTGAGGAGTTCGGGCACGGTGGTCTTATAGGCATTGCGGGCTCGGTCTTCAATGCGGTTTTCGACAATGCCGTTGGCGATGCCCGTATAGCACAGGGCGTAGATTGTGCCGAGTGCGGCTTTAAAGGTGTAACTAACCACCGCCGGATCCCCCTGCCAACCGGCGGCACGCAACCCCTCGATATATCGGGTCAAAACCGTCTCCACCAGGGCGGGAGCCCGATCCATCCGTCCGATAAAAAACCAGTGCATACTGCTGCCGACCATACGGGCGATTTCCTCGCCGAGGGGTGCTATACCTGTGTCAAACCAGTCGATGGCTACGGTCGTTCCCTGGTAGTCGAACAGATTGCGGCCGCTGGGGTCGCCATGGTAAAGGGTGAGGGGAGACAGGGCGTGGGCGTGAGCGATGAGTTGGGTGCAGGCATCGGTGAGGTCGTAGAGCCTTTGCTGGATCGGTCGGGGATAGACGGCGAGGACTTCGGGGTGGTCCTGGTGTTTCTTAAGTCCCTGAATTGCGCTTGGGCAGAATTCTTTAACGTAATCCGACCACTGGTCGCGGCCCAACCAGTGATCCTGCGGCGGTCTGCCGGCGTAGTGAGCGTTGAATTGTCCCAGGTGGAAAGCGGCCAGCCCATAGCGAGTAAGCGGCCAATCTTCGGCCCAATTGTCGCCTACGTCCTCGAGCCAGAGTGCTATTTCGGCCGGCGACTGCTGGCGTGCATCGATGAATCGGGGAGGACGCAGGCCGGCAGATAGATCGTCCAGGAGACCGCTCTGACCCAGGAGAATTTCGCGCTGCCAGTTGGGGTCGTCCAGGGCGTATTTGTGGTTAAATCGGCCGATATTGGTGCAGTATTTGAGGATCAGGGACCAGGTGAACTGCGCCCCCCGATCGCTTCCCGACCCTTTCGCGCGATAGACCAGTGCGCCGCTCTTGCCCGTGCTGATAGGCGTCAATGCCCAGGTGTCGGCAGTTGCTGTCGCGCTTTGTCGCTCGAGGCGGACAAGGCGCGTGATTTCGGTGCGGTCCAGGTTGTTGACGTATTCCATGGTCGTCGGCTGAGTTCGGGTTGCGACTAGAGTAGCCAGACCACCGCACAATGTCAAACCGCTCGAGTCAGATGCAGCCATCCCCTTAGATACTGTGTTCTGTGCGTGCGATCAAATCGTCCTGTACGCGTTTTGACAGCGTCGAAAAATACGCGCTGTATCCCACGACCCGCACCGACAGCGTGCGAAATTCCTCGGGGCTCTGCTGTGCCTCTCTCAACATCGCGCCGTCGATAATGTTGAGCTGCAAGTGCTGTCCACCGAGCTTAAAATAAGTCTTCAGCAAATCTGCAAGGGAGACCAAACCCGACTCGCCCCCTACCGAAGAGGGATGTAGTTTCAGATTGCTCCCTCCGCCAGGCGTGCGGTCAAATGGCAGCTTCGCCATGGATTTCAAGCATGCAGTGGCCCCCTTAAAGTCCATGCCATAACTCGGCGACTGGTTCTCACTGATGCTCTCCCCGCGCTTGCGGCCATCTGGGGTCGCGCCCAGTTCGGCACCCAGGCCCCGATTGTTGTGATAGGAATAAATCTCGGGCCAAAACCGAATGGAATGCGGCATTTCATTGCAGCGAACGACTTCATCGCAGAACATATCGGCAATCTGTGTCGCCAGCGCATCCATGCCATCGTCGTCGTTGCCGTATTTGGGACACCGATTGCGCAGCCGCTGGCGCAGAGGCTCAGCTCCTTCAAAATCGGCATTCAGAATATCTCGCAGTTCATCCAGCGTCAGATCACCTTCATCAAATATCACGGTCTGAATCGCGGCCAGCGAATCGGCCGCGGTCGCCATGCCCGATCCGTGCTGTGACTTGTGCCAGTATTTCGTCCCGCCCAGTCGCCATTCGCGCCCGTTTTCAATACAGTCTTCCAGAAAAATCGACTCCAGGGTAAAGCTATACCGATCGTCCACTTCGGAAAGCGGGGGGTTCATCTCCCGCTCGCTCTCCATTGCGTGCCGAATTTGAAGCCTGAGCACCTGCATCAGTTCATTCATCGACCCGAACCCATCGGCATCCCCGGTCTGCGGCCCGACCTGCTCTCCCTTAACCGGATCGAAACCATTATTCATCGCCAGCTCGATAAATTTGGGCAGACTGTGCCAGCGCTCCATGAGTGATCCCTCTTTGCCCGGCACATTGGCATTACAACAGCCGTAATGACCGTAGTTGCGCGCATCTTCCAGATCGACACCCACGCTCAGAAACGCGGGAATCTCCACGCCGTCGTTATAAAACCCGATCGATCCCCCCGCACGCGCAAGCCGACAGGCCTCCAACCAGAACTCCTCATCTATCCCCTCAAAATACCGCACCTTGATCGTCGGCTGTTTCAGCAGCAGATAGCCCGCTTGCAAACAGATAAACGACATCGGATTGGTCGCGTCTCTTCCGTCCATCGTTTGTCCGCCCAGCACCACATACTGCACGCTGTCCTGACATAAGCTGCGCTTCCGGGCATTGTTCTGATCGGCAAACCCGATGATTTCGCTGCATTTGATATAAAAACATTCGATCAGTTCCAACGCCTCGTCCGGACCGATTCGCCCGGCGGCCAAATCCCGTTCATAAAAAGGATACAGGTACTGATCCATTCGCCCCGGCGTGAAATCGCGCGCGCCAACCACGGTGTGCAAAACAAAATCGACCAGCCACACCGACTGCACCGCTTCGTGAAGCGTGCGCGCCGGGTGTTCGGGCACCCGGCGGCAGATCTCGGCGATCTGCATCCATTCCAGCGCGCGTTTTTTGGACGGTGCTTCCCGAGCCAGAGAAACGGCCGCATCGGCATGCCGCTCTGCAAAATGCGCAATCGCATCGCAACACAGCAGCGTGCCCTGCAGAAAATCTCGTTTTGACAGACTCACGCCGTCTCGATCCGTCAGTCGATCCAGATGGGCCTGCGCGCGTTGCCGAATGCCGGTGACCCCCTCGTTCAACAGCCGTTCCCACGAAAGTGTCAAATGCCCCGAGGTCCAGAACCAGGGAGTATGGAAATAATCGTTTCTGTTTTCCAGAAACCAGCGTTCCTGTTCGGCATCGGGTATCACTTCGGGCTCGCGCCCGACAATCAGATCGTCTTCGTCGATCACCACGTCGATCCGAGACAACATGGCCTGAAGGGTGCGACCGAACTTGATTCCTGCCGTTTCATCGCGATAAGCATCCGAACACTCTTTCAGGATCTCCATCCGCGACAGGAAAATCGCGCGGTCGTCCATAGCAAACAACTTGGCTTGCAAACGTTGCGTGCGACTCATAACAGGGCCTCCTCGATTGAACAACCTATCCCCCGGTCAAACCGTTGAGCGAATTCAATTCTGATCTGCCCCCCAAATCTCGAATTGCCGCATCCACCACACCCTGAGCCCGCAGCGGCGCCACCACATCTCGGACCAGATCGGGCACATAAGCCACCAGCACCGCCGCCTCTCCCTTCGGAACGATTGCTACACTTCCCAGGTCGGCGGGCAGCAGGCAACTCCAGCCGGAATCCAGCCGCTCGGAACCACCGGCAGAGTTTACATTCACCTTCCCTTCGATTGCCGTGATGAAACGGAATCGCTCTCCGTCCATCTCCAGCCCGTAGGCCTCTTTCAGATCCAGACGCTCTACGGCGAAATAGTCGCAGACGATGAGCCAGGTTCGCCGATTGGCGCCCAGTTCGATCGATACCGGCCGCGTCCGGCAGTCGAACCCATCCTCGAAGTGCACCGCCGCCACCGCGCTTTCCGCCCATGCGTCTACATCTCCAGTATCCTTGCGCTGACGCAACCCGATATTGATGTCCGAATTCTGCATGATTTCGTAGAACAGCAGCCCCCCGGCCGAATAGTGGATGGTCCCGGCGTGCAGCAGAAAGCTGTCCCCGACGCCCGCTTCGTACGCTGCCATACATTCCCGGCTCCGATCCTCCACCAGGGCTTGCCGGAACGCATCCGGACCGATCCCCGGCTTGTGGCCGCAGAGGATCGTCGCTTCCGGTCTGGCCCGCAACATGTACCACGCTTCGGTCTTGCCGGAAAAATCGTCCAGCCCCCGTTCGGCCACCAGTTCATCGCTGGGATGCATGTGCTCGCCCAGAACGTTAGAGGCATCCAGCAGTTTGATCAGCAGCGGAAACTGCATCCCGAACCGCTCCACGATGGCCCGCCCCATCAGTGCCGTTCCGCATTCGTCGATCGCCTGCCTCAGGCTCTTCCCCTGCATCCATCCGTTGACGATCTGACTCGATTCCCCCGGCCGGTCGCACACTTCCCATGTCTCGCCGACCCGGTGATCCTCGGGCAGATCTATCTTCTCGAACTCCCGCACTATCCATCTATCTCCAAAACCATAATTTCGAAGAATCTCTTTGAAGCGCAGCGGGTACATTCCCCGTTCTACCCCATTCATATTACAATCCTTTCCAGTTTCAGATTGCGGAGGATGAACCCGCCACCCTTGCCGCGAACCACGCTGTCAACTTTCATTACTATCGTGTAACGGCCCGGTGCATCGAGGCGTACAGCGCCGATCTCACTCGTAATGCACATCCAGTATGCGTTGCCACGAATGGGCTGGCGCGCATCCTCCCGAATCACAGCAGGTAGGGTTTCGTCATTCACACTGATGAAAATTTCATGCCTCTCGAGGGTGATGCTGCTGTCCGGTTGCTGCACGGTGCCGGGATAGATGTCCGCGTCCCATCTATTTTGAGCGCGAGGGCGTGGTGCGGTTCATAATCCACTCTGCAGCGCTCGGGATCCGTTTCCCGTTCCACTCGCCGGCCGGGATGGCGTAAAGGCCCCAGTGGATGAACATGCCGAACCGGGCGTCTCGCCACCAGGTTATATCGGGGTGCTGTGCTGTGCTTGTCAAAACTGTCCGTTTCCTTCCTGTTGTCCCTTACCTGGCACTCCAAGCATTCGAGCAATTTCACTGAGATTTATGGCGAGGAGTTTCCGGTAGTTCGGGAAAAATTTGTTGAGACGATAAGAGGCACAATGTCGATGCCCAATATAAAATGAAAATTGAGCAGAGGAAATGGGATATGGAGGAACTGTTCGACCTGGAAAAACAGACCCAGACAGGTGGCCTGGCGGCTTTCGGTGTTGTTCGGCGATTCCAAGGACATGGCGGTGGGGTACGCCTACTCACAGCACCGTGGAATGTCCTCCTGGGATGGCTGGTTGCGATAGCCGATCGAGTTGGACTGCCGCTCGGTCGGCTTATAGGTTGTGGTCGAGTGTCTTCAAAGAATACTTGATAGATGCACATATGTACAGTAAATTGATGGATGCCCAATCCCCATCTGCACATCGAAGAAATCGGCGCCAAATCCATCCTCGTCGCCCAGGATGGCCCACCGCCGACCGAATATACGCTCAATCCCTATAACGGCTGCGGAATGGGCTGCGCCGACTAAAGTCTGGTGGAGGTAGGGCTGTGAACGGAACTCGCTCGATAGTGAGCAGTGTGTATTGCATATATGTTGAATAATAAACTCCCAATGCTTATAACCGGATTGCCGGGTGTACACGGATATAACTGCTTCCACTATTTTCGTAAACGGCTCGGGGATCGAGTAATCGGCATCAAGCCAGCTCACACTGAAGAGCTGAAATATCCCGGGGTCTATGGGATCAGCGCCGAGCATACAGAAGCACTCAAGCACCTATTTAGCACCTACAAATTCAAAACCGTGATTGACGCTTCGGGATGCTGCGCGCTGAATTCTTGCGAATACAATCCTCAATTGGCGGCACTGATCAACTGCGAATTTGGCACATCTATCAGTGTCCAGGCCTGCAAATACAACGCGCAGCTTATTCGCTTTTCCACGGACATGGTTTTTGATGGGGCAGGGGCGGGGCATTATAAGGAAGAGGATCGCATCTGCCCAATTACTGTCTACGGCAAAACCATGGCTCAGGCCGAGGCGGCCATTTTGAACGAATACGTCCACACGGCCATCTTCAGGATACCTTTGCCTATGGGGCCTTCGCTAAACGGGCATGCCGGTGCGGTGGACTGGATCGAGCATAGGTTTAGCCGAGGAAACCCCGCTACGCTGTACTATGATGAAGTAAGAAGTAACGTGTACATACAGGATGTGATCGCGGTAGTGGAAAAATTTATCGCAGATTTTCAGCCGGGAATTTTCCATCTGGGAGGGCCACTGCCGCTGACCTTGTATGAAATTGGTCAGATAGTCAATAAATTGGGCCATTACGATGTAGCTCTGCTCAAGGGCTCTTTGCGCAAAGAAGCCAAACCCATACCGCCAAGAGTCGGCAATTTGACGATGGACTCTTCTAAAATTCTGAAGCTGTTGCCGCCTACTATGATCAAACCCTGGCCGCTGGATGAGCAGCATCTGCCCACGAGCAAAGACTGGCATGTTCACAGAGAAAAACGTTTCTCGGCTGGTGCTCTCAAAGCCGCATTGTATGGCTATGATAATGCTGAGAACCCGAGAAGTCCGCTGAACTGGTATGGTAATCCGGATTATTTTGCGGTATAGAGATTAGCGCCGACATGCATATCTGGACCAGGCCTTGAACAAGGCACATATGACCAGCAGCTAGGGCTTACCCAACCACGGCATTATTTTCAAACCCAAAGTAGCTCTCTTCATAGGCAAGCCTTATTAATGGCGGATCTGCCCCAATTGATTCAAAAGGCCTGGCAGCAGCGCGCTCTTCTACATGCTGCTGCCGGCCAGAACACCTATCGTATTTTCCACGGTTTCAGTGAAGGTCTTCCCGGCCTCAATATAGACCGTTACGCTACGACCGCACTTATCAGCCACCCTGCTGCACTCCACGATGACCTCACCATCATCACCGCGACGCTGCTAAACTGCCACTCCTTTGACCTCATTGTATCTCGCCCCCAAAAACAGCCAGCCAAAGTTCTACGCGGTACAGCACCAACCATTCCGTTAGAAGTTCTCGATAACCACATCAAGTTCCAGATCGAACCCTTAGCTGCCAATCCCGGTCTCTACCTCGATGCCCGTCCGGTCCGCACCTGGTTAAAACAACACAGCGAAAACCGCCGCATCCTCAACCTTTTCGCCCATACCGGAAGTCTCGGCCTTGCCGCTTCTATGGGCCAAGCGCGTTCCGTTATCCACGTCGATACCCAGAAACGCAGTCTGCGCCGTATTCGCAACAACTACCAGCTCAATAACCTGCGTATAGATGACCGAGACCTGGTCCGCAAAAATGTCTTCACCTACCTGCGCCAGACATCCGCACGGTTCGACGGCATCATCCTCGATCCACCACCTCGCCTGCCTCGTCTCAGCCGGCAAACGACCAAAGACCAGAACTTTCAGTCGTTAATCCCCGCTGTCCTGGAAAACCTCGCTCCAGGAGGTTGGTTACTCTGCTTCTTCCATCGCAATGCGCCCAAATACCTCAGTACCTCCGCCGATATACAAAAGCTAACTTCCCACCCTCTAACTGCACTCTGGACAGGTACCAGCGGGGATGATTTCCCAGAAACCAACCCACAGGCCAAGCTTCGTTTCACCGTTTATCAAATTGAGGTTGGCTCCCTGTTAGGTTAGCGAAAAGGCTCTGAAGATGCCTTAACCTGAGTTGAGGCGAGTGCAGGAATTGGCGGCGGGCTCCTAGCTCACAGGAGAATTACTGCGGCGCCACGTTTCCCGCAAAGGGTCCGTACATGCCCTTCCCCCACTCGATCCGACCTGTTTCCACATTGGCGATAACTCTGGGATCGGCCGGCGCTGATGCGATCTCTTCACCATCCTGCGCGATCGCAATCCGGTCGCCATCGGCGACGAACTTGAGTGTGGTTTCCTCCTCTTTCCAGGCCACGGGTCCCGCAGCGCATCCCGGCTTGCGCATCCGGTGCACGGTCCGATACTCGTTCCAGATCTCATCGTCGTGCAGAAATTCCATTCTCATATCCCGTCCCGAACACCCCTTCGCACTTGTCGAGATGAAGAGCGAATCACCCATCGGAATCAGGCCCGTCGTTCGATTGCCCCAGTTGTTCCAAACAATCTCCTCTCCGTGCATCTCGTTGTAGTTGACGATCCGATCTTCCCAAGGGTGGTCCATCTCGTCCGTGACTGCGGGATGCTCGAACATCCTGCGGACGAAGTGCCATTCGCCACCGTGGTGATCGTATCGCCATAACTCGGCCCACGGCCAGATTCCCACGTATATATCTCCTCCGAAAAGGCAGGCTGTCTGAGCTTCGCGTGCGGCGGTCGAAACACCGGGCATCACCGGTGGCCAATCTTCCAGGTGACGCAGCCCCGTCCTTTTTTTTGCGTACTCCAGGAGATTGCCGGTCGGATAGTGACCGATCAGCATGCGCTCGTACCAGTTCAGCATCGAATAGAGCTGGTGACTGATGCCCTTCTGGGACTGGCGAATGATCCTCCACGCCGATCCGTCGAAGGCATAGACGCCTCCAACGTTGGAGGACTGGATGATCTCGCCACCCAGTTGTCCGGCGGAGAAAGAGGTTTCGTCCGCATAGCGAAGATCCAGTGTGATCGCCCTGTCCAGATCGAGAGGACCATCCTCCGATTTCCAGGGAACCGCATGAAGCTTGCTCCATTCGGGATCGTTGTTCTGATAGAAGACGAGGTGGCCGTGGGAGTAGTAGAAATGATGGTAATAACCCTCGTCGGGTTTTGTCAGGATCTGCGCACCGTCATACCACGCCTCGCCGCCCCTGAACTGGAGCAGCTTTCCGGCGAGACGCATCATTCCTTCGCCGCTCGTCATCTCCTCGACACCAAACCTTTCATCGACTACCCAGGTCCTGGATCCGGGGTCGTACCATCGCGCGGTGCGATCCCGATGGTGACTGAATTGGTAGACTCTGCCGTCGAGGTCGAACAGATAGTTGCCACCGTCGTCGGATGGGAGCGGGAGCTTTTCGTAAGTCACCTCTCCATCATCGTGGCAAACGAAAAACTGCAGCGTCCATCGATCCATGCGGAAGTGCGTGTTGAAAAGCCCCATGAACCCCGCGCCGAACAGCACCCGGTCGTCGCTGTCTCGGGCTTCAAACACAGTCCCCATGTTCTGCCCGAGATCTTCTCCGAAGTTCACCTTAGTAGTGATCTGCATGCCTATCCTCGTACTTATCTAGTGGTCTGTCACATTAGTTTGCAGACGTTGGAATAATGACGCTCCATCTTGATGCGTGCATCCGTGCTGGCAAAGGTCCAATCGACGGTTCGTCCTTCGAGGTTGCGCCGATCCGCCCAAGCTA
>Ga0233431_1000346_pt1 | contig 106127 bp, 114 predicted proteins | sample SI_118_April2016_FD_179867 | JGI IMG/M metagenome (GOLD analysis project Ga0233431, IMG submission 179867) | Seawater microbial communities from Saanich Inlet, British Columbia, Canada - SI_118_April2016_200_MG | ecosystem: Environmental > Aquatic > Marine > Inlet | place: Canada: British... | reverse complement strand
GCATTGGTAGCGTTGACTACCTGAACGGTTGTAACCACTCTTGATTTGATGAGTTTTCTCACCGCATTTTGGACATATATTCATATGCCCATTATCTCACAGTTACACCGCGATATTCGGCACTCCCGCACTCCCGGCGGACCAACTTCGAAAAAAAGATGCTAATTGACAAGTCTTTTGCCCATCAAAGGGCAGATTCTCATCGTTTTGGTGCGACGCACTCCAGCCGAGTAAAAGTCTTACTTAAGAAAAAGAACCGATATTTTCGAAACATCAGCTCTTTTTTTATTTACTCTACGATCTCTATCTTGTCGGGTTTATTTGGCACGGAGCATAAAAACTCAAAAGGCTCGTCGCCAATCGTTTCATAGAAATGGGGTTGTCCAGCGGGGATAAAGAGAACATCATCTTTTTCCACCTCATAGATTTGGTCACCAAGCCCAACTCTGGCACGCCCACCTAAAACAAGCTGCTCGTGCTCAACAGTATTTGTATGTACCGGCATTGAGCCACCCGCCTGCATCACGATGCGGCGCATGGCAAAGTTAGGGGCTTCATCAGGTGCAATTAAAACTTGTATCGTTGTGTCCTTTCCTGCTTTAATCTCTGTTGCTTCTACATCTGAGAACTTTTTAATTGGCATATTCAGTCTCCTTTATCTCCAATGTTATTTTTCACAGTTCCTTTTTCCACTTCCCAAATAGTTGCTTGCTCGGTGAATTCTTCGTTAAATAGCGTTAAATCCGTTGTGGTGAGGAGAGTTTGCTCGCTTTTATCTAAATACTTCAACAAATCATGTCTGCGTTGGGGGTCAAGTTCTGCCATAACTTCATCGAGCAAGATCAGGGGCCACTCACCAGAGCGATTTTTCATCCAGTCCACTTCGGCAAGTTTTAGCGAGAGCAGGGCTGTTCGCATTTGCCCGCGCGAGCCGTAATCGCCCAAGTCTATGCCGTTGGCTAAGAAACGGAGTTCATCACGATGGGGTCCAATTGTTGTCACGCCGCGCGCGATCTCTTCTGCACGCAGGGATATTAGTCGTTCGGCAAAGCCTTCTTTAATGGAATCAAGTTCAAATCCAGCGCGATCTGGCGCCGTATCCATTTTTAGAGCATATTGATTTTCAGGGGTTGGGAGCGGATCATACGCGGGCTGATAATTTAGTCGCAATACCTCTGCCCCGTGTGTCAATTCGTGGTGAACGCGAGCGGCTAATATCTCCAGCTCCTGTAGGGCTTGGATCCGCCAAAAGATCAGCCGCGCGCCCCGACCTACGACCGTTTCATCCCAAAAAGCAAGTTGATCGGGGTCGCCGCCGCGCTCGCCAAGCTGTTTGAGAAGCGCATTGCGTTGCGTGATCGCCTGCGTATACTCGCTCAACGTGCGCGCATAAGCGGGGATAATTTGAGCGAGAGTCTGATTAAGATAACGGCGACGTTCACGAGGGCTGCCTTCGATGATCTGCGACATCTGCGGAACAAAGAGTACCGCGTTAAGATGTCCGATAGCCTCGCTTGTTTGTCGCTTGACACCGTTTAACAAAATCTCCTTGCGTAAACGTTTCCCGTTAACACCAACCGGCTCAAGGATCAGCCGCGCCTCAAGGCGATGGCTCGTTTCTTTGCTTTTAAAATCCACAATAATACGCCCAACGGTTAATTCCTTGCTACGTGCAGCAATAAAATTGACCAATTGCCTATCGGTATGCGTCTGGAAGGATGTAAACGCTGCCATAAAATAGATGGCTTCAAGGATGCTGGTTTTTCCCTGCGCATTGTCGCCGACGAGCAATACAGACTCTTTGGGGAGGTCTATATCTAGACGGCTAAAGTTGCGGAAATTAGTGAGGGAGAGATGGGTTAGGTGCATGGCAAGGGATGCAAAGGAAACAAAGGTTACAAGGGTTGCAAGATGAGACAAATCCCCTCTCCCTTTGGGAGAGGGCTTGGGTAAGGGCTAAACATTATCTACATAGTCTTCTGCTGGCTGCCAAATACTCTCAGCCAAGTCTGTGAAAAGGACACCTGTAAGGTGATCGACTTCATGCTGGAAAATGCGAGCTATCCAGCCATTAAGTTTATATTTGACATTTTGCCCATTCCGGGTTTGTCCTTTAACGACGATTGATGTGGAGCGTTCCACATCTCCAACTATACCGGGAATAGAGAGACACCCCTCTACACCCATCACTCTATCGCCATACATACGCGTAATTTCGGGGTTTACCACTGTATATAATTTTGCGGGAGCTTCCTCGTCTTCTTCGTCGCCGAATTCGATCACAACTATTTGCTCAAGAACGCCTATCTGAGGGGCAGCAAGCCCAACACCAGGCGCGTCTCGCATGGTTTCCACCATATCGTCAATTAGCGTACGGAGATTATCATCAAAAACTTTTACTTTGTGTGCCTTCTTTCTCAAGACTTCGTCTGGCACAGTGATTATTTCTCTAAGAGTCATATTTCTACCTTTAAGTTATTTTCAATAAGCGATTTTACCCGATTTTAGGAAGAAGGGCAGAGATGAGAAGGGGAGTTTAATGATATACTTTTGAAAATCCATTTCTAGCATCAAATAAAGAGGTCTGGCATGAAAGTAACCGTCCTTCAAGAAAACTTATCTCGCGGTTTGAGCATTGTTTCCCGTGCGGTTTCTCCCCGTAGCACTCTTCCTGTTTTAGCCAATATACTGATCGCCACTGACGAAGGACGTTTGCGTCTCTCTGCCACTAATCTTGAATTGGGCATCACTGCATGGATCCCGGCAAAAGTGGAAAATGAAGGTGCGACGACCATCCCCTCACGCACATTTTCTGATTTGGTGAATGCTTTGCCAGGCGATCAGGTTTTATTAAATCTTGATAGCGAAACACAAACCATGAATATCCGAAGTGGGGCATCCATCAACGATATTAGAGGTATTGATGCAGATGAGTTCCCACCGCTTGCTCCGCCAGAGATGGATGGGGTAATGCAGCTCAATGTTGTTGATTTCAAAGAAATGATCCACCAAGTGGCTTTTGCCGCTTCTACAGATGAAGCACGCCCTGTTTTGATGGGTGTATTACTCACAGCAGTGGGCGACCAAATCACTATGGCCTCTGCAGACGGTTTCCGCTTATCTGTCCGTAAGGCAACTTTATCTGCGCCTCTTGAAGAAGCAATTAACGCCATCATCCCTGCTCGCGCACTGACTGAATTAGCCCGTATCGCAGGCGATAGTGATGAGAGTATTTCAATGCTTGTTCCCAAAGGACGTGGACAAGTTATTTTCCGCGTAAAAGATGCAGAGTTGGTTTCCCAATTAATCGATGGGGCCTTCCCTGACTACGAACAAATTATCCCTCGCTCACATAAATCTCGCACGCTGGTTTCAACCGCGGCTCTACTAAAAGCATGCAAACAAGCTGAAATTTTTGCTCGCGAAGGGACAAATGTTGCCCGTCTGGATATCAAAGCACCTGCAAGTGATATGGAACCGAGCGAAGTAGAGATTTCTGCGCAATCTGAAGAAACTGGCTCAAATGAAACCATTGTTGAAGCAACTGTAGATGGAATTGGTTTGCTCATTGCCTTCAACGTAAAATTCCTGCGCGAAGTTTTGGAAATTATTAAAACACCAAATGTAGCCATCGAGACTTCTGCTCCAAATGCACCAGGCGTTATACGCCCGGTTGGAGATGATGACTTTACACATGTCATCATGCCTATGCACTTAGGGTAAGCTACCCCTTCAAGTTTTGTATTCAAAGTGTCAGGGCTTTTTCCCTGGCACTTTTTATATCTTTGAAAATTCCTTCTCGTATATTAGTGGAAGAAAACTATGACTTTAGCAGCTCCTTCTTCTGACCGCATCCTAAATATATATCTAACGCTTAATCAATATCCAGTGTTGAGTAGCCGCATCCGCGCACGAATGCGGAAGGAGCTTTTTAATCGCGGTATTATCGCTCGTGAGGCTTTTAACTCTGAAGCACGAAAAAAAGCCGTTCGCTCTCAAATGCGTGAAGGGATACAAGACCCATTTGGGGAAGAATCATTTGAAATTTGGGAATTACGTCTCTCTCGTGTTCGAGATTCTTTAACTGATTTTTATTTTGCCTACAATTTTCCTTACGAATTTCTTGAGGAAATCATTATCGCGATTCTTGCCGAGCGCGGGGGAGGAGCGCCAGATCTTGTAACCTTTAATCCTGAGCTTGCTCCACAAGAAATGATCTTCGACCAAGCAAAAGCCATCGAAAGTTTACCACCTGAAGAACGTAAACATCTCGAGGCACGCTTGCAAGATATCAAGGTCGTCCTGATCCGGACATTGATCAGCGATCAACTCGCCTATATCAAAATCGCTAAAAAATGGTTTCAAATATCTGATCTGAAAAAAATTCGAAACAGGAGAATAGGAGAAGGCAAAATTGGTGGGAAATCTGCCGGGCTACTCCTCGCTGCCCGCATCCTCGAAGAAGCTGCTCCAGATGCAATCACGGAACATATCCGTACACCCGATTCCTATTATCTTGGCTCAAATGTGATGTACGATGTGATGGAAAATAACGGGCTAATGCAATGGGCCGATCAAAAATACAAACCTGAAGAGCAAATAAGAGCCGAGCACCCTGAACTAGAAAAAGATTTCCGTGCAGCTAAGTTTCCAGAAGAAATTGTAGAGAAACTCGCCGCACTTATCGAAAAAGCGAAAAACAAACCCCTCATTGTTCGCTCATCCAGTTTGTTAGAAGATAATTTTGGTGCGTCCTTTGCAGGAAAATACGAAAGCTATTTTTGCCCCAATCAGGGAAGCGTAGAAGAAAATCTTGCGGCACTCACTGATGCCATCGCGCGTGTTTACGCTAGTGCACTCAGGGCAGAACCAATTATCTATCGCCAACAAACTGCTTTAATCGACTATGACGAACGTATTGCTATTTTGATCCAATTTGTTGAGGGAGAAAAATTTGGCGATTATTACCTCCCGCATGGAGCAGGCGTTGCCTTTAGTCGAAATTTGTACCGCTGGTCAGCCGACATCAAAAGAGAAGATGGTTTCTTACGTCTCGTTTGGGGGATGGGAACCCGCGCTGTTGACCAAACAGGCAACGATTACCCTCGTCTGGTCGCCCTCAGCCGTCCACTATTGCATCCCGCAGATAATATCAAAGCCCTTCAGCGATATTCGCAACAATTTGTTGATCTAATTGACCTTAAAGCCAATCAGCTCAAAACGGTACCTATCAGTGAAATTATTAGCTCACGCTATTCTCCATTGCGCTACATAGCCCAAAATGCAGGAGAAGGTTATCTCTCCACGATACACACTAATTTGATCGACACAGAAAAATTGGTCATCACCTTTGACGAGCTATTGCGTCGCACAAATTTTGCAGAAGAAATGAAGATCATCCTAAAACTTCTTGAGAAGCATTACAAAGCTCCTGTAGACACAGAATTTGCAATAAAAATTATCAACCCTCGAGCCTTGCAACCAAAAGTAGAGATCACGCTTCTTCAATGTCGCCCGCAAAGTCATATTCTCGAAGAAGACGAAATTCACCTCCCGGAAAATATAGAAGAAGAAAATATTCTTTTTTCAACAAAACGAATGGTCCCTCGCGGTAGTATCGAAAAAATCCGATATATTCTTTTTGTTCCGCCTGAGGGGTATTTCAACATAGAGTCGCAATCAGAGCGCAATAAACTTGAAAGGGCGATTGGACACCTTAACGCAGCATTGGAAGGGGAGAATTACATCGCTGTAGGACCCGGGCGCTGGGGAACCTCTTCCCCGGATTTAGGCGTGCACATCAGTTACGCAGACATCTATAACACCCGAGCTTTGATCGAGCTATCTGGAGAGGGAGTTGGGACAGCCCCAGAACCCTCTTTTGGCACTCATTTCTTCCAAGATCTGATGGAAGCACAGATATATCCCCTTGCAGTTTACCTGGATGATGAAGATGCCATTTTCAACAGAGCTTTCTTCTACGATACCCCCAACAGACTGGCAGAAAAAATCAGTACAGAAGACAAATTATTAAAATGCCTGAGACTAATTGCTGTTAGCGATCTTCGCCAAGGTCATCATCTCTCTCTTATTATGGATGATGAGAAAGGACGCGCCGTCGCATTTCTAGAAAGAGATAGGCTTATTTCAAGACCACAGAATGTCTAATTAAACAGGAATTATCTATGCTGCCTTATAAGGCAGCATTATTTTAAATGTCGCCCCTTTTCCTTCACCTTCACTTTCAGCCCAAAGTCGCCCAGCTTGTTCCTTGACCAAGCCTTGTGCAATTGTAAGTCCAATACCCATTCCCCCATAACGACGAACATTAGGTGACTCAACTTGATAGAATTTCTTGAAAATATCTTCAAGTTCTTTTTTAGGGATCCCTATCCCATGATCTTTAACCCAGATAATAACGCTCTCTTTTTCTCGTTGTGCCCCCACAATGACCTCTCCTTTTTCAGGTGAGAAGCGTATCGCATTATGAAAAAGATTTACTACCGCTGCCCTAAACTTTTTCTCGTCCAGCATCATTTTTAGGGGCTCTTCCGGAAAATCAAACGCTATCGTTTGTCTCTTGATCTGCGCTAATTCTTTGACCTCATCAGCTATTCCCTCCAGAATATCCTGAAGAAGAATTTTGTTTACGGCTACTGAGGAAGTATCAGCCTCGAGCATCGTTAAATTATTCATATCCTCAAGAAGCGTACGCATCTGCATGGCTGCATTCAAAACCTGCTCTGCGTGTTCAGAGTTTTGCCCCTCAGACTCTTCCCTTAGAAAGGTGGCATATCCAATAATAATACCTAAAGGCGTGCGCAACTCATGCGATGCAAGAGCTAAAAAATTGCTTTTTAGTTGATCTGCCTTAGTAACATCTTCATAAGCCTTTTTAAGTGCCTTCACCAATTGGGCATTGTGGATCGCTACAGCAGCATGAGATGCAACTACAACCAATAGATTTTTATCCGCATCAGAAAAAGAACCGACCTTTTTGTTCAATGCCTCTAAAACCCCAATAGTCTTATCTCGAATCCGCAGTGGAACTCCCAAAAGGGATTTCGCCTGGAAGCCAACATGCTCAGACGCTTGGGCGTTATGACGAGGGTCGCCTTCTATCCTATTTAGAATAAGAGGTTCTTTGGTCGTAAAAATTGTTCCTGCCAAACTATTATCGATCGGAACAGGAATTTCTGATAATTTATCTGCATCTTCGCCCGTTGCTGCCGCAAAGAATAAACTACTTCTTTGCTCATCATATAACAAGATGGAAGTAGCCTCACACTCCAAAACATCGGCAGCTGTCTGAATAATTAATTTGAGCAAATCGTTCAGATTAAGAGTCGAGTTAAGGGTCGTACCCAGATCAACTAGTCGCCGTAAGCGAGCAACTGTCTCTTTAAGATCGGGAGAGGATTCAAGGGGGCCGGTTCCAAGCATAGTTTTTAGTGTATCGAAAATGACGAAAAAGAACAATCCCCAATTTGATACAGAACATTTGTTCTAGGTATTTTTGAAAGAAAAAGGAGAGACAAACGCTTCTCTCCTTGATTTTTCTTGCTACCGTTTAATGACCTATTCCGTCATATGCAATTCTTCGCCAACGGGAACGCGACTTGTAGCAACAAGCCAAAGCACAAAAGCCGCTAAAGGAATCCACCCCATCACGCTAGCTAGTGTCCCGCCAATTGCCAGGTCAAACCCCGGAAGAAGAAAGATGAGAGAAAGGCTGGCAACGGCATTGATAGATCCATGGGCAAAAGCCGGAGTCCAAGGGCTATTAGTATTGAGGTATAGCCAGCTCAAAATAGTGCCAAGCAAAACCGTAAAAACGATCATCATAAAAATACCAGCAACGGGATAGTCTGGGTAATTATGTCCTTGGATAATCGCAGGCGCGTGCCAAAAACCCCAAATGACATTGCTGATGAGAATCGCCTTCCATTGTCCTAGAGGTAGTAGCTTGGGCAATAAAAATCCACGCCAGCCTATTTCCTCGCCTAATGCAAAGAGCATATTGAATAGTGGAGCAATGCTAAATGAAGCGAAGATTTGGATGACAAGAATCAGCATCGGGGTTAGAGGAGAAGATTCGGGGAGTGATGCTAGGGATTTTGTAATCATCGAAAAAGCGGGATCAAATTCGGCGATGCCAAATAAAACGGTCACCAAGCCTGTCAGTAGGGATAAGATAGGGAAGAGCAACCAAGCCCAAATATAATAGCGTTTCGGTCCTAATCGCCTTAGATGCAAATCTGCCAAAGTACCACCGCAGACTTTTATCGCAACGATTGCGGCAATCCCCGGCACCCACATTGCAAGCAAATAGGAGATGGTTCTAATAATTTGCTGCGTTTCTATATCTCTATTTGCGAAAGCCAAAGGAATCAGAAAGAGAGGCCAAGCAATGAAAAAAGAAAGGGATAGAAATATAATCAGAGGCTTAGAGTCAGACGGGGGAATTCTTTTTGTATTTGTCATTTTGTCTCGCGTTGATAGAGAATATAAGAATAGATATAAAGGAAAAGCGTAGAGCCGAGTATAGGCACAAGCGTAAACCATACTCCGTAAGCTCCAAAGAAAACACCCAAAATAGCAAAGAATCCTGAGATCATGAATAGCGCTCCACCAATGCGATGTATCTCTGCCCAAACAGTGTCACTGCTCAATGTCCATGGAGTACGGATTCCGATAAACCAATTTCGCTTGGAATTACGGATCAGATAGCCGATGAAGATAAAAAGAAAACCAAGCGCAGGCAAGATAGCTGTACCCATTTTGAAAGAGGTATTGCCAAGATTCCAAAGAAGAGTTAGCAACCAGATATATGCCATGAAGATCAACATTACAAGAATGAAGAGATTGAACTCTTTGCGAAAGGCGAGAATATTCTCTTTGAGAGGATCAATATTTGGAAGGAGTAAGAAGAGCGCCAAGATAAAAACTGATATTAGCGGCATCATATAAACACCCCAAAATCGGTTCATGTATCCATCTACCTCATCATTAGCATTCCAGTGGGATGCCATTTGTTCGGGCATTGTGCTGTAGATCAAAGCCCCTAAAGCAAAAAGGGTGAGAATTATTGTGATAGAGAATATGGCAGTTAATTTTGTGTTCATTACTTATTCCTTTTTTGTTTCATGTGAAACAGTTTTTATAATCCCTAAAATATATGAGAGGTTAGATTTTTTCTGAGTACGCGGAGTAAATACCAACAAAGATTATTCTCTTTTATCTTGTTTCCAAGCCCAATACGAATATCCAAAAAGGATTGGAAGCGACAAAAATAGTCCACCGAAAAGCAAACCGAAAGTCAACTCTCCGGAGCGAAAAAACCCGCTTAGAAAGGTAACTATACCTATGGCGAAAAAGAGCCATCCACCAAGACGATGTGTTTTATTCCAGGCAATTTCGCTAGAGAGCGTCCACGGGGTACGGATACCGAACATGAAATTGCTACGAATCTTGCCCAGATAATTGCCGATTGCCATAAAAAGAAAGCCCATCAGAAACGCCATTAGCATCGGCATACTCTCTTCATATCCCAACGCTGCGGAGATTGAGATCAAGTGCAAAGCAAAGAGCATCACTAACACCCCACCCCAAACAGCTTTGTATGCTTTCTGGGATTGCTGTAAATTTTCGAGACGCGGCTCAAAACGAGGAATACTTGCTAGCAAAAGAGTCAGAAAAATGATCATGCCAGGCCCTATCAATAGCCCAAGTGACTTTCTGGCATAATTATCCACTTCGCCTTTGATATTCCAATGAAAGGGAATTTGTGCATCGCTTGGTACCTTTGCCCAAGCAAAAATCGTGACTAGGACTGCGAGAAAAAACACAACACCACTAAAAATTAAAATCCCTTTGTAATCAAATTTATTTTTCATTCTCATTTCCTCGGAGTTCAAGACCAAACATATCCATCATTGCCCACATAGCTTCTTCCAGAACGGTCACGTTCAGACGGTATATAATAAAATTCCCTTGTCGGTTTCCTTGTATCAGATCGGCTTCCTGCAAGACCGAAAAGTGCCGCGAAAGAGTGGGTTTCGTCGAATCAAAATGTTGCGCTATTTCGCCCGCATTCATATCCTGTTCCCGCAGTAGTTGCAGGATCTTTCGTCTCGTTGGATCAGACAAGGCTTTATAAACTTTCGTAGCCATATTGCTCCTATTTATTTCTGGACACTGTTTAGCTATTTAGCTAAACAACTAATCAAATAATACAATTAAATTTCTCTGTTGTCAACAAAAAAAGCCACCCGCAAGCGGATGGCTTTTCTCAATCAATGATCTTCTTTACTCAGATGGTGTTTCTTCTGCAACAGGCACAACTTCAGTGGAAAGTGCGGCTGCATCATCTGCTGTTTCTGGCATCCCTGCCTCGACCCAGCGAATGAATATATCTATATATTCATCTTTGATCGGTTTACCGTTTGGCGGCATAACGTGAATTATTTCACCATCATTGCCTGATAATTCAACTCCCTGAATGGTTTGAAGCAAAATGCTATTCATATCACCAGCAACGACGTTTGGCGCATTAATGCCTCCATCAAGAATTCCTGCGTAAGTATCCATCAGATAATCGTTATTTTCTTTACCTTCGCGATGGCAGGAGAGACATTGGCGTTTAGTGACAGCAGAGACATGCACTTCGTAGGAAGGTACTTCACCCTCTGCCAATGCGGGGATCGCTGCCCCAGCTGCTTCTGCGGGAACTTCGGCGCGGTCATCCCACGTATAACGCATGAAGGTGACGATGTACTCGATCTCACTTGGGGAGAGTGAGCCACCATAAGAGCCTCCATAAGGGGGCATACCCAAGTTTGGCTGCCCATAGGAGACGATGTCGAAAAGACTGCCATCGTTACGGGTGTACATCTCATCTTTGCTGCTGATGGATTTCACAAAGGTGCCATCTTCAATTCCGGTAACACCAACGATCTCGCCACCTTCGCCATCGGGACCATGACATTCCACACATTGAATGGAATATAGATCTTGCCCCAAAGTCATCTTTTCAGCGATGCTACTGGCAACATGGACTTCTTCTTCATCAGAAGCCATGGCTGCTGTCTGCTGGTAACTCACCCCGACAATACCAACAAGAGCAATGGTCATCACCCACAAAACAGCTTTGCGGACAGCGCCTTGAAGGAAAGGAACTTCCTTGTAAAGAGAAAAGAACATCAAGGCTGCAACCAAAACACCAAGTATGACAGCGACCAAATTCGACATAGTCGTAGCCGCCATTAGCGTAAGCGTGACGATACCTGAAACGATCGCGCTCATTAAGCCAACGGCAAATATCCGTTTGGAGTTATGACGGAAGGGATTCTTGTCATAAAGCGGCAGGAACATTAGAGCCATCACCAAAACACCGGGGATAACCGCTGCACCGACCCATTCAAGTTCGCCGGGGAAGTATTTCAGGAATTCGAAAAGGAAAAGGAAATACCACTCAGGGCGAGGGACGTAGGTCGCATCGGTGGGATCAACTTTGGGTTCTGGGTGAACGCCAACAAAGGTTGCCAAACCAATCAGCAGGATAAAGAGTGCAAAGGAGACAAGCAAATCCTTATAAATGGCATCGGGCCAAAAGCGTTCGCCTTTTTGGAGTTGCTCTTCGTATTTTTGATTTACTTTCTTTTTGTGTTCATCATTCATCGGAGTACTCCTTAATCATCTGCATCAGGATATGCGGATTCACCGTGACGCATAATCAGATACAGGTGAACACCGATCAAAGCGGCTAAAGCTGCGGGCAGCATCCAGATATGGGCAGAGAAGAAACGAGAGAGCGTGAGCGCACTTACATCGGTGCCGCCACGCAAGGCTCGCAAGATGAAAGGTCCCGCACCCGGCACAACGCCGCCGATATTGGTCGCAACCACTGTTGCCCAATAAGCACGCTGGTTAAAGGGCAGCAAATAACCGGTGAAGCCCATACCCAAAGTCAGAAGGAAAAGTAAACTACCAACGATCCAAGTCAGCTCACGGGGGTATTTATAAGATGCCGAGAAAAAGGTGCGCAGCATATGAATGAAAACAACCAGTACCATCAGAGATGCACCCCAATGATGAATACCTCGGATCAGCCAACCAAAAGCGACACCATTCATAATATATTGAATGCTGTCATAGGCATGATCAGGCGAGGGGGTGTAATAAACGGTCAGGAAAATACCAGTCACCCCCTGCATAACAAAAAGGAACAAGCTGGCGCTGCCGAGCGTATTCCACCAGTTTCCGTGCGGCTCGGGGCGGTCAAGCAAGCCCTTATACAGATCATCAAAGCCGAGACGTTCGTCCAGCCAGGCGTAGATATTTTTGAACATATTTCTTATCCTCCGTGCGAGGGCACTGCTGGGAACAGGATATAAAGATCGCCCTCTTCCACCTTGGTTTCGAAATGGTCAAGTGCGTGCGGAGGAGGCCCATCAAGCACGCCACCATCCATATCAAAGTAGGCTTCGTGGCAGGGACAAGTATAAGCATTATCTTCCTCGCTCCAATTTACGCTGCAACTCAGGTGCGTGCAGCGGTTGGACAAAGCCAATATATCGCTATCGGATTTCTTTACAATAAAACCACCATAGCTATTGACTGTCTTTTCCCAACCATTGATATTTGAACGGGTAAAGGAAAATGATTTGGGGGTGCCTTCGGGGAAACCATCCAAGGGTCCGAGCGGAATCCATGCCTCGCTAGATTGCACTTTAAGCGCAGGGTCGATCAAATAAGCAATGACCGGAATACCCATTGCCGCTCCCATAATAGTGCTGAGCGCCGCCGTTACAAACTTAGCAAAATCCCGCCGGCTTATTCGATGTGAACTTGCCATGCGTGCCTCCTTATAAATAGGGCTTTAAAAAAATATACACCAGTGGATTAAACATTAGGATTATAAGGGTCTTCTTAATCTTCATTGGAGGAAGTCTGAACCAAATATCCGTGAAGATTGTCACTTTCTTTCATGTTGTCTGAATGGGATAATCAACGCACTACCTTAATAAGGTTTCCTTAGATTCTTTAAATAAGGATGAGAAGCCCTGTACCGCTCGTGCTTTTGGCTTGCTTGCCATCAACCAACATCTGCCCGACTTTTGCATTTACCTGCTCACGCCGAGCCCCTCGTAGTGACGACTTTAGTCGTTCGACAAAAGGGCTAAAGCCCTTACTACAAAGGTTAATGAAAAAACTTCTCGCCGAACAGATGTTCGAGAAAAGCAACCAAGTTGAATACACGAGCGAAGCGGCATCATATCCAACAAAAAAGAAAGTCAACCAGTTCCTGAGCGGAGTGAACGATAGAAAGCACAGTCGAAGGACGGCGCTATAAATAACTCGCTCTTCGACTGCGCGCTTTGCTTCGCAAAGCTCTCCGCTCAGAGACTGCACTATATCCAAAAAATCCTATTGCTGGAGGCGCAAATGGCACTAAATCGAAAAGTAGGTTTTCTAACAGGTCTGGGATATAAAGGAGGCGGACCCATGTGGGCGTGGGTTCTGCATCGTGCCAGTGGCTTAGCCATGGTGCTTTTTGTAGGGCTGCACATTTTCGCAGGCTTCCTCTCCCAGCAATTCGGCAGTGACCTCGGGATAACGATCAATCAGATCTATACCAATTGGATCTTTCAGATCGTTGTCTTTTTCCTCGTTATATTTCATGCTGTGAACGGATTGCGAGTCGTTATTTTAGACCTTATCCCCGCGTTGCTTGAATATCAACGAGAAATGATCTGGCTTGAGTGGCTTATCATTGCCCCGCTTTATACCCTTGTCCTCTTTGTAATTATCAAAAACCTGTTGGGACTGTAGGAGGACTTAAGATATGACTTCACGAAAAGTAGCAAAACGTGGTTTCAACCTCGATTATATTATGTGGCTCTTTATGCGCCTCTCTGCCTTAGCTCTTTATGCTGTTGGGCTAACGGGTTTGACCGCCGCGCTTGTAATGGGCGCACGCACCCAAACCGATATTAGCACGCTCATCCGCTGGGTATTCTTCCCCAACCCTATGCACGTCTTTAGCAGCGATATTGTCAACCTCGATGGCTTCATCAATTCGTTTTGGCAGATCATGCAGATCACGGCTGTTTTCTTTGGCGTGACTCACGGCATGAACGGTCTGCGCATCGTTGTGGAAGATTTCATGGGCAGCACGATTTGGCGCACGCTCTGGCGTGGCTTTATCTTCTTCCTTTGGATCTTTATCTTACTCGTAGCCATCTACGTTGTTTTGGCTTCATAAAGGAGTGACTTCATGAAAATACATCAATTTGAAGTCGTTGTAGTTGGCGCAGGTGGTGCAGGTCTCATGGCGGGACTTTACGCATCAAAATCCGCTTCGACGGCTGTAATCTCTAAACTTTATCCCGCACGTTCTCATACCGGCGCAGCGCAGGGCGGCATTGGCGCAGCACTTGGCAATCTTGAAGAAGATCGCCCCGAATGGCATACCTACGATACTGTAAAAGGTAGCGATTATCTCGCAGACCAAGACGCAGTCGAATTCATGTGCAAAGAAGCACCCGGCATCGTTTACGAATTAGAGCATATGGGGCTTCCTTTTAGCAGAACGGATGACGGGAAAATAGCACAACGCTTTTTTGGCGGGCATACAAATAACGAAACCACCAAACCTGTGAAGCGTACTTGTTATGCTGCCGACCGCACAGGACATATGATTTTGCAGACGCTTTATCAGCAGAGCATTAAAAATAAAGTCCAGTTTTATGATGAATTCCAAGTTTTGGATCTTATCAAAACGGATGAAGGTGTTGCAGGCATTGTTGCTCTCGAAATTGCAACCGGTGAGATGCACGTTTTCCACGCAAAATCAGTCATCTTCGCCACCGGTGGATGGGGACGTGTTTGGGAAATTACCTCGAACGCTTTCGCTTATACCGGTGACGGTGTGGCAATTACGCTCAGACATGGCATTCCCGCACAGGATATGGAGTTCTTCCAATTCCACCCGACGGGTATCTACAAGATGGGTATTTTGATTACCGAAGGTGTTCGTGGTGAAGGTGGTATCTTGCTGAATGGCAAGGGCGAGCGCTTTATGGAAAAAGAAGGCAACGCTCCCAATGTAAAAGAATTAGCCTCCCGTGATGTTGTTAGCCGTGCCATGTATATGGAAATGAAAGAAGGCAACGGTATTGATGGCGAGCGTTATCTTTATCTTGATGTCACACCCGAAACAGTGAATAAATACGCCGCTATTGACGGAAGAACCCGTCCTGATGGCACCCCTTATGTGGTCACGGGCGAGGAAATTCTGGGTAAACTCCCCGATATTATTGACTTCTGCGAAACCTATCTCGGTGTGAACCCCGTTACTGAACCGATGCCCGTTCAACCTACTGCTCATTATGCTATGGGCGGCATCCCCACCGATAATTATGGTCGGGTTGTAATGGATAAAGATCGTAAAGAGATTATGTCCGGGTTATTTGCAGTTGGCGAAAATGCCTGTGTTTCCGTGCATGGCTCCAACCGCCTCGGCTCAAACTCCCTATTAGATTTGGTCGTCTTTGGCAAATTCTCCGGTATAGAAGCCGCCGAACATGCCAAAAAGACCAATTATATTCCACTCCCTGAAAACCCCGCTGCATATGCAGAGCAACAACTTGAAGCCTTACGAAATGCCGATGGCAACGAGCGTCTCTCTGAAATTGGTAGAGAGATGAAAGAAATCATGTTTGAACATGTTGGCGTTTTCCGTGTGGAAGAAGGCATGAAAGAAGCTTTAGAAAAAATCAAAGAATTAAAAGTCCGTTTCAAAAACATCAAAATTGATGATAAGGGCAAAAAATTCAATATGGACTTGCTCAACGCTTGGGAATTGAGCAATCTGCTCGATATCGCCGAGGTGACTACAGTTGCTGCCCTAAACCGCACAGAAAGCCGTGGCGGACATGCTCGCAACGATTATAAAGAGCGTGATGATGAAAATTGGATGAAGCACACTCTCGCTTGGCTTGAAGAGGATGGAGTCAAGCTAGATTATAAGGATGTTGTCTTTACCAATTTCGAACCAAAGAAACGGGTCTACTAGGAGGAACCAATGAAAAAAATTACCTTAAAACTCTTCCGCTACAACCCGGAAATGGATAAGAAACCCTATTACGACACCTTTAAGTTGGAAGCAGAACCCACCGACCGCGTCCTTGACCTGATGGAAAAAGTCAAGGGCTACGAAGATGGCACACTCTCCTTTCGCCGCTCTTGCGCGCATGGTGTCTGTGGCTCTTGTGCCATGCGCATCAACGGGCAGAATATGCTCGCCTGCAAAACCCTCGTTCAGGATTTGAAAACAAATAAGATCACCGTTGAGCCAATTCTCGGCTTGCCTGTGCTCAAAGACATGATCGTAGATATGGAGCCTTTCTTCATCAACTACAAATCTGTCATGCCTTACTTTGTTAACAATAGCCCTGAGCCATCGCAGGAACGCCTCCAAAGCATCGAGGAGCAAGAACGCTTTGATGACACCGCCAAGTGTATCCTTTGCGGCGCATGCACCACCTCCTGCCCTTCCTTCTGGTCGAATGACGAATACGTCGGTCCCGCTGCCATTGTCAATGCGCATCGCTTTATATTCGATAGCCGTGATGAGGGCGCAGCTGAACGCTTGCAAATTCTCAACGACCAATTTGGCGTTTACCGCTGCCGAACCATTTTCAACTGCACCGTTGCTTGCCCTCGTGAGATTGAAATCACAAAGGCCATCGGTGAAGTCAAGAAAGCCATCGTAACAGGTAGTCTCGACTAAGACTTACTAACAGATTAAAAGCAAAAGGAGCGAGAGTAAAATTCTTGCTCCTTTTGCTTTTTTTGAACATGATCTCTACAAAGAAGGGGGAAACCTTAATACTTTCGTAATATCCCACTGCTATAATGAAAATAATAACCTTCAGCTATGAAGTGGGTTTGTCCAATTTACGCTAATTAGCTGGCCTACACAGAAAATACCGATGACTATATACCCAACCATTCTCGTTGTTGATGACGAAGAAACCATCCGTGAAGTTGTGCGCCGATATCTGGAGCGCGAAGGCTATCTTGTAAATGAAGCCGCGGATGGGTATGAAGCGCTGCGCATTATCCAGAATGAGTCCCCCTCTCTGATCGTCCTTGATTTGATGTTGCCCGGCATAGACGGACTCTCCTTGACCCAACATCTACGTCAGGATCGTCAGATTCCCATCATTATGCTAACCGCCAAAAGCGAAGATAGCGACCGCATCCGAGGGTTGGATTTAGGGGCTGACGATTACATAACGAAACCTTTCAATCCTCAAGAAGTAGTCTCACGCGTCCGCGCCGTGCTCCGCCGCTCGAATAGTGCGACAACATCGACTAAAGAGAAAACCATCCAGACCGATATGTTGAGCATCGACCCGGTAGCACGTAACGTAAAAGTCAATTCTCAGGATATTATATTAACCGCAAAAGAATTCGATCTTCTCTGGCATTTTGCTCTACACCCAGAACAAGTTTTCACCCGTGCACAATTGCTGGCTCAAGTTTGGGGCGATGAACTTTACACCGATCCATCGACGGTCACAGTTCATATTCGACGTTTGCGTGAAAAAATCGAAGTTGATCCGAGCCAACCTCAGCAGATTCTTACTGTATGGGGCGTGGGCTACAAATTCGTAGGAGAGAAGTGATGTCAACTACAAAACCTCGCTTCATTAGTTACCTGCTCGGTATATTAACCGCCTTGCTCCTGACAGTAGCTCTTGTTAAGTTCATCATGGATCCTCCAGCTGGAGATCTCCAACATCTGATAATTTCTTTAGGTCTCACCAGTCTTATTTCTGGAGCGATTGGCTTCCTCTCTCATCGTTTGGGTTGGTGGCGGCGACTTCCTCGCCTAAGCTATACACTTACGCTGGGCTATATCCTTGCTGGCGGCCTAGCTCTTTTCAATATCTGGGTAACCGCTCGTTTGATGTTTATTAACCAACACGATCTGGCATTGGGAAGTCTACTACTCCTCTTTGCTGGCGGCATATCTATAGCTTTCGGTTTCTTCATCTCCAATACCATCACGCAAGCGCTGGGTAATCTCGTTGACGGAACATCCCAACTCAGTCAAGGTGATTTTTCGGCACGCGTCACGATTACGGGAAACGATGAGATCGCTCAATTATCCAAAGCATTTAACGATATGTCTGCTCGACTGGAACAAGCTGCTGAAAATGAACGCGCTCTTGATGAAACTCGCCGCAACCTCGTAGCCTGGGCTTCTCACGACCTTCGCACACCACTAACTTCTTTAAGAGTGATGATCACTGCACTAGCTGATGGGGTTGTTACAGACGAAGAAACAATTTCGCGTTATTTGAACCAAAGCCAAAATGAGATCACTCGGATGAGCAAATTACTCGATGATCTTTTTGAGCTGGCTCAATTGGATGCAGGCTATGAAAAACTGGATTTTGAATGGCTTGCTCTTTCCGATCTAATTTCCGATACTCTGGAAAGTTTTGCCGCCCGCGCCCAAGCCAAAGAAGTGACGCTAGATGGATATGTTGATCCCCAAGTTGATCTTGTCTGGGCAGCCCCTGAAAAACTCAGCCGGATTCTTGATAATTTAGTCAGTAATGCACTTCGCTATAGCCCCAAAAAAGGCACAATCCGCTTGAGCGCAGAGGTTGAAGAAAATGCAACAATCGTTACTGTAGCAAATTCTGGCAGCGAGATCAATGCAAAAGACCTCCCCTTTATTTTTGACCGCTTCTATCGCGGGGAAAAAAGTCGGGTTCGCGACCAAAGCGAAAACGGAGGCGTTGGGCTAGGATTATCCATTGCCAAAGGATTAGTAGAGGCGCACGGTGGCAAGATTTGGGTCAAGAGTGTACCGGATGAAGGAACTTCATTCTCGTTTTCTTTACCTGTAAATAAACAAAAGTAAATGTTGGGCATTTTAGGAAAAACATCATGAAAAAACCATTAACTATTTTCGTTGCAATTATTCTCGGGCTTGTTGCCATAGCTGCCCTTTGGTGGCTATTCTCTCCTCTCTTTATCAGCCAATCTGTTGAAGAATCATTCCCCTTTGAACTTCCCAGTGAGAGCGAACTCGCTGAGATGTCACCGGAAGAAGCAGAAGAAGTAATCAACGATGCAATGGAAGGCATTGACGAAGAGTTTGTGGAAAGTCTGTCAGCAGAGGAAGCCCAAGCGCTTGAAGAACAAGTAGCAGCAGCTTCTACGATGATGCCAGACCATGAAATGGAAGAAGAAATGCCCGCAGCAGAATCCGAAGCTGAGTGGATATTGGTCAGCGAAGGAGAATTCCAGGATGCCGATAATGCTCATCGTGGTTCTGGAACTGCCAGCATTTTTCAACAAGGCGATCAGCAGGTCTTACGCTTCGAAGATTTCAAAGTAACCAACGGGCCAGATCTGCACGTCTTACTTGTTGAGAATATAGCCGGAAGCAACCATGACGGCATAGGAAATATTGTTGATCTTGGCAAACTCAAAGGAAATATGGGCAGCCAAAATTATGAGATTGCTGCCGATGTAGACCTTGCTCAATACGAGGGCATCATCATTTATTGCATGCCTTTTCATGTTGTTTTTGCAAGAGCTTCTTTTGGACAATAGGGAACTTTGATGAAAAATCCACTTCGCTTTTGCCTCGCTCTTGTTTTGGGCTTGAGTGCCTGTTCCCCAACTCTTGCCCCGCCTGAGCCTGTTATCGCTCAACCCGAAAAAGCTTTGGAAGAAAACAGCAATCCAATACCAGAAACCCTCACCCAAATCCCCGACGAAGAAGCAACTCGTCTGATGTATGAACTCGTCAATTCAGATTCGCAACAAGCTGTAGATACCATAGTAGCTGCGAAAGATACCCGATTCATTGCTGTTTTCATAGAACTCCTACGCATAAACCAGATGAGCTTCTTCAAAAATACTGGCTACAAAGCACCGCTTGAAGCCCTCGAAGCTCTCAGCGGACAACCTATTGGCTACGATTGGTTTGCATGGGTAGAGTGGTATGGAGGCACAGACCTGATCCCGCCGCCCGGATTTACAGGCTGGAAAGGAAAGCTCCTCTCCCAAATAGACGTCGAGTTTGGCAACTTTCTGAGAGACGATTTTCCATCCACGATCCGCACAGAAGAAATTGTCTGGGGCGGCGTAGTGGTAGATGGCATTCCGGCTTTGAATAACGCCACCATGATTCCCGCCGACCAAGCCAACTACCTTAGAGATGACGAACCCGTCTTCGGCATCTCCATTAACGGAGATAACCGCGCCTATCCCCTACGTATTCTCGATTGGCATGAAATGGCAAATGATGTTGTCGGCGGTGTTCCCGTATCATTGGCATATTGCACACTTTGCGGGGCAGGTGTAGCTTACGATGGACGCGCATCGAATGGAGAAATATACGATTTCGGCTCATCAGGTTTTCTCTTCCGTAGTAACAAACTTATGTACGACCACCAAACACGCACTTTATGGAATCAACTCACGGGCGAACCCGTACTTGGAGAATTGGCAGGCACTGGTGTCAAACTAGAGCTGCTACCCGTCGTCGTTAGCTCATGGGAAGATTGGCTTGCCCAACACCCCGATACACTCGTCCTGGATCTTGATACAGGTTACCAACGTCCCTACACGCCCGGTTCTGCTTACGGTCACTACTTTATCGACGAGGACACCATGTTCCCTGTCTGGCAGCGCAGTAATCTGCTCCCCAACAAAGACCGTATCTATGCTTTAGAAATTGAAGATATTCCAAAGGCGTACCCTGTAGAAATTCTTGCAGAAGAACAAGTCATCAACGACACAATTGGGCAAACCGATTTAGTACTTATCGCTTCGCGTGGTGAGGTTACTGTCAGTGGTGAAAGTCAATACGCAGGAGAGGTATTCTACAACGCTGGTGGCGAAGTCCGTGCTTATGCTCGCATCGATAATGAGACTTTCTCTACAGCCCCTCAATTAGATACGGTACTCGATACAAAAGGCCGTACTTGGCAAATTACTGAAGAAGCTCTGATCGGGCCAGAAGGAGAGCTTGCCCCTCGCATAAATGGTCATCTCGCTTACTGGTTCGGCTGGTATTCCTTCTTCCCGCAAACTTTACTATATGAGCAACCCTAACAAAAAAGGTAGTGGCTCTAAGTATTTGATACGCTCTCGCTGGATTTGCAATCCAGCGAGTTTCCAGAGAAGGCGGGGATTGCAAATCCCCTTAGAGCGCTTTTATCATTTAGTCTATCCACTACCACAAAAATTTGGAGACATACATGAAATATTGGATTTGGGCCATCCTCGCAATAGCTTTGCTTGGCTGTGGTAGCCCTGCAGCAGAAGAGCCTGAAAAAATGCAGGCGGAACCAACTGCTATCCCCAAAAACACAACAACTTTGCCAGAAGGCGGATTCGACCTTGCCCCAGAATTAACCAATGAAATCTGGCTCAATACAGACGGCGTATCACTCCGCTTGGCCGATCTGCGCGGCAAAGTCGTCTTGCTTGATATGTGGACCTTTGGCTGAATAAATTGCCAACGAGTAATTCCCTCGTTGAGGGAATGGGATTATGCATATAAAGACCAAGGCCTCGTTGTCATTGGCAATCATTACCCAGAATTTGCTCACGAGCACGATCTGGAAAACCTAAAAGAAGCTGTTATAAAATTCAGCATTGAGTACCCTGTAGCACAAGATAACGACGGAAAAACTTGGCGGGCGTATAAAAATCGTTATTGGCCTACGCTCTATCTTATAGACAAGCAAGGCAGAATTCGCTACACCCATATTGGTGAAGGCGCATATGCTGAAACCGAAGCCGCCATCCAAAGCCTGTTGGCAGAAACTTACCCATAAGCTAAGAAATTCAAGGCTTTCACCATCATATCTCATAGAAAAGGAGAAAAAAAATGATCAAAATCAAATCATCTGAAATCACATCAAAAGCAGAATATCTCTCTCGTCGGGATTTTCTGAAAACTGCCGGGATCGTCACCGCAGGAGCAGCCTTGTTGGCGGCTTGTGGTACGGATGAAGTACCCGCTGCGCCCCCAACCCAAAGCTTGCCAACCGACCAGAAAACAGCCCCTCTGTCCGAAGAACTTACCCCTGAAGATTCCGTTCTCAACTACAACAACTACTACGAATTTACCACCGATAAAGAACGTGTTGCCGGTCTTGCCAAAGACTTCAAATCCAGCCCATGGACAGTAGAAGTAAGCGGCTTGGTCAACAACCCCAAAACCTACGGTATCGAAGATTTTCTTGGCAGCTTCACCATCGAAGAACGCATTTATCGCATGCGCTGCGTAGAAGCCTGGAGCATGGTTATCCCCTGGAATGGCTTCACCCTCGCCTCTTTGCTAAATGAAGTGGAACCGACATCCGATGCAAAATTTGTCCGCTTTGAAACCTTGGCAGACCCCGACCAGATGCCCGGACTTGTTAATAAACTATACCCCTGGCCCTATCAGGAGGGACTCCGTTTGGACGAGGCAATGAACGATCTCACGATTCTCTCCACCGGGCTGTACGGGGAAACGTTGGCAAACCAAAACGGCGCGCCGATCCGGCTTGTCGTCCCGTGGAAATATGGATTTAAATCGATTAAATCCATCATAAAAATCGAGCTAACAGCTGAACAACCATCCAATTTCTGGCAAGATATTGCCCCCAACGAATATGGTTTTTATGCCAATGTTAACCCGGCAGTAGATCACCCACGTTGGTCGCAAGCTACTGAGCGTAGAATTGGTGAGCTAAAACGGCGTGAAACTTTATACCTTAACGGATATGCCGACGAAGTCGCCCATCTCTACGAGGGTTTGGATCCCAACAAACTCTATTAAAATGAATACAAAAAAATGGGAGTTTACTCCGCTGCAAATTGCAGCACATCTTGGCTCGTTGATCCCCGCAATCCTGATCGGGTGGGATATTTCTACAGGCAATTTTGGAATAGATCCAATCCGCGATTTCACTTTCCGCACAGGGAAAGCCGCTTTGGTTTTATTGTTGCTTTCACTGGCCTGTACACCCCTGAATACCCTTTTCAAATTCAAGCAAGTTCTTAAGCTGCGCCGCCCTTTTGGCTTATATAGCTTTTTCTACGCCAGCGTTCACTTTGCGATTTTCATTGGTCTTGACTATGCCTTTAAATGGAATCTCATTCAGGATGCCTTGCTAGAAAAACGTTACGCGCTTGTCGGGTTGGCGACAGGTTTGATCCTGCTCGCGCTGACGATCACATCAACGATAGGTTGGCAACGTCGGCTGAAGAAAAACTGGAAAAAGCTTCATAAGTTGACCTATGTTGCTGGCCTATTAGCCGTCGTTCACTATATTTGGCTAGTTAAACAAGGAGTCCTTGACCCTTGGTATTTTGCCGCGATATTACTTGTCTTATTTATCCTAAGGCTTCCTACTATAAAAAAAGCCCTTTCTTCACTCAGAAAAAGAAATTTGCAGCGTGCTTCTCACTAGCTTATCTAATGATATAATCCGCCGCATGGATGATAAAACTAAACTCACAGCCAAAGAAAAGAAATTAGCTTCAATAAAAAAGAAGGAAGGAAAAAGCCTAACCGCCATGGCGACTTTTGTATTGGGTCTTCTTCTTGGTTATTTTATTTGGGGAAGCAATCCCGTCCCCACGCAACAAGCGGCTCCTGCACCCCAAGTTCAGGCAGAACCTATCGACATTCCAATCGAAGGCTTTCCTAGCAAAGGTCCTGAGAACGCACCAATCGTCATTGTTGAGTTCAGCGATTTCGGATGTTCTTACTGTTCAAAATGGCATAACGAAACTTACGATGACCTGATGGCTGCTTACCCTGACCAAATCCGTTTTGTATATCGCGAAGTGCCTTTCAGAGCTTTTCCTGCTTCTGAAGCAGCCATGTGCGCTAGAGAACAGGGTTTCTTCTGGGAGTACCACGACAGGCTCTTTAGCTATGAATACGGTCTTGATGATGCAGCCTTTGTTCAATATGCAGAAGAACTAAGCCTGGATGTGGATGCTTTCAACACCTGCATGAGCGAACATCGCTATGAGGAGGATATCCAGCAAAGTCTGGAGTATGCAACGCAGCAATTGAACATTAACAGCACGCCCACTTTCTTCATCAATGGAAACAGATTTGTTGGAGCGCAACCCCTTAGTAACTTTATACAGGTCATAGAACAAGAATTAGCAAAAACAAACTAGAAACTTCCACTTAAATTTCAAACGCCAAGATTTCTGATTGTTCTGGAATCTTGGCGATTTTCTTGTATCTCTCTCTACCAGGATAAGCTCATGAAAAAATTTGTCGCCGTTGCTGGCAATATCGGCGTGGGGAAATCTACCCTCGTTGAAATGCTTTGTAAAAAATTAGACTGGGAGCCTTTCTACGAGCCAGTTGCTGAAAACCCCTACCTTTCTGATTTTTACGAAGATATGCCAACCTGGTCTTTTCATTCGCAGATATTCTTTTTGTCGCATCGTTTGCGCAGTCATAATGACCTTGCCAACCATCCCACCTCCGTTATTCAGGATCGCAGCGTTTATGAAGATGCTGAGATCTTCGCACAGAATTTAGCACGACAGGGGCATATACAGCCACGCGATTATCAGACCTATCGCGAACTCTATGAAGCTGTGATCGATATCCTCCCCCCACCCGATCTGGTGATCTATCTGCGTGCGTCTGTGCCAACATTATTGAGAAGGATAGAAAGACGCGGGCGCGATTACGAGAGCGAGATGGAAGCCGATTATTTGGCAGGGTTAAATGAACTTTACGAATCATGGATCGCGAATTTCACTCTCTGCCCTGTGCTAACTGTTCCCGCTGATAGTTTGGATTATGTGGCGCACCGCGGACATTTGAACTTGGTCACTGCGAAAGTGAACGAGATGCTGACCGGAAAAGAAGAGGTGGTCTTCGCACCGGACGAAGTTGCGCGGGCGGCGGATTAACGGTAGATTTTTGAGACAAAAAGTGCCTGTCATTTTGAAAATGACAGGCACTTTGCTTTAAGCGGTAGCAAGTTGGGGTTACGAGCGATCCGCAATTGCTTTTTTGGCGAGCACCATGAAATCATTCACAGGGATGGCACCTTTGTCTTCGCCATCCCGCAACCGCAGGGCAACGGCACCCGCTTCCATTTCGGCATCCCCAACGATGAGCATATAAGGGATTTTCTTCTTCTGCGCCTTGCGGATTTTAGCGTTCATGCGCGCGCTATCGCCAGCAACTTCGACGCGGATGCCAGCTATTTCTAATTTTTTCTTGACTTCGTAGGCATAGTCGAGATGCGCATCGGTGATCGGGATGATGGAAGCTTGCACGGGGGCGATCCAAACCGGGAAGGCACCCGCGTAATGCTCGATGAGGAAGCCGATCATGCGCTCGTGCGTGCTGAGTGGCGCGCGGTGGATGCAAAGGGGAATTTCATCTTCGCCCTGCGCGTTCGTAAATTTCAGATCAAATTTGGGCGGGACAGCAAAATCGACTTGATTCGTTGCCAGCGTAAACTCTTTACCAATTGCGCTCCAAACCTGCACGTCGATCTTCGGACCATAAAAGGCAGCTTCGTCTTCTACTTCGACAAAATTCACGCCGCCGTTTTTCATGGCGCGGCGTACCATCTCTTCGGTCTTGATCCAGAGAGCTTCATTATCGATATATTTTTTGCCAAGCCCCTCTTTGGCGTGCGTACTAAAACGCATCACATATTTATCAATATTGAAAATCTCGAAGTATTTCATGTAGAGATCAATGACTGCCATGAATTCTTCTTCAAATTGCTCCTCAGAACAGTAGATGTGGGCATCGTTCATCTGCATGGAGCGGACGCGCATGAGACCGAAGAGTTCGCCACTTTTTTCATAACGGTAGCAGGTGCCATATTCAGCCAAACGGATCGGGAGATCGCGATAGCTATGTGGACGCGCTGCAAAAATTTTATGGTGCATGGGGCAGTTCATCGGCTTGATGTAATAATTCGTGCCTTCCATTTCCATAGGCGGATACATGCTCTCGGCGTAATAAGGCAGATGTCCGCTGCGGATGAAAAGCTCTTCCTTCGTCAGATGCGGCGAGCGGACTTGTTTGTAGCCTGCTTCGCGTTCCATTTGCTTGGCAAGCTGCTCCAACTCCTCGATGATAACCGCGCCATTCGGCAGCCACAGCGGAAGCCCGGGACCGACTTCTTCGTCGAAGGCGTAAATATCCAGTTCTTTACCGAGTTTGCGATGATCGCGTTTCTTGGCTTCTTCGAGTTGCCAGAGATAGGCATCCAATTCTTCTTTGGTATTCCATGCCGTGCCATAGATGCGCTGAAGCTGCGTATTATTCTCATCGCCGCGCCAGTACGCACCTGCGACAGACATCAACTTGACAGCTTTGGCATTTATTTGCGCCGTGCTTTCTACATGCGGCCCACGACAAAGGTCAACAAAATCGGCGTGCTCGTAAATGGAAATTTCAGGCTTTTCGTCCAGCTTATTGCCGTACTCATCAAAGCCGCCATCTTCCAATCCGGCGATCAGTTCGAGTTTGTAGGGCTGGTCTTTGAATATCTCACGCGCTTCGTCCGCAGAGAGCACTTTTTTTTCAAATGGGTGTTTCTGGCTGAGGGTCTTGCGCATCTTCTTCTGTATCTGCTTTAAGTCTTGCGGCGTGAGGGTGCGCGGCAGATCAAAGTCGTAATAGAAACCATTTTCCACAGGCGGACCAATGGTGTATTTGGCTTCGGGGAATATATTCATCACAGCCTGCGCCATGACATGCGCCGCCGAATGACGAACGCGGTAAAGTTCACTATCTTCGTATCTTTCTTGCTCTGCCATATCGAACTCCTTTTTGCAGGTGGTTGAGTAGCCCCGAATTCTTTTAGAGGGGCGTATCGAAACCACAAAAAATTTTTCTATTACCTGTTGGTTTCGATACGGCGACCTCGTCAAAATCCTGCGGAGCGGGCAAGCATCGCCTACTCAACCAACGAAAACACCTATTAAACAACAAACTCTCACCCAACACTGGGGCGAGAGTGATCTCACGGTTCCACCCAGATTATCCTTGAAAAAATCAAGGCATCTCTATGGGGCTGGTAACGAAGCCATCCGTTCACCTTAGTTTACCCTGAGCTATGTCGAAGGGTATTTCAAGTTTATGCTCGCGAGGGGTTTTCTGTGGAGGATGCTGGAGCAAGCTCTCAATCTATGGCTTTGCTCTCTCTGTCAGCTTCCGGTTCACATATTCGTCTCGGTCTTTGCATTTTTATATAAGCGGGGCAGAGTGACAAACTCCGCCCCTACTAAGTGGGCGATATTGGACTCGAACCAACGACCTTTGCGATGTCAACGCAACGCTCTAACCAGCTGAGCTAACCGCCCGAATTAGCGAAGAAGATTATAACGAGGGAGAGCTTTTTTTGCAAATCCAAAAGTGGATGTCTCAGTCTCACCCTCATCCCTGGGCTTGCTCACGCTATGGAAATTTTCCGAGCAGTCGATATTTTCCATCTCCGCACATCTTCATTTTTGGGAAAACAGTCTGGAAGAAAAAAGCAGTGTGATAAAACTCGCGTTGGTTTTGACAAGCTTTTCGGGCTTCACGTTGAGATCATATTATTCATTATGAAGGTTCGTTGCAATCTGACTAGTTTTTTCATCTGCGCATAATTCTAGGCTTATCTTCCATAATCTATCTTGTAATTCTAGATTCAACACATCAATATCTTCTCTAATATTAATATATTTGTTTTTCTTCCAAGTAATAAATTTCCCAGACTTTTTCAGGCTTTCTTCTTGGTTTTCAGTAAACAGAGGTGTCATTATCTCTCCGCATTTTTCTATTGAAATAAATGTTCCTAAGAATTTCATTATAGTTGCCATTATTCTCATAAAAGCTGGAATTATGTTAATCTGATTACTCCAAACAGTTTTAGGAATCTGAAAACCAATAAAAGACAATTTCATGTCTTTTCGCTCTCTATACAAATTATGTAACTTGGCAAGAAACATATGTTTGGCAACCATAGCCTGATGAATGCCATCTTCATAACCCCACTTGCCCTTCATTTGCATGTCGTCCCAGAATATTTTGCCCCCTTTGGTTACATTAAAAATGATTCTTCCTCCATTCTCAGATTTTTCCAATAAGTTCAATAGATTTAATGTCAACATAAAATGAGAGAGATAATTCACTTGAAAATGCGGATCCATTCCATCTTCAGTTTCCACACGCTTGAAAGCATAACCAAGACCGGCATTAATAAATAAGCCGTCTAGAAATTCATGTTTATTCTGAATCTCTTGAATTGCATTCCTTACATCACTAAGTTTTGTAAGGTCACATAAAATAATCGAAATCTTCTTATTGAAAGTTGTTTTTTCAAATTCCTTAATTATTTCTTCGCCAGTCTTCTCTCCTCCGCTGACTGTGCGACATCAACCGTTTAAGGTGTGCGTTTTCACCGTTTTACGCACTAATACTTTAGCTACCCCTTTCCCCATTCCATTGGTGCCACCGGTTATTAATATTTTCATTATTATCTCCTTTGTGAGAAATATATATCTTGTTTATTTTGAAAGCCACCTAAGGCCTGCTTCAGCCACACTGCGCATCGGCCGCAAGCCTTGTTTGGCGGTGCGAATGGAAGCTTTACGCTTCTGAATGCATAACTCCCCCCTAAAGCTAATTCGCTGGAGAATGCCAATTGCCTCTTATAAAACAAATCCAGTGCTATTTATCGTGGGAGATATTGATAACAAGGTTCCCTTTTTTGCGCCCTGTTTCGACATACTCGTAAGCACTTGCAAGGTCAGCCAAGGCATATCGTTCATCGATTACAGCTCGAAAACTGCCTTGCTCAAAGAACGTTTTGAGAGTCTCCAAATCGGCTAAGTTGACTTCGGCCGATCTGGTATAAGTTGTTGCCAGGATTGCCCTGCGACCGCCGAAGAAAGATGTCCACATCATGGGGAAAATTGTTCCAAGACCGTCTGCATCTAGATAAATACCTGTTGGCGTAAGTGAATTCTTGCATCTCGAAAAAGAGAGCTTACCAACTGTGTCAAAGATGATGTCGTAGGTTGACTCGTTTTCAGTAAAGTCTTCCTGCTGATAATCAATGACGAGGTCTGCGCCCAGTGACTTTACCAAATCGAAATTGGCGCTGCTACATATTGCTGTAACCTTTGCTCCAAAGGCCTTGGCTACTTGTATCGATGCCGTTCCTACTGAGCCAGATGCCCCATAGATCACAATATGCTGACCTTCTTGAATATCAGCCCTGTGTTTAAGAAAGTTCAGGGCGGTTAAACCACCCTCCACAATTGCGGCGGATTCACCAAAAGTGGCGTTTTGGGGCATGCTGGTTAGCGCGCTGTTTTTATTCATGCATTTGTATTGGGCATAAGCACCCAGCTCCATGCCTGTCAACCCAAAGACTTTCTCCCCAACTTTGAACGATTTTACGTCACTGCCAACCGCTTCAATCTCGCCAGCGAGTTCTTGTCCCAAAATAGTTTTTCTCGGTTTTGTAAAGCCGAAGAATAACCGAACAAAATATGGCTTACCTATCCGTCCAATCACACTTGCGGCTGTTGCTGTGGCTGTATGTACTTTGATCAAGACTTCGTTGCTAGCTGGAACAGGCTTCTCAACCTCTTGAAGTTGAAGCACGTCCGGTGCCCCGTATTTAGTGCATACGATTGCTTTCATCATATCTATATCTCCTTGTAGGTAGCACCCATTAAGCTGCGTGTTTTTTTCCAGTTCCATGCTAATCGGATAATTAGCAGTAGCGCGGCAATCTCAATCACGGCAAAGAAAACGTTATCAAGATCAGGTGTCCTATTCACTCCGAGAGTACTCACAATTTGGAGCGCTCCCATAAAAAGGTTGGCGAGACGGTTCGCCTTAAAATTCAGAAATTGAGTGAGCGGGATGATGAGAAGGGGAACTGCAATCATGATCCCGCCGATCAGCATTAAGCCCTCTGTTATTTGAACGCCATCTACGACGCCTGTCATCATTTCTTCGAGGAACCCGAGACGCCCAAGTTCATGCAGATCACGAAAGATCATATTGAGGAAAACAAAGACCCATAGGGAGGATATTTTTGCTCTCTTGTCTAGATCGTTCATCGTCAGTGTTGTATTCATATATATTCCTTTTACCTCTAAAGTTTTGTGTTGGTTGACATATCAATCTATTTACTGATGTTGCGCAAAGCCTAGATGCTTGCCCCCTCTACTTTGTCGGGTATCTCCCTCAAAGATCGAAGGTTGTCCTTAGGCCATTTCCATGCGTACCAAATAATCAAAAGCAGGGCGGCACATGCAGTGATATAAAAAAACAAGTCATCAAGATCGGGGGCCAAATTGTTGCTAACGATAGCCACAAGCATAAAGACCGCCGCTATCAGATTTGCCCACCGATTGACTTTAATGTTAAGAACCTGAGTCAGAAAAATCATGGCAATGGGAATTTCCAATACAATCGCAGCAGCAAGCAGTAGGCCTTCTGATATTTGCGCGCCGTTGGACGTCATTGCCAGCATTTCTTCGAGATAACCGGTCCGAAGGAATTCATGCAAGTCACGGAATATCATGTTGAACAATACGACTATCCACAATGTTGAAAGCTTCGTTTTCATTTCTTGTATTCCTTTTCTTTCTACCTGTAAAATTTCTAATAATAAAAAATATTAGTTGAGCCCATTTTCAGGGTCGTATAAAAAGACTTCTTCCAGCGATACACCAAAGGCTTCTGCGATACGAAAAGCTAACTCAAGCGAAGGGGAGTATTTTTGCTGTTCAAGAGCAATGATGGTCTGACGTGTAACACCCACTTTTTCGGCCAAAGCCGCCTGGGTCATTTCATCGTTGAAAAAGCGTAAGGTGCGGATATTATTTTTAATCTGAGTTTTGCCCATCTTAAAACCCCTTTCTATAAAGACGTAGACGGAAAATATCACCAGCGATCTGAGCAATAATCCCGCAAAGGATTAATAAGGTGAACATGACCAAAGCCGGTTGTCCCAAGGCAAAGGTCAACATCGCCAGCAATACGCTAAACGAGTAAACGGTATTGCTGACACGGGTGCCCTTCAGGTCGATCAGTTCATCGCGCTCATCCTGAATATCGTCAACTTGCGGGTCTTCGTTACCGGTTTTGATCGTTTCTATGATCGTGGAAATGATGTGGGTGAGAATGGTACCGATGATCGTGACGACAATTGCTATAACAACGACGGTAATCCAGACCCCAATAATCTTGTCGAGCGTGAAGCTCTCGCTAAGGATCAGTTGCGTTACTCTGATCAGATAAAACCCCAAGATCAGGAGAAAATTGACCAGAGTAACTGTGACGTTTTTTTGATGGAATGTCATTTTTCACCTCTTTCTGTATACTAAAGGACACTAAATGTATAGTTTATTTTACATATAGTACGCTAAACATAACTTTAAGTCAAGGGTTTTATACTCAAATAAATAATTTCCTTTGAACAGAGTTCATTTAGACAAAGTTCTTCGCTGTATAATGCTAATATATGATTGTCGGTTTCTGCATATCACTTAGCTAGGCTGAGTCTTCGTCAACGAAGGAAGTTGCCATTTCATCAGAGTGCAGGCAAGTGAAAAACGGAAGCAGCAATATAAAAATTCCTTGGAGAAATATTATGTGGAAAGAAAAATTAGCAATCTACGATGAGTTGGTCGCAAAATGCCCCAGATTTGAGAGAAAAGGAAAAACGGTGCCCTACACCTCTGCCAATGGACATATGTTTTCATTGCTAAATAAAGAGGGTGAATTAGGGTTTAGATTTTCAAAACAAGTGCAAGAAAAATATATCCATGCTTTTGGAACCACAACACTAAAATCTCACGGGGCAACAATGCGAGGGTATGTGCTGATCCCTGCTAAGATGTTTGAAGATTTGGAAAAACTATCCGAATATCTGAACGAAAGCTATGATTATGTCATGACGCTTGAGCCAAAATAAGAGGCGGTTACTCGCCTTTGAAGATGAAGATAGCGACCTTGAACTCAAGGAAGGGTAGAAACTAAATGAGTAGAGAAAAAACGAAATGGTCAAAAGGCATAGCATTTGGGATATTTTTGACAAGCGCTATTGCAGGTTTTATAAATGGATTATGGGTTATTTTTGCTGGCGCATCATATCTCCGAGCGCTCAGTCCTTACGCCTATCTAACCGAATTATTTCCCCTAAGTATCAGAATATATATTCTTCAAATCTTCGAATACCCCGCTGTTTTATTCCTTGCGCCTTTATCTGGGGCTGCAATAGGAGTGCTAATAGGGAAGCTAATTCCCCGCATATTTAAACATAAGCCTCATCGTGCATATATCATTATTGGAATAATCTCGGGTGGGGTAACAGGGCTTCTTAGCTTGGGAATCATCTTTTTTTGGAATATCTATGCAACCTAGCTCCCGCTAATAATTTTTGCTACAGATTCCTCAACGCTAAAAAAAACATCCTTTGCAGTAGTCACCTCCTTTCTTACAGTATGTTACTATTCAGAGATATATTGTCTAAATATATTATTTTCTGGAGGCTTTATGAATACATTCAAAAAATGGTGGAATAACGATCTTTCCAAAGGGGTCAAATTTGTTCTGCTGGCGTTGCTCGCCAACGGATTACCCGCTTTCATTATTCTGATGACGCTGCCAAATATGACCGAGATACTCTTTGTCTGGACAATCAAGCCAGCCATCAACGCCCACCTGATCGGCGTGATGTATAGTAACGCCCTATTGCTGGTTGCATTTAGTGCCTTTCAGACCGAGTGGAAAAACCTGCGCGTCAATATGGTCGTCATTACGCTTTTTTCCATTTTCGCCACCCTGCTGACTTTTGTTTACCTGAAACCCTTTCTCGCGCACCCCTGGTATCACCTCGCCTATTGGCTCACGATGTACTTCGTACTTTTCTTCGCCGCGCCCTATGTTTTTATCACGCACGAGAAAAAATATGGCGGCAAACTCCCTGTCCAAATCCCGCTAAATTTTGGCGCGCGCTTGGTCGCAATGCTCTCTCTGCTCTTCAGCCTGATCTTTGCGCTGGGGCTACTTTTCAACATTGAACTCGTCAATCAAAATTTCCCGTGGAAACTTCCCCCACTGGTTGGCGGTCTCATCGGCGTCCTTTTCATCACGCATACCGCCGCCTACGCCTGGGCACTCCGCGATGGCGATTGGCTGCGCACCCGCCCCATTTTTTGGCAGGTGCCGCCCCTCGCTTTGCTGCTTATTCTTTTGCCGCTCATTCATCCCGCTGACTTGCGTCCCGATGCAGGTTTTTCTCTAACACTCTACTATGCACTGGCGGGATACGCGCTCATCTCCAATTTATGGATTATTCTGGGATACCGCAAAGCAGAGAGGGATTTCCCCAATGGATAGCAAAATTTCCCGCGCCGCACTCCGCCTAGACGCACTTGGCCTCATCTTGGCAGGTCTCATCAACACCTTTCTCGCCTCAGCGGATGCCGGTTTAATCCTCGCCCCCGGAACATCTACCGCGCAACCTGACCTTCTCCTGCGCATCAACTGGATCGCCGAAAATACCCTCCGCTGGCAGGCGGGTTGGCTCTTCTGGTTTGCTGTTACTCTCAGCTTCTCGTGGAGCTATTATGCTCTCGGTCGCCATCTAAATAAAACCCTCCCCTGGGTAAATCTCGCCATCGGATTAGCCCTCATCGCCGCCGCCGTTGATATTGTCGGTGTGCTCATTAATTTTGTTGTCCTCCCCACGCTCGCAGGTGATCTCTCGATAACCCACAGTCTTTTCCTTGCAATGGAAAAGATGGCAAATGCGCTAACGAATGTCGCTGCTTTCGGGCTATATTCATTGGCTGGTCTGCTCTTGCTTCCCGCTATCTTTTCTACAAAAGATTATCCAAACTGGCTGCGCTGGCTGGGTGTGATCGAATGGGGCATCGCATCCGTTGCGACAGTTTTGCTTATTATTGCCCCGCACATAGCAACGATTCCCCTGCTGATCAGCTTTGCCCTCTACGCTCCCTGGGTTTGGGGAAGTGCGTCCTGGTTGTTACGTAGGAAATAAGGAGAGTTTATGAAAATTCGTATGAGCCCTAATATTGCCATCAGACATAAAGACTACACTGCAGCTGTTAATTTCTACACCAACGTGATCGGTTTTGAAAATCGCTCATCTGACTCTCGTTTAGCTGATTTCGACGCCGACTCAATTAACTTATTTGTGTTGGAAGATGATGAATTTAACGGTCCGGTTTTGGAATTTTTTGTCAGCAATCTAGAAGAAGCTCGAGATTATCTTGTAAAAAATGGCTGCAAGGTTTTACGCTGGAGAGGGAAACGGCAGGATTGCTATATCCAAGATCCCTTCGGCGTGATCTACAATCTCTGGGAAGAGTAAACCTTGTTTTCAAAAAAAGGATATTTCAATGAGCACTAAAGAGAAAAAGATCGCGGTAGAAAACATCAACGTCCCCGGAAAAACAACAAACGTAGATGCAACCAAATACGAAGCAATGAAAGTCGCTTTTCTTAGGATATTGCCAGAAAAAAGCCCGGGGCTAACACAAAAGGAAATTTAGGAAAAAGTTGTCGCTCATTTGCCAGATGATAATTTCCCCGAAGGAGCTACATCTGGTTGGTGGGCAAAGACGGTGCAACTTGATCTTGAAGCAAAAGGCGTTGTCATCAGGGAAAAGACCAAGCCTTTACGCTGGTACAAAATATAGTCTCCTGATATTTTGACAAAAATTTCCATAGAAAAGAAAAATCTCCTCAAATAAAGTACGAGGAGATTTTATTTTGCAACCTATAAATTACAAGACTGTTAACTTTTTTTCTCTTTTTCACCTTTTATACTTTGATTTATTATCTATAATGAAGACAGTGGTTTTATTATAGATAATTATCCCGCTAAGGAGAAAAACAATGGTTTTCCCCGAAAATATAAAGAAAGCCACAAATGTTGAACAAACATCAGGGCAGGAGACTTTGCTTACAAAAGAGACCCTTTACCACCTGATCACTGATAACGTATCCGACTTGATCTGGATAACAGATATGAATTTTCGTTTCACTTATTTGAGTCCCTCTGTTACAGATATTGGAGGATATAGCGTTGAAGAAGCTATGGAGCTAACCTGGTCTGAAATATTATCTCCTAAATCATTGCAAATTGCTCTGACGACTTTTCAAGAATCATTTCACTTAAAACAAGCGGGCCAAGCTTCAACCCTTCCACGAGTGACAGAGCTAGAGCTTGAGCAGAGGCACAAGGATGGTCATTATGTCTATACAGAGGTTAGAACATCTTTCCTTTACGATGATGATGAAGAGATAGTGGGAATTATTGGCATCACTCGAGATATCACCGAGCGCAAAAAGGCAATGGATGAACTTACCCATAATCAACGCTTGCTATTAGCGCTTAGCCAGGGGGCAAAGTCTATTCAGCGCTCGAAGAGCCCTGAAGAAATTTACAAAGCCATCGGCGAAGAAATGAAAAAGTTAAGGCTTGAGACGACGGTTTTTGCACTAAATGAAGATCTGATGACCTTATCCACCGTTTACGTTAGTATTCAACCAAGGATAATCCAAGCAGCAGAAAAATTAACAGGCTTATCAGCGAACGGATATAGTTTCTCTATAGAGACAGGGAATTTCTTCGACCAAATAATCAAGAGTAAAGAAGCTGTGTTCAGTCTCTATGATACAGCTCCTTTTACCTCTTCTTTACCTACGATTGTTCGTAACTTGGCAAAGCCGCTCTTTAATCTATTGAATTTTAGTCAGAGCATCATCGCTCCACTGATCGTCGAAGATAAAGTATATGGGCTACTATCCATTTCCGGGGCAAATCTGAAAGAGTCCGATCTACCCGCAGTGACAACATTTGCTAGCCAGGCTGCAATAGCAATGGAAAATTCTCTTCTGGTAATGCGCGTGATCGCAGATTCCAATGAAATGGAAAAACGCGTAAGTGAAAGGACAAAAGAGTTAAATACAGTTATAGAACTGATGACGGGGCGAGAAATCCGTATGGCGGGGTTAAAGAAAGCTATAAAGATATTAAGATCACAATTGGAAGAGGCTGGCCTAACGCCAGCTGCCAATGATCCCCTATTAGAAGGCGATATCGAAGGTTTCTAAAATTTAGATACTTTCATTAAAGCGCTAACAAAAACTTCCACCATTTTTTCTATATTGACTTCACTAAAAACGATATTATAAGATTCCACACCCATCGCTCTTAAGCGGTTTTGGTCTGCAAGCGCGTCTTCCAACGCCGCGATCAGAGCATCCAGATCATTAGGTGGGATTTGCCAGCCGTTTTTAGGTCGAACAAGATCATCTTGCGTGCCATCACCTTGGGCGACGATAACGGGTAAAGCGTGAGACATCGCTTCTTGCACAGCCAGTCCGCCCGTGCCAGGGAGGGTAAAAAGGTCGGCTTCTGCCCAGATCATTTTTAGTTCTGCCCCATGACGTTCTCCGAAAAAACGCGCACTCGGGTAAATATCCTGTGCTAACGTCTCCAAAGATTCTTTTGCGGAACCATCCCCCACGATCCACAATTTTGGTTGCAATTCTTTGGGTAGGGCTGCACAGGCACGTAGCAAATTATCTAATTTCTTTCTTTCCTGAATACGCCCTACAAAAAGCGTGATGAGCCGTTCATATTCCTGGCGGATAGGGCGTGTGAGTAACCCTCCCTTTGGTTTGTGGGCAACAGCGTTGTGGGCAACGAAAATCCGGTCTTTGGGGATGCCGAGGGCAGCATAATCAGCGGCACCACGTTTACTATAGGTTATGAGAGCATCGAATTTGTTGAGGAAGCGCACCCAATTCTTTTGGCGGTATCCAGCCAAATTTCCCGTATGTTGCGGCGCACCTAATCCCCAGCCGATCACTGGGCGACCACGTTCTCGCATCCATTTTATAGCAGAAGGAGTTCCCAAATAGCGCGGATTTGCTTCGAGGATCAGCGCATCTGGATTTGTGTCTTCAAGCCAAATTTTGATATTTTGCTGATAACAAAAATAAAGAGAGCCGCTCAAAATATGCCGATTTTTTGCGTAAGCATACTGGGCGATTTTCAAGTTTTCAGTTGTTGCAATGGATTCTATAGGGCGCGGCTTACCCGCAAAAAGAGACAAACCATCTTCGCAAGAGGCGGCAAGTGTGTCGAAAAAAGGGGCGCGGTAAACGGGCAAAACTCGCTGTTGGACTGCAAGACGGCCTGGGAATTTTGAACTCATTTAATGCTCCGCGTAAAAATGATACTCGTTTCATCCGAGTATACTTCATCCCAGTTCCCTGAAAAGCCTACTGCTTGCATAAGTTCAGCTTGCTCATTTTTTGAGAGCATCAACAAATTTATTCCTTCATCTTTAAGCAAAGTTTCCCAATTCCATGCCGCCGCAGAAATGGCTTTGTATTGCTCCCAATGCTCAGGCGGGTAGACTTCAAAGCGGGTATCTATCCATACCGGGCGTTCAGGGAGGGCATAAACGAGATAGCTCGAATATGCCAGATCTGCCCAAAGCGGGTCGGGCAATTCGGGATGTCCGGCGAGCCAACTTGTTGCGTCCACGGGGGTTTCGGCTGATAGCGCGGGCGGCGAATCTGCCCACCACGTATCACGGATTTCAGGGAGCAAAAGAAGAGGGAAAAGCAAAAGGATCGCACCTATCGCATAATCCATTTTTGGGATGCCGCGTCTCGTGCGGGGTTTTAACCAATTAGAAAACATCTCTGCTGTGAAAATGGAAATAATGAAGAGGAACCAGATCCCATAGCGGAGCCCTGAAAATGCCAGCCAGCCGAACCCGAGCATCCATACTACTGCTAAACGAGAGAGCCGAACTTGTTTCAGGCTTGCCACCGTTAAATAAAACAATACCCACCCGAATAAAATATTCATCTGCCAGCCATCGTTGACGGGCGGCATCCATTCGCGGCTATAGGCTTGGTTTGAAATAACGGTGAGAGAATCTATAACATAAGTCCATACACCAAATCCACGCGGGTTGACGAGGGTAGCGAGAAATGCCGCGATGAGTATGAGAGCAAGATTCCGTTTTTTACCATGCCCAAACACAAGAGCTGCGCCCCCCAACAAAAAGAGCAAAACAAAGGAACCGTGTAGATTCGTCCAGAAAAGACTGATAAGCGGAATCCAGCCCAAAATGCGTGTGTCCCCATCCTCATCCCATTTAAGAAGAATCCACAACGCCAAAACAAAGAGAGGATAAGCAAAAAGCTGCGGTCGGATCGCCCAATTAATACTACCCGCAAGAATTCCAAAAAAACTGACGAGAATGGCAAGTTGTGGGCTTGCACCACGATCTCGCATTATTTTCCAGAGCAGGGCGTATGTAAAAGCAAGGAGGATACCGCGCAGAAAGAAAGTAAGGGGAATGCCTCCAATTTCATAAACCCAAAAGAGGAGCAAAGCAGAAAGCCAGGAATGATAGACCATCGGCTGACCGGCTTGAGTTTGAGAAAAAGTTTCTATAGTTGGGACAACCTGTGTTTGCGCAATCTCTCCGCCCAAGCGAAGATACCACCAATAGTCATTTGGACTAATAGGAATCAGAAATGCGAGTAAGAGGAGAATGAAAAGAGGAAAACTGAGCCAAAGAAAGTTTTTGCTTTTGTTCATGGGTGACAGAGGTAACAAGGGTGGCAAGGGGTGCAAGGTTTTTTAACACGAACTCGCGAATTTAGCGAACGGGACGAATAAAAGCTTAATTAGGATGAAGGGATATGCGGTGCTTGCCATGCAGGGGATTTATGAACGTGGACGACTTTCCAATTGCCATCTACTTTAACAATGACACGACTCTCATTATGTGAGGCTACCTTGACTCCTTCAGGGAGGGCTGTGCTGATCATTAAGGTATAGCTCGCAATCGCAGTATCGCCATATCGCTGAATATTGAGATTTGCCAGATCTAAACGAACGGGCATTTCGGCTTGGCTCAGTGCAAGCCCTGGCTCACCTTCTGCGCCAAAAACGGTGCCGTGTTTCTCATTGACATTCATCATGAATTCATGAAAGGGCAATCCATCAATGCGATGAGGTGTAACCCACCACTCGTAGAGGGTCAAATCTTCGGTGCAGGTTTCGTTATAGGCAGCCACATCGTTTTGCATAATAGTGTCGAGGTGATGTAAAAGGAATTGGTGAATTTCTTTCTTTTGAGACATGAAAATCTCCTTATTTTTTGGAAAGTGTTTGAATAACTTCGAACAAGTTATTTTCTCCACTTCCGTTTATGATATCGCGATACCGGTCCCATAATCAAAACTCCAACAGCGAAGAAAATCCCTAGACAGATACTCTCGACTTTCGTGGATGATTCATTCCCGCTCGCAACTTGCATTAATAAGCTCAACAAGAAGCCAGCAAGTACAAATAGCCAGTTCCACCATTTCTTAAAGTCTAGCCCAACGCTAATGCCTATAATAACAACTAGCCCTAGAATAACCATCAAATAAGCAGCGATTTGCTCCCAATCCATTATTTTCTCCAAGTCCTTCAGAAAAAAGTTTTGCATGCATCCTATTTAATTACTCATTAATTAGAGAATCAAGATAACAAAAATTCGAGGTATTTATCAACCATCTGCTCTAAGCCTAAATTCTCTTCGGCATGTTGACGTGCGCCAGCGCGATAGGGTGCTAAATTTGTCAATATCTTGGCTGCGGCTTCTGTCAACGCGGAAATATCAGGTTCTTCCAATTTCCATTGATCCCCGCCATAAGGAACGGTTTTACCAGCTGTTGGTGGGACAAGCTCTGTAAGAGAGCCAGTGTCAAAACCGAGAACAGGCAAGCCACAGGCGAGGGCTTCAATGACGGCATTCGGGCAAGGCGGATTAACTTCTGCTGAAAAATAGAGATGCGCAGAGCGGTCAATTTCCGGTATTACTTCACGAGGGACAACACCAAGGAATTTGACCTCGGCATTTGCTTTGGAGAGAATTTCTTTTTTTCGTGCTTCGTCCACACGCCCGACAACAAGCAGTTCGATGGGGAAAACTTTGGAGAGTTTTTCGGCTAACTCTACAGCCCAGCGAAGACCAGAATCCAATCCACCGGCAAGGCTACCTTCGACGAGGAGGAGACGGTATTTATCAGGTGGCCTCGTAGTAAGGACTTCAGCCCTTTTTGAATGGCTAAAGCCATCACTACGAGGGGCTGGTTTATACACATTCAGATCAACGGCATTGTGGATAACAGTATATGGAACACGAGTTTCTCCGTACCAATCTTCCCACCATTGATGCGTGAATTCGCTTTGATAAACAACTTTATCAGCTAAAAAGCGGCGAATAAAAGCAAGGTTGGCGTTCCCGTATTCTGCACGAAGATGATAATGAAATCCTGTCCAGCGGATGCGTTGGACCCAGTTGATTCCATCGAGGCGTTGGATGATGGGGATGCCGCGTTTGCGGGCACGATATAGACCAAGCAGATTCTTTGTCCCCGCCAGAACCAGGATGAAATCCAGGTGTGGATCGTTGAGATCATAGGAGATTTCGATATCGCGGGATTTTAATCCCTCTGCAAATTTAAGGCGAAAGGAGCCAACGCCACCCATTGATTCGACGCGGGGATAAATACAAATACGAGTCATAGGAGTATTATACTCGTAGAGAAAATGAATGGTGATGAGTGACGAGTGATGTATGAGTTTCACGTTTCACTCATCACTTTTCATATCAAATTTATGGTATCCTTTCTTTATCTTAATCTTCATGGAGAGTGCATGTATATTGCTATCGAAGGGGTGATCGGTGTGGGGAAAACCACGCTTGCCCGCCTTCTACAACCTTCTTTCAATGCTGAAATTCTGCTCGAAGTTTTCGAAGAAAATCCTTTTCTCTCAGATTTTTACGGTGACCGCGAGCGTTATGCCTTTCAAACGCAAATGTTCTTTTTGCTCAGTCGTTATCATCAGCAAAATCGTAGTATCCCTGAGTTTTTGAAGAACAATGAGAACCTGCTCTCTGACTATACTTTCGCAAAAGACGGTTTATTTGCTCGAATTAACTTAGCTGGCGATGAATTGGAAATGTACGGACGCGTCCACGAAGCACTCGCGGAAAAGATCAAACACCCCGATCTGTTGGTTTATCTACAGGCAACAACCGAAACACTGATGGATCGCATCGCCATGCGCGACCGTCCTTACGAGCGCGATATGGAAAGCGCTTATATCGCAGAACTGGGCAAAGCTTACGACGACTTTTTCTCCAAGCCCTACAACAATACACCTGTACTAACCATCAAAGCCGATGAGCTTGATTTTGTCCGCAACCCTGAAGACCTGACTTATATTCAAGAAAAGATAGAAGGTGCGCTGAAAGCAACGCCGCTTCAACCAAAGTTAATTGAAAAATAATTGCGCAAAAAAGATAAACCTGTCTAATAGAGAATTTTATGAGAATCACTCGAGACCTACTCCTCCGCTTAGCGAAAGAAAACACTGAAGAGCGTGCTTTTAATACAGAAAGCATTATCGCGGCATACCTAAGTGGCTCTCTATTATCTGAAGAACCCTTGCTTGGCAGCACAACCGATATTGATCTCGTTTTTGTACACAATATCCCCCCAGCTCTCCCGCGAGAGATCAAAGCCCTCAGCCCTGATATTCACCTTGACATTCATCACCGTTACGAAAAAGACTACGATCCGCCCCGCGCCTTGCGAAGCGATCCCTGGCTGGGGAACGAACTTTACGCCCCCATTTTGCTCTATGAAACCAAACATTTCTTCGAATTTCATCAAGCCAGCTTGCGTGCCGGATTTGACGAACCTAGAAATTTGCTAAAGCGCGCTTATAAACTTCTCAACCATGCTCGCAAAATCTGGATGGATCTGCAATTCAATGCTGCGGATGCCACGCCCGCAACCATACTCGATTATTTGGAAGCCCTTCACAGTGCAGCAAATGCGGTATCTGAATTGACAGGAGATCCGCTCGCCGAACGTCGGCTACTCATCGACTTCTCGGCACGTGCCGAGGCAATAGCGCGCCCCGAATTCGCTCGTGGACTTTTAGGCTTGCTCGGCGGAACCGAGATCAGCCCCACATCCCTAAGCGAGTGGCTGCCCGCGTGGGAAAATTTTTATACCGTCGCTAGCGAAGCGATGGGGACAGATATCCGCATCCATAATGCGCGGCAAGCTTATTACAAGAGCGCGATCACAGAAATGCTAGAGGGTGAGAATCCGCTTGTGGCACTTTATCCGCTATTGCTAACGTGGACCTTATCCGCTAAATCTCTCCCAGAAAACCAAATTAGCGATTGGGAAAATGCTTGTATGCTTCTAAAAATTGGTGGAGAGCATTTTGAATCTCGTCTAAAAGGCTTAGATCAGTATCTTGATACTATCGAAGAAATGCTCGAAGAAAGAGTCCTTTCACAAGGTTTTGAGGTGTCTGAGATCGTTTAGCGTGCCTATATCTGGGGGGAATCATTGCAAAGTCATTGCAAGGTAGTACGCTGATACTGTGGATAACCCCCTAAATACTGTGGATAACCTATCTTGAATGTGGAGAAATCGCTCACTTGTTCGAGATTATGAAAAACCGTTACCCCCATATATAGGCAGTGCTCTTTTTTTGCCCCAAGATAGAGCTTCTTCTTTTTTCATGTGGAAAAGTTCTTTTTTTCATCCTTTTATTATCCACAAATTTCTCCAACTTAAACGGAGGCTGATATACCCCAGATTTAGGGAGGGCTTTTTCTCGCCCCACATAAAAGAGGGTATTTATAGAAAAAGCTTTGCTTGCTCCACATCATCCACACCCCCTACTAAGACAACTAATATCATATACAATTTAATGAATATGGATAAATACTATTCTTCTCCACATGAAGAATTACTGATCCTCTTTAATATATTAGGATAAACGTACTCTTCTTTCTGGCTTGTATCTAAAAAGAAAATTTTGTACAATCTTAATATCATCATTATTTTTCATCAAGTTCGTCACGGAGGTTATCAATGGACATTATTAAAGTTTCAGCGCGTTCTCGCACGTCCGCAGTTGCAGGAGCCATTGCAGGAGTCTTTCGTGAACATGGTCGTGCTGAAGTACAGGCAATTGGTGCAGGAGCTGTAAATCAATCTGTTAAGGCTTTGGTTTTGGCAATCAGTTACCTTAAAGAAAGAGATGGGATAGACGTAGCATGTGTCCCTGAATTTGTGGATGTGGAAATTGAAGATAAAGTTCGCACGGCTATTAAATTGGTTGTTGAAGATCGCCGCTCTTTCCCAAGTGATGAGCTCAGTGAGTTAGATTCTTTAGATGAAGTTGAAGAGGAAGAATCCCCCATAGAGCTTTCGCCAGAATCGGATTTACTTGATCCTTCCACTTTTGTCGAATAGCTAAGGCAAAACGGGACGTAAAAAATAGAAGACAGGCAGAGATTTTCTCTTTGCTTGTCTTTTTTATATGTTACTATTTCTTTATGAAGATGAAGCAGAGAGAAATACCCCCTCTAAAAAAAGCCCGCTGGAGCACAGCTTTGCTCTTGGCTGGTTTTTTGCTTGGTTCTTTGCTCCCTTCTTTAAACTGGCAGGTGCAGGCTGCGCCGCGTCAGGCTGTTGCTGACCACATTGTCATTAGTGAATTCAGAACATCCGGTCCAAATGGAAATGAAGATGAGTTTATTGAATTATACAATCCTACTAATGGAGATATTGATATTAGTGGATGGGAAATTCACATCTCAGATGATTCTGGTTCCACTAGTCTCTATGCGACAATTCCTTTACTTTCAATTTTAACGACAGGACAACACTACCTCTTAGTAAATTCTACAGGTTATTTAGGGGGGTATGATCATAATTACACTACAGGTATTCCTGATACTGGTGGTATTGCACTGATTGCAAGCAGTGTAGAGATAGATAAAGTAGGTATGGACGCCGGATCGGCGTATTATGAAAACACTCCACTCAGTCCATTACCTTCGAATACTAGCGATCAAAGTTATGAGCGTAAGTTAGGAGGGAATGACGGAAATCACATTGATACAGATAACAATGAAGCTGATTTTATACACAATGATGGTTCTAGTAGTATCAGTAACCCACAGACTTCTTCAGACGCTGCAATATATCCTCCCCTTTCAGTAGTCATCAACGAAGTCGCATGGGCAGGGACAGAAGCATCATCTGATGATGAATGGATAGAAATCTATAGTCCAGGCAGAGGAAATTTTGACCTTACTGGTTGGCGTCTTGTTGCCGAAGATGGTAGTCCTGATATTATTCTCTCAGGTGTTACCTCAGCAAATGGGTATTTTCTGTTGGAGCGGGAGCATCGAGGTGTTGTAGAAAATGTACCAGGTTTTGATGGTGCTTTTCCTGATGATCCCTTTGATAGTAATCAAGTTTACTCTGGTGCGCTTGATGATATCAACGAAGTCCTCCGATTGCGTGCTCCCTACGGCACAATTATAGATACAGCCAATGGTAATGGTGGTGCATGGCCCAACGGACGCCTTTCTCCTGCGAGCAGTATGGAACGGATGAGCCTGGATGCAGACTCTGATGATATTTGGGTTACGAATCCAAATGAACATCCCCCGGCAACAGATCTTGCCGGGGATCCAATATACGGCTCTCCAGCGGAAGAAAATTGGGGTAATGGTCTTTCACACACCCCCACACCGCCCCCGGTTACCTCGTTAACAATTGTTATTAATGAAGTTGCTTGGGCAGGCGCACCTGATGGGACTAATGCCTCCACCGATGATGAGTGGATTGAACTCTTCAATAGCAGTAGCGTAGACGTTGACTTGACAAATTGGCAATTAAAAGCGGGTGATAATGCTCCTACTATTACTTTTCTTCCATCTACTTGCGTTTCTATATCCTGTATTATTCCAGCAAAGGGTTATTACCTTCTAGAAAATGACAATGATACAACCGTTGATAATATAGCGGCAGACTTAATTTATTCTGGCTCCCTTGAAGATGGAGGAGAATATCTTCAATTGATATCGTCTACTGGTGATACCGTAGATACTGCCAACAAAAAAAATGGAGCTTGGCCCGCAGGAACTAGTTCATCAGATTATCGGAGTATGGAGCGCAGTGGTGTTGTAGTAGATAGCCCTTCAACTTGGTTTACCTTTATGGGGACGGTCAGAAATGGATTAGATGCAGATGGAAATCCTATCAACGGTACGCCCAGAGAAGCCAATTGGGCATATAGCGTCATCGCCACACCTTCCCCTGTTCCGACAAGAACTCCTATCCCGCCCTCTGCCACCCCCACGCCTTACCCTTTTCAATCAGTGGTGCTAAACGAAGTTTTGCCCCGCCCAGGCTACGACTGGAACGACGATGGCGTTGTCAACGCCCATGACGAATATATCGAAATTATCAATCGTGGCTCTTCTTCCATCAATTTGCAGGGATGGAAACTGGATGACGAATATAACCTCGGTTCTTTGCCTTATACTTTGCCTAGTGTGAATTTAGCCGCAGGTGAAAGAATTGCCATCTTTGGTTACACCTCGCATATTGCCCTCAGCGATGGTGGCGATACGGTTCGGCTGCTCAAAAACAATGGGCAAATAGCGGATGTAATCACCTATACCGTTATCAAAGTCGCTGACCAATCTTGGTGCCGATACCCAGAAGATAGTTATTGGCGCATAGATTGTTTCCCTACGCCCAACGAAGAAAATTCCCTTCAAGGAAAGAGTGGCGATAATTTGCCAACCTATACTCGCCCTGCCTGCTCAGTGCCAGACACTGTTCCTGAGATAATTTCTTTCATAGAATGTGGAGATTGGGGGATAAATATCAACGACGCGAATTTTTGGAACCGCGATCTCCCTGAGATCTGGTTAACGGGACATGCTAAAAATTCAACTTGGTTCCGTTAAATGGAAGCAAGCCGAAAACAGGCGCGATCCCGCTAATCCTGATTGACGAGATTTCTCTGTATGTGGTATCATCCCTTTCGCTGAACCAGCCAACTGGCTGGTCATCTGTATTTATATTAAGGAGGAGAACATAGGTTCTCAAGACTTTCGAATAAATGGAATGATCCGCAGCGCTGAAGTTCGCCTGATCGATGGTGATGGTGAAAATATAGGTGTTGTAACGCTCAGAGAGGCGATGGATATTGCAGCCGAAGCAGGGCTAGATCTTGTAGAGGTTTCACCCGGAGGCAAGCCTCCTGTTTGTCGCGTGATGGATTTTGGTAAATTCCTTTATCAACGAGCTAAAAAAGAAAAAGAAGCTCGTAAGCAGCAAACCAAAATTGAGCTAAAAGAAATTCGTTTGCGTCCCAAGACCAATGACCACCATCGTGGCTTCAAAGTCGCTGATGCAAAACGTTGGCTCAAAGAAGGTAAGAAAGTAAAAGTCACGATCAATTTTCGTGGCAGAGAAATGGATTATCCTGAAATCGGTCGTACTCTTTTAGACACGATCGAAGAAGAATTAAGTGAAGTAAGCACAACAGAGCAAAAACCAAAAATGGAAGGACGACGCATGATGCTTGTTCTGGCTCCGTTGAAATAGTTTTTTTTCGCAATAAGGTATAACCCCGCGGGAGAAAGCCCAAGCCCGCGGTATTTTTATGAAAGGAGAAGAATATGCCCAAGAAAGCAAAAGCCAAGAAATTTAAACTCAAAACCCATAAAGCGACATCAAAGCGTTTTCGTTTAACCGGTTCTGGGAAACTGGTACGCACCAAAGGCGGCAAGAGTCACTTCCGTCGTCGTACATCCAAGCGTACAAAAAGAATGCTCGATTCGATGGTTGTTGTTCAAGGCGGCGGTCTAATTAAACGCATCAAACGCCTTGCACCCAACATGAAAAAATAATTTTTTCAAAAATTTTTAGTTGCAACTATTGAGTGTAATAACTGGTGGCGAGCAAGCTCGCGCCGACGCTCATCGGTTCGCAGGAGATATAAAAAATGGCAAGAGTAAAAAATGGTCCTCACGGACGCAGACGACATAAAAAAGTACTAAAGCTGACCAAAGGTCAGTATGGCTCGAAGAGCAAGCTCTTCCGCCGTGCAAATGAAGCAATGCTTAAAAGTCTCTGGTATTCATACCGAGACCGCCGCAATCGCCGTCGCGATCTTCGCAGACTGTGGATTGCCCGCATCAACGCCGCAGCCCGTTTAAACGGTGTTACTTACAGTAAACTGATCCACCTGCTCAAAAAAGCAGATATTCAGCTCAATCGCAAAATGCTTGCCGATATGGCAGTACGCGATCCCGAAGGCTTCGCCGCAGTTGTGGCAATAGCCAAAGAAGCGTAAATACTGTAGGGGCGGGTTTCAAACCCGCCCCTATTTCTTTTAATTACGATACAATGGGGGCATGAACGAAATTCTTCTCGAAGAGATCCTCCCTAATAATAAAATATTTCAAATTGTAAAAGGCGACATTACCAAAGAAAAGGTCGATGCCATCGTCAATGCCGCTAATAGTCGGTTACAACATGGCGGAGGGGTGGCCTGGACAATTTCCCGCAAGGGAGGAGATAGTGTTCAGCATGAAAGTCAAGAGTGGGTGCGGGATCATGGAGAAGTCAGCCATGCCGAGCCAGCCTGGACTTCAGCGGGGAATTTGCCTTGTAAATATGTGATCCATGCCGTCGGCCCTGTTTGGGGAGATGGGGATGAAGATGCCAAATTAGCGGATGCTGTAACAGGCTCGCTGCGGGTCGTTTCTGACCTTGGGCTTGATTCCGTATCATTACCCGCCATCTCGACTGGGATATTCGGCTTTCCAAAAGAGCGCGCGGCGAGGATCATTTTCTCGTCTATTGAAAATTACCTCACCCAAAATGCAGATTTTCCCCTTACGACTGTGCGCCTGATTCTTTATGGTCAAGCCGATGCGGAACTGTATCTTAGCTTTTGGCAAGGTTATAAAAAAGCGTAGGTCACGTTGAAAACGTGACCTACAGTCTTATTATCCATGATCACATCCCCACAAAACCCAAAAATAAAACTTATCCGTGCCTTACAGAGCCGTGCAAAAGCCCGCCGTAAGGAAGGCGCTTTCATCGTTGAAGGTGTGCGTCTTTTTGAAGAAGCTGTTAAAGCAAAATGGGAAATTCGTTTTATTTTATATGATCGAACGCTTAGTGAGCGCGGGCGCGAATTGCTTCAAACTTTGGAAAACATAGAAATCGAAGAAATAGATAGCGCGTTATTGAAATCAATTTCCGATACAGAGACATCACAAGGCATCTTCGCTCTTTTAGACCACTCCCCACTCCCAATTCCCGATTCCTCCGACTTTTTACTCATCCCCGACCAAGTCCGTGACCCGGGGAATTTGGGCACGCTCATCCGCACGGCGGCTGCTGCGGGCGTGGATGCTGTTATCCTGCCGCCGGGCACAACGGATTCTTTTGCGCCGAAGGTTTTACGGGCGGGGATGGGGGCACATTTTCGTATGCCTATCGTTTCGATGGATTGGGATGAGATCAAAGCTCAGGTGCAGGCTTTAACGGTGTTTTTAGCTGAAATGGAGGGAGATGTTGTTTATACGGAAGCAAGCCTAAAACAGGCGTGTGCCGTCATCATAGGCGGGGAAGCGGAGGGGGCGAGTCAATCTGCGCGAGATTTAGCAGATGCGGATATTTATATCCCCATGAAAGATAAAACCGAGTCGCTGAATGCGGCCTTGGCGGGGGCAATTTTGTTATTTGAAGTCGTCAAACAACGAAGCTTGTGAGGGCTTGCCCGGTTCCCATAGATATTTTTTAAAATCAATTTTCTCGCGTTCATCGAAAATCACCCCCTCGGTTTCGAGCAATTCCCGTTGGCGGGGTGCTGTCGGGCGTGCACTGATTTTCCCCTGCGCATTAACAACGCGCCACCAGGGGACATCATCAGGGCATTGCGCCATGGCGCCACCGACCCAACGCGCGCCGAAGGCTTTGTAGGCTTTGGGGTCCATATTATTGGGTGGCGGAATCATATCTGCGATACGCCCATAATTGCTAACCTTCCCGGACGGGATTTGGCGCACAATTTCCCAGACCAGAATGTTATAGTCGAGTTGATTTTTGGTGGATGTGAATTGAGGCATAGTTCCGCTTTCCCCCTCTCCCTTTTAGGGAGAGGGCTGGGGTGAGGGTGAAACTACCACTCCCACTCTTTGAAATTTTCTATGGCATCGTGGGCGGTCATATCCATTCGTAAGGGGGTGACGGAGACATAGCCTTCGTTGATCGCGCCAAAGTCTGTGTCGGAGATCATCTTGCCAGTTGGGTGTTCGCCACCGATCCAATAGTAGGGGCGACCAAAAGGGTCTTCGCGAATAACAAGTTCATCCAAATAGATGCGCTCGCCCTGACGGGTGATGCGGCAGCCTTTGATCTCATCAATGGGCAGATAGGGGATATTAGTGCTGAGCAAAATTCCTTCGGGCAGCCCATTTTTAATAACGCGCTCTGCAACACGTCGAGCGACTTCGCCAGCCGATGAATAATCATGTTCTGAGATGGTACGATCTGTTTCGAGCGAGAAAGCCAACCCCGGCACGCCACCCACCACGGCTTCCATCGCCGAGGTGACAGTGCCTGAATAGGTGACATCATCACCGATATTGGCATGGGGATTAATGCCGGTGACAACCAAATCGACGGGGGCGATTAATCCAAGCAATGCAAGCGCAACACAATCAGAGGGGGCGCCGTCTGTGGTCAGGGCAGGATAGCCATCTGAGAGCTGGGTCTCGTCCACGCGAAGTGGACGACCGAGGGTTTTAACGTGTCCAGACGCCGACCAATTTCGGTTGGGGGCGAGAACCGTTACTTTTACATCGTCCAAATTGCGCATGGCTTGGGCAAGGGCAAGCAAGCCGGGGGCGTTGATTCCGTCATCGTTGGTAACGAGAATGTGCATTTAGAAATTTCCTTGGTAGAAAAGATTGATGGCTATTCAAATGGGAATTGCAGGTCAAAATTATAGCACGCTCACTTCCTCGCGGTATAATTCCCTCATGCTCCCTGAACTAGAACTTAACGATACCCTCCGCTTGCGAAAGCCGCATCCCTGTGGCTCCTTTGATTGGAAAGTCACTCGCCTTGGCGCGGATATCGGTCTCGAATGTCTCGGCTGTGGTCGTCGTATTATGCTCACCCGTCGAGAACTAAAGCGTAGGTTAAAGAAAATTTTGCCACAGGAAACAAAGGATGAAGACTAAAAAACCGCATATCCTATTTCTTTTCTCTGACACAGGCGGCGGGCATCGCAGCTCTACAGAATCTATTATCGAAGCCCTGCATCTCGAATTTGGAGATTCCATCACAACCGAGATGGTCGATTTCCTAAAAGGCGGCGCGCCCCTCCCCTTCAATAAAATGCCAGATTGGTATCCGGAAATGGTCAAAGCGCCTCATCTTTGGGGGCTAAGTTTCAAAATAAGCGATAGCCGTCTCCGCGCTCGCGCCATCACCGCCAGCATGTGGCCCTATATCGGCAAAGCGGCAAAGCAACTTGTTGAAAATCACCCTGCTGATCTGGTCGTTGCCGTTCACGCGCTGGCAACGACATCTTTCCTGAAAGCATTGGGAGATGAGCGTCCGCCCTTCGTAACGGTCGTGACAGATATGGTCAGCACCCACGCACTTTGGTACGATGCACGCTCCGATCTCACTCTTGTTCCCACGCAAATGGCGCGAGAGCGTGCCCTGAAATATGGTATGTCCGCAGAAAGACTCCGCGTCGTCGGGCAGCCACTCCCCGAAAGGTGCGCAGTTCCATCTGGGACAAAAGCAGAGTTACGCGAGAAATTTGGCTGGGGGCAGGATGAATTTATTGCCCTTCTCGTTGGGGGTGGTGACAGGATGGGACCGATAGAAGACACTGTGCAGGCGATTAATGATTCTGGCTTATATATAGGCTTGATTGTAGTTACAGGGCGAAATAAAGAACTAAAAGCTAAACTGGAAGCAAAAGATTGGAATATTCCGATCTATATATATGGCTTCACAAAAGACCTTCCCGACTTTATGCGCGCCACCGATGTACTCATCACCAAGGCGGGACCCGGCACCATCGCCGAATCTCTCGCCGCGCATTTGCCTCTGATTCTTTTTTCGCGTTTGCCCGGGCAAGAAGATGGCAACGTTACTTTCGTTCAGGAGACAGAGACGGGTGTTTGGGCTCCCAACCCACAGGATGTTGTCCGTACTCTCGCGCGTTGGATGACGCACCCTAATACACGAGAGAAAGTGGTAGAAAACTGTAAGAAAGCTGCCAAACCAGAGGCTTCACGAACAATTGCACGGATTATTGGTGAGAGATTGGGTCTAACCAAAGAATAGAGAATAGCCTAAATAAAAAGCGGGATTGGTGTAAAACCAATCCCGCTTTTCTTTTAGTTGAATGTTTTATTTTTGCATATAGACTGTGCGAATCGGGAAGGGGATATCAACACCCTTGGCATCCAATGCACGTTTCGTGATGATGACCGCTTCATCTTTTGCATCAAAGAGATTATTTTCACTGGTGTTAATCCAGAAGCGGACATCCATATTGATGGAAGAATCTCCAAAGGAGTGGTAGATGATGCTGGGGGCGGGTTCAGGGAGAAAACCTTTCACCCCGGGAAGTGCTTCCATAATGGCAGCACGCGCAAGGTCAAGATCGGTATCGTAACTGACGCCAACGGGCAGATCAACGCGTAACAAATCTGCTCGGCTGTAATTTTCAATCGGATTGGACAAGACTTGTGCATTGGGAATGATTATGAGGCGTCCATCCAATGTTTTCAGCTCTGTGGTACGCATATTGATTGCGGTTACATTTCCGCTATAACTGGAAACTGAGACAAAGTTCCCGATGTCGAATGGCTGCTGTACGAGCAGGATCATGCCGGCAACAAAGTTTTGCATGATCTCTTGTAAGGCAAAACCGATGGTAAAGCCGAGGATACCGAGACCTGCCAAAAATGCAGAGACATCAAAGAAGCGCTGTAAGGCAGTGATGATACCGAAGATCAGGATGCTCCAGTATAGGAGTTGACCGAGCAAAATACTGGTCTCAGGGTCTACACCGCGTGTTTTGAGCATTTTATCGAGCAAGCTTCGGAGAAACTTTGCAAGAAAAAGGCTGCCTATGAAGATAAGCAGCGCAATACCGATCTCGGGGACAATGGCAGGAAGGGTTTCGAAAAATATTAGATCCATGTGAAGCCTCTTTGGAAAATAAGGTGAATAAAAAGCCCTCCTAATGGCAGGGCACGCGAAAATTATACCTGAAACTTTTTTTGTGTTTTGTTTTCTTTTTCTTAAAATCTGCGTACTTGCCCTCCCCTTTACCCTGACGTATAATCGCCCACATGCCTATTTTGGACGAAAACACCCTCGACTTTATCAGTCGTAGCCCCGAGCAATCTCGGCGTATAGGGATGCGTCTTGGCGCGATTTTAAATCCCGGTGACCTCGTATGTTTACAGGGTGATCTGGGAGCAGGTAAAACGACGCTCGTTCAAGGCTTGGCACAAGGCTGGGGTTCGTTGGATGCTGTTTCCAGCCCAACCTTCATTATCGTTAATATGTATAGAAGAGCGGACGAGAGCCAGCTTTTTCATCTCGATACCTACAGGCTTGAATCTGCCTCTGAAGCAGAAATGCTTGATCTTGATGAGATGCTTATGGCGGGCCCCCTTGTTATAGAATGGCCTGAAAGAATAGAAAGTATCCTTCCCCCTGAACGGCTTTGGGTAAATCTCGACTTTATAGACGAAGAACAACGTAGCCTTCAATTTAAGGCGCAGGGTGCGCGCTATGAAAATATTATCGAAAAATTGCAAAAATCTGCCTTTGGAGGCGATTAATGCTCCTCGCTGTTGATACATCTACCACCCAAGTCGGGATCGCCTTATATGATGGCACGCAAGCGCAAGTCATTGGCGAAACCCTTTGGCGTGGAAAATTGCGCCATACAACCACTCTTGCACCTGAAATTGCGGCATTATTTAAACGCACAAATTCAGATATGGATGATGTTTCCGCACTGGGTGTTGCGCTCGGGCCAGGGTCTTTTACCTCCCTCCGTGTCGGACTTGCGCTGATGAAAGGGCTTGCTTTCTCACGCAATTTACCGCTGATCGGAATCCCAACATTGGATATTCTAGCAGCATCTCAACCCGCTCGTGATTTTAGGCTTGCTACCGTACTACAAGCAGGTCGTGGACGTTTGGCAGTTGGCTACTATAGCGCATCCCGAAACGGATACTGGGAATCCGATGGTGGTCTTAGCGTGATGAATATAAATGAGCTGCTCGAATCTATCCACAGCCCAATATTAGTCTGTGGAGAACTTTTGGCAGAAGAACGAGAAATTTTAGACAAAAATGAATTCGTAGAATTAAGCTCTCCATCTCGTTCAACGCGACGCCCCGCCTGTTTGGCAGAATTAGCCTGGAAACGGTACCAAGCCGTTGACACGGACGACACGGCATCCCTCTCCCCGATCTACTTGCAGGTTGGAGCTGCTATCCCCTCATTATAAAAAGACAGATTTTGGAAATCTGTTAGCTCTTAAAAAATATTTGGAGAAAAAAATGAAAGATAAGTTAATTTCGGATCTGAAAGAAAAAAAAGCACGCATAGCAGTTTTAGGACTTGGCTATGTTGGCTTGCCTCTCGCTGTTGTTTTTGCCGAAGCGGGATTTGATGTGATCGGTATCGACCCTGATGTTGCCAAAATTGATTCCTTGAATAAGGGCATCAGCTATATTCCTGATGTGCCCACTGAAGATGTCGCTAAGTTGGTAAAAAGCGGCAAAATAAAAGCAACGACTGATTTCTCGGTCATCAAGGATGTTGAAGCCGTTAGTATTTGTGTGCCGACTCCGCTTAAGAAAACTGGCGATCCGGATATGTCTTATATTGATACTGCGACTTCAGACTTGGCAAAATATATGCACGAGGGGATGGTAGTTGTGCTCGAATCGACCACGTACCCCGGCACGACCCGAGAATTTATTTTGCCGATGCTAACAGAAAAAAGTGGATTAACTGTGGGTGAAGATCTCTTCTTGAGTTTTTCACCTGAAAGAGTTGACCCCGGCCGCGAAGATTGGACGACCATCAACACCCCCAAAGTATTGGGCGGGATCACCGAAGCCTGCACAGAAGTAGCTTGTGCATGGTACAGTGGCGCGATAGAAACCGTTGTCCCCGTTTCTTCTACAGAAGCAGCAGAGATGTCAAAATTGCTCGAAAACACTTTCCGTATGATCAATATCGGTTTGGTCAATGAATTAGCTATTATGTGTGACCGCCTCGATGTAGATGTGTGGGAAGTGATTGATGCTGCGGCAACCAAACCCTTTGGCTTTATGAAATTTACACCAGGCCCTGGCTTGGGCGGGCATTGTATTCCGATTGACCCGCTTTATCTTTCTTGGAAGCTAAAATCAGTCAATTACAATGCGCGCTTTATCGAATTGGCTTCTGAAATTAACACACAAATGCCACGTTATGTTACATCCAAGGTACAGGATGCGCTAAATTCGAACCGTAAAGCAATTAATGGTAGTAAGGTTTTGGTTTTAGGTGCAGCTTATAAACCAGATGTGAATGATTTACGTGAATCTCCCGCTTTGGACGTAATCGCTTTACTCGCAGAAAAAGGCGCGGATGTTTCCTATCACGATCCCTATTGCCCTTCCTTAAAATCCCTTGATGGCGTGATGATGGAAAGCGTGGCCGATATGTTCAGCGCAGTCGAAAAAGCCGATTGTGTTGTCATCATCACCGATCATAGCGAATATGAATATGGTGCCGTTTTAGAAAAGGCTCAGCTAATTGTCGATACGCGCAATGCTCTAGGCAAAGCTGGTCGCAATAACCCGAAAGTTTTTGGTTTATAAACTTACTCCCCTTAAACAGGATATCCCCCCGCTTGCAGGGGGATTAAGGGGGGCTTTTTTCAAAGGTTTGGTTTTTTTATGGCAAAATATATCGTTACTGGTGCAGCCGGGTTTATTGGCTCCCACTTGTCGGAGAGGCTTATCGCACTAGGACATGATGTCTTGGGTATTGATTGCTTCACAGATTACTATTCGAGAGCGCAAAAAATACTCAATAGGAATCAAATATCCGATAAGGGTGTCGAGTTTCTGCACCTTGACCTGGCAGAAGACGACCTTGATTTCGCGCTTGAGGGAGTTGAGGTAATATATCACCTCGCCGCCCAGCCTGGAATCTCTGCAACAACGCCATTTGAAGCCTATCTCAGGAATAATCTTATTGGGACTCATCGCCTCTTGGATGCTGCAAAGAGATCGGCCTCTCTATGTGGCTTTATTAACATTTCTACCTCTTCGGTTTATGGCGCGGATGCTACCAGTGATGAGGAAGCAGAACCCAAACCAACTTCTTACTACGGTGTCACCAAACTTGCTGCGGAGCAATTGGTTTTGGCAGCCGCACGCGAAGAAGATTTCCCCGCCTGCTCGATGAGACTCTTTTCTGTTTATGGTCCACGTGAACGCCCCGAAAAACTCTATCCCCGATTGATAGCAAGTATTTTAGAGGATAAAGCCTTCCCTCTCTATGAAGGAAGCAAAGAACACCTGCGAAGTTATACATACGTTGGCGATATCGTTGATGGATTGGTATCCTTATTGGATAAACTGGACGAGATCAAAGGCGAGATATTTAATATCGGTACGGATGTCGCGATCACGACAGGGGAAGGTATCCGCATAGTGGAAGAGATTATTGGTAAAAAAGCAAAAATAGACCCTAGCCCAAAACGTCCTGGCGATCAACTCAAGACACACGCAAATATCGAGAAAGCGCGTCAAGTTTTAGGCTACAACCCCACAACCTCAGCAAGGGAGGGTCTTGAAAAAGAAGTTGAATGGTATAGAGATCACATTTTCGGAAAAGTCGATTTGTGGCAAAGCGATTAAAGTTTAGGAAATTAAATGCTTTGATAGGCCTTTCGCATTTCTTGCTCTAGCTGGATTTGCAATCCAGCGCTTTTCTCATAAAGTCGGGGATTACAAATCCCCTCCGAGCAAATATCCTATTTTAAGGCTTTTATTCGCGCCATTCGCCCATTCGTGAAATTCGCGTTAAAAAATAACAAAACAAAGCCCCTCCAAGAATCCCCAACCTTTAACTAAATGTCCCTCCTTTCTAGAATCCTCTCCATCTGGCGCGAAGACTCCCTCCTCCGTCGCGTTGTAAAAAATAGCTCCTACCTCTTCAGCAGCAGCACCATTGGGATGGCACTAGCAATGGTGCAAAGCGTCCTCGCTGCCCGTTTGCTTGGTGTGGCGGCTTTTGGATTGCTCGGCATGGTCATGTCATTTGCCACCTCCATCAACCGTCTGCTCTCCTTCCGCATCGGCGAACTCGTCGTCAAATATGGCGGCGAATACCTCGCCCAAGACCGCAAAGACCACGCCGCCGCAACCCTCAAAGCCGCCGCCCTCACCGAAATTGGCACATCCATCTCCGCCTACGCCCTCCTCTATATTTTTGCCCCCCTCGCCGCACAATATATCATCAAAGACCCTGCCGCGACCCTTTTTATCCGTTTTTATGCCCTCGCCCTGCTCAGCAATTTTGTCACCGGCACCTCCGCCGCCCTCCTCCAACTTGGCGATCATTTCCGCTCCCAAGCCGCCATCGCCCTCGCCCAAAATATCCTCACCGTCAGCATCATCACCTACGCCTATTTTTCAGATGGCGATATCTGGCTCATCCTGACAGCCTATTTAGTCGGAAAAGTTTTCTTCGGATTTTCTTTGGGATTCTGGGGACTGCGCCGCGCAAAAGAGATGCTTGGTGAAGGCTGGATGCGCGCTCCTTTCAACTTGCTACCGCCTAAAAAGGAATTCTGGTCTTTTGCATTTTCCAGCAATTTCAGCGGGACAGTCAATCTCGTCACCCGCGACTCCGAAGTCCTCTGGCTGGGATTCCTGCTCCCCGGCGACCTCGGCAAACTCGCCGCAGGCTACTACAAAACAGCCCTCGCCCTTATCAACCTGATTTTGATGCCCATCAACCCCTTCATTGCCACCACCTTCCCCGAGATTGCGCGTGCCGTCGGCGAAAAAGCCTGGGATAAACTTCGTACGCTTTTGAAACGTGTCACCGCCCTCTCCGCTGCGTGGACATTTGCTGTCAGCATCTTTCTTCTATTTGCTGGCGAATGGCTCATCACTCTCTTCTACGGTGCGGAATACGCACCTGCTACTCCCGCCGCGCTGATTCTCCTTCTTGGATTCGGTACAGCCAATATCCTCTATTGGAATCGTCCGCTTTTGCTCTCTTTGGGGCTGCCGACTTATCCGCTTAAGGTAATGGTAGTTACAGGTCTCGCAAAAATCGGATTAAGTTTTCTCCTCGTACCCCGTTTCGGGTACATCGCGCAAGCCGCTCTCATGTCCGCTTATTTTGTCGTTTCAGTGGGGATGATCGTCTGGAAGGGGATGAATGAAATTAAGCACCGCGAATCCCATCCATCTCCATCCAAATAAAAAACTGAAAAGGCTCAGAGGGGATTTGCAATCCCCGTTTTATCTGGGAAAATCCGCTGGATTGCCTGTGCTCCGAAGGGGTGCAAATCCAGCGGGAGCGTCACTTGATACTAATACACTATCAAAAAATATATGGCTTAACCTTTTATCTTTGCCACAACAAAGCTGATAATTAGTGCAACCAACGATATTGGCAGCCAGAGCAAGCCGATTGTCCAAAAGCCGAATTTGATCACGGCTACTGCTGAATAAGGGATTGCCAGCCAATTGGGGAAATCCAATGGGGAAGCCAGGAGAATAAACGAGATCAAATTTTCGATGGCGTCACTGATCCCCGCCAAAGGTAGGGAGAGGGCAAACCATAGCCCGGCTTTGCGGAAGAAACTATCCGGCTGATGCAAGCGTGCGACCAATGTCCACAGGGAAAAGCCAAAGAGAATGACCGTGATGATGAAAAGAAAATCTATGAACTGAGTTTGCACAAAAATATCGAGTGTGCCCTGGTCGATCATGGTTTTGAAGTAGCTTTTCAAAAGTTCGCCATCGAAGGTTGTTTGCCCGGCAAAAAAAGGGACAGGAAATTTGGATTTAGCGTAACTGGCTTCAAGCAGGGTGTTGGCTGCGCCCATCAAGCCGAATGAGACGAGCGAAGCTATAGCTAGCCATCCGCGAGAAGGCTTGTGGTTCAGGCTTTCAATGAAATTTCTCAGCTTGAGAAAAGACTTCTTTTTTTCTTCTGACATGGTGATCTCCTTATAAAAAACGAAATTGGTGGTAAAATGTATTCCTAAGAATGAATTATATATTCCAAAGAATGTATTGTCAAGAGTGAATTTTATGGAGATAAGTCAATGACAAAAAACAAAGAAGAATTGGCTGGAGATATCGCCCTCTCATTGGGCATCCTCAGCCAACTCTATACGACACGGATGAATAAACTCCTTTCGGAGCATGGGTTTACGCTCTCCCAATTCTCAGTGCTTTCGCACTGCATTCGCCAATCCGATGAAAAGTGGACAATTTCCCGCCTTGCAAAAGTGATGGAACTAAACCAACCCGGCATAACAAAGATCGTCCAGAAGTTACTTGGCAGAGGGCATCTTAGCGCCGAAAAAGACGAAAGCGATTCGCGCCGAAAATATATCCAAGTCACCCCAAGCGGATTGGCAGAATTGCAGAGCGTTTACAAAAGCCTGGCTCCCGATGTGACTGCCTGGTTTAGGGAATGGGATGCCAAAAAAATGACGGATTTCGATGAGCATATGAAAGAATTGAATTCATGGCTGGATAAAAACCGCGATATTTTTGGTGAATAGAAAAATCTGTTTATCTGATTATTTTCTTTCCCCTCATTCCTCGCTTTGGATATTTAGCCCAAGCCGCACTCATGTTTGCCCATTTTGTTCTTTCTGTAGATTTGATCGTCTGGAAAGGGATGAGAGAGATAAAGAAGAGAGCAGAAATTAGATGTTGATGGAAGTCCTTTTGTGGGAAATTACTCCATGTGAAAATCAGATGTTTTACATGGAACGAGTTGGAGCTTTTCACTAATGATAAAATCAAATATCAACTGATACATTCAATTACCTAAAATATGTCACAAAACAAGAATCCTTTCGATAAAATAACGGCATTTTCGTATAAAAATTTTTCCTTGCTGATTGATACATTAAGAAACGAAGATAATTTGATATCCGAAATTGTACGAGTGCATTTAGTATCAGAGTATTTGCTTGAAGAATTAATTCGATTTTCTTTTAATGAACGAGCAGATGCTATTTTGTCGATTGGTTTACGCTATCAGCAAAAACTAGACCTTGTGAGCAAGTTGAAGTTTATTGATGATGTCGATTTGTTACCACATTATATTGTTGGCTCTCTGAGGAAACTTAACCGATTACGAAATCGAGTTGCTCACCGTCTTAATGAGGCTGTAACAGATGATGAAGTGAAAGATTTATTTATGGGTCTGGAAGATGAGCTTCCATATCATGATATGGAAAAAATTGGTTCTGTTACTATGTTGAAAAGATACCTAGCTTTTTTATATGGAAGTTTGTTACCTAAATATGAACAGTCCGAAGAGTAATTATTATACAAACAAAAAACTCTGAGGTTTCTAATATCTCGGAGTTTTTTCTCTATTTCTTATCTTCTCCACTTTCCATTCCTCAACTTTCCCAAACCCTCGCCCCATCCGCTATAATCTCATCTGCAATGAACCCTAAAACCCTCTCCCTCCTCGAATACGATAAGATTCTCGCACGCCTCACCGAGCATTGTGCTTTTAGCGCATCGGTAGAACTTGCTGAGAATCTAAAACCAACGTCCTCTTTTAAGAAAGCCAAAATTCGTCTGGAAGAGACGACAGAAGCACGCCTTCTTTTTTCCACGCATGAAGCAGTTAGTGTCGGCGGCGCACGGGATGTGCGCGAGCCAGTCAAATTAGCCGCGCGCGGCGGGGTTTTAGAAACACAGCATTTGCTCGATATAAAATCCACCCTCATCGCTGCACGCAAACTGAGAAAAGCTTTTGCCAAAGAAGAGGTTGAGCAGGAGAAGTTTCGTAATCTGAAAAAGATCGTTGAAAATCTCCCGCCATCGCTCGGATTGGTGGACGCGATCACGCATACCATCTCTGAAAAAGGTGAAATTCTCGATACAGCCTCTCCGCAATTGGCTTCGATTCGAAAAGAGCGCCGTATTGCGCACGACAGGCTGATGACGAAATTGCAAAAGATCATCGGCAATACCAAAAATCAGAAGATGCTTCAGGAAGCGATCATTACCCAGCGTGATGGGCGCTATGTGATTCCTTTACAGGCTCAATATAAAGGGCAACTTAAAGGCATCACTCACGATCAATCATCCTCTGGTGCAACGATCTTCATCGAACCCCTCAGTACCGTTGAAGGAAATAATAAAATTCGTGAATTGCAACTTGCCGAGAGAGACGAAGAGCGCCGCGTGTTAGCAGAGCTTTGTGCAAAAATTGGCGAAAATAAGGATGCGATCAGTACGGGCGTAGAAGCCCTCGCCGCTCTTGACCTGGCTTTTGCAAAAGCAAAATACGCAGATGCCATCAGAGCGAATGAACCTCTTTTAAATGAAATAAAAAAAACAAGAAAAAATAAAAAGAACAAATCAGTTCCTGAGCGGAGCGTAGCGCAGTCGACGAGTGCCCTTCAGGGTAAGGACGGCTCTCCAGAAACCCACTCTTCGACTTCGACTTCACATTCGTTCAGTCTCCGCTCAGAGACTGAAACTCTTACATCTTTCACCTTCCAACTTAACCAAGCTCGCCATCCTCTCCTCGACCCCGAGACCGTTGTCCCTCTCAACATCGCTCTTGATGCAGAAACTCGCGCCCTCGTTATCACGGGGCCAAATACGGGCGGCAAAACTGTCACGCTAAAAACCGTCGGATTATTGGCGCTTATGGCGCAATCCGGGCTGCATATCCCCGCAAAATCTGGCTCGGCTTTGCCCTGTTTTGCCTCTGTTCACGCCGATATTGGCGACGAGCAATCCATCGAGCAGTCGCTATCCACTTTTTCGGGGCATATCAAAAATATCAGCCAGATCCTGAAAAAAGCGGATGATAAATCCCTTGTTGTTTTTGACGAATTGGGCGCGGGCACCGATCCGCAGGAGGGCGCGGCTCTTGCGCGTGCGATCCTTTCGGAGCTGCTTGAGCGCGGCTCGCTTTCTTTTGTCGCCACGCATTATCCCGAGCTGAAAGCCTTTGCGCACACTACCGAAAAAGTTGTGAACGCCTCTTTAGAATTTGATCTGCATAGCCTGCGCCCGACCTATAAATTGACAATAGGATTACCGGGACGCTCAAACGCTCTGGCGATTGCGCGGCGGCTCGGACTTGACCCGAAGGTGCTCACTGCGGCTGAACAAGAGATCGACCCCGGAGAAATGCGCGTTGATTCCATGCTCGACGACATCCACCGCCAACGGAAAATTGCCTTTAAAGACCGTCGTAAAGCCGAAAAAGCGCGCATTCAGGCTCACCGCTTGAGACGAGAATTGAACGAAAAGCTGGAGAATATTGAAGAAGAGCGGCTCAAGATCCTTGAAAAAGCTCAGGACGAGGCAAAAAAACAAGTCGAAGCCACGCAAGCCGAAATCCAGGAAATGAGACGCAGGCTGCGAGAAGCCGAGAAACCGCTCGAAGAAATTGAAGATGTCAAAGACCAGATCAAAACCGTCGAAAAGAAAATCAAGCAGCCAATCCGAAAGAAAAAAGTAGTTGTTCGTGAAGAGTTCCCGGATGTCAGCGGAGAAATTGGGATTGACGATAAAGTACATGTGAGATCGCTGGGCACGGAGGGGATTGTGACCGCTTTGGGAAAAGGTGAAGCGGAGGTGCAGGTCGGGGCTTTGCGAATGTGGGCAAAACTGAAAGATTTGCAGCTAAAGAAGAAAGCTAAGAAAGTAAAGGAAGAGAAGAAACCTGTCAGCACGCCGAGGCTTCGGACTGCATCTGCGGTATTGCCAAAAATGGAGTTGGATATTCGCGGCGAACGGGCAGATGATGCGCTTGATAGACTCGACCGTTATATTGACCAAGCCTATGTGGCCGAGATGCCATTTGTGCGCGTTGTGCATGGGAAGGGGACAGGTAGGCTACGCGAAGTTGTACGCGAGGCATTAAGAGAAAATCCTTATGTGAAGTCTTTTGAAGAGGGGAAGGAAAAAGAAGGCGGCGCAGGGGTGACGGTGGTGAAGTTTTAGAGAAGATGATGAACCGCCAAGGTGCGAAGGACGCGGAGTTTTTGTTGAAGTTCGCCAAGACTTTACTTTTCTTGGCGGCATAGTAAAAAATCTTGGCGCTCTCTGCGTCTTGGCGGTTTAAAGGAACAGGAGTATAAAATGACTCTAGACGAAGGGATCGCAGAAGTTTCAGAAAAAATTAGCGCCGTGAGCGCGAGCGCAGAGATCAAGATCGCGAAAATGTCAGATGAAGAAGCGCGCCTGAGCGTTTACGCTCTCGCAGCGGAAATGGGCGCAATTCAGGATGCGACCTTGATGCCAACGATTGAATAGTGACGGGCTGGATATTCAGGTTTTTGTTTACGGAAAAGAATAGAATATAAACGTAGCTCACGGGGGAATTTACCAAAAGATTAGAACCTATACGAGAAATAATCCGAAGAAAGATGTCAGACGTGTACTGCACTTCGTAAGTGCGTTGCACGTCGAATTTTCAAGGTCAAACTATGCTTGTCAGACCCGATGTGCAATGCATCTCGGCAGATGCAACGCACATCTCTGCTATTTTTAGAATAGGATTAAGAGCAAGAAACGGGTCGTCTTTCCTGCATATACACAGTAAACTACGCCATAGATAATGAATAAAACTTATTACGGAGGCTTTTATGCGTAGTTCTACAGGTAATTCGATGGGGATATCAGAATGGTTCTTATTAATTTTCCTATCAGTTTTATGGGGTGGATCATTTTTCTTTGGTGAGGTGGCATTATCAGAATTACAACCATTTACAATTGTTTTGGGTCGTGTCATTATTGCATCTATCGTACTAAACCTGATCGTGAGAGCAACTGGCTACCGGATGCCATCATCGCCTAAAATATGGGGTACATTTCTGATGATGGGGTTGCTAAATAACCTAATTCCCTTTAGTTTGATATTTTGGGGACAAACGCAAATTTCCAGTTCTTTAGCGTCAATTCTGAATGCTACTACACCTGTATGGACTGTGCTGTTAGCACACTTTCTAACCGCGGACGAACGCCTTACACCAAATCGACTCAGTGGTGTTTTCTTTGGCTTGATCGGTGTCGCCCTAATGATCGGTTTAGACGCACTGCAAGGCATTGGCGGAAATGTATTGGCTCAACTAGCTGTGACAATCGCTGCAATTTCGTATGCTTTTGCTGGCATCTATGGTAAACGTTTCAAGGAAACACCACCAATCGTAACGGCAGCAGGACAGCTTACGGGCACAACCATTATGATGATCCCAATAGCATTGCTTGTTGATAAACCCTGGCTCTTGCCGATGCCAAATATCAACGTATGGGGGGCTTTATTAGGGCTGGCTCTATTAAGTACCGCTCTGGCTTATATCATTTATTTTCGTTTGCTCTCTACAGTTGGCGCAACGAATTTATTGCTCGTAACATTCCTCATCCCGGTAAGTGCCATATTGCTGGGAACGATCATACTGGGAGAGCAGCTCGATCTGCGTCATTATTTGGGGATGGGGCTAATTAGCCTGGGTTTAGTCGCTATTGATGGGCGTTTATTAAAACTAGCCAAAAGATAATTTTTAATCAAAGGTTCCGATACGGTATATTCTGGGAAACCGGCTTCTATCCACAACTTTCTGTGGATAACCCCTGAAAAGGCTGTGGATAAGTTGTGGGCTATTGTGGAAAACGCTCGATAACCCATCCTTTGCACCATCTCCCATTCTCCCGTATAATCTGCCCCATGTCTCTAAAAATTGAAGAAGTTCAACATATTGCCAAGCTCGCCAAGCTCGATCTCAGCGATGAAGTGCTTGCTCGTTACCGCGAGCAGCTCTCCGATATTCTCGCCCACATCGAGAAACTCAACGAGTTGGATACCTCCGGCATTTCCCCGATGGCGAACGCTGTGCGGGGTGCCAGCCCGCTGCGTGCGGATGAAACCCGCCCCTCCCTCCCGACCGAAAAATTGCTCCAGAATGCACCAGACGCCGAAGACGGACAATTCAAAGTGCCCGCCGTTTTTGGGGAGAAGAAGAAATGAAACTCCTAGAAGAATTGCAGGATGGAAAAACGACGAGCCGGGCCGCAACCGAAACTTGTGTGGCGCGTGCACGTGCCTTGGATTCGACCCTGCACGCTTTTCTGCATCTCGATAAATCCGCGCCTGAACGTGCCAGCCAAAGAGATACATCATCTCTGCCCTTGGCTGGGTTGCCCATCGCTGTTAAAGATGTGCTCATGGTCGAGGGGATGCCCGCCACCTGCGGCTCAAAAATCCTCGAAGGATTTATGCCTCCTTTCACTGCGACGGCCGTCAAAAAACTTCAAGATGCGGGCGCAATTGTTATTGGCAAAACCAACACCGATGAATTTGCGATGGGGTCCTCGACAGAAAATTCTGCCTATGTCACCACTCGCAACCCATGGAATACAGATCGTGTTCCCGGCGGCTCCTCGGGCGGAAGCGCGGCAGCCGTTGCCGCTGGCATTGTCCCCGCTGCGTTGGGGACAGATACGGGCGGCTCGATTCGGCAGCCCGCATCCTATTGCGGGATTAGCGGTATCAAGCCAACTTACGGACGTGTATCCCGTTATGGGTTGGCGGCTTATGGCTCATCGCTCGATTCTGTCGGTGTTTTAGGTCGTTCTGTCGATGATCTTGTTCCGTTATTTGAACAGATGGTGGGCAAAGACCCGCTTGATGCGACGACGGTCAACCCGCCCGATATAAGGGTATCCGTTCCGAGTGATGGAACGATAAACGGAATCAAAATCGGGGTTCCGGCAGAGTATTTTGTGACAGGGATACAAGCCGAGGTCGAGGGGCGTGTCCGCGAAGCGATTGGGATGTTAGAAACGCTCGGGGCCGAGATCATCCCCATCAATCTGCCACATACCGAATATGCGCTTCCCGTCTATTATATTTTGGCTCCTGCTGAAGCATCGGCAAATTTAGCGCGTTATGATGGCATCCGCTATACGCCGCGTGAGAGTGAGAAATCTTTGGAAGACGTTTACCGCCAAACGCGCGGAAAACGCTTCGGCGCAGAGGTCGAGCGACGCATCATGCTCGGCACTTACGCGCTTTCGGCAGGCTATTATGATGCCTATTATGGGCAGGCACAGAAGGTGCGTACTTTGATTCGACGCGATTTTGAGAAGGCGTTCGAACGCGTGGATGCGATTGCCGCGCCGATTGCTCCGACGACGGCTTTTGAAGTTGGCAAGCACGGCGATGATCCGATTTCAATGTATCTTGAAGATATTTTCACGCTCCCCGCGAATTTGGCGGGCGTGCCTGGGCTGGCGATCCCCGTCGGTTTTGATGGGGATAAAATGCCCGTCGGGATGCAGTTGATGGGTGCGCCTTTCAGCGAAGAGAATTTATTTGCCATCGGGCGAAGCTATCAGGGTGCGACGGATTGGCATGAGATGAAGCCAGAGATCGCAAAGTAGAGCGGGTAACCCCCGCTCTTGTTTTTTAAACGTAAAAACATCCACAATAATAAAGACTATGTGCTTATTGCTAGGTTAGCTCGTAATTCTTCACCTTGGTTCTGAACAAAGGAGTTTGGCATGAGTAGAAAATCTCTTTTTAAGTTTGTCGGTCTTGTTTTTGTATTGCTATTTCTTGCAGGATGTGAAGGAGCAACCCAAGTATCAGCGCCAACCATAGAAAATGACGGGACAGAAAAAGCTATTTACCTGATCGTGGGCATTGCAGAAGCTGTAAATAGTAAGGGCGTTCTTGTTCAGGTTGAAGGCGCTCGTGTTCAGCAAGAATATTCAGTGCATTACATTATGTATTATGCACCTGATTCCTATTCATTTTATAAAGTGATATTGTCCATTGACGGAGAAATGGATGAGCCGCACGAGACATTGGCGTGGGGGGAGGAGAATATCCGCTTAACGGATGGAGAGAGTTTTGCCGATCTGGAGCATGCTGTTCGTATTCTTGTTGGGGACAATATCGTATATAAGGCTGGGGAAGATTTCGAGTATCGCTATGCCTACTTTTTTAAGGTGCCAAAGAATACTGACCATACGCGTTATAAGTTGATACTTCCTGGTACCCAGGAAATTCCACTTGTTTCTATTGTGGAAATTTCTCAGAGCAACCTTGTGGAATTTCAGACTGAAAATAATTCAAACGCTTTTATTGGTGGCGGCGAAGAGAATATTGCCAGCGGCATAGATTCTTTTGTTGGTGGTGGAAAAAGAAACGCTGCGACAGCGATTTACACAGCCATCGGAGGGGGCCAGCTGAATACTGCGAGTGTCGCTTTTTCAACGATCGGTGGTGGGGTCAAAAACTCAACGGAGAATGTTTATAGCACTGTGGGCGGAGGCTACGCAAACCTGACAACCGGGCAATTTTCAACGATAGGCGGTGGTAGCCGGAATACGGCTAATTTTCATCATTCCACAGTCGGTGGAGGGATTCAGAATATAGCCAATGCGTCTGACGTAACGATTGCAGGTGGTGCGTATAATGTCGCTAGTGACCCACATGCAACAATAGGTGGGGGAACACAAAATATGGCAAGCGGAACGGGGGCAACAATCAGCGGTGGGGCGGGGAATAACACAGAGGCAAATCACAGCTCCATCGGTGGCGGGCTTGGTAATGAAATTGCGGGCAATTATGCCGTTATCAGTGGAGGGCGCGGAAATCTTGCGCTGGGAGCATATAGTGTTATCCCCGGAGGGCTGGCAAATCAGGCGCAGAGCGATTATAGTTTTGCGTCAGGATACCGCTCGATCATTGCTAATGAACATCCTGGAACATTTTTATTTGCTGATTCTGTCGATGCTGACTTCTTTTCAGAAAATGCAAACGAGTTTGCAGTCAGAGCAACGGGCGGTGTTCGATTTATCAGCGCGGTTGATGCAGCGGGAATTCCCCTTTCAGGTGTCTTTCTCCCATCTGGCAGTGGATCATGGTCTACGTTGAGCGATGAAAATAGCAAAGAGAAATTCGTTGATATTGATGAAAAAGAAATCTTGGATCTTGTAGTAAACTTGCCCATTTCAGAATGGAGTTATATCTCGGAAGAGAGTTCTGTTCGTCATATGGGACCCATGGCGCAGGATTTTTATTCAGCTTTTGGATTAGGCGTAGATGAACGATATATTTCATCTGTAGATTCTGACGGCGTAGCTCTGGTTGCAATTCAAGCCTTGAATCAATTGCTTGAAGAAAAAGATGTACAGATCAGAAAGCAAAATGCTCTATTAGATGCACTTGAGGGTAGAATTGCGGAGTTGGAAAAAGAAGAGAGAATGGCATCAGCCTTTCCCCTCTGGATAATTCTTGGCATCTTGATCGTTTATCACTTATATTTTGTAAAGACTCTTGCGAAAAACAAAGGAAAATAATGAATATCTTTCTCACTGGTGGCGCGGGCTATATCGGCTCGGCGACCACCGAAGCATTACTCAAAGCAGGGCATCAAGTCACGGTCTATGATTCGCTCGTAACAGGGCATAGAGAAGCTGTGCCAGAGCGCGCAACTTTTATCAATGCCGATCTGGGCGATGAAAAAGCCCTAAAAGATGCGCTGGCAACACAGCAATTTGACGCGGTGATGCATTTTGCGGCCTTCATCGAAGCCGGAGAAAGCATGAAAGACCCGGGCAAGTTCATCCAGAACAATTTGGTTAACTCTTCAAAGTTGATCGAAGCCGCAACACGTGTGGGTGTGGGGCGTTTCGTTCTATCATCGACAGCGGCTGTTTATCAATCCAGCGACGAGCCGCTCAGCGAAGAATCGCCGCTTGGCCCCACCAATACTTATGGCTATACAAAACTTGCTGTTGAGCGCATTCTTGAGTGGTATAGAGAAATTCATGGCTTGCATTTTGCCGCTTTACGTTATTTCAATGCCTCAGGCGCATTGCCCGGTCGTGGCGAAGCGCATCAGCCGGAGTCGCATCTGATTCCGCTCGTTTTGCAAGTTCCGCTTGGGCAGCGCGAAAATATCAAAGTCTTCGGTACAGACTATCCGACTCCGGACGGAAGTTGCATCCGCGACTATATTCACATCGCCGATCTCGTATCCGCCCATGTACTCGCATTGGATGCTCTCTCCGAGCGGGATAAATTGGTCTTCAACATCGGCACGGGGACGGGATATTCTGTAAAAGAAGTGATCGAGACGGCTCGCTCCGTGACCGGCCACTTGATACCGGCTGTGGAAACGCCCCGCCGCCCTGGCGACCCGGCGCGACTGGTCGCATCTTCTGGAAAAATTCAGAAAGAACTTGGTTGGAAAGCCAAACATTCTGATTTGAAGAATATTCTGGAGACAGCGTGGGCGTGGCACGAGAGTCATCCGCGTGGATGGAAAAAATAGTATGCAGACTACAAAAGTCTCTAAGATTTTTGTAGTCCTTTAGGAGAAAGGTTTTGACTTTTATCATCGTTCTTGTCGGATGGATATTCTCTCTCAGTTTGCATGAATTCGCCCATGCGCTGGTCGCCTATTATGGCGGTGATACGAGCGTCCGCGATAAAGGCTATCTGACCTTTAATCCGCTCAAATATACCCATCCCTTATATTCAATTGCCTTACCGCTTCTCTTCCTCTTCATGGGCGGGATCGGTCTGCCCGGCGGCGCGGTTTATATCGAGACATGGCGATTACGCAGTGCAAAATGGCGCAGTGCCGTCTCATTAGCAGGGCCGAGCGCGAATATCATTCTGGTGATCGTCATCGCAATTCTTTTGCAATTTGCCCCCGCCACCCCATCACCCTTTTGGGCAGGGTTGGCATTTTTAGCACTCTTGCAAATTTACGCGGTTGTACTCAACCTTATTCCTGTACCACCCTTTGACGGCTTCGGCATCATCGAGCCTTATCTCAGCCCTGAAATACTGGAGCGCATCGAGCCAATTCGTGGGATGATGATCTGGCTTGTCATTGCCGCATTATGGTATGTGCCTTTTATCAGTAACCTTTTTTCAACGCTGATCTTTAGTCTGGCTGCTATCCTGCAAATCCCCTTCGAATTGGTTGGAGCAGGATATCAGAAATTCTTTTTCTGGAAGGAATTTTAGGCTAAAAATTTTATCTTTTGTGGTGGTTGAGTAGCTTGAAGCGAAGCGAAAAGCGTATCGAAACTAACGCAATTTATTATAAATAATGACCCAAACACCTACTTTTTATGTTGACAAAATCCCCATCTACGGCGACGCAATTCTAGCCCCGATGATGGGATTTTCAGATCTGCCCTACCGCTCCCTTTGCCGCGAGCTGGGGTCATCTATAAGCTATACAGAATTTGCCCGTGCCGAAGGGCTGATCCATAATATGCGCCGTGTTTCTGAAAAACTGGAATATGTTGAAGAAGAACGTCCAATTGCCTTTCAAATTTACAGCCATGATATCGACTATATGGTGGAAGCCGCGCTCAAAATTCAGCCTTTGCGCCCCGATTTCATCGACATCAATATGGGCTGCCCAACCAAGGCTATTGCGAATAGTGGTGCCGGTGTAGGATTGATGCGCAAGCCTATAAAGGTAGCACGTCTTTTCAAACGATTGAAAAAAGAACTAGATGTGCCTATCACGGCGAAGATCCGCATGGGATGGGATGACTGCCAGAATTACAAGCTCATCTCTCGAATTGTCGAGGAGAATGGCGCATCATTGATCGCCATCCACGGGCGGACGCGGGAAGGTGGCCGCGAGAGCAAAGTGAATTGGGATGTGATCGCAGAGGTTAAAGAGACAGTCAATATCCCCGTGATCGGGAATGGAGATGTAAAAACCGTCGCGGATATTGCTAAGATGAAAGAGTATACGAAATGCGACGGCGTGATGATCGGCAGAGCCGCGATCGGGAATCCTTGGATATTTTCTGGCAAAGACCGAGACGAGGTCACCTTTGAAGAAGTCCAGAAAATGATGAGCAAACATCTCGACAGAAATCTGAAATTTTACGGGGAAGAGTTAGGCATCAATCTTTTCCGTAAGCATGTGGTGCAGTATATTGCCCCGATACCTACCACACGCCGGTATAGACGTGAATTATTGACGCGCGAAAGAAAAGAAGAGTTTTTATTATTGTTGGAGCAAATTTACGAGAATTTGGTCAAGTAGAGAAGCTTAACGGTTTCTCTATTTTTTCAGGAGTTTGCTTTTTAAAGGGAAGCAAGCCTAAATTCACGGGTGATTTTCTATATCATTTTATAAAAAAGGTGTATAATCCCGCCGTTAAATTTTCTGGTGCCCGAAAGGGCTTTTTTTGAGGAAATGATCATGTCTAAGTTTAAAGAAATCTTATTTGGAAAACCTTTCCCGACCAGCATGGCGATCCACGAACGTCTGGATAATGTGCGCGGTTTGGCTATTTTTGCATCTGACCCGATCAGCTCTAATGCCTATGCGACCGAAGCCGTAATGAGCATTCTGATCGTCATGGGCAGTGGTGCGCTTTCGATGACGATGCCCATCGTCATGGCTATTGCCGCGCTCGTGCTGATCGTGGTTTTTAGTTATATCCAGACCATTTTGCATTACCCCAACGGCGGCGGTTCTTATATTGTTGCGAAAGATAATCTGGGAACACTTCCTTCTCTGGTCGCAGCAGGAGCCTTGTTAACGGATTATTCGCTCACAGTTTCCGTTTCTGTTTCAGCCGGGATCAGGGCGATCGTCTCCGCTTTTCCTGAGATTTACGATTATCGCGTTTGGCTCGCATTGGGGATTATCGCGATTCTGACGTGGATGAACTTGCGTGGCGTCCGTGAAAGTGGCTCTGTCTTTGCGCTGCCTACTTACGCCTTTATTGGTGGCGTCTTCCTGGTCATCATGATCGGTCTGGTACGCAGTTTCGGGCTTTTTGGCGCCGCCCCCCTCGCTCCACAAGTGATCTCGGGCGAAATGCTGACAGAAGACCTGACACAACTCGGCATGATCTGGATTCTGCTGCGTGCCTTTGCCGCAGGTTGTACCGCGCTAACAGGCATCGAAGCAATCAGTGATGGTGTACAAGCCTTCAAACCACCAGAGTCTAAAAATGCCGCCAAAACAATGGTCGCAATGGGCATTATCGCCATGACTCTTTTCGTGGGCATCAGCTTTTTATCAACACGCTTAAATCTGATCCCGGCACATCACGATAGCTTGCTTTCACAGCTAACGCGTACGGTCACAGGTGAGGGTTTCCTCTATTATTGGGTGCAGATATTTACCATGCTCATCCTTGTTTTGGCAGCGAATACTGGCTATCAGGATTTCCCCCGTTTGGGATATTTCCTCGCCCGTGACAAATTCATGCCTCGCTGGATGACCAATCAGGGTGACCGTCTTGTTTTTAATGGCGGCATCATTACCCTGGCAATTCTTTCCTCCATCGTGGTGATCATCTTCCAAGCCGATGAATTCGCCATGCTGCCCCTCTACGCGATTGGTGTAATGCTTTCCTTTACTATTTCGCAAGCGGGCATGGTCAAATTAATGACCAAAGTTTCCAAACTCAAACCTGGCGAAACATTGGATACGCTCGAAACACATCTGCATCATGAAAAAGGCTGGCAATGGAAACGCATCGTTAACGCGCTGGGTGCGCTGACTACGGCTATCGTTTTTGTTGTACTGGTTATCACCAAATTTGCCGAAGGCGCATGGATCATCGTTCTCGTTATCCCGCTTATTATTGTCATGTTCTACAAAATTCACGATCATTATGATAATGTCGCGGATTGGCTGAGCACACGCACACTTGAAGAAAGAGAAATTAGCGATGTCGCAGATGTAGTTATTCTGCCTATTGGGGATGTACATCGTGGCACTCTTCGTGCGCTGCAATTTGCGCAAAAACTCTCCAGTGATGTTCGTGCCATTTATGTTTCAACTGACCCCGCTACTAAAGAAGCTTTCATGCGCCGCTGGAATCGCTTCCCTGCGCTGGTCGAAAAAGCAAATCTGATTCAGATAGATTACGATTATCGCGACTTCCTCCCGCCCTTGATTGAATATATTGAGAAGGTCAACAACGAGGAATTTCCGAACGAATCTATCACGGTCGTTATCCCAGAAATTCTGACAAATACTCGCATCTCCAGCATCTTGCATAATAAGACCGCCCTCATGTTGCGAAACCGCCTCCGACAAGCCTTGGATATTATCATCATCGAAGTGCCGCTGCATATCTTGCCACAAGAGAAAAAGGTAGAAAATAAGATTTCTGAAGTAGAGAATGATGTAGACGAGGCAGAAAATACTGATTAAAAAGTAATTACAGCTCTTGCATATTTATCGTTAAAGAACGAGACCTATCAGGATTCAAAACCCTGATAGGTCTTTTTCATTTCTCATCTCCTTGAGATGGTAGAAGATTACAAACTTCTCGATTGCTGCTCTTGACACAAAAGAAGTATAAGGCTAGAATAGCTGCATATATGAACATGTATTCAGGTGTTTGTTATGGATGAAACTTCTAATTTATCTCGTATCGATGAAATTGTCGCAGTGCATGTCGCTGAGCTATTCCGTGCTCTAGGCGATGCCAGCCGGATACAAATCATTTCAGCTCTTATTGATAATGAAATTAATGTTGGTGAATTAGCGAAAATTGCAGGAATTAGTGAATCTGCGGCGTCTCACCAACTCCGAAACCTCCGACAGATGCGGTTAGTAAAATCTCGTAAAAAAGGTCGTGAAGTTTATTATTCGATAGATGATGATCACATCACAGATTTAATACAACGGGCTATAGATCATGTTGCTCATGAATAGTATGAAGACAACAAAAAGTATTTTATTATCAATCCTACCTTGGTTTTGTAGAATATTTCAGCCACTCGGCATAGCAAGAGAAAAATTGGAGATATGATATGGAAAATCTGAACTTGATAATATTTTTTCTGGATGTGAGTGTTTTGTACATCCTCCTTTTAGGCGCAGTATGGTCTATTGCTTTCTCTAGTAAGCGTATTTGGCCCCCTCCAAAAAAACAATCTTGGCAATATATATTGACTTGGGTTTGTTTTTACCTAGTGTTTCTACTCAATGCCCTATTAATCGTTTGGGACTGGAATTCCTGGATCATTAACGATCCAATTCGCCTTTTGATCGGGATACCTGTCACAATAGTAGGGGCATTGCTTGTCACTTGGGGGATTTCAACATTAGGGAGTCGTAATACTTCTGGCTTGCAAGACAAATTTGTCGATTCAGGTCCATATCGCTATACTCGAAACCCGCAATACTTGGGGGATAGTATTATGTTTATAGGGCTAAGCATAACGGCCAATTCCTTATTCTTATGGATCACTCATGGGTTATTGATCTTAGTTTTTTTAATAGCCCCCTTTGCTGAAGAAATATGGCTTGAAAAACGGTACGGGGATGAATATCTCAATTACAAAAACAACACATCTCGATTTTTCTAATCTTTTCACCAGGAGTAAAGATGACCAAAATATTCTTAATACTATATCTCGTTCTTTTTTATGGGATCGCATTTCTCTGGCGTTCGTACCAAACATTCCGAGCAACAGGAATTAATCCTTATCGTTTGAATGATGGGAATAATGTACATAGATTTGCTGGAAAATGGTATCGGGTGATCTCGTTAGGTATTGTAAGCACTATATTGCTCTATGTTTTTCTCGAGCAAATATATTTTTATCTCACTCCAATAAAATGGCTGGAGCATCCAATGGTCTCAGGTATTGGGTTTGTTATATTGTTTGCTTCTTTTTTAGTGGTTGTAATAGCACAAGTTCAAATGGGAATTTCTTGGCGTATTGGAATTGATGAAGATAATCCCAGCGAACTAATCACAGGCGGTATCTTTCAAATTTCACGTAATCCAATATTTTTAGGGATGCGTCTAAGTGTCTTTGGACTTTTCCTAGTCCTGCCTAATGCCCTAACATTTACCCTTTGGCTGATAGGTGATATTTTGCTGCAGATTCAGGTTTTTCTTGAAGAAGAGTACCTGATAGGCACACATAATGAAAACTATAAAACATACTATCAAAAAGTTAAACGTTGGATCTAATTAGGTTCTTGATTCAAGTCCAAGCAAAGGAACACCAAGAAAAAAAGATCAGCTAGCGATATTGCTAGCTGATCTTTTTATAACGTTTTTTCTTCGAAAGACTTATTCCCCTTCGACAATCTCCGTCAATGCCTCTCCCAACTTCCTGACTTCTTCGACCGTGTTGTACTGGGTTGCGCCGATGCGTACCTCCCGCAGGTTGTAGCGCAAGCCGTTAAAAATGATTTTGCATACCTAATCTTTGTTATCAGAATTTGGTGCTATAATCGAAAAACCAGACAATTAGTATCAATTTTTTTTAAATTCATTATCTTTTAGTGGACTTTGTATGGACACAGCCTCAACAAGTTCTCTTCAAGTTCAGAGTGGTTCTCGAAGTGGGACAAGAATTCCCCTGCATATAGGCACATTTAGTATAGGAGGGGATGCAACTAATCAAATTGTGATCCCAGATGAAGAAGTGTCTCGCAAACACGCAAATATTACTATTGATATCCGGGGGACATGGATTACTGATTTAGGTTCAACATTTGGCACCTTTGTAAATGGTCAACAGATTTTCGAGTCCCTTTGGCTGAAACCCAATGATGTAATTCAGCTGGGTAGAGTGGTCAAGATGGTCTTTCAGTCATCGTTTATTGGGTCGCCGGCCATAGCACCAACACCTCCACCAGTAAAAGTTAAAAAGCAAAGCCGATTCCGCAACTGTGTACTTACTTGTGGCGTTATTCTCTTGATTCTATTTTGCGGGTTATTTGTTGTGGGGGGAGCGGGATATTATTTTTATACTACAGGCCAACTTTCACCACGTACGGTTTTAAATTCAGTTGGCATGGGGACGGGAGAAATAAATATTGCTAATATTTCTGATAGCACTCTTTATAGTGATCTAATTCAGTTGACAACAGATTCCGGGGAACCAGAGAGCTATTTAGATTTATCTCTAAGACCCTTTGAAGTTGGAGGGCTTGGATCGATCTCGCCTGGAGCTTATGAATTGCAGATTTCGTTCTCAAACGAGGGTTTAACCGGAGGCGGTTGTTGGTTGGAGATAAAAAGCGGTGATGTATTTCAGTTGGTGGCAGTCCCAGAAGGAATAGCGATTATAAAGGAAGGAGAAAATCCCACAAATCCAGATGAAATAGATTATCTGTCTACCTCTCTTTGTAAGCCTTGATCATTTGGGAATGAAAATATGATGAACAAAAAAATAATTACCCCGATAATAGTTTTATTAGCTCTTTTCATTACATCCGGATGCTCTTTTGTACGAATCCAGAATGTATCAGATGCCACGATCACTGTTTCAGTGAAAGTGCCAGATTCTGGGAAATCATATACGAGGAATATTTCGCCTGGAAGTATCGTTGACGTCTTCTCCGCGAATGGGGGGAGATATTCGGTATCTTTGATCCCTAGTGAAAGATATAAAGAAACGTTAAATAGTTTACAAGAAATGATCAGTGCGCGGTTGTTCAAAGAGAGAGCTACCTTAACGGCGGAACAAGTTACTACTTTGACGCATAATTTAAATGGGATTGATCAACTGATAGATGACTTAGCCAAACCAATGCCCTCATGCTCAGGTTATCTTCCAGATTTTGATACAGTTGTAGTTGTTGTAGTATTTGATAGTTTTACAGCTAATTATGATATAAGTTGTAGTAGTGGGGATGGATAATTTTTTCAATAATGAAAAGAAAAAAGACCAGCTAGTGATTGCTAACTGGTCTTTTCTTTTAGCCAATAATCAAGTTCATTTCGTCTCTGCGATCTCAGTCAGTGCTTCCCCTAACTTCCTGACTTCTTTGATCGTGTTGTAGTGTGTCGCACCGACGCGCACCATCCCGCCGCTTTCTTCGAGGCCGAGTCTCTCGGTCACGTTGATGGCGTAGTAGTGCCCGTCCCAAACGTAAATATCGCGTTTGCCTAATTCTTCAGCAACTTTGCGGGGGTGAATGCCCTCAAGACGAAAAGCAAATGTCGCCACGCGCTCATCCGTTTTGCGCGGATCGCTGGGGCCGTAAAGGGTTAGCCCAGGGACAAATCCGAGCGTGGAGAGCAAGGCCTGGTTAAGTTCCTGCTCATAGGCACCGATGGCCGTCATCGCTTTTTTGAGCGTTAGCACACGCCCTGAAAAACCATCTTCAACAAAGTTTTGCTCGTATTCGCTGCCAAATTCTTTACCGATCCATTCGAAATATTCTATTGCGCCGAGAACGCCCGCGATGCCTTCGTGGTTTTGAGTACCGGTCTCGTATCTGTAGGGAAGCTCGTTGCTTGCGGGGCGGACTTTATAGGCTTTCATCTCTTCGAGCAAGGCCTTTTTGCCATAAAGAACACCTGCATGAGGCCCAAAATATTTATAAGGAGAAGAAACAAGGAAATCGGCATCTAATTTTTGTACATCAATAGAGCCGTGCGGGGCATATTGGACGGCATCCACGTAGACCATTGTGCCAACATCGTGTGCCATTTTGATGATCTTCCTGATCGGGTTAATGGTCCCTAAAGAGTTGGATGCATAGCCAACTGCAAGGAATTTTGGCTTTCGAGCGAGGGCTTTTTCAAGCTCATCCAGATTTAAGGTTCCATCTTCCACGTCGAAGCCGACCCAGTTGACTTCGGCACCACGATCTTCAGCGGCGAGCAACCAGGGGGTCACGTTTGCATCGTGGTCGAGACGGGTGACAACGATCTCGTCGCCAGGATCCCACATCCGAGAAATGGAGCGGCTGATGTGTAAAGTCAACGTGGTCATATTATTGCCAAAGACAATTTCTTCGGGGCTGGCGGCATTGTAGAAATCTGCCATCGCCTGATGGGCTTCATCCAAAATAATATCGGATGCCGCGCTGGTGGCAAAGGCACCATGATGATTGGCGTTGCAGTCAACGAGGTAATTTATCATCCGATCAAGGCTTTGCTGACAAATTTGCGTGCCGCCGGGACCATCAAAAAAGAGAGCGGGGCGAGCAAGAGCGGGGAACTGAGCGCGAATTTTGGAAATATCAAGTGCCATTTTTTCTCCTAAAACTTGAAGACGAAGGACTAAATTTGTATACTTAAATTGTAACCGAGAAAAGGAGGTCTATGATGTTTAAGAAGATCCTTTTAGGTGTTGATGGTTCAGAGCATTCGTTTCGCGCGGCAGAAAAAGCGGCGGCTTTGGCAGCTTGTATGGAGGCAGAATTGCGAATTGTCGTTGCTCACCCTACTGTCCCCGCATATTTGGGTGAGCCTAATTTTCAAGAAGCGATCGTGGCACGTTTGCAAGAATCGAAAAAGATTATGGAAGATGCGCTAAAAGTTGTTGGCGAGATCCCGGGTGAAATTCATAGCGAAATTCTCGAAGGCTCTGCCGCAGAAGTCGTTTTGAATGTTGCCAATGTTCGCCATAGCGACCTGATCGTGCTGGGGTCACGCGGGCATGGCCAATTGCGCGGCTTACTTTTGGGCAGCCAGTCGCAAAAGGTTTTGCAACACGCGCCTTGCCCGGTGCTGATTGTAAGATAAAGCATTCACCACAAAGGCACAGAGCTCACAAAGAATTCCTTTGTGCCAACAGAGAAAAACTCAGTGCTCTTTGTGTCTCTGTGGTGAAAAATCAGAGCACTGTTTCAGCTTTTGCAAAATCTTCAGGGGTGTTTAGATTCCAGAAAGTCAGCCCATCGGGGTTGAAAAGAGCAGTTTCTGCGGGTGAAAGCGCGTGAATTTTAACTTTGTCAAACCACGAAATAACCTTCCATTTATCAGCGTCCAGAGCAGCTTCAATGGGATGGATACAAACATCTCGGCGATAAAGAGCGTGGAGCGGCTCGAAACCATATTCCGTTTGTGGGATGATAAGATCGGCACCAGACTCGGAGATCAGCTTGCTTGCCGTTAAAAAGAATTGCTTGCTGGCAAATGGCATGTCACAAGCCACCACCGCGACGAAGTTTCCCTTAGCAAAAGATAATGCTGTGTAGAGTCCGCCCAATGCCCCACGATCAGGACGAATATCAGGATAGAGCGGTACATCCAAAAAACGATAAGAGTCTGGGGTATTGGTGGTAATAATAGTGTTATCTGCGATAGGGGCGAGGCGATCCAGCACATATTGAACGAGAGGAATGCCTCGAAAAGGCATCAGGGCTTTATCTTGCCCCATGCGGCTCGATTTGCCGCCAGCTTGAATTGCGAGAGTTAACATAGCAGTATTATACTTCTGCTAGATGTGCATTGTACATCGCTATCTGCAAAACCACTCTGCAACGCACTTCAAAAGTGCAATGCAGGGCTACCTAATGAAAATATGAATCTATCCCAAAAACTCGACTCTCTCACCGCCCCCGGCGCACTCTACAAAAAAGAGGCTGATAATGCCTTACGCTGTTTTGCCTGTGGGCATCGCTGCTTGATCCGTGAGGGAAAGCGGGGAATCTGCAAAGTTCGTTTTAACGAGAAAGGCAAGTTGCGCGTACCCTGGGGATACGTAGCGGCCTTGCAAGCTGACCCGATCGAGAAGAAGCCTTTTTATCATTTCCTGTCTGGCGAAAATGCCCTCTCTTTTGGCATGTTGGGCTGCGACCTGCATTGCGATTATTGTCAAAATTGGTTCACCTCGCAGGCAATGCGAGATCCTGCATCCGATGGGGCGGGGAGAATGGTCCGTGAAGTAAGCGCAGAGCAACTGATTGCCTTGGCAGAGCAGACTGATTCAAAAATTATTGCATCCACTTATAATGAGCCGCTTATCACTAGCGAATGGGCTGTCGAGATTTTCAAAAAAGCAAAAAAAGCGGGGCTAAAAACAGCCATGATCTCAAACGGGCATGCTACGCCAGAAACCCTTGATTATTTAGCCCCATATTTGGATGGCTATAAGATCGACTTGAAATCCATGCAGGAGAGAAATTATCGCCAATTGGGTGGCGTTTTGCAGAATGTGCTCGATAGCATTATCCACGCGCACAAATTGGGATTATGGGTGGAAGTGGTTACGCTTGTCGTGCCCGATTTCAATGATTCAAACGCAGAATTATGGGAGGCTGCTCGATTTTTAGCTGAAATTTCTCCCAATATCCCTTGGCACGTGACCGCCTATCATCGCGATTATAAAAGACAAAGCGGAGATAACACTTCTGCCGAGACTCTCCTCCGCGCCGCAGATATAGGGCGAGAAGCCGGGTTGAATTACGTATACGCAGGGAATGCACACGGGCTGGCGAAAGAATATGAATCGACGTATTGTCCAGGCTGCAATAAAGCGCTCATCGCTCGGCGCGGATTTATTATCCGTGATTATAACTTAACCGAAAATGGAAACTGTCCCCATTGCGGGGCGGCGGTCGCGGGCGTGTGGACGAATGAGCCGGGCAATGTCAAATTGAATAGCTTTGGGATGCCCAGAGTAGTTTAAAGAAAAAATCAGTCGAGCAGTTTGACTGATTTTTATATTGGTTTTCATATCTCTTCTAGTGAAACATGAAAAAAAATCGCGTTGCTTACAATCTTGCCAAGCGAATGTATTATTCTAAATGTCCCACAACCTGAGTTAAAACGATCTTTTCATGCTCCTTCAATTGCAATAACTCGCGTAATTTATCTCTATCTACCAACGATAAGGCAACCGTTCCCAAGTTTGCAGCCGTACAATATAGATAAATATTCTGGCTGATGTATCCGGTATCAACCCACGCGCTAAATCGTTTTGCATCTTTACTTCTTAAAAATGGACTGGTCATTCTCGACAGGTCAGCAACAAAAACGATCCCCATTGGCGCTGATTTCATCATCTTTTGCGTACCAGTATATTCTCGAATATCATCAGCGATAATTTCTACAAGTTCATGATTTTCTTCGTTATATAAAAACGCTCCTTTTTCCAGCAGCACATAAACCCTAATTTCTTGTGCGTTACATGCTGAAGGAGCGGTTCTTTTGCATTTTACATTCCCATATTTTTCTTTTGTTATCCCGCAGGCTGCCCAAAGAAGATTTGAGATTTCTTGCTTTGAGATAGGCGTATCTTTCCATTTTCTTATTGATCGCCTTTTCTCTAATGCTTTCATCAAGGGGAATTCAAGCTCTTTTTGGGGTTCAGGTAATTTGATAATTCTATCCATATTATTTTTCCGATTTCAGAGCCGCTGGCATAAAATGTCGGTAAACAAATTTAACTATTAGATGATCCCTTGTTCGCGGATTGGTATCCCATTGAGCAAGCGTTCCCAGCCAAACCGAGAAAGGTCGATTGTTTCGTAACGACCCTTTAACAGTAACTCTGCCATCGCCCTGCCACATCCAGGAGCATGCATTAGACCATGACCTGAGAAACCAGACAACATATGGAAGTTTTCCAGCCCGTCAGCGCCCGGGCCGATAATGACATTGCCGTCAAACTCGTTTTGGTCGTAGAGGCCAGAAAGCGTGTTCTTGCATAGGGTTCTTTCAAATTGTGGAAACCGGTGCACCAAGGCGGGCCACACGACATTCTCAAAATAATGGGGATCAATATCGAAATTATAACCACGTGGTTCAGCAAGCGTGGGCACGCCTCCGGAGTAACCATTTCCTTCCGGCCTAAATGCCAAGCCTTGAGTATCTTTAATATAGGGAAGAGGCTCAATCGGGTCTTGGCTTTCAAAATAATGCTCAAAACGACGAAGCGGATCGATTGGAACTTTCACATCAAGCATGGCGCAAATTTCTTTTGCCCAAGCCCCTGCAGCATTGACGAAATGGCTCGCCTTTATCTGTCGACCAGATTTGAGTTTTGCAGCAGTTACGCTATTCCCCTCCCGAACAAGACCGGTGATTTCATCATCCATAAATTCTGTGCCCATCGACTTGGCCTTGTTGCGAAAAGCCATCAAAACGCCGTAAGGATCCAGCCAACCATCATCGGGAGAGTGAACCGCGGCACCAAGGTCTGAGACATTTATGGAGGGGAACTTCTGCTTTAACTCATCTGTTTCAAGCCATATCACATTACACCCCAGCTGTTTTTGGGTATCGAAGTTACGCTTGAGAATGTTAGTCGCAGATGGCGGAACGATAAATAGATAGCCATTTTTCTCTAAACCGATATCAGCTTTCACGCCATCCACAGCCATCGTCTCTGCCAACTCGTCGAAAAACCCAATACTGTATTTTGAAAGCTCAATATTCTCTGGCAAAGAAAAGAGTCGTCGAATGCCACCGGATGCTCGCGGTGTTGAGGCTTGGCTATAGGTAGGGTCGCGCTCGACAACAATGACTTCAACGTTTGGATCAAGGAGCTTCAAGAAATAGGCGACTGCCGCGCCAATCGCTCCGCCGCCGATGACTACAACATCACTTCTCATTTTCTACTGTCCTTGTATCAATTGGCGTGATCCGCGGCTATTTGTCTCTGAGAGAAATCCTTATTAGCAGTTATCTATGCTCTTTTCTTAAACACTCGCTTAAAGGCAAAGTAGAACAGGGCTAAAAGCACTATGAGCAAAGGCAGTCCCTTGAGAATATTGAAAGGAGTCGGTGTGTTGAACGAATAATAGCCAGCAGTCCCAACGCCCAACAATACAAAACTTACCAGGTAAGTGATGAACAGAATGATCTTTCCCCAGATTTTTGGTGTTTTCCCATCTCGCAATTCAAAGATCACTACACAGAGAGGGACGAGAAAGATGAGAAAACTTGGGATCGCGCTCAAGATGCTTTCATCGGGCCCAGCATTGGCAATCATAATGAACACAACGCTCACAGGGTATAGTGCAACGACTATCCAGAGTATCTTTTTCCACATGCGAGTTCTCCTATTGGTATTTTTTTGCAAAATGCAGGCTAACGCGGGATTGGGCTATCCCGCCGATTTACCAAACACAACCCAATTTTACCCTGAAAAAAATGACTAAAAATCGCGCCGCGTTCGCAGAGCCGAGCAGCGTCAAATTGAATAGTTTTGGGATGCCAAGGTGGTATAAAGCAAGAAGCCCATCGAATTTTCGACAGACTTCTTTTTTCTTGATTGAAAACTACGCGTTAATAAACGCATAAATAAAACGATTATGGCAAGCAGTAAGGGAATCACTAAACCGCCGACAAAGGAGAGCACGATTTTTAGCACCTTTCCCCATATCAAATGCGAATGGGGCCGCTCATGGATTATTCTCCGGCGGTGCGATATTCAGTGACAACCAGTAGCCTTCAATTTGTCGAATGACGCCAAGAAATCCTTCAAATGATACTGGCTTGACGAGATAACTATTTGTACCGATATCATAGGAAAGAGCGCGGTCACCGTCCTCCTTTGATGAGGTGAGAACAACAACCGGTAGGCGTTTGAGTATCGGCGCGACTTTGATCTGGCGCAAGACTTCGAAGCCGTCTATGCCGGGCAGTTTTAAATCCAACAAAATCAAATTGGGCAGTGGATAAATATTTCGATCTTCATATTTGTTGCGCCCAAAAACATAATCGAGGGCATCCTTGCCATTGGATGCGACATGGATGGGATTAAGCAATTTCGCTTCGCGAAAGGCATCCAGTGTCAATTCAACGTCCATACGACTATCTTCGACAAGCAAGATTTGAGCAAGTTTTTCCATTATTTACTCCTTTGGCAATTTCACAAAGAATCGACTGCCTTCTTCAACTTTTGATTCTACCCAAACTACCCCCGCCAGCAATTCAACAGATTTTTTCACCGTTGCTAGTCCAATTCCTGTACCTGGATATTCTTCGTCGCGGTGCAGGCGTTGGAAGATAGCGAATATTTTTTCCTGATGTTCGGCAGGAATGCCAATGCCGTTATCGCAGACTTTGATAATCACCTGCTCGCCTTCGATTTGATGGGTTATCTCAACCTGCGGCGGCGTGTCTGTCTTACGATATGTGATCGCGTTTTCCAGCAGGTTGGTAAAAATTTGACTTAGTATTGTTCTATTACCCATTACGATGGGTAAGCCCTCAGGAATCGTAATTGTTCCATGCAATTCATCCAGATAATCTTGCATATCTTTTATAATATCAGCTAATACGCCAGCAAGCGGCACGGGGTTTTGTTGCACGCTAGTCCGCCCGAGGCGGGAATAGCTCAGTAGGTCGTCAATTAATCTTCCCATACGCTTGGAGGCATCCACGATGTTATCAAAATAATGTTGTCCTTCTTCATTAAGGGATAATTTATGACGGACTTTTATAATCTCGGCGAATCCGCTGATCGCGCGCAAAGGAGCGCGTAAGTCGTGCGAAACGGAGTAGGTGAACGATTCCAGTTCCTTGTTGGCGGTCGAAAGTTCACGCGTGCGTTCTTTAACGCGCTGTTCCAATTCGGCAGTTTGACCTTGAATCTGTTCAAGCAGGCGTGCGTTTTGAATGGCAACAACAATCTGGGCCGCGATTGTCTCCAGCACACGCTGATCCAATTCCGTGTAGGCATTGGTTTTTGAAGTCTCGGTGTTGATTACCCCAATGATCTGGTCGCCAATATGCAAAGGGACGCAAAGTTCAGAGCGAATCTCCGAACGCAGTGGCAGGTAACGTTCATCCTCGCGCACATCGCCCAGACGCACACTTTTCCCGGTCTGTGCTACCCAGCCGGTAATCCCTTTACCCACCTGGGTTCTTTGTGAGAGGATATAGGCTTTGTCCATTTCTACAAATTCGAGGTTCCGTCCCTGCTCACTGAGCGCAAAGGGTATCAACTTCTTATCCTGAGCATCCAATAATAATATTGCACCATATTCATAATTTAGATTTTTTTCTAAAATGCGGATCAAAGTTTGCGACAATGTTTCTGTCGTTTGCAATACTTGCAATTGTTGAGCTGTTTCGTGAATGCTGGTGAGTTCTTTCAAACGCTGTTGGGCCTGTTCATAGAGCAGGGCATTTCTCAGGCTGATGGCGATGGTGCTAGTCAAGGTTTCCTGGAATTCGGCCTGGGCTTCGAAATCACGCTCTTCATCAGAAGCCAGCCCAATCACACCGATCACGTCTCCGTCGCTTATCAGGGGGAGGGCGGCAAAGGAGCGCATCCCGGCTTTCTTGCATTCATTCCAGGTACAGCGCAGGTCTGTGAAAATGTTACGTGAATATATGGCTTTTTTCTCGCGCACGGCCAGTCCGCACATACATTCGCCGACGCGATGTTCGGGGATATCCTCCAGCCTGACTTTGGCATTCGAGGGAACAACGCTTTTCAGGATCAGCCGCTCGTCCTCCCTCAGGAAGAAGAAGGCCAAGTCGGAGCGGATGGCTTCTAACATGCCATGCAGTCCAGCAGAGATGACTTCGTCCAACGATAAATTTTTGCTGACCTCGTCCGCCAGAGCATTGAGGGAAGCCAGCTCACTAGCGCGTTTTTGCAAATCATCTTCTACCTGTCTGCTCTCGGTGACATCCCTAACAATTCCCATGATGGAAACAGCTTCACCATCCACATCAAATAAAGGCGCTTGGATGGTATTGAAAAATAATCGATTGCCACCTATCAACAATTCTCTTGTTTCATTAACGACTTCACCTGCAAAGGAACGGTCATCAACATCGTTGATAATTTGTGCTTGCTCAGGCCCAAATATCTCAAGCGGTGTTTTTCCAAGAATTTTCTCTTTCGGGAGACCAAGCAGATATTGCATGGCCGGGTTAACGAAAATATATCTCCTAGCTTTATCTTTAATGAAAATATAATCAACTGCGTTTTCAGTGATGGATCGAAACTTTGCTTCGCTTTCGCGTAATGCAGCTTCGATCTGTTTGTATTCGGTGACGTCCGAGTTAATTGCAGACGCTCCGGTAATGGTGTCTCCAGTATAAATGGGATTTAAAGAAACCCGAAAATAGTGAAGGTGGCCATTAAGGGGATAGGAGAGTTCAAAACTAATAATTTCTCCAGCAAAGACAGATTCATATTTTGGAACCCAGAACTCATACTCTTCAGGCGTCAGGGTTTCAGTTGCATTCATTCCCTTTTTAAGTTCACTCTTGTATAACTCAAGATAAAACTGTGCATAGATCTTATTAAAGGTGATATATTCAAAATTTCTATCAAGTGACCAGATATAATCTTCTCTATTGTCGATCAATGATTTTAAATTTGCTTCAGATTCTCGGGTGAGCTCCTCCGCTTTCTTGCGCTCGGTAACATCAATGGCTATTCCGATTTTTTGTTTGAGCGAACCATCAGGATTGCGTAAGAAAGGGCGTTCGTAACTACGGAGCGTGAACCACTCTCCATTCGAATGTTTCATTCGGTACTCAAATTCAAAAATTTCTTCATCGAGCGCGGCTGCAATTTTAGTTTGGAATTCAAGCACCTTTGGTAGGTCATCGGGATGAATGAGACGGGCAAATAATTCTGCCCCCATAGCTTTAATGGTTTCTGCAGTGTAGCCGAGAAGCTGCTCGATACCGGAATTGGAATACACATTGCTCTGTGTTTCCAGATCGTAAATGTAAATGAGGGCAGGCGTGGTATCAACAAGCGCAGAAATAAATCTGCTTTGTTCGTGCAAAGCGATCTCCACTTTCTTGCGGTCGGTGATGTCTTGGAAGAGGATTAAAAGTCCCTCTTTGGAGGGATAGATTCGATTTTCAAACCAGCGGTCAAAGGGCTCGTAATAATCTTCCAGCTTTATGAAAGATTGGATTTCCAACGCGCGCATATAGGCGTTCGCGAAGGAGGTGCCTTTCGCTTTGGGATATTCGTCCCAATAATTTTTACCGATCAGGTCTGTGGGTTTGCGCCCCAGCATTTCCCCGCCGCGTTCGTTGACGTAAGTGTAATTCATCTGCGCGTCGAATATGACAACACCATCGCTGATGTGTTCGATAGTGTCCATGATTTGCAGGGAAACCGAGGGTCTTGTGGATTTCATCTTAGTGCGTTTTGATTTTGCGCTCATTTGAATGCCTCTAGATGGGCGAGCCAAGACATGATTAGTAATCTAACTAGGCGATAGACGGAATCTAATTTTTCTAACCCGCATTATGAACATTATATATCAAAACCCTCCTCTCACTCCCTCACCACAAAAATCTCTCCCGCACTCGCACCCTGCACATCGGGGAAGAAGCTCTGCCAGGCGTGGGCGGGCAAAACGCGATACTCGCCCGCTTGCAAGGGGATGATGGTATAGCTGAGTACATAGGTTCCGGCGGGGAGATAATCGGCTGACCAGGTGATATTTTCATCGCCAATTTGCGGCTCAGAGAAGAACCACCAGCGCCAGCCATTAGCAAAAGGATTATCGGGGTCATAAACTTCCACGCTATCCGCTTCTTCGCCCAATTCGGATGTATTAAGTTGTTGGTTCAGGATTTCTGCTCCGGCGGGGATGAAGTCTTCAACCTGCACATAATAGCTATCATTGGCAAGGTTTACAGATACTTGTACTTTCACTTTTGCGCCAGCAGATAATTGGGTGGCAGTCAGCGGTACACAATCTTCTTCGCAGTCGGCATTGTAATAGCTGCGGGAAACTTCCATTCCACGATTTAATGCAGGGGCTGTTTCTGCAGCGCGGTCTACGAAGAGAGCCGCACGATAATAGAGTCTGCCAATCCCTTCGCCACGACTGATATTCAGCGCATTAGGCAGAGAAAGCTGTAAAGAATCCAGCAAAGTGGTTGTGGTCACGGGAACCAACGCATTCGCTTGCCCTTCAGAGATCATGGAGCCATTCAAGTGCGAAGAGAAATCGAAAGATGCGTTAAATTCCTGTGCGTTTTTCGCCACTTCGGTCAATGCCAAAAGTGACCAGGCGTTTTCATAAGTCGAACTCCAATAACCATGGATATTTCGATGCGCAGCCAAATACCGAACAGCATCATTCAGGAGCGGATTCGCGCTATCACGTTGCGCGAGGGCGTAAATGACCGTGGCGGTGGTGTAATTTGGGGTGCCGGGATTTCTCCACGAATGGGCATCACTTTCCCAGTGTGCGCCGCTCGCGCTTCGTCGGGCAGAACTTTCGAGATTGGCAAACAAGCTGGATGCACGTTCGTCCCCCACCTGTCGAGATTCAAAGGTTAATGCCAGCAAAGCCTGCGCCCAAGGGCTGATCGTTTCCCTCCATTCATCCAATTGATCGACCGCGATAGCATCTGCGCCGCCGGTCATTTGCAGCACATATTGGATAAAAACAAGCCGATCTTTTTCCCAGGTTGCAGGGTCGGCATTCGAGATGTAAGGTAGCGAAGCAGAGTGCAAATAATCGCGCGCATTCGAGAAAACGCTCTCGTCAATATATACGCCCGCGTCGCGCGCCTGCCACAGCCCAAAGAGAATATAAGCCGAAATATAAGGGTCGCTCTCGATGCCCCCGCCCCCAATACTGGGTTTGCCGTATACGCCGCTGCCACCGAGCACATGCTCGCTTTTTGCGTACCAATCCCAGCCATAATTATTATTTTGGTTGACGAGCAACTGCGCCACGCCTTTTTCCAGCGTTTCTTCAAGGCGTGCCTCCAGTTCCGGCTCGCTCAAACCTGCTGATTGCAAAGCCTTATACGTGGCAATATTCGGCAAAAGGTAAGAGAGGATGGCTTCATTACTGGATGTGGATTTGGATACGGGAATCGCCTTCAGGCTCTGAAGGATCGCGGCTGCCAGCGAGGGGTCAAGCGTGACCTCCAGCTTGCCACCGTTGGGGATAAAGCTGCGCGGCAAGGAAATGGATTCCGTTAAAGTTTTGGCTGTCTCGAGCGTCCCGGCCGTCACGAAAGATTGCGGTGCGGTATAGCGCAAAATGGGCAGTGCACCCCAGCTTGGGCGGGTAATATCCTGATTTTCGCCAAAATTGGCATTGAAAAGCAATTCAGCGGATTCGGCATCTTGCGCTGTGCCCCACCACGAAACTTTAACGCGCCCCTCTGCGGGGATCACGATCTCTTGTTCAATGGCGTTCGGGTCATCTAACAAAAAGCCGATGGCTTGCAAACTCACAGTTCCGCGTTGTTCGACATTGGTGTTATTGTGAACGATAGCGGCCATTTCGAGATGGTCGCCAACGACGAGGAAGCGCGGTGTGACCGGGCGCAGCAAAACATCTTTGGTGCTGACAACTTCCAGTTCTGCGCTACCAACAAGCGATTCCTTTGTAATGCCGCGCAGATCGACATACCAGGTTGTCAGATTATCAGGCAATATAACGCTCACTTGGGCTTGGCCATTCACGTCAGTGACAATATTTCCGTTCCAATACGCAGTATCAGGGAAATTTTCGCGTACAACAGCGATTCCTTCGCCGCCACCGCCGCCCATTCCGCCTGCGCCGCCATCGAGGAAGATTCCGTAAATGCTGTCGCCAGCCATAGAGAGAGTCGTTCGTACGCCAAGACGAGCTTTGTCGTAAAAGGCTTCTTCGATCGGTTCAGAATTTGGGTCTGCCAAAGCGAGGGCTGCAAGGTCTACAACGGCCAGAGAGAATTCTCCCTGCACGGGGTTTCCCGCAGAATCGCTGACCTGGATGCCAAAATTCACTTCTCCGCCCGGTTCAGAACGAATCGGAGTAGAGGTAAGAGTCACATTTAAAATTTGTGCGGCGGCAGAAACTGGCAATTCTGCATAACCCACGCGGAAATCGCGTCCGCTGAGGAGTGTGACAGAAAAGTAGACATTCGGAGCATCTGCTTCTGTTAGCGGCAGGCTATAGGTTGAGCCGCCCGCTTCTATACTAATAATCTCAGATTTGTGGATGGTGCCACGTTCAACGGTAACAAGTGCCTGGGTAGGTGCATCAAGGGGATTGGGGATAAATATCTCAGCGATATCGCCGGGAATATATGAATCTTTATCTGCGGCTAACTGGATATGGTTATGAGGGAGACGAGGCCAGATCGCTCTTTCTGCGCCACGCACCCAGAGCATGATCTGTGTGGAGGTATTCTCTCCGCTGACTTCGAGGATATAGGTGCCGGGGGATGGGGGCGTAAAAGAAAGCCGTGCCCCGCCATCGTTGCCGGTGGCAAAATCCACATCGCTGACGGGGGTATAAACAGGGGTAAATGTTGGGGATTCGTAAGAATGAACGGGCTCCTGCCTTTCCCACGTGACCTGTTTGAAATCGGCGTGCAAGCCCTGGGCTGAGAGCGGCGCGGAATCCCAATCTACGGTCAGGATGTCAAATCCCATTTCGCTTTCTTCGCGTCCCACCCAGGTGTCGGATCTTAATCCGATATAAAAATCTTCGGGGTGAACGAGGGCTGTGCTGCGTGTGCTGATCTGTTGATTGCTTTCGTCTTGCGCGGTGATCTCGAGGGTTAGCTCGCGCGTGCCATCGGCGATATCGAGATCGTTGAAATCGAGTGTAAGAATACCCTCAGCATTTGTTTTTCCTTCACCTTCGTTGAGAAAACTGCCATAGTAGCGGTAGTCGTTTCTGTAGTTCAGCCAATCGAGATTAAGATTGCCAACTCTGTAGCCGGGGAGATAAAAATAGCTATTATCTTCGTAAATTGTCCAGTGTACGGGGAGGTCACTGGCGGGAGCGTCAAAATAATATTGAGCGGAAATTTCTGCGTTGAGTGATTCGCCATTTTTAATTGCTGAGGGGGTCATCTCCATGCTGAGATTGATTTCTGGCTTTCTATAGTCTGCGACTTCAAAATTAGCAGAAAATTGAAGCTCTTTGTTGAAGAAAGAGAAATAGCCGGAGGGCGAATCTTCGGGGATGACAAAGGAGCCTTGCGCTGCGCCGTACTCAGAGAGAGCGGGGTTAAGGGTGTGGATATTATCGCCCCAGCTATTGGAGACGGTTAATGGCAGGGATGTGAGCGCAGGCGCGCCATAACGTCCATCGAAGGCTTCGCGCACGATCGCCCGAAAATAAACAGTCTGCCCAGGTCTGTAAATGGGGCGATCTGTGTAGAGATAGACTTCGGTGTGTGGCGGGCGGCGATCCATAGAAAGACCAAAGTGCCAGGGGGTAATATCCTCGCCCCAAACAGAAGAGCCAAAGCCGAAATTCTCTTCGCCAATTTGCCCCAAAACGACATAGTAGTTTTGATAGAAATCCTCTTGTGTGGGAATTTCCCCATACCAGATACCTTGTGCATCGGTAGTTCCACTGGCAAGGAGCGTGCCGCTTTCGTCATATACAGAGACTGTTTGTCCTGCGATAGGGGCATTTGTTTCGAGATCGGTTGCCCAAATGAGCGCATCTGTGGTGCCAAATTTGAAAAGCGTATTGATATTGCTGGCAACGATATAATTTGGCGATGAACCGCCTTCTGCGCCCCCTTTCCAAACGCGGAGAGAATAAATTCCCGGGGTGAGTGCATCAGTGTTAGGTGCTAAGTCTAACGAAAAACTCTGACTTTTGTTCTTCTCAATATCCAAATCCTGCCGCCAAAAAGATTCATTCTCTGCCTGATAAACTTGGCGTTCATCATAACCATCCGGCCCAAAAAGACGGAAGAAATCAGCAAGAGCGACCTCGCCGAGAGTCAGATCAACTCTGGGGATATTGGTCGATTGGATGTAGAAAAGAGGCTCTGTTGCTGAAGAAAAGTAAAAAGGAGAGCCAATATAGGGTAAAGAAATTTTTGGCTCTGGCGCAGGTGTTGAAAAACTATAACTAAAAGATTCTCCCAGTTCTTGCTCCCAACGATCTTTAAGGGCAGAAGAAACCGTAACAGTGTAGTTTGTTTCAAAATCAAAATTTCCGCGAAAATTGATCGAATTATCAAAAGAACCTGCACCAAAACCAGATACTTCAGGAGAGATCGTTATAAAGTCTTCAACATCATCTCTTGTAACATCGGTTGTAAAATAGATATGCCCCGAAAAATACTCATTTGTTACACCGCCTTCTTCCGGGTCTGTAGAAAGGACTGCAAAATTCGGCGAGGAGATCATCTCTACATCCCAGCCACTTTCCAGCGCTGTTCCGCCTTGTGCTAAAGCGGCTCCGTTCAATGCAAAGCGATAATTGCTATTACGCGCCAACAAATTATCGGCAATAAAAGTCACCGAGCGAAGGTCTTCTGCCCATTCAAAAGTACCGGATACCCCTCCTTCATCGCCAAGTAAAGAGAAATTAGATTCCACGCTCGCTGCATCCATGGGCTGGTTAAAAGTCAGCGTCATTTCCAAATCAAGCGGCAGGGGGATTTCGGTTGATGGGCTAATTTTCAGCAAACGTGGTAGCGCGGTAGCGAAAGACCAACTCCCCACATCTGCCAAAACTGTCCCCGCAACGCTCCGCAAACCGGGGTTCAAAACCGCCTTATAGGCTTGCCCCCCCGCTAAAGCAGGCTCAGGATAAAAAATGTAGGTACTCGTATTGACCCATTCCCCGCGTCCTTGCGCAGCGGGTTCCAACGTAAATGCAACGGGTAATGTCGCGGCATCTGCGCCGAGGGGTACAATGGGTTGATTAAAAGTGACGACCACGGCAGAATCGACGCTTAGATCTGAACTCCCGTTTGCAGGCAAAAACTGAACGGGGTGGATGGCATCTGCCGCATTAAAAAGAGAGTGAACAGGTTCGGGTAGAGCAACGCCTTTTGCTGATTTTGCCCCCGTCTCAAACTCGATATTTAGGCTTGCCCCCGCCTCCAGAGGATCACTGGGCGTAAAAGTGAGTGTTGCATCATCCACCCAAAGAAATTGCCCCGCAATAGCAGGAGTGGGATTCCAGGCTGCCTCTACTGAAGCTCGCTCCATCGGCTGATTAAAATAAAAAGTGAGCGGCTCCTGGAGACCAATACTGCTGCCTTCCATGGGCAGGGTTTCGACAAGCTTTGGCGGTAAATTCTGGTCAGGAATTGCCGTCGGCGTTGCCGCAGATTCTTGCGTTTCTGGTTGAGATGGCGAAACGATACTCGGCATTGAACAAGCCGAAAAAATCAGAGAAAGAATGATAAAAATGAAAAGAGCTTTGGGGGATGTTTTAGGCATGAGAACCTCACAAAGGGGGATGTGTAAAGGGCCATGCTCATTATACTCTGTTGTTTCTAACAATCTTTATGATAGGACTTTCGCTCAGGTAGGCGTGCGTCGTACCAGCATCGACAAAAAGATCTTAATCGACAAGCTTTTTGCCTGTCGAAGGGCAGATTCTCATCGTTTTCGTGCGACGCACCCTCTTTTCTCGCTCAAAAGCGAAAGTCCTAATGTAGATACTTGGGCACATCGTAAAATAATTTCCTTGCGTTTTTTGCGTTGAACCTTGCGAAGGTTCCTTTGAGAAAAGGTTTCCTATAGAAGAGAAGTTATGTGAGCAAATCAATCCAGCGTTTAGCAATCTTCGCAGGGTTTTTGTAAAAAACTTAATTTACGTTGTATTGAGTTTATCTCATGCGACTGCTCTAGAATTTATGCTTTATCTTTTTCAACAACAGTGTTATTCTCTCCCGATAAACAAAGGAGATGCAAGTGGAAATTCCAGAGCTTTCTATACAAGTACTTTTTCTATTGTTTTTAACAGCTATCGTCGCCAGTTTTTTAGATACCCTGGCTGGTGGCGGGGGCTTGCTCACTGTTCCCGCATTGATCTTGAGCGGTATTCCCCCTTTGGCTGTGCTTGGCACAAATAAATTCCAGAGCAGCATGGGGTCAGGGACAGCGACCTTGATGATGTTCATAAACAAAAAAGTCACTTGGAAAGAAGTAAGAGGTTTGATGCTTTTTGCCTTCATGGGGTCAGCGATGGGTGCTTCTGCCGTGCAGCTTATTGACCCTGAAATGCTCTCTTTTGTTATCCCCGTGGTGCTCTTATTTATTGCCATTTATTTTCTAATTTCGCCGAAACCCAAAGAAGGCGATGGTGAGCCTAAACTGTCCTACCAGAAATACAGGAATTTTGTTGTTCCGCTCATTGGGAGTTATGATGGATTCTTCGGTCCAGGCACAGGCTCATTTTTTGCTTTATCAGGAGTTTCTCTTCGAGGGCGCGGGTTGATCTCAGCAACGATTGTTGCCAAAACGATGAATTTTGCTACGAACTTTGCTGCTTTGCTTGTATTTCTAACAACAGGGAGAATTGTCTGGATCGCTGGTATTTTTATGATCGTTGGGCAAGGAATTGGCGCATGGCTGGGTTCAAAATTCCTTTTCAGGATCAACCCTTCCTACCTTAGGGTTCTGATCGTCCTGATGTGTGGAGCGATGCTGATCAGATATAGTATCTCAATGGGTTGGCTAAAATTTAGCTAATTGAAGATAAATAGATTTATAAAAGTCCCTGCTCTTTTATTGGCGCAGGGACTTTTTATTTCTCAAAAGAAGAGAGAATAACAGATTAATAAGTGGCGCACGTGACATCTGCGGGGTGTTTTTGTGACAAAAAGAACTAACAGTTGTGATAAAAGGAACTAATAAGCAGTGGCTGTCTTTACTATGATTGGGTAAGCAAAGTCGTGTCAATGTACCGGCATTATAAAGGAGTTCAAGATGACTCAATCTATCCCCAGCGAAGATTTAGCTATTGATCGTAAATCACGTGCGTTGACAGTTTGTGACGGCATTCGACTCCGCCCACCTGATGAACGAATTGGCGACTTTGATGATGTCGTTATCCCCTTTTCAGAAGAGTGCGCGAAGATGGCAGCTTCTCGGTGCATACATTGCCCAGACCCTGCCGGTTGCGTGGTTGCCTGCCCTTGTCACAATGATATTCCATCAGCCATGTGGATGATTGAGGAAGGCAAATTTTTGAAAGCAGCTGAACTTTATCGACAAACCAGTTCTCTTCCTGAAGTTTGCAGTCGCGTTTGCCCGCATGAGCAATTATGCCAAGGGTCTTGTGTACTTGCCAAAGATGAGGGGGCGCCTGTGCTAACGGATATGCTCGAAGCCTATGTTATGGATTATGAGCGCGAAGAAAAAGGCTATTGCATTCCGACCCCCAAGTCAAATGGAAAGAAAGTGGCAATTATTGGCGCGGGTCCTTCTGGGTACGGTTGCGCAGAACAACTTCTTCAAAAAGGGTATCAAATTACCATTTTTGAAGCCAAGCCCGCAGCGGGCGGTTTGCTCACTTATGGAATTCCCAATTTTAAACTTCCTAAAGATGTGGTCTTCCAATCTGTAAAAGATCTTGAAGAGGCAGGCGTAAAATTTGTATATGATATTTTTATAGGAAAAGATAAAACCATTAATGATCTATTCAACGAAGGTTTTGAAGCCATTTTCATTGGTGTAGGTACTCAAGTCGATGCCCCGCTCAAAGCCGAAGGCGTTGATCTGCCAGGGGTACATTTGGCGACTGAATTTCTTATCCGCACAAATGTTAATTCAGCGTATCTTCCTGGGGGCTTGGAACCGCTGACGGATCTAGGAAAAAAGGTGGTCGTTATCGGTGGTGGAGATACGGCATCAGATGCTTTGCGCTCATCCCTGCGGCTTGGTGCTGAAGAAGTGACTTGCCTTTATCGACGTACCTTAAGAGAAGTGCCGGGTGGTGCCAAAGATCGAGAAATGACCAGTGAAGAAGGTGCGAATTTTCAATTCCTCACCCAGCCTATCAAATTTATCCCCGGTGATGATGGTAGATTGGCAGGAGTTGAATGTTTGCGCATGGAGTTGGGCGCGCCCGATGATTCTGGTCGCCGACGCCCGATCAAGGTTGTTGGTTCTAACTTTATTGTTGAAGCGGATACAGCTGTGCTGGCGTTAGGATATTGGCCCGATGAAACCATCAGCAAATCCACACCCAATTTGGAAACTCATGACTGGGGTTTGATCACAGCAGATTATAAAACAGGCGCCACCTCTCTTCCTGGCGTATACGCAGGTGGTGATGCTGCTACAGGTCCTGATTTGGTGGTTACTGCAATGATGGCCGGTCGCAAAGCCGCGGTTTCTATTGATGAGTATATTCAAAATAAATAGAACTCAATATAGAAAACCTTAAAACACAACTCCCCGCTCTTTCAAAAAGAACGGGGAGTTTTCATTTGTGCTATTCGTGAAATTCGCACAACTCGTGATTATCGCCAATCTTGTTCTGCATCAGGCTTATTATCCAAGATCACTTCAATGGCTTCCATAACGTCTGGTGTGAGCTTCTCTACATAATCAATTGCCTTCATATTTTCAACAACTTGTTCGGCACGAGATGCACCCGTGATAGTAGTACTTACGTTGGGATTCTTTAAAGTCCATGCAAGAGCAAGCTGTGCCATTGTGCAGCCAAGTTCGTCCGCAATATTCATCAATTTGCCCACTTTGGCGATATTCGCTAGAGCGGTTTCATCGGTAAAGCGTCTTCGGAGCCACTCGTACCCCTTAAGGGTAGCGCGCGTGCCTTTTGGCATTCCGGCGTTATATTTGCCGGTCAGCAAACCACTTGCCAAAGGCGACCAGATCGTTGTCCCCAAGCCGAGATGGTCATATAGCGGAGCATATTTGGCTTCGAAGCGGTCACGGTGAAACATGTGGTACTGGGGCTGTTCCATCGTAGGCGGTATCAAGCCCAATTCGCGGGCGATGCCGTGCGCTTCCATAATCTGCGTGGCGCTCCATTCGCTCGTTCCCCAATAAAAGGCTTTGCCTTGGTCGATCACATGATTGAATGCGCGCACTGTCTCTTCGATGGGTGTGTGCAGATCAGGGCGATGAGCAAAAACTAGATCAACATAATCCATTTGCAGGCGTTTGAGCGCGGTATCGACTCCTTCGACGATATGTTTGCGTGAAAGCCCCTTGTCGTTCACGCCATCGCCGCCCCAAAAAATCTTGGTCGAGAAAACCAGGTCTGAACGTTTCCAGCCGGCTTTTTTGACAACCTTGCCCATCATCGTTTCCGCTTTTCCGCCTGCGTAAACTTCAGCGTTATCGAAGAAATTTACGCCCGCATCGATCGCGGCTTGCATCATTGCTTGTGCTGCTCTTTCGCCAATTTGATCACCAAATGTGACCCACGCGCCAAAAGATAGCGCCGAAACTTTTAATCCTGAGCGTCCTAAATTTCTGTATTCCATATTTTCTCCTTATAAAATTGCTTGAATAATTATCAACTATTTCGCTCTACCAAGAAAAGACACGATATAAATATAAAACATCTTGATTAGAATCGGAAGAGCACATCCAGCGAAAAAGGATGTGCTCTTCTTTAGGGATTTCTTGTTTACGAGTTATTTCTACGCAGAAAATCGAGGTTCTTGAGAGTAAGACTTATATAGGAAGAACCTGATTATGACAAATAATTGGTCAACAAACCACCGATTGCACCAGCAGCAATGGAATAGGAAAAGTCAGCAATCATTAAGGGCGTGGTCCAGCCCAAGAATATTGCATGGCTTATAACAGCAAATGACCCAAAGGTAATGATGCCCATGATAACGCCATTCAACACAAACTGCCCCATACTCTTGGATGCAGAGGGGAGAAATTTGGCAAATCCAAAGGTGGCAATAAGGTTACCAAGAGCAAGGAATCCCATCAACGGAGCTGGTGCACCATCGGCATAGCGAGCTATTTGAGCAAGATTGACCGCATAGAATCCACTCAAAATGATATTGTGCCAAATAAAAGACCAAATGAAAAGAACAACAAATACTACTAACCAATTTTTTATAAGCTTCGACATACTATCTCCTTTTTGTCTAAAGTGGGTTTTTCCGTATTACTTCCTAACGACATACTACATTTTTTTGAATTTATAAAGATTTGGCTCATGTGTAGAAGTTCTGCAAAGCGCCTATATTTCAGCGAAAATTTGTGAATACCGCACTCGGCTTACAGATGAGCCAAATCTGACTATGCCTTTTGCTTTGCTTCCTGATAGCCATCAATGGCAAGCACTGTATTCGCCACAAAGACAGCCCCAAACATAAGCGGGTACAAATTCGGGGCAGCGGCGCGTAATTGCAATTCCACGTAGGTCAGTATCAGGGCTGCCAGTGTAAGCCCAAGACCAGTCAACTTTCGTTCACCGACATACAGGGTTCCCAGCCCCATAAAGAAAAAATTTAACACAGCGGCAATCCAGGGATTCTTTTTCATCATTTTGCTCCTTTATAAAAAATCTAATCTTACATTGATATTGCTTCGTACACTCTTATGCCGGTAATCATCGGGCTGGTTTTAGCAATCTCCTCTGCCTCATCAAGGCTTTCGGCATTGATGATCGTATAGCCAGCAATTGAATCTGACCCCAGCGGCAGCTCTTTTGTCCCGTCGCGAGTGATCTCTCTTCCAGGACCCAGGGGGTTACCGCCATCAACGGTCTTATCTGCAATCGACTTGAACCATTTTTCCCAGGCTGCCATGATCTCGGGGGTGAGTGGTTCAAATCCAATGGGTAATAATACAAATTTTTTCATTTTTTCTCCTTATGATCGTTTTCTGCGCTCAAATATTGAGCATAGTTTTCTAAGGTTTCCCCGTCGCTGCCCCAATAGGCATGAAACTGCATAAGCCAATCTTGAACACCACGAAAGGATTCTCGTTTGAGTGAGAGATAATTCGTTCGCCCGATTTTCCTCCTTATGATCATGTCTGCATTTTCAAGAATTTTTATGTGCTTATGAATTGCCGGCAGGGATAGCTCGCGCATGGCAGCTAATTGACTGATAGAGCAAGGTTGTAAACTTAGAACATAAAGAATCTCTCGCCTGTGCTTATTGGCAAGTGCTTCAAAACCATGATCTAAATTTTTTGGGGTGAGGGTTTCTGTCATAAAGGTTAACCTATGGGTTAACTATAGCAGCCTTCTTGAGCTTTTGTCAAGCACAGAGGAAAAGAAAAACGCACATCTTTTTAAAAGATGCGCGTTTTTGCAATGAAATTTTACAGACTACAAAAGCCTTTAAGGCTTTTGTAGTCTACGTTTAAATATTAACGACCTGACCGTTCAAATGGGATTGTTTTTCCTCGCACAAAAACAAAACTGCTTCATTAAAGCTAGATGGGAAAGTCATCTCCGTCTGTTTCATCTCGGCAATACCCGTACCAATGGCGTGAACTCGAACGTGATGCCCATCGAGATCGCTTGCTGCCTGTTGCGTGAAACCGATTAACCCCATCATACTCGAAACATAAGCTGTACCGCCAAGCTTCTCCGCCCGACCAGCGAGGGGTACGAGATTCACGATCACGCCCCCGCCATTTTCTTTCATCATTCGCCCTACAGATTGGGTCATCAGGAAAGCGGCAGATAAATTGACCATGATAGTGCGTTGCCAATCCCACTCATCAATATCTAGCACAAGTTTCTTCGGCTCAACAGCAGAGTGATTGATAAGAATATCTACTTTACCAAAATCATCTTCAACCTTCAGCACCAACCCCTGCACGGGGACTTTTTTTGCAATATCCTGCACATAGGCTTTGGCTTCGCCACCCGCTGCTTCAATTTCCTTCGCAAGCGATTTGATATTCATAGGGGAAATATCATTTAACGCGAGGCGCGCACCTTGAGCGGCAAAGGCTTTGGCAAGCTCACGCCCATATCCGCGTCCTGCGCCGGTGATGAGGACTACTTTATTTTTGAAATTCATTTTTTCTTCCTAGTTTTGTAACCTTGAAAATGTGACTTGCATTTTAAGTCAGACGTTCAGCCCCCCTGCCCCTCGCTTCGCTGGGGCGTCCCCCCAAATGCTTCGCATTTAGGGGGACGGAGAAAAAGGAGCTTTCCACTATTCTGTTTTCAAATCTCGCGTTTCTGCTCTTTGATCCGCGCAAGTCGGGATACCATCTTGATTTGTTTTGGCATTCAGATTCATACCCAAATAAGGGGAAGGGTCGAGGGTGTTTTCGATATCCAATTCGTTGCGGAAGGTTCCGCTACCATCATCCAGCACAATTGAAAAATGGAGGTGAATACCGGTCGGGTTAAAGGGATCGCCTGAGTAATTGCCCTGATAACCAAGCAATGTCCCGGCTGGGACGAATATTTCTTCCATCCCGCGAGGGAATTCATCTACGATATAGTCGTTACCATCTGAATCAGCCATATGTGTGTAATAGAGCCAGATCTGCCGTCCAGGTTGGAGCGGGTCGCTCGGGACGCGGACGATAACGGTAGATGTCCAATCGGGCATTCTGCTGAGATAACCATCGTAAGCCGAAATCACGGGCGTTTCGCCCAGACCTTCTCCGTCGAAAATATCCAGCCCCTGATGTCGATGGCCGGGGCGGAAGGAATCATCCCATAAATATCCGATAATGCCGTTGGTAGGGAGGATAAAGGGAGCATCACCACAGCGCTCTCCTTGTAAAATGGTGAATTCGGTATGAGATTCGGGGTTGCGAAACCACTGCATGATCTTGACTGAGCGCGCGCCTGATGTGCGCATATTGCGATAGACGAGATAGCCGCCAACAATGCTAAGTACAAAAAGGGTAGAGAGAATAAATCGTTTAGACATGGCAGCGATTATACCTTTCTTTGTTTTATGGCTAAAGCAGTATAATAATGAAGGCTAATATTCAGGAGGCATTATGTTTACTCATCAAAAGAAAATTTTACTCTTATTCGCTCTTTTATTTTTCACTGTGTCTGTTGCATGTTCTACTTCATCGATCCCCTTTATTGGCGGAGAGCCTGAAGCGGAAGCAGCTCCTACTGTAAATCCTGCTGACCTTGAAATTATGATCGCGGAAGCTGCCGCAACAAAGGTTGCTCAAACTTTAGAGGCGATTCCTACGAATACAGCTACGTCCATCCCGACAGAAACACCTGTCCCTTCACCGACTCCGATTCCGCCTACAAGTACGCCCACTGAAGTGGATTACCCTAATACGGGGAGTACTTTTGAAGAAAACGATGATGGTGTAATGGTTTATACAGACTTTGTGGGAGCATATACTGTCAACCTCCCCGCTAAATGGTTAGCGATGCGCCCAGGAGAAGAGGAATATACCGAAGCGCTCACATTACTCGAAGCCTCCGTCCCAGAGATCGAAGCCTCTTTGCAGGCTATAGAAAGTTTTGATCCCGATACCTTCCGGCTCGTTGCTCTGGATACGCGAGAAGGGCATTATAACGGTGGTTTTGTGAGCAATATCAATTTAGTACTCAGCGAAGAAACAGATGCTTCTTTGGAAGAGTTTTTTGCGGCCAGTGTTTTGGGGCTTCCCGAATCTCTGCCCGGTGTGCTGATCATCTCATCTGACATCACAGCAACATCTTCAGGGGTACCCGTCGCATTTATTGCCTCAGAAAGAGATATAGTTACGGATACAGGGCAAGACGTCAGACTCTATCAAAAGCAGGCTCTTTTTATGGTTAAGAATCGCTCTCTGATAGTCAGTTTTACAAGCACGGTGGATTTCAAAGACCAGATTTTAGAAGATTTCGATATGATGGTTGATGGTTTTGAAAGGCTGAATTGATTTCTCTCTTTTGCCCCCCTGCCCTTCGGGCATCCCCCAAATTCCAAAAGCGTGGAATTTAGGGGGAGTATAATTTTCAACTATGAACACTCTTTACCTTGTCGCCACGCCAATTGGCAATCTCGAAGACCTTTCTCGGCGAGCAGAGCGGATATTGCGCGAATCCACACTGATCGCCGCCGAAGATACGCGCGTGACGGGGAAATTGCTTGCCCATTTCAAGATCTCTACGCCCCAAACAAGTTATTACGAACATAATAAAGCGAGCAAACTGGATCGGATTCTCGCCGCGCTGGAAAGAGGCGATGTCGCCCTTGTTTCTGACGCGGGAACGCCCGGAATCAATGATCCCGGCTATGAACTGGTATCTGCCGCCCTCGCTGCCGGATATGAAGTTAGCCCCATCCCGGGCGCATCTGCGCCGATAGCGGCGTTGGTCGCTTCGGGCTTGCCAACCGATTCTTTTCTTTATTTTGGCTATTTACCACGCAAGGGAAAAGAACGGCGCGAGAAATTGCAGGAGGTGGCGAATCAACCTTATACCTTAATCTTTCTTGAATCCCCGCATCGGGTTTTGAAAGCTTTGGACGATATTGAGAAAGTCTTGGGCAATCGAAAGATCGCTGTAGCGCGAGAATTGACCAAGATGTATGAGGAGTTCTTTCGTGGCGATGTAGCTGAGGCACGGGATCATTTTGATGCCCATGCACCACGCGGGGAATTCACTTTGGTGGTAGCAGGTAAAAAACAGGATAATGCCAAATGGACGGAGGCAAGCCTAAATTCCACGATAGAGACGGGGATCGCCGCAGGCGAATCTCCATCCGCATTGGCAAAGCGTTTGGCAAAGGAATCCGGTTGGGCAAGAAGAGATGTATATAATCTAATTTCTCTGATAAAATAAGCCCGCTAATTATTCATTTCTAAGGAGAAAAAATGTCCGAAAAAGAAAATACGACTTTCCACAACGAAGATGCCGTTTTCCGCATCGCGATGTGGTCGAATATCGTTTCCTGGATTGCTCTGGCTTTGTCTTTATTGACTTTCACCAGCACGATGTATTCGATCATTTCCAATTGGGCGATGGTTTCCCAATCTTTACCCCCAGGTGGTCTTGAAAAAATTGCCGCATTTGCTGGCGTTTTCTCTGACCCTATTTTGGGCGGCGTCTTTGTTTTCCTTGTCTTGAGAGGTCTTTCACAGGGTCTTTACCTTCTGATGGATTTCTATATGGACGAAGAAGATGACGATGATGATGAGGAAGATAACGCCTAAGCTATCTTTGTTTTCATAGAAAAAGCTGCCTGAGATTTTCTTGAGCAGCTTTTTTTGTTTAAAATTAGGATTTTCGCTTTCCACGCTCTAGCTGGATTTGCAATCCAGCGCTTTTCTCATAAAGACGGGGATTGCAAATCCCCTTTGAGCATTTTTCAACATTTAGAGCGAAAGTCCTGAAAAATTGAGTTCGTAATTTGTCTACATGCCCTGCTCTTGCAAATACGCCAACAAAACACGATTGAATTCATCAGGTCTTTCTACCGAGGTTGCATGGCGCGAATCTTCGATGACGGCTAAGCGCGCGTTGGGAATTTTATCGGTATAGGTTTGTTTTTCTGATACCGGTGTGTAGTCTTCATCGGCGGCGATCACCAAAACGGGACAAGTGATCTCGCCCAAACGATCTTCTACTGACCAGCCTATCCCTGATTGGAAAGATGCCATATAAGAAGGTTTATGATTTTTTGCCCAGCTTTTTATAAAATCATTCAGTAACTCTTTTTGCTCGGGTTTTATGAAAAGTTTTGCGCCAAGTACTTCACCTATTTTTCGCATACTGAAAAGCCGAAAAATGATCGCACGCTGAATATAGCCTTTCCAATCTTCCAGCGTTTTCAGGCGCATATCTACCCATGAGTTGACGATGGTGAGCGAATGTGTTCTTTCAGGGTAATCCAGCCCAAACTGCAAGGCGATCCAGCCGCCCATCGAAAGCCCAACGATATGCGCTTTTTCAACATTCAATTCATCTAGCAGAGCAGCCAGGTCTTGCGCAAAGAGTGGCACACTATAAGGTCCTTTTGGCTTTTCACTTTGGCCGTGCCCGCGCACATCATAAGTGATCGTCTGAAAGTGTTCAGCGAAAAATGCAGTCTGAAATTTCCAATCCTGGCTAGCGGAACCCAGACCATGAATAAAAACCAGTGCATCACCTTCGCCGTAGACTTCGCAATAACTTTGAATATTATTTGTCTGAATAAAAGGCATTTTCTACTCCGGTCATTTTTTGAAGACGCGTGAAGTATTCTTCAGCTTCTTTTCTCTCGGCATATTGACCAAACTGATAAGGGCGCTTCTTTCCCACATCGAGGGCAATATCATAAGTATCAGGTCCGCTATCCCATACAGAGGTTTTCACCCACAGTGAGCGGATCGCGGAAAAAGGATAATTCTCTTCACGGTTTTGGATAAAAACATTCTTGTAACGATAAACCAAGACCCTTTTCTCAGCATCAAAAATATAATGTTCTTTTCTCCCCAAAAAGGTTGCCGCAATGAAAAAAAAGCTCACGCTCAAAGCACCCAGTGAAAGAAGAAAGAAGAAGAAAAATATCAAGCCATATTCTCCATTCCAGGAGGGTTTGATCAAAAGCTCATAAGGCGCAAGCAGCGGAAAAAGCCCAACGATAAAAAACAAGATCCGCTCAAAGGTTGAAAGGTGGGTTTTAAATACCAACTTTCTTGCGCTCTCTGCCATCTACTTCTCTCCTTGCCACTCCGCGATCATTCGCTCAAAAAACTCATCCAGATAATGCAAACGTTCATCGGCAATAGCACGCGCGCTTTGGGTGTGCATCCGTTCAGCCAATTTTCTCAATTTAAAAAGATGTTCGTGATAGGCGCTATGGCTTTCGCCTTCGCTCTCTTTGCCTGTCTCAAAGAATTCTTCTGAAGGCTTTTCGTAAAAAGGCGTCCCTGCAATTGCGGCATAAGCCAAGACACGCGCTGCACCGACTGCACCGAGCGCGTCCAACTTATCGGCATCAAAGATGATCTTTGCCTCCAGCGTTTCGGGTTTTTCAGCAGGATTGCGGAATCTGTGCGCCAAAATACAGTGTTGGACAGCCCTAATTCTTTCCGGCTCCCAGCCTTTTTCGGCAAGAACCGCCGCAGCGAACCTGGCCGAGGCTTGGTGATGCTCCAATCGGCCGGATGCCGAACCCGGGTCGCTTCCTTGCGAATCGTGCAAAAGGGCAGCTGCCTGGACAATTTCCATATCCGCGCCCTCGGCTTTGGCAAGACGCACGGCCATATTATAAACACGGATAATATGATCAAAATCGTGAACAGCGTCGGTATCTTCATACCAGCTTCGGGCTTCTTCTATTGTTAATTTCATATTGTAGGTTTAGGTTAGCGAGTGCCTTGTTAGGTGGTACTTGATAAGAACGCAAGTGCTGCAACTGCAAGTAAGCCCAACCAGCCCGGGTGCTTGCCCTTTGTAGCTATGAGAACTAAAAGCGATCCTCCAAGAAATGCAAATATCGTGGCGTTTAATGCGGCCGTATGGACTGAGACACTGTCTTGTGCCAGCGTAAAGAGTATTCCTGCAAAAGCCCAGCCGAATACGCTAGCCAAGTGCCAAGTAGCCCAAAGGATTCTGACGTTCCGTGCCCGAAGCGGAGGTGCAGGCTTGGTCGGGATTATTCTCGAGGCTCTAAGTTGTTTGAAGATGAGTATTTCTCCGAGTGCAGAGTGTACTATTCCTACAATCACAGCAATAATGGCAGCTGCGACCAAATAAATTTTCATGCAATCTCCTTAGTGCGTCACCTATCTAGGTGATAGGCACAAAAAAACATTCTGTTTTCTGGAATCAATTACTGGAAATATCCCAAAGATAAGCGTAATCGTTCTTAAACACGCGGCCGAGGAAAGTGCCCTTTGCCTACGGCAGCTAGAGCACTTATACAAGAGGTCTAGCAAGAGAATTCTAAGAAATTCATTATTATGTTCATCATGGGCTCAACACTTGCTTGGCGTGGCTACCCAGCGCACTAACGAACTCATCTGCTGTGGAATGTTTAAATGGACGACCAAGAGCTGTTAGACCTGTTTTATCAGCGCGCCATTTGCCATCACCGAAGATGGTGACAAAGTGGCGGGATCGATTGGGGCCGACAGTATCATCAAACCAGTGGATGATAAGCCCATCTAGCGGTGCTGCGTGGATGATATCTTTGGGGCGATTCGAAAAACCTGAGCGTGTGCCCAAGATGATCTGCTTCTCGGTGAGTGCGTAAAATGTCGTTGAGTAAAATGGTGATATTTGCAGTTCCTGATCGAGGCCCAGCGAGCTGACTAATTCTGTGCGACGTATATCGCCCGGGTTACGAGAACCTGTGCCAGAATAATCTACTGTCCAAAGACCCGAAGAAACCATACTGACTAAATTCTCATCGGGAAATTCCACTGCGAGCCATTTTTCTACATGCTGTTTTTTAAATGCCATCTTTACTCCTTGTTACACCAATAAAATACTGACAAGAATAATTACTGAAAATATCCTAACGCCAAGCGTAGCCGTTCTTCTACTTCTTGGGGCGCATCTTTGGGGATCGCTTGAATCGCGGTTTGAGCTTCAATGACGCTGTAGCCGAGGGCTGTGAGTGCGGCTAAAACTTCTCCATCAGTATCGGTCATCGCGGCAACTTGCTCAAGGGCATCCATCGGTTTGAGTTTGCCTTGCAGCGAGAGAATGATGCCTTGGGCGGTCTTTTTCCCTACGCCGGGGACGCGGTTAAGGAGCTCAAACTCTTCGTTGAAAACCGCTCGTTTAACGGTATCCAGTGAAAGCGAGGAGAGAATCGCCAATGCCAATTTGGGGCCGACTCTGTTTACGCTGAGAAGAAGCACATAGAGGTCACGATCTGCCTGAGTTTCAAATCCATATAAAGACATGGCATCTTCGCGGACAACAAAATGCGTGTAAAAAAAGGTACTCTCGCCCACATTCATCTGCTGAAAAAGTGTGGCCGGAACATGGACGCGCAACCCTACACCACCGACTTCGACGATCAGAGCATCTTCTTCTTTTTGGCTGATTTCACCGCGTAAGGTTGCAATCATAGAATTTCTCCAGTTAGATCAAAAGGGCTGTGCTGATGCCAACAGCTAACATCATTAGGATGGCAAATAATAAGGGTTTGCGCAGGGCTTTGCCACCTATCATAAGGGCGATGCCGCCTTTGACAGCGGTATTCGACATTGTCGCAAGGATGATAGCGAGGGCGGCTTTTGGCATGGCAATCACGCCGGTTTTGCTCAGCTCCGCCATCGAAAGGGTAATGGCATCAACATCGGCAATACCAGAAATAATGCTCGAAATATACAACCCTGTGTCGCCAAGATACATTTGGGCAGCTCTTGATACGAGCAAGACAAGACCGTATAGAAGGCCAAATTTGATGGCTGAGCCTAGATCAAAGGGGTTTGAGAAATCAATATCTCCTTTTTCTGCAGTGCGTTGGGAGAAATAGAGATAAAGACAATAAAATAA